>JGI24705J35276_12237953_pt1 | contig 14419 bp, 17 predicted proteins | sample TergutNt197P4_FD_35276 | JGI IMG/M metagenome (IMG submission 35276) | reverse complement strand
TGCGGGGCGGAGACGAGCGAAGCTCGTCGCGACCCGCAAGCGGGAGAGGTAACCGAAAGCGCAAAAGGATTTTGGGTCTCAAGTGAACATAGTATACAGATCACATTGAAAAAGGCCGCCATTGGATTCCGACAATGGCGGCCGATCATTCACCATACGCCGCCGCGGAGGTGCATGACCGCCGAGAAAAAATCGGCTGCCGATTTCATGATCTATTTCAGTCCAAGAGTCACTCCCCTGAACGGGGGATTGCCAAGCAATCTTTCTGCCTGCGAAATACGAGAACGGCAGGAAATGGCAAGTGACAAACGCAGCCAATGATGGCGTGCGTGCATTTCGTGCAAATCTGGAGGGGGTGATCGTGGGAGAAACAGTGGTCCTATATTCGTCCGCAATTCCCGATAAATGGATCGACATGAATCCCGGCATGGGTGAAAGAAAAGCCGCCAAACTTGAAGCAAAGGGCTTCAAGATCGATAGTTACCAAGCATTTTATACAAAACTCGACCAGCTCCGCGATGAGAATTTGCAAATTGATAGAATGATTGTCCAAACACACGGCAATACAGGTTGGATCTTCTTTGGTGGCGATTCCATCAACACACAAGCAATCAACGCGTTATATGGCCATAATTACTCAAGCATGTTTACAAGAGACGCGCATATATTTTTGCACGGCTGCAACATTGCTGAAAAAGGCGAATACGGCGATGGCCGCGAATTTCTCGCTGCCATGGCGCGTGTCTTTTTGAGCAAGAACGGCGGTCGTGTCGGGGCTAGTACTTCTGCAGGTCTTATGAATTATTTCTGGGGCACTAAGACCTATCATTTATGGGGCAAGGTTGTTTATGCATCGATCGCCCCTGGCGGCGTCCCGCGCGTCTATGCTGGGGATGAACTGCCTGGCCCCATTCGCTCCGGCCAGGCAACGGGCCATTGGTCGGTAACACTGCAGGACGGGTCGGTCGAACACTACGTATTCTATCACACTGGTGACATAAGTTGGGATGATGAGGGTATGAAAGGCGATTCCGGCAAGGGGACCTGGAGCATCGTGGGCGGAAAATTGGAAATCAAATGGAATTCCGGAGGCCGTGAATCCTGGGACATGCCCATTTACTCGGAATTGCAGACTGGTGTTTGGACTCCAGTTGGAGGTGCCCCTTCCAAGATCGAAGCTGAATTAAGTTCCGCCGCCAACTGGATCACACCACCGGATTTACGCCGCTGAAACTGGCGCTGTCCATCCTGTTCGGCAGAAGCGGCCCCAGTCGCTCCTTCGACAAGAAGACCGGCCAGTACAACACGCGCTTGACGCTGTATGCCGGCGCCAAGGGCATGAACTGCAAAAAGCTGGCCGAGCACATCGGCGAATTTCGCACCGCAGTACACGCGCGCACGGAGCTATCTATCTAGGCATTCTACACATCACATTGAAAAAGGCCGCCATTGGATTCCGACAATGGCGGCCGATCATTCACCATACGCCGCCGTGGAGGTGCATGACCGCCGAGAAAAATCGGCTGCCGATTTCATGATCCATTTCAGTCCAAGAGTCACTCCCCTGAACGGGGGATTGCCGCAACGAAATCGATCTCCGGAAAAGCAAGCGCTGCCCCCCCTAAACGCGGGGATTGCAAAAGAGGCGAGTTTAGGAGTTTTACTGAAGCACGTCGGCAGCCTGGATTGATACGCCTTAAGCAATTGCGACTGCCGTAATCAAAAGGACCGGTGCCTTCAGCCTGCGAGATACGACAGACGCAGCCAATGATGGCGTGTGGGAGTGGATGGTTTCATGGGAATGACTGCGGTTTTGTATTCCTCAAAAATAAGTATGTTCGACACGAACGAAAGGGACGGCAAGGGCGCCGTCCAACATAACGAGGGAGTGGTGGTAGGCTATAAAATTGATAGTTTCAAAACGCTTGTCGAGAAACTCGATAACCTTCAATCTCGGCATATGCAAATCGATAGGATGATTATCGTAACGCACGGAAATTCCGGTTTAATCGTATTTGGATCCGATTTTATAACAACAGCATGGATTAACTCGCTTGACGGCCGTGGTTACTCAAGCATGTTCCCAAAGAACGCGCGCATATTTCTCAACGGCTGCAATATCGCCAACAAGGACAATACAGGAGATGGCCACGAATTTCTCGCCGCCATTGCGCGCGTGTTCTTGAGAACAAACGGAGGCCGTGCTGGGGCTAGTACTTCTTTAGGTCTTGCTGATCCCTTCTTTAGCAGTAACGTTTATCATCTATGGGGCAAGGTCATTTACGCATCAATCGTCCCTGGCGGCGTCCCACGCGTCTATGCTGGAGATGAACTGCCAGGCCCCATTCGCTCCGGCCAGGCAATGGGCCATTGGTCGGTAACACTGCAGGACGGCTCGGTCGAACACTACATGTTCTCTCGCACTGGTGACATTAGTTGGGATGATGGGCGTATGAGAGGCGCTTCCGGCAAGGGGACCTGGAGCATCGTGGACGGAAAATTGGAAATCAAATGGAATTCCGGAGGCCGTGAATCCTGGGACATGCCCATCTACTCGGAATTGCAGACTGGTATTTGGACTCCGGTTGGAGGTGCCCCTTCCAAGATCGAAGCTGAATTAAGTTCCGCCAGAGCCTGGGACTAAATGCCCGGTAGGCAGCGCGCGTGGTCAATTTGGGAAAGGATGCGAGGCGGCGCGGTTGCCACGACGTTCATTTGAATCGCGAAAAGGGCCGCCGTGGATTGCATGACGGCAGCCCTCTACGCCGATCTCGCGTAGTTTCGGAATCGTCCCTCATGCTCTTGCTGCGGGCACAAAGAAGCGCGCATGGTTAGCGGGCCGTTAACGGTTCACCGGCCAAAATCAATTCCGCGAGTCGAAGCGCTCGATCAGCACGTTCGCGGGAAAAGAAATGGCAAAGTATGCGCTGGGCGATGTCGTTAATAGCGACAGGGAACGCCGCGGAATCATTCGCGCCGCCTTCAAGTCCAGAGAGGGGCAACAGTTCTACGCCGTGGAAAAGGACGGTGCGATGGACTTCCTGGAGGAAGAGCGATTGACTCCGGCGCCCCGTATCGAACTGGCCGCCTAAGCATCAGTTCGGAAAATCCTATTCCACCACGTCAAGCCTGACATTTGCGACACCTTTGTCGACCATGCCAAGTGCCACAGCGGCGGAACGGGAAACGTCGACGACGCGCCCGTGAACGAACGGCCCGCGATCATTGACCCGAACGGTCACCGACCGGCCGGTGTCTTCATCCGTCACGCGCAATCGCGTGCCGAAGGGCAAGGTGGGATGGGCGGCCGTCAGATCATTCTTGTTGAACTTTTCGCCGCTCGCAGTCTGCGTGCCTTCTGAGTAGAAACTCGCAACACCATGCGATGCGACTCGCGTCGCATTTGCATCACGATATGGCGAATGGTGCCGTATCCGCGCGTGTGCAACAGTGAACGCTCTCGCCTGGTGATGGTGCTCTGTGCCCTGCCCGGTCCCAGCAATGAATTCGGATCTCTGCACGGCGACAGTCGATTGCGCGCAAGCGGCCAGAGAAGCGGCACCGCAGACGACCAACAGAAGTCGAGCCGATTTCCTGCAAAGAGCCGAGTACGAGATTGCGATTGACGAAGCACGGATCGCGGTGATTTGCGTTCGCGTCCGTCTGGCATTTTCGAAGCAAGACATGGTGTAGCCCCCAGCTGCCCCGGTATCTCGAACAATGAGGGCAGAACCTTGTCCAGAAAAAAGCTAGAGCGCGACCACGATAATTTCCGCTCTGGCTGTGACGATTCCAACGCGGTTACTGTGTCTCTTGCGTTTTTCGTTCGGCATCGCCCAGCGGGGCGTGCGGCGAATGATGATGCGGATGTTCGGTCAACACAAATCGGCCCCAATCAAGATCGTCGCAGAGTCAGACCTGCCGGTGAGCGCGTTCAGGGAAGCCGGAATCGAGAAAGTCTGTCACCTCCCAAGGAATGGCGTTACAGCCTCGTCTTATCTCCCAAGTACTCATGCTCTGGAACGAGATTATGAGAGACATTCCTGATTCGAAAGGCATAAATCGCGGACACGCCTCGCGTTGCGATGAACGACAGGCAGATCAGCACAAAACCGGACAAGACAGCTCCACGGCCGCGCGCGCATAGGCATTGCGCTTGCGCTGCCGTGTCACGGTGTGAATGGCAATTTGCCGTCGCGCGACAATCGATTCGAACCAATCAACAAAGACGCCGCATTGTGCGATCGGAATGAGCGAATCATGCGCCCTGCTATCAAACTGCTTCTTGCGGTCTTGCTGTTGATCTCCCCTGTCGCCGATCACGCGAGGGACAGACATTCGGCGAGACTGGTGGCGGAAACCGTCGATCTGTTCAAAGCCATCCTCCACGACCGGGAAACCTTCGGCCCATGTCTGTTTCCATCGACATGGGGCTATCAGTTGGAGGCCTCCGATTTCGGGCGCCGTCTCGGCGCACGAAATACCCTTCATTCTCGGCTGACAAAGCAGGCACCGCCGCCTGACGAGATCCTGACACAAGCAGGCCCCGAAGGAATCCATCTGCACGCCGGAGCAAAGAAAGCAGGCTGAGAAAGCTGCAATCGCCACTTTGGTCTCTCGCTCCCCTGAGACGGAAGCTGACTCCTCTCGGACCTACCTTACCAAGCTCGATTACAACTTCCCGATATACAACGCGCGCTACAGCAAGGCTGTGATCATGCTAACGAGCTCGGCACCCGGCTGGTATAAGAACGAGGACGGACTGATCTATGCCAGCGGCTATGAGATGTTCGGCGTCCTCCTCGTTTATGGCAAGCGCCACAGCAAGTGGGAACGTCTTGACCACGAAGCGGTCTTCTTTGCGGATCTTGCAGGCCGCCCTGGGCCGGTCACACCGGAGGATTGGTGACCATTCTCGTCGCACCGCACGCCCCCATGCAGACAACCGCACGACAGCGCTACTCGGCGAGTCCGTGAACTTCCTGGAAAAGCTAGGAGCCCAAATTGCAGCGTCTGTAGGAGTGAATAATGCGCTCTGCCGGCAAAGTCTTTTTAGCAACCTTCTTGTTCGTCTCCCCTGTTGCCATTGATGCCAAGGACAGACCGGAGGACAGACATTCGGCGAGACTCATCGCGGAAACCGTCGATCTGTTCAAAGCCATTCTCCACGACGACCAGGAAACCCCTTTCACCCCATGTCTGTTTTCATCGCAATGGGACTCATATCTGTCGAAGACCTCCCATCTCAGGACGTATCTCGCGACCTCCGATCTCAAGACCTATCTCGGCAGAAATTCCTTCCATTTCCGGCTGACAAAGCAGCCACCGCCGCCTGCCGACATCCTGACACAGGCCGGCGTCCCCAGTGAATCCGTCTGCACGCCAGAGCAAAGGGAGCAGGCCGAGAACGCCGCGATTGCCAGGATGTTGCAGCGCTACCCTGAGAAGGAAGCCGGCGACGCCGTGCCCGCGGCCAGGCTTGCCAATCTCGATTACGGCTTTCCGATATACAACGCGCGCCACAGCAAAGCCGTCCTCAGCCAAAGGGGCTCAGAACCCTTCTGGTCGTATAAGGAAAAGGACAGGTTGATCCAGGACGACTTCTCCGGCGCCCTCCTCGTTTACGGCAAGCGCCACGGGAAGTGAAACGGCTTGCTGCTGAAGTGGCCTACTCAGGCCAACTGGGCTTCCGCCGGAAAATTAGCGAAGGCATAATTACACCGCCGGGAAGGCAAGGGGCTGTGCCTCACTGATGTAGCCCACTAAGGCCTTCACCCGGCGTGTCGTTCGTGGATATGCCGCTATGGGATAGCTCGAACGAGCTCTATCGCAGTCAGAGCGGCTGTCTCTGCGGAGGTGGTGTCATCAAACCTCCTCTTGCTCGTGAACATCGGATGTCGCCAGGGGCGACGGTGAAATGGTCGCCCCGCGACACAAAACTGTCAAGCAGGATCAGCGATTGTGCCTAACGAAAATTGAAGCCTGGCGGTGCCGTTGGAACCCATCGCGCCCGCTACGCCAAGCCAAGTGCGCTGGGTCAGTGAATGCGCCTTCGCGGCGCGGGCGCTGGCCGCGGTACGAAATACGGGTTGATCTCGCACATTGCCGGACGTCCTGCAGCTGAAGCCGCGCATTGCGCGAGCGAGGTGTAGACGCAATCGATCCGGTCGCCCTCAATGGAGCCATAGGCGTGCAAGCAAACCGGATAGCTGGGATCGTAAGTCTGTGCCTGCGCGGACGCAGCGACAACCATCGCCGCAAGCGCAAGAGTCAGGGGGAGCAATTTACGCACGAGCACCTCGAATCAAGGAAACATATTGGAACGCCACTACGGCCTGACTGTAGATCAACTTTCGGTCTTTTCAAAATTCTGGCCTTTGATTTCTTGGCCCTTTCAAAACTCCTCTGGAGCCGCGAAGCAGGTTTTCGGATCCGAAGGGCCGCGTGAGCCACAAAGTGTCCGAAAAAACCTGAGGCGATACGTGGGCGAGCCCACGCAAGCCTGCTCAGCAGCCCTGCCATGCGCTGGCACAAGATCGACAACGCCCCCGGCGGCTCGGTGCGTGTCATCTCCAAGTGCGGTATTAAAGTGCGGTATTGACCTGCTTCTTTGTCCCGCACTCCTATTTTGTATCTTTCTTGCCTCCTTCATGCTCCAGCGCCTTGCGCACTTCCTCAAACTCACGCAGTGAAGCCTTGTCGGCCCGCGGAAAATGCAAGTCGAGCTGTTCGAGGGTGGCGACAATCACAGAGCCGATCACGACGCGCGCAAACCATTTGTGGTCGGCGGGCACGACATACCAGGGCGCATGAGGGGTCGCGGTATGCCGGACAATGTCCTGGTACACTGCCTGGTAGCGCGGCCACAACGCCCGTTCGGTGATGTCATCCATGGAGAACTTCCATTGCTTGGCGGGCTCCTCCAGACGGTCAAGGAAACGCTCGCGCTGTTCGTCCTTGGAGACATTGAGGAAGAACTTCAGAATCACGGTACCGTTGCGTTCGAGGTGGCGCTCGAAGTCGCTGATACTTTCGAACCGCTCGCGCCAGATGTTCTTTGTGAGGAGCTTTTGCGGCAGCTTCTGCTTAACGAGAAGATCGTGATGCACGCGCGTCACCAGGCATTCCTCGTAGTAGGAGCGATTGAAAATGCCGATGCGGCCACGCTGTGGCAGCGCAATCACGCAACGCCAGAGAAAATCATGGCTGAGCTCAAGGGTGCTCGGCTGCTTGAACGCTTGGACTTCGCAGCCCTGCGGATTGACACCCTCGAAGATCGCCTTGATCGCGCTGTCCTTGCCGGAAGCGTCCATGCCCTGGAAGACCAGAAGCAGCGACCAGCGATCCTGGGCGAAGAGCTTTTCCTGGAAACTGGCAAGATGCCCCTTGTTGGCCTGGAGGATCTCCTGCGCCTCCGCCTTGTCGAGCCCGCCCTTGGCATCGGTCTTGTGCGACTTCAGACGAAACTTGCCTGAACCATCGAAGCGGAATGGCGATATGAACTGATCGAGTTCTGCGGCCAGTGATTTGGATGACTTCTTGTTCATGAGCAGAGAGACACCTTGCGTTGCGGCTTCTATCGTACAAGCACTACCAAGGACGCTCTCGGAAAGGAATACGATGGCAAGCCCTGTCAGGCCGAAAAGCTGCAGGTTCAGATCGAGGCGAACTGCTGCTCGATGAACGCCCTGACGAAAGGCGGCATCGGCGGCGTAAGATCGCCCACCCCTCGCACCAGATGAATGGCCGCAAGCTCCGGATGCGCCTGCGCCGCCAGATTGGCCTCGATCCGGTCACGAATCGCCTCGCCCGGCACGTCCACGTCCAGGATGCTGATCAGGGCGATCGCAGAGCCCGAGACCACGCAGTGCCAATGTGCTTCTGCCCGGTAATCGATGGGCGTAAGGCCGGTCTCCTCCTCGAGCTCGCGCACGACGCTGCCGGGAATGTCGAGCATGCCGCCTTTGACGTCGTCAGGGTCGGGCGTGCCGGACGGGAAATAGATGCGTCCCGCGTTCGCCGTGTGCGGGCCCATCTCGCCCATCACAAAGGCGCCGTCGGAGGCGCGCAACGCGCCCATGCCAAAACCGTTGAACACGGCCTTGTCCGGGTACCCCCAATCGCGCCAGGCGAGAAAGCTCGCGAAATCGGTTTCAAAATAATTCGCGGCGAAGCGGCCTTCCGAAAACACGGGATCACGCCCGAGCAGCACCCGACCATTCCAGATCCGCGGCCGCTCGCGCCGCAGTTCGGCAAAGTGCGCCGCGATTTCAGTGCGCCGTTCCTCGGCGAACGGCCACGCCACCTCGCGCACGGAGAGATCAAGCGCTGCGACGCGATGGATAACCGGATGCATCATGGCCACCTGAACACGATCATCTTCCCAGGCATACTTCCTGATTTTCGGCCAAAATGACGCGAAAACAAAGCAATCTAAGCAAGGATGCACTGGTTTAACAACGCCTCTGTACAAACCGGCTGGCTATGTCCCGGATGCTCGGTCCATGGATTGAACTTTCGGATGTGGCCGGCGCAAGGGGCTGCGGCGCCGCCCTTTTTGTCGGCGCTGCCCTGTCTTTTCCATCTTGTCGCCATTTTGCCGCGCGTTAGCTCGATTCCGAGGAGATGACGCCATGCCGCAAGACAAGCGAGCGACCATCGTCAGGTTGATCACGCATCACGCTGCGCCGCTCACAGTCATTGGCTACGCCACCACACCGCCTGGCGATGCCGATTATGAGCGCCGCCTCCGGCTGTGGGCGGCTGACTGCGCTGCTCGCGCTCTCCCCTTGCTCGCGCAACGGCAGCAGGATGACAGCGAGGCTGTTGCGGCGATCACAGCAGCCCGCCACTACGCCTACGGCTTGATCGATGCCGCGCAACTCATGCCATTTGACTGCCCACCAGATTCGAAGCTGAATCAGGACGCGATCCAGAGCGACTATAGCGTGGCCAGCGAAGTGCGCCTGGCAGCAGCCATGACCGCGCAGGCTGACGTCTGGTATGGCGCGCTGGCAGCAGCCCAGCACGCGCGCAGCGCGATCCTCAATGCGATCTGGGGCCAAGCTAATATCAGTCATCGCCAGGCTGCAAAAGAGAGCCATGACGAAAGCAAATGGCAGGCGTTGCGCTTAGGCCGTTGGCTCGCCGACATCGAACCAGCCGAATGGCCGGTCAGCGAAGCCGCGTGATAATGGGCCTGGCTGGGCTCGAGGCGATTGGCGGCCGGGCAGGCCTAAAATTCAGAACTGTCGCGCTGGATTTCCCGAACGGCTGCCATCGCGCTCAATTTGGCCTTCGTGCTCTTCTTGGGCTCATCAACGAACCAGTCGGTGAAGGCCTTGCTGACGTCCACGAGATGACTGCCACCATAGAACGGCCCCCGCGCTTGAGAAGCGGAACACCTCGCTTGTTACTGGTCATCGGCCTTTCGTCGCAATAACATAACGGCACAACAACAATCCTAAGATGGGGAGGACGATGCATGAATCGTATTGCAGCCACGATGTCGATTGTTGCCGCCTTCGCTGCAGGAAGCGGCGTGACTTACCTGCTGCGGCCTGCACTGGCGGCAGAGAGCATCACCGCTCAGATCATCCACACCGGCGAGATGGAAGGCGATGCTCTTGGAACTGCGAACAAGGCTGGCTTCCGCTCCAAGATGTTCGTGAAAGCCGACGGCGCCACCGTCTCGATCCAGGACGGTCAAGTTCCGAAACACCTGCATGCCGATGCCAACGAGGTTCAGTACATCCTGGAGGGAACCGGCACGATCTGGCTCGGCGACAAGGAAGTGGCCGTGAAACCAGGTGACCTCGTCGTGATACCGAAAGGCACGCCTCACGGCGGCACCAAGACCAACGGCCGGGCGATCAAGTCCATCGCCATCAAGACGCCACCGCAGGCGCCCGATGACGTGAAGCTGCTGGATTGACTTTCCACTATGAGAGCGGAGCAAAATCGCCGAGGCCGGTCCCGGCCAGTTACAGCGCGTCGAACATCATGCGCATGCGGATCTTGCCGGAAGCCTGAATATGCAGGCGGCAAAGGGTTTCGGCCCTGTCGGCATCGCGTTCCTCGATCGCAGCAAGGATGTCTACATGTTCTTGCTGCGCCGCCTCAGAGCGGTCGGGCCCTTCGTAAGTCGTGCCTGGCAGCAATGCCAAAGAATCCGCCAGTTGACGCAATGCCTGTGCCAGATACCGGTTGTGAGCAGCATCATGGATCGACTGGTGAAAGATCCGGTTGGTTTGAGCGATAGCGACGGGATCGCCGAGCATGCTGCGCGACCTTTCCAGAAGTTCGTGCATCACCATGATCTCATCCGGCGAAGCATGCTGGGCTGCCAGCCGTGCTGCCGTTCCTTCCAAAGCTTCGCGCAGGGCATACAGCTCGCGTACTTGTTGCTTGTCGAGCCGAATGAACATGACGCGCGAGGGGGCGACTTCGACGAGGCCGTCCGAGGCCAGACGACGGATGGCCAAGCGGCGGATCGCCTCGCGAATCGGGCGGCTCACCCTCATCTCCGCGGCCAATTCCGGACGAAAGGCGCGGTAACAGGTGATGAGACGGAGGCGCAAAACAGGCCGCAGCCCGGGCCGCCGACGAATCTCTTGGTCCTCAGCTGCTCCAAATTGATTATCCGTTGTTAAGCCCGCAAGCACGCAAAAGGGAGTTGAACTGCGCGCAAACCGCGCTCCGATTGCACCAATACTCAAGCCGTTCCTTGATGTATTGAAGGATCGGTCAGAATCTCTCTTGGATTCCTTCAGAGACTTTAATTATCATTATCATTCGACGCCGAAGTTCGGTAAAATGTTCGGAATCGAGCCAGTACAAGGGACGATCCGATTGCGAAGATGACGAAAGAGAGGTCGAAACAAGCATATTGCGTGGATCAGACAGCATTGGCGATCGGCGAGAAATTCACTGTCTTGAAAACGAGCGACGAACTTGATTGGCCAGATCTCAACGTCAGTTTGGCTAGTGCAGAGCAAGCGGAGTTCGTACACCGCGCCATTCCCGATCTTTGGCTCTCAATGGCGCTCGACCAAACGGAGATTGCCGTAGCAATCGGCGGGCAAGAACAGAAGCTGACTGTTCCGGTCAGCCAACTAGCCATTATCGCACCCGAGACACCTTGGAGCGTCAGGTTAAGGAGCGAGGCCCGTATACTTAACGTATTTGTGAGACGCCGTATTCTCACTGAGGTCGCCAATGAATTATGTGAGCGCGACGCCGGATCTCTTGAAGTTCTCACCAAGTTCAACGCAGACGATCGCAGCATGGCATGGCTGCTGCATTCACTTAAGGAAGCACTTTACGAGCCGCAGGGACATGCGAACCTGAAGGTCGAGTATATTTCACGAGCGCTGGCCGCGGATGTACTACGCAAATACACTGCCACGCCACATGAAGATCCGGTTGCACAAGGTGGATTGACGGCCAGGCAGGCCAGGCTGGTGGCCAATTACATTCAAGAGCACTTGTCTTCAAAAATTTTTCTGAAAGATCTGACGGCTTTGACTGGTTTTGGACAAACAATCTTCATTCAGCGCTTCAAAGTGTCATTTGGAATGTCGCCGCATCGATATGTGACAGAGGCTCGCGTCAGCCTGGCTCGGAAATTGCTGAAGAAACCTGACCTGCCTCTTGTACAGGTCGCAGCATTGTGCGGGTTCGCAGACCAGTCGCATCTCGGCACCACTTTCAAACGAACAGTAGGAATGACGCCGTCACGGTATCGACATTTGGTTTTTTGACCTTGCAAGCTCCGCCAGGCGTTCGCGTCTAACCTTCGCCCATGCCGCGACCGATGCTGTCGATCATCACCGGCTTCGCGTTCTCATCGACTGACAAGCGAAAGATGTCCGGCCGGGCGTAGTGTCCCACGGCGTCGAAGTCGTACTTGCCGCGTGCGATGTCGTCGAGATCAAGTTCGGCGGTCAGAATGCATTCCTGGTCAAAATTCGGACCGGCAAGTATTTCGCCAAGCGGCGACACGATCAGGCTTCCTCCGCGCATCAGCACGGTGTCAGCTTCATTCCCCTGAATGGCGTCGTAATTTTCCGGAAACGCACCACGCTTGATGTACTGACATGCCGAAAGAACAAAACAGCGGCCCTCGATTGCGATGTGCCGCACCGTCGCCTGCCACGTATCGCGATCATCGGCCGTCGGTGCGCAATAGAGCTGGATGTTTTTGGCATACATTGCCGTGCGCAGCAGCGGCATGTAGTTCTCCCAACAGATCACTGAGCCGATGCGTCCGACCGGCGTGTCGAAGACCGGCAACGTCGAGCCATCGCCATATCCCCAAATCAGCCGTTCCATGGCCGTAGGCATCAGCTTGCGGTGCTTGCCGAGGTAACCACGTTCCGGAGAAAAAAAGAGGACGGTGCAATACAACGTGCCACCATCGCGCTCGATGACACCGATCACGACATGCACGCCTTGCTCGCCAGCGGCAGCCTCGATTTCCGCCACTTCTGGGCCGGGAACAGCAATGGCGCTATTGTAGTAGCGGAGAAAATCGTCACGCCCGCGCGGCAGGCGGCCGCCAACTCGCGCACCGAAGTCGGCGCCTTTGGGGTAGGCCGAGATCAGCGCTTCGGGAAAAACCAGAAGCCTGGCGCCAGCCGCCGCGCCCTCCCGAATATACCGCAAGACCTTGGCGACCGTTGCCTCCCGATCAAAGGGAACGGAGCCAATCTGAACGACCGCAGCACGAAGCTTCATCATCGACACCGGATTCACATTGCCTGAACGCGACAAGCTAACCCAATCCATCATACGCCGCTATAGCCCCGCGGGGAAACGCATTTAGAATCTGCAGCGAAGTCAAATGTGCGCTGGTCAAATCAATTTCCTCGCTAAATGCTGGCTCAAATTTGAAATACGATCGTTATCTTGGGCATGGTAGTCAACCTTGACCGAGGTCTTGCCTTGACCGAGGTCTTGGGGATGAGAAGACTTGGGGATGAGAAGAGAGGTCCAATGCCCTCCACGCCCATGATCGCCTACGCGCATGTCACCAAGACTTTCGTCGGGGGGCGCGTGGTGGCGGTCGACGATGTCTCGCTCGACATTGCCGAAGGCAACTTTCTGGCGATTGTCGGCGGCTCCGGCTCCGGCAAGACCACGCTTTTACGGCTCACCAACCGGCTGATCGAGACGGATCGCGGCCGGATCACGGTCGAGGGCAAGGACGTGAGCAGCATCGATCCCGTCGCGCTGCGCCGCCGCATCGGTTACGTCTTCCAGAGCGGCGGCCTGTTTCCGCACCTGAGCGTCGCCGATAACATTGGCATTACGCCGAGATTGCTGGGTCGACCTGCACGTGAGATTTCGTCGCGCGTGGAGGAACTGCTCAAGCTTGTTCGTCTCGACCGCGCTGAGCATCGTGATCGGTTGCCGCAGGATCTTTCCGGCGGGCAGCGGCAGCGCGTCGGCGTGGCACGGGCACTTGCGGCCCGGCCGCGCATCGTGCTGATGGACGAGCCGTTTGGCGCGCTCGATCCGCTTACCCGCGACGCACTCGGCGAGGACTATCGTACGCTGCACCGCCAACTCGGGCTCACCACCATCATGATCACGCATGACATGACAGAAGCGATCCTGCTCGCGGACCGCATCGCGGTGATGCGCGACGGCATTCTGCTGGCGCAAGGCACGCCAGCAGAACTGGCAAGCAGCAACGACGCCTATGTGGCGGACCTGTTGCGCACGCCGCGCCGCCAGGTCGCACGATTGAACAAGCTCCTCCCGCGCGATGGTGCGGCATGAGCCTGTTCTCCGATCCGCGCTGGGGCGAGGCGCTGTCGCGCTTGCCGGACTACCTCTCCAATCATGTGCGGGTAAGCCTTGCAGCGCTGGCGCTGGGGCTCATCGTCAGCCTGCCCCTGGCCATCATCGTGCGCAACCGGCCAGTCGCGCGGGCTGGACTGCTTGCGCTTGCGAGCATTGTGCAAACGGTGCCGGGACTGGCGCTGCTCGCCCTGTTCTATCCGTTGCTGCTGGCCACGGCTTCGCTCGCGCTCGTCTGGTTCGGCTTCTCCTTCTCGGCGTTCGGCTTCCTGCCGGCAATGCTGGCGCTCGCGCTCTATTCCATGCTGCCGGTGCTGCGGAACGGGATCACCGGCTTGAACGGCATCGACCCTGCTTTGCTGGAAGCGGCACAAGGCGTCGGCATGACGAAGCGACAATCACTCTTGATGGTCGAACTCCCCCTGGCCCTGCCGGTGATGATGGCGGGCATTCGCACAGCCGCAGTATGGGTGATCGGCACGGCGACGCTGTCCACACCAATCGGGCAGACCAGCCTCGGCAACTACTAATCGGTGCATAAGTAGCTTCATATAATTCGCTATACCAATTTGATAGTGTACATTGCGAGACATGCAGAGACAAGATGCGCGGA
>JGI24705J35276_12237954_pt1 | contig 14426 bp, 17 predicted proteins | sample TergutNt197P4_FD_35276 | JGI IMG/M metagenome (IMG submission 35276) | reverse complement strand
TACCGTCAACTTTTATCTGATAGATATATGAACCGGACTCGGCATAACTGCCGTTATCTTTTCTGCCGTCCCACTCAAACGGCGGTTCTGTCAGCCTTCTTATCCGGCGGCCGTTGATATCAAATATCGTTACAACATCGCCCGCCTGCAGCAGATCTCCGAATTTAAGCTTTTCGCCAAACTTAAACACTCTGTATTCAGGGCGATAAGGAGGCGGAGGCGCGCTGACTTCGATAAAAATTCCGTACTGCCCAAAAGAAGCAGCTTCAAAAGTTACTGTCTTATTCAACGTATCCTGCGGCTTCGACAAATTTATTTTTTTCCAGGATGTTCCATCCAAATACTTGACGATATATTTTCCTTCATTTGAAGAACCGTAATATAAAGTTATCTGCGCTGCTTTTGAAAGAGTCTGCTGTGTTGATATCTCGTAAAGTTTAACTAAATCGGGTGTGGCGCCTAAGCTGTTAATATCGCATTCTTTCATTTGAATTAATCTGTCGCCTGAAAGAGAATCCGGTCTGATAAGCATCTCTGAATATCCGTACCGCTGGTCTCCGCTATCCAAAATTATACTTCCGCCTGAGATACCTATGGTTTGTGTAGAATAGTCCAGTACCGGAACATGTATCCATGTATTGCTGATATACGGATAATATTTCTTATCCGCATGATTATTATCTACAACTGCGACAAATCTGTATGAAAAAGATGCTGCATGAGAAGGGACAGTCAATTCCGAACTTTGAAAAGATGTGGATATTTCATCTAAAGGAGTAGGTATTGCCTCTAAAGTAAGCGTTGTTGTCGTTGAAGTGTCATTATTTATATAGTATTCAACTGCCATATGGGTTACTGAAGGGTTTCCATAAGATCCGCGGACAACGAAATTAACTTCATGCTGAAAAGGAGAAATTCTCATAACATGTCTGTGGTTTACGGTAACATTCGGAGTAAACCTAACGGCAGCCTTCACCTTTGATGTTTTTTCGCCGGGAAAAGCGGCAAACGACAAAGACGCCGTAAACAATAAAGCAAAAGACAATAATGATAATGTTAAAATTTTTCTATTCATGGAATAACTCTATTACTATTGAATTTGTTTGATACGTCATCGGAGTCATTGCCTGGCCGAAATCTGCGCCGAAATAAATTCTAGGTTTTATCATATTATCATGCATTGAACGGGCAGACATTCCCCAATAGTTAAGTTTTCCGTACGCGTCATATCCGCCAGCGGCATGAAATCCTTTTGCGTCCCATACCCTTAAATAATCCGCTCCGTTTGCAATATCCGGATCGCCTAAATCAAACATACGGCTGTCTTTCATTGCAAACCAGCAGTAATATTCGTCCGCTCCCGAATCTCCGGCCGCAAACGATCCCTGATCGAAAATACCGCCGGCATTGAAACCTATCTCCAAAGTTTTATCGTAATCATCGCCGGTATTTGTACCTGAATAAGGCAAAACTTTATCCGTTATGCGCCAGCACATCGGAAGCATTTTTTCAGTATCGGAAGAAGCGACTAAGCCGGACGCCATTTCGGTGCTGAGCGTTCCGGTATATTTTGGAGACGCGGAGTCATCTGTATTTGCCGTGTAAATCTGTATTCCCCAGCTGTCATCAGGCATATTGTCCAAATCAAGTTCTAAGTATTGTTTTGAAGCAACCCACCTCTGTCCCAAAGCTGATTCGTCCCATGTAATATCGGTTGCATCAGTATCGTCTGATATATTTTTCAAATCAGCGTTAAAAGATCCTCCGGAAGCTTTTTTCCACACGATAGAGTCTATCTTTATTATTCCCCCGTTTGCAAAAGCGTAAGGAGGACCGTCCCCGGCGCCATTGCTGCTTACATACAAAAAAGGAGCCAAAACATTCTCTAAATCATCGGCAGCAGTTACAAGACTGTCAATATTTATTACAACTTTTTTCCACGCCCCGACATCGCTCGGACTACAAAACGAGGTCAGCCCCACCATTCTGTTGCCGTCAACGCCGACTTTACGAACCTGAAAGCCGACTTTAAGATTAAACATAGACGATGTATTCGCTTTCACATAAAATTCAATCGTTCCGCCTGCATAATCGCTCATGTCAACTGTTCTTGCTGCGCTTGCGCCGTTAACATAAGTTACGGCACCTCCATACCATAGCGCCCATGAAGTGGCATTCAACGTCCAATGCACTCTTCCTTCAATCTGATCATCATCGATAATATAATTCGTATCGTTAAAAGACGGTCCGTACCACGGGAATACTTTCGCATTATCAAAAGATTCCGGAGCGGGAGTTTCAGCGTTGCCGAATATTTTTATACCGTTAAAATTTTCGCTATAAACGGCATAAACATTTCTCTCCCCGACATTATCGGCTGAAAATACCTTTAGAGGGAAGACAAATGTTATCAAAAGAATAATGGAAGCGAATTTTATTATATTTTTCATTTAATAAGAAATATCCCCGTATTTATTTACCCTGAATTGAATACTTTTTTCAGCGGTTTTATTTAAAGCGCTCAAAGAAATATTCAATATATACTTTCCTTTGGGAAGAGCGGCTATTGAATTCGAAAAACTTCTTGCCGAATCCGGATATACAGGGCTTAAATCGTTTATCTTTCTTTCAACAATAATATTTTTACCTTTTTTTATTTTCAAATTCCCGTTAAGCCTTACATGCACGTTTCCGCTGTTTTTTACAGTATAATTAATGTTTATATTATCGTCATTGGTTTTCTTTAATCCTATGCTTTCTATATCAAAAGATATATTCTGAGTGCCGTCAACGGTCATATAAACCGGAACGCTTGTCATAAGATTTATGCCTTCATAGTCCGGAGACTTTACGGTAAAAGATATCATTCCTGATAAAGAGCCCTTTAAATCTCCTGATTTTACGGTGTAATTAATCTGCCTGCTCTCTCCCGGCTCCAAAACCGCATAATTGTAAGGAATTATCAGCCAGTTTGTTACTGGAACATTTCTGTTTTCAAGAGAATTATTCCAGTTTTTTACGCTTATCTCAACTCTTACGGCTTTATCAAATCCGTTCTTTATGGTATAAAAAGAATCATAAGTTCCGTTTTGTTCAATAACAACTTCGCTTCTTGACGGGGTAATTGAAAGCCCCGCAAAAGCGTTTGTACAAATCAATAATAAGAAAACAATAATAAAAGCCGATTTTTTCATGAAAATTTTAAAGGCAGAGGGCTTTTCGCCCCCTGCCTTAATTTTTTTATTCCGTATAACCTTCAAAAGTTAATGTATCCGTTCCGTAGTCATTAGGAGTATTCGCAGTGCTGAAATCCGCTCCTATATACATATAAAATATTCCGGAAGGAGAGCCGCCTCTTTCGCCGCCGCCCCATTTCCAGCCGCCGCTGTTAATTATAGTTACATAATCTTCTCCGTTCTGGAAAGGACTGGTTTGAGTTGCGATATTGGTAAGAGTATCGCTCTTATCTTTGAAATAGACGGAAGCATATTTGATCGTTCCGGTTGAGCTGGTCGGGTCAACAGTCACCTCACCTTTCACATCTTTCATACTCCACCCCATAGACAAAGGCTTCAGCGAAGGAGTATTTTTGCCTACAAGTCCGCCCGCTGAAACGGTATCCGTACTTCCGGAATGCGTATATACATAAGCGCTTCCGTGTACATTATCGGTATAAACCTGAATTGCCGATTTTGAATCCGTAACCGTTGAAGTTATAAGGATATACTGCTGCGCGTTTACCCAACCCGTAGTGCCGGGAGTTATTGAAGGGGCATCCCATGTAATCTCGGTTGCAGGGCCGTCACCTGAAACATTTCTAATGTCAATGTTCCATGAAAACTCTCCGCTTGAAGTGAATACTACTTTTGCGGTCTTTGTCATGCTGCTTACCGACACAAACTGCGCAAACGCCGCGCTTGCCGTTAACGAAATAAAAACTGCTGCTGCTAAAAGACTAAATACTTTTCGCATGTTTCCTCCGTTTTCTTAATACGCACAGTACCTTTATTTGTGCGTTTAAACTATAAACATCATAAAGATGTATTATTTATAAAATATTTTCATAAAAAAGTCAACAGCTGAAAACATAACAGATGTGAAATTATTGAAAATTTTAATTTTTAAGGCATATAATTACATTCCGGGAATCTTCATATCTCCCATTAATTTCTTAGATTCCGCGGCCATTACGTCCTGGGCTTTTTCGGACGCTTCCTTAAAAGATTCCAAAACAAGCTTCTCTATTTTTTCTTTCTTTTCTTTCAGCAGATCTTCAGGCATTTCAAAAGACAAAAATTCGTTCTTTGCGTTTACCTGGATTTTTATGCCTTTATAATCAACATTGATTATATTGGCTTTCAATTTTTTATCCATATCGCTTATCTTGCTTCTCATAGCCATTGCTTCTTTTGCCGCTTTAAACAGTTCCATTTTACAAACTCCCTTTTTTTAACGGCAGAGTGAAGAGTGAAAAGTGGAGAGTGGAGATACTAAATTTCGGCGAAGCCGAAATCTATTTATATGTTTTTGCGCAGCGAAAACACCTTATCTTCACTCTTAACTCTTCACTCTGCCGTTTTATTATTAAACTTTATTGTTCTTAAAATATTTTTTATCTCTTATTATAAAAACCCGCACTAAAACCGCAAGCACAAGCCATATGCCGCAGAGAATGTATCCTATGAGATGATTATTATATTTAAACAGCACATAAACGCCCATAACGCCGCAAACCGTTGAAATCAAAAACATATATTTATATATCACCGCTTTTTTTTGTATGTCCATTGCTTTGCTCCTTTATTCTATGCATTTTTAAAATTATAGCATAAACCGTAATATTTAAAATAAAAAGCACGGCTGCTGCAATTATTCCCTGTAAAATGCCGAAAAACTTTGCGGCGGCAATGCCTGCCGCGATATTAAAAACAAAAAGCGTATAAAACAAAATTTTTATATGCTTAAACTCCATCTTTTTTATCCTGTTTTTTATTGTATGCGGCGGCAATTTTATATACTGCAAAATTAACGGCCAGCAAAACTAAAACTATTATCATCATTTTCATTTTGCTGCCCGTGCTTTCTGCAAGATAACCGAAAATAAATATTACAGCAAATGAAACAACGTATAAAACAAGCTTTAATTTTCTTAAAAAGTCTATGTTCATTGTTATTTTACCAAGGACAAATTTGTCATAGCCGTTAACTATTCTCTATTATCTATTAACTATTAACTGCCTTTTATTTTACCGTCTTCATAAGCGTTACTCTCTGCAAAAGAGAACCTTTTTTAGAAGCATCGCCTATATTCATCGAAGTAATCGCGACTCTGTTTATCAAATATGTTTTAGACTCGTTTGGGCTGTCTTCCCCGTAGCCCCATATAGAATGTATTATGTACGGATTCGGCCCTTCATTTCCGACGTAAAGCATTATATGCCCCGGAAAGAATAGCAGAGTTATTCCCGGAGTTCCGTTGCTTATAATTCTTTGCGCCCTTAAATAATCAGGCTCGCCCTTTTCAAAACTGCCGGCAAAAATTCCGGCCGACTCTATTTGCCCTGTCGAATTTCTCGGGATTTTTATGCCGAAACACGCGAAAATCTGTCTGAGAAAACTTGAACAGTCCTGTTCGCCGTTCATCCCGCCCCAACCGTAAGGAGAATTAAGATGTTTAAAAGCCTGCTGTATGACATTTCTCTGTGTATACTTCATATACCCGACAGATATGTCGGAAAGGCTTATATAAGCTTTTTGAAATCCCAAAGTCCTGTCCGGTTTCACCCTTGGAATCCTTATTTCGGCAATATTTCCTTTAACTTCGGCAATAGGCAAAGCCATGCCCATGCTCACATAATCAAAAAAATCAGACATTTCCTCATTTTTATAAATATCGGCTTTCGGAGAAGTTATTACGGCAAACCTGTCCCATCTTTTATAATCTTTTATGACGTCCTGCCGGCAAAAAGCTATGGTATTTTTGTGCAGCCAGCCTTCCGCGATTTCGGAAATAACATAAAACCATTCATTGTCTAAAGTAGAATAAATCACGGCGACAGGAGACGCCAAATCCAGCTGCGTTATCTGTATTCTGTCCAAATCCAAAGTGTCAAGCGATGAAAAGAGAGATTCGTATGAAGGCAATGCCCTGAGTTCCGCATAGCTCACAGTCATGGCAAAACGCACATTGACGGTAGAATCAAACATACTATAATTTATATTTTTATCTAATTCCGCGAAATGAGCCATGCCGACCGGCTTTTCAGAGGTGCCGTCATAGTACTTTGAAAAAGTATTAAGCATTTTTTTATGGTTTGCCGCTGCGTTTCTGCGATAATATCTCGGCTGGAAATATTGAACATCGGTCATATATATGCTTTTTCCCAAAGTTTTTGCGTTTATCGCTTCGATTTCTTTTGCACTGAGAATTATTTTATCCGGATTATGCAGCTTGGAAATCCAATATCCGGGGCTTTTCATCATTCTGTTAACGTCCTGAAAAGCCGTCGGCGCAGGACAAATCGTAATATCTTTAGCGTTTAAACTTTCGTTCAAATTCTTTTTAGTATTCGGCTGATTCTTGGCCGAACATGAAAAAAGACATAATACCAATAGTATAAAAATTGACGCCTGTCTCATTTGCTGCTGATTCTCCGTATTATATTATTGCGGCTGTACGCCATGCCCGGCTTTTTTAAGAATCTCATTAAATTCTTCCATATCTTCATCGGATTCAAGCCATTTTATATTACTCTCCGGCTTGACGCTTGCCTCGGAATCTTCTTTTGCCTGCGGAATAAGCGCTTTAAACTCTTCTTCGGATATCTGACGGACAACTTTTGCTTTTTGTTTTACTTTTTCCGTACCGGCATCTTCTTTGGCTTGAGGTTTATAGACTTTAAACTCGGATTCGGAAAGTACGGTTTTTCCGGCAGGCTGTTTAGCGCTGTCGGATAAAGCCGTTTCCAAATCGCTCATAACTTTTTTTGAATTGTCATCTTGCAGCATTTTTTGGAACTGATCTATTTCCTCGGGAGAATCAAGCTTTATTACGGCTTCCTCCTGCGCGTAAGCAGTGCAAAAAATACAGGCCGCAAACAGTACCGCGGCATAGATATGTAATCTGTTCACCTGCTGACTCCTATACAGACTCAAAAATCTCTTCAATGGGCTTTCTTTTCGGAACTGCCGGGCTTGCCTCAGTTTTGCCGACCGGAATCAGCGCCATAAGATGGTCCGGAGACTGAATATTTAATACTTTCTCAAGTTTATCTTTTGCTATCAAAGGACCGGTCATCCAGCACGCTCCGTATCCCAAAGCATGCGCCGCAAGAAGCATATTTTGAATCGCGGCAGAAGGCCCCTGATTGTCCGCCGCTTCCAAAGCTTCCGGAGAAATGCCGTATCTCTGCATTATTCTCATGCTGAAAGAAGTGTACGGAGTTTTAACAACGGCCAAAACTAACGGGGCACTCGCAAAAAAAGTAAAAAACCTTGCATAGGCGTTAAATTCATTATAGGCTCTTTTGGACGTTATCAGCGACGAATACTCTTTTATCCGTTCTTCTATGGCCCGCACCAGCTCTTTTCTTTTTTCCTGCGATTTTACGGCTATAAAACGCCAGTTTTGGCTGTTAGTCGCGGACGGAGCCATTGAGGCCGCTTCAATAATTGTTTTTATATCATTGTCGTTTACGGGTTCGGGATTGAACTTTCTTACGCTTCTTCTCTGTTTGATAATATCTAAGAGAATGCTGCTCCTTTCTTTAATAAGTTCGTTAAAAATATTTTGCGCCATTTATGAGCTCCTGCGAAGAGTGCCGGAGATTATTTTTTCAAAACCGTTATTTGTTTCAATTACAAGTCTTCCGTCTTCGCTTATTCCTTTATTTAATCCCTTTATTATATCAAATCCGCTGTCGATTGTGACATTTTCATTCAAAAAAGCAATATTTTCATTATATTCTCCGGCGAAACCGCCAAATCCGGAATTTTGGAATTCCGCGTAGATACCGTCAAATTCAGACAGGAAAAAAGCCAAAAGCTTTGCCCTGTCGGCGGCTTTATCCAGAATCGCGCTTAATGAGACTGCATCTTTCAAATCTTTAGGTAAAATATTATCGGCATTTACTCCGACTCCGGCAACAATCCAGTTGACAGCATCCTGTTCCGCGGACATTTCAATTATTATGCCGGCAAGCTTTTTGCAGTCAAAGAGAATGTCATTCGGCCATTTTATTTTTGTTTTTACGCCGTATTCTTTTTTCAAAACCCTGTTTAGCGCAATGCCTATAAGCAAAGCCGTCAATGAAGCGCGTTCCGGAGCTATTTTCGGTTTAAGCAGCATGGAAAACCATAAACCGCCTGCCGCGGAACTCCACCCGCGCCGCATTCTTCCGTAACCCGCATTTTGTTCATCGGCAACGATAACAGCGCCTTCCGGCTCATTATCATCAGCCAGATTTTTCAGCTTTATCTGCGTAGAATTAATTTTTTTTAAATGGATTATTTTTTTGCATACCGAAAGAGAATGCGGAATATTCTTAAAAACTTCTTCCCTGCTGAAAACAGGCACTTTCTTTACAAGCCGATAGCCTTTCGCCGAAGATTCAACTATAAAACCGCTGTTTCTCATATTTTTTATCTGCTTATGAACCGCGGCTCTGGATATGCCTAAAAGTCTGCCTATTTCATTTCCTGAAATGTATTTATTGCCGGAAAGGATTTCAACGATTTTCATATTTAATTTATTGAGGTTTCCAAAGTGATGTCTAAAGCCGGAGCGGAATGAGTTATCATGCCTATTGATATTCTTTCTATGCCCAGGCCTGCAAACTTCTTTACATTCTTCAGATTTACGCCGCCGGAGATTTCAATTTCCGGTTTATAGCCTTTCACCGAAGATTTTCTTATGAGGCTTATCATCTTTTTTGTATTGGACATAGTTGTGTTATCAAGCATTATCATGTCGGCTTTGGCGTCAAGCGCCTGTCTGACCTGGTTAATATTTTCACATTCTATTTCTATAGGCGTTTTCTTGTATTTTTTTCTAAGATTACTGACTTTTTCAGTCAAATCTTTCGTAAGGAATAAATGATTATCTTTAATGAGCACCATATCCGAAAGCCCTATTCTGTGATTTGCGCCGCCGCCGCATCTTACGGCATATTTCGCGAGTTCTCTGTATCCGGGAATGGTTTTTCTCGTATCATAAATTTTTGTTTTGCCGTTTTTTGCTGCGATAACAAATTTGTTTGTTATAGTGGCAATGCCGGACATATGCTGAAGAAAGTTCAGCGCTGTCCTTTCGCCCGCTAAAATCGCGTAAGCAGAACCTTCCAGCTCAAGTATATGTTCGCCTTTTTTTATTTTCGAACCGTCATTTTTTTTGGAACGCACTCTGCATTTTTTATCTATGGTTTTAAAAACTTCAATAAAAATATCAATACCGCATAATATGCCGGTTTGGTTAGCGATTAATACGGCCTTGGCTTTTTTATCCCCGGGAATGAGCGACTTTGTGGTTATATCGTTAAACACGCTGTCTTCTTTTAAAGCAAGTTCTATCAAAATTTTAGTATTTTTCATGATTTGATGATTTTATAAAAAAAACAAAGTTTTTTCAAACAGAAACGGCAGAAGTTAAGCAGCTCGGAAGTTCGGCAGCTCGGTAACGGCAACAACAAAGCCTTTGCCTTTGCCGAGCTGCTGAGCTTCTAAATTATCCGACGTTAATAAGTTTTATTTTATTTGAAAAGCGCTGAGTTATAAGAGTTTTCAGCACAAAATGTTCATTTTTTGCAAGTTTTGGGTCTTCATCTACAAGTTTTCTTGCAAAATCCTTTGAAAAACCGATAATATCGGCATCTTTTATCAGATCGCCCGCTTTAAATTCCGGAAAGCCGTGCTGCACGGTGCCCATAAGTTCGCCGGGACCTCTCATCCGTAAATCTTCTTCCGCAATTTCAAAACCGTTATTCGTTTCAGTCATTATTTTAAGCCTTTTTGCCGCTGTTTCGCTTTTCGCGCTGCCGACCAAAAAACAGTAAGACTGCTTTTTTCCCCTGCCTATCCTTCCGCGCAGTTGGTGCAGCGCCGATAAACCGAATCTGTCCGCATGCTGTATCATCATAACAGAGGCGTTAGGCACATCAATTCCGACTTCAATTACCGTAGTAGAAATCAAAATGTCAAACTCTTTATTTTTAAACTTTTTCATTATGTCATTTTTTTCGGCGGGCTTCATTTTGCCGTGCAAAAGCCCGACCTTGTAATCTTTAAAATAACTTTTGGAAAGTTTTTCCGCTTCGGATGTCGCCGACTTCAGCGCTATTTTATCAGATTCGTCTATTAAAGGATAAACAATATAAGCCTGCCCGCCGGCTTTAAGCTCGGCTATTGTCTTGCTATACGCGGCGCTTTCGCTTACAAAATACGTTTTTATCGGAATTCTCCCGGGCGGCAGTTCATCAATAACAGTCATGTCCATTTCGCCGTACACGGTCATTGCCAAAGCGCGCGGAATAGGAGTTGCCGTCATCATTAAAATATCGGGACTCTCGGCTTTATCCAAAGCCGCGTATTTCTGCATAACGCCGAACCTGTGCTGTTCGTCAACGACTATCAGAGAAAGATTGTTAAATTTCACCCTGTCTTCAATCAAAGCGTGCGTTCCTATAACTATCTGCGTTTGGCCGCTTTCTATATCCGAAAGAATTTTTTCCCTTTCGCTTTTCTTTTTTAAAGTTGAAGACGTTGCCAAAACCGTTTTAACGCCAAGCCCGTCAAGCATATTCGAAATCGTCAGAAAATGCTGCTCGGCAAGGATTTCGGTAGGAGCGGCTATCATTGACTGAAAACCGTTTTCAGCGGCAAGCAAAACAGCGCTTAAAGCCACGACTGTTTTTCCCGAGCCTACATCGCCCATAAGCATTCTGTTCATAGGATGAATATCGCGCATATCTTCAAAAATGTCGTTTATCGCTTTTTTTTGAGCTTTGGTAAATTCAAATTTCAAATGTTCGCGGAAAGGCGTGAGAAGGCTCTTTTTTATTTCGTATTTTTGTTTTTTGGGATTTTTTTTAACATTATTTCTTGATATTGCCAAAGTCGTTTCCAGAACAAAAAACTCCTGCGCCGCTAAAGAGCGTCTGGCTGTTTCTGCGCTTTCAAGCGTTGACGGATAATGTATATTTCTTATCGCGTCATACGATTTAATTTTAGAAACTCCCTGAAAGTCGGGCATTATATCCGAAATATCCGGATACAAACCCGCCGCCGTATCCAAAACGTTTTTAACAGCTTCCCTGATAACTTTCTGGTTCAGTCCTTCCGTAGCCGGATAAACGGGAATGATTTTATTAAAAACAGATGGAATACTGTCCGGAAAATCCACAATTTCGTAATCGTTTACCGCTATATACTTCGCCCCTATTTCAACTTTCGCGTCGCCGTATATATAAGCCGTTTTTCCCGGCTCAAAAGCCTTTTTTATGGAAGCAAACACGTCTATTTTGGAATACGGGTTTTTCTTGCGGAAAAACCTCGCGTAAGCCATGCCGGAATTATCAAAAATTTCAATATCCAGCAAAAAAAGACCCATTGAAAGTTTTCTTTCATAAGCCTTGCCGACCCGCCCGCGAATGCAGCATTGCGGAAGTTTATAAGCGTTTGAAATAGGCACCGCGCGCGTTCTGTCCTGATACTGGCTAGGAAAAAAAGTAAGGAGATCTCCCGCGTTTTTAATGCCGAGCTTTGCAAGCGCCTGAGCTCTTTTCGGGCCGATGCCTTTTATGTATTGCACTTCGCTGTCTAGCTGTATCATTTAAAAACCTCTTGAACGGCAGAGTGAAGAGTGAAAAGTGGAGAGTGGAGATACGACAACGACGCTACCATCATGATAAAAAAATCTTTTCAGTATCTTCACTTTTCACTCTCCACTCTTCACTCTTTTATTAAAACCCTTGTAAAAGATTATTGATTTCGGAATAATAGTTTAAGATATTTCTCACGGATACATAAATAACATAAACAAAAAATAAGCCGAGTACCGCAATAACGGAAGTCATTACTGCCTTCTTTTTGGCTGAATATCTTTTATTTAGCAGCACAAGCGGGATAACAAAAGGCCCGGCAATAAAAAATGCCCATACTATTGTCGAAGTTTTCTGATACCACGGAATATTTTTGTTATTTTCCGGCATATCAAAATCCAAAAACTCACCGCAAAAACGGCACTTTACGGCTTCATCTTGTATCTCTTCGGCACAAAAAGGGCATTTTTTCATTTTTCAGCCTTAGTGTTTATCTCTGACGGAATTTCAAGCGCATAATGCGCTTCAAAACAGACGGCAACGCGCCACGGTTTTAAATTTTTCACTTCTTTTATTACGGTTTTATTTTTATCCATAAATATCACGTCAATATTAAATCTCATGAAAAACGTATGTATCCCATTGCATTTTTCAAACAAAATCGCGTAATCCGCATATTTTTTAAACATAAAACCCAAAAGTTTGTCCTTGAAAGTTTTCGCTTCAACTATCTTGATATTGTCCATTATGTATCAATTCCCTTAAAATATTTTGTATAATCTGCATGTTATGAAAAAAAATATAATCGCGTTAAACTTTGTTTTCTTTTTAGCTCTTGCCGGAATATTCTACCTGCTGACTTCCCAGCTTGCCAAATATAAAGCCGAAGATTTACAGCAGCTTACAATTGAAAAAGCCCGTTCGGCCGTCAGAGTATCCGTTCCGTCAATCAACAGAGCGATACAAAACTCGGATGATATCTCGCTTTTGACAAATATCGAAGCTATTTCCAAGCTGGAAAACGTTACCTCGGCATTTATTTTAGACAGAGAGAATACGGTAATTATACACAATAATACAAACGAATGGAATTCCAAAAGAACAGGCGATATGTATGACAGAGCCGTAAAGTATAACGGAGAACTTCTGCAGCATTCATTCGACAAAGATTATATTCTTTTCTCGGTTCCGCTGGCAAAAGAGTACACTCTATTTTGTATGTTTTCAACTCTGAAAGCGTCCGAAAGCGCCAGACTCTGGAAGATAAAATATTTTACGGTAGCGTCCGCGACTGCGGTTATCGCGATTATAATTTTATACTTCCTGTCAAAACTTTTTATAGTGATTCCGTTTAACAGAACAAAAAAGAAAATCGAGCAGGGGGCAGCGGGAGACTCAAAAGACGGCAAGTATGATGAGATTGTCGACATGTTCGCCACTGAAAATGAAAAGTCGCTGCAAAAAATAAAAGCTTTGCAGCAGGATAAAAAAAGCCTGATGAAAATAATAGAGTATTATCTCGGAACGTCTTCGCAGAATTACCAGATGCTTATTATCATGGACTCTTCAAATGATATAGTTTACGCGTATGACAAAACCGATAAATTTCTTAAAAAAGATTTTGCCGACGACAGCAATATTCTGGAAGTGTCCGTTAATCCTAAAATGCTGACTTTAATTTCAAAAGCTTCTGAAACTCCAAATATCGAAATCAGCGAAATTATAGAAAAATATAATATGTCCGCGCTCGCCTTGAACGATAACGAAAATTTATTCGCGACAATAGTAAAAATTTAACAGCCGAAACGACAGACGTTCAGAAGTTCGGCAGCTCAGCAGCTCGGTAACAGCAATAACAAATCTTTTGTCTTTGCTGAGCTTCCGGGCTTCTGAACTTCTATACTTTATTTGCAAAAAATCACAAAATTTTATATACTTCTCAAATTAGTCAGATAATACCGGAGGGCTTAAAAATGTCTTACAAATGCGTAGTTTGCGGTAAAGGGTCAACTTCAGGAAACACAATCAGCCATTCAAATAAAGCTTCAAAAAGGCTTTTCAGACCGAATCTTCAGAGTTTAAATATAGTACTCGGCGGAAAAAAGACTCGTGAATACGTCTGCACTTCATGCATTAAATCAAACAAAGTCAAAAAGGCAATTTAACCGCAGAGACATAGAAACAACACGAAAAAACAACCGATAATACTTAACTGTTATCGGTTGTTTTTTTCGCGGCAATTACGAATTGGGTTTCTCTAAAAACCCTGTTTTTTCAGTGTCTGTCATTGCGAGCCCTGAAAGGGCGCGGCAATCCAGCGTCGGAAAACTAACGGAAACGACATTTTTATTGTTTGGATTGCCACGCCGCTTTCAGCGTCTCGCAATGACGGCAAAGACGGTTTTTAGAGAAACCCAATTAATAATTTTGGAGTTTCGCAAGTTTTGCTTGCAAAACCTATTAACAAGTTTTCGCATAGCGAAAACACAATATTTGAACTCTGAACTTTTAACTTTATCTTTCTATTGCTATTTTTATTCTCTTTTCATTTCCGCTGCCGTCTTCCATATACACTATATACACTCCGCTTGCAGCTTTTGCGCCGGCATTATT
>JGI24705J35276_12237955_pt1 | contig 14428 bp, 10 predicted proteins | sample TergutNt197P4_FD_35276 | JGI IMG/M metagenome (IMG submission 35276) | reverse complement strand
TTTTGCTTTATTGCCCGCTCTATCGCCGGCTATCTGGAATTGAATGAAACCGACAGGTGCGCGCTGATATTGCCGCTTTGCCATACTTATGGGAAAAGCGTTTTGCTCAGCGCGGCCGCTGCGGGATCTGCGGTTGTTATTTTAGACAGTTTCGGAAATCAAAAAAGATTTCTGTCACAGTTGACAACAGAGTGTGGCTGCACAGTGCTTTGCGCAGTGCCGTATCACCTTAATACGCTTGTTAAATCCGGCTGTTTATCGCAATACGATTTTTCTACGCTTAGAACGATTACATCATCAGCCGACAAATTATCGCCATCCGTAATCGACAGCCTGACGGTGGCTTTGCCGAATATCCGGATTTTTTCAATGTACGGGCTGACCGAAACAACCACGCGCGTAAGTTACGTTCCGCCTGAAATGATCCATATTAAAAAAGAATCCTGCGGCCGTCCGCTTCCCGGCATTGAACTGAAAATTGTTCCGGAAGACGGACTCGCCGCGGGCCCCGGCGAACCGGGTGAAGTATTTGTGCGCGGCCCTAATGTTATGACCGGTTATTTTAATGATCCCGAATTGACGGCAGAAACGGTTTCCGACGGCTGGCTTAAAACGGGCGACATCGGATATCTGGATGCCGATGGATTTCTTTACATCGACGGACGTAAGAAAGACATTATAAAATGCGCCGGTGAACGCATAAGCCCCCTGGAAATCGAAGAAACGCTCATGGAATATCCCGGGGTCAATGAAGCCGCAGTCGTAGGCCGGCCCGATTCGCTGATGGGGGAAATAATCCACGCGTATGTGGCGTCCCATACTTTTTCTTTGAATAAGGCTGGTTTGCGCGAGCATTGCAGGGCAAGACTCTCCCATAACAAGGTTCCATATAAATACACAATCGTTGAACGCCTGCCCGTAACGAAAACGGGCAAGGTCAGGAAACATATTCTTAGAGGATGATATGAATTTACAACACATCGACAAAGCGTTGTCTTATGAAATGCTGATACATAAAGGATCTCCGTTTGAGCTTCAGGACGCGGTCATTAAAGGCATACCCTGCAAGGTATTTCCCAGAGGCCCTCAAACACTGCGGGATGTTTTTGTAAAAGCGGCTATTTTTGCCGACCGTGAATTTATTATTAAAGACGATAAGCGGGTGACATTCGGACAGGCTTTACGAATGGGAAAATATTTCGCGTGGAGTCTGCGGCATAAATACAATCTTAAAGAAGGGAGCCGCGCCGCGCTAATTATGGATACCGGCCCGGAATGGGCGATTGCTTTTATGGCATTCTGTTTCGCGGGCATAACGCCAATACTCATCCCGGTTGACACGAAAGGGCGCTCAGCCGTCAGGGCGGTTAAACTCACAAATTGTGACGCCGTTGTTGCCGATCTCTATTCCGCCGGAAAAATAAACTCAACCGGCATGAATCGTCCCGTGATCATACCTTTAATGTGTCGGCCTGAAGCAGTTTTGCATTGGGGGTGTGGAAAGCCGGCAGGGTTTTCAATTTTCAATCTGTCGAACGCGCCGGATTGCGAAAATAATTCATATATTGAGCAGTTCCGTGGCATAGCGCCGGATGATGTGGCATTGATTTCATTCACATCCGGAACAACCGGAAAGCCGAAAGGCGTAACGCTCACCCACCGCAATATGACGACAGGTTTGATGAACATGATGCTTGGCGGCCTGCGTATGAGTATTCGCGCGGCAAAGGACGGACGCAAACAGTCTCACAACGCGCAGCCATGCTCTCTTTCGTTATCGCCGTTCTCTAATATCGGAGGGTATTCCCAGTTGATGCTTATGTGTTATCTGGGCGGGAAAATTGTGTTGATGTCTGAGTGGGATGCCAGGCAAGCCGCAATTTTAATTGAAAGCGAACGCGCCGGTTCGCTGAGCGGCATATCAGCGACAATGGCAAGAGATTTATTACGCGCCAATCGATTAACGAATAATTTGCGGTCTTTAACACATATGAATATCTACGGTGTTACGTTGCCCCGGAAATTTATCCATGAACTTGCGGAAGAATTCCCGCATATAAGCGTGGGAACCGGATACGGCATGACGGAGACTTGCGGGGCAATAAGCGTTGTTTCCGCAATGGAACTGCTCGACAATCCAGAACTGAGCGGGCCTGTGCTTCCCAGCGCGAATATTAAAATCGCCGGTCATGGCGGGCTCGAAGCGGCGCGGGGAGAACAAGGCGAAATATGGGTGCGGGGCGCAATGGTCATGCAAGGCTATTGTTCTGTACAAAATGATTTAAGCGTTTCTTTGCATGATGGCTGGCTGAAAACCAGGGACATGGGTTATCTGGATTCCATGGGTAATTTGTGCGTCACAGGCCGTATTGACGCAATACGTCGCGGAAAAAACCAGGGTTCATTAAATAAAAGGAGTGAATATGTTGGAGCGGCATGAAAAACAGGCGCTTTCGCCGCTGGAAATTACTATAGGAGAAATATGGATGGAAGCGCTTCAAATCGACGATATTAATCCCGATGATAATTTTTTCGAGCAGGGCGGCGATTCGTTGGCGAGTATGATGATGCTGTTCTGCGTAAGCGACACGCTGAATATTGATATGCCGCCGGGCGCCCTTATGGACGCCCCGACACTGCGGGAGTTTTGCATGGCAATCGACGGAAGAATATCCCTGATATCCGCGCAAACGACAGAGGAATATTCAATATGAGCGGCAATCCTTCGGAACAACAAAACATAAATGCCGCAATGGAGGCATTGCAGTGGCATATACAGACGTTGGTTACGAATATACGAAAAGATACGGGCATTCCCGGTCTTTGTGTTGCGTTGAATGTCAGCGGACGCCGGATAACGGCAAAAGCGGGAACTCTTGCAATAGACAGTCCGAAAGAAATTAATGAGAATACACATTTTCAGATGGGTTGTATCTCAAAACTACTGACGGCGCTGGTCGCCGCGGAACTGATTGAAGCGGGCAAGTGCGACCCCGATGACCCCATAGAGAAATACCTCGAAGAGCTTCGCGGAACAGAACGTGGCAAAAACCTTTCAATATGGCATTTGTTGTCACACACGAGCGGGTATCGCGGACTTAACATCTCCGACCCCGGCGTGGCCTGGTATTATTCATGGCCAAAATGCGTCGAGTTTCTAATGACCAGCCCCCAGCTTTTCAAACCCGGTTACGTATTCAGCTATGATCACGCCGAGTACGCAATTCTGACGGAAATCATCAAACGAATAACCGGAACGGGTATACTCGATCTTTATCGTGAAATGATATTTCAGCCCCTGGGCATTACCGTGGGTACGGTAGAAGTAAATAAGCGGTTGGATGAAAATTATGCAGCGGATCATTTGTTTAACCGCGGCGCCATGAAGTATGAAAAGGCGCGCGCCGTTCCTTTCGGAGATTTCTGGAACGGTTCGCTTTCGGGCATAACCATGAGCATGCGGGATATTTTGCTTGTTACATCGACGATTAGCGGTATTTCCACGGCTCCGCGCTCAATGTCCGAAAAAGCCCTTAAATTCACGCATAAGCAGGTGGTCAAGCTCCCAAGAACTTACGGGAGCGCTAGACACGAGCAAATTCCCGGATCGTTTGGCGCGGGCTGCGCGTTATATCGCGGCTGGCTGCTTGGACACAATGGTTCGGCGCGCGGGCAGTCCTGCGGTTTGCGCTTTGACCCGCATAACAATATTGCACTTGTGATCGGCATGAACGTCTGGCAGCCGTTTTTCCGGGATTCGATGATAAACGGCATTTTCGGAATGCTGCGAGGCAAGCCTATATCGCCGTTCCCTGAAGAACCTTTGGAATCTTCCCTGGACGATTTGGCCGGAATTTATATCGGGCCTCAGGATTGTACTGTCGTCGTTGCCAGCGAAGGGGAACAGCTTGCATGCACATTGCACGACCGCGATTCATTAGCCATTCGTATTATGATGCAGCGTGACGAAAACGGCATTCTTCGCGTGTTTTCAGATACGCAACACTACTCGCTGGGTTTTTTCCGTGAACCCTATTCCGGGGCGGACGCCCTTATGCTGGGAATGATTGCTTTCCGCAAGCAATGAGATTTTACCAGGGTATATAAAACACTTAATCAGCGAAATAATTTCAGTCCGCATTACCCTTGCCGACGCAGATAAGATTTCCATCGCGCATATTCAAATAATATATACTATGGTATATATCATAGTTGGTTGGTTTAATGAAAAATACCGCAAATATTTTTACCAGCTAAAGGGAACGAAAAGGAGCATTGAATGACAAAAACGCAGTCCCACCTTTCGGGAAATATTCTGTTTATCGAACCGAGTTCGGGCGCGAGCGGCGATATGATGATCGGCGCGCTGCTTGACCTCGGTTTCAGCTTTGAGGAATTGCGGGAAAAACTGCTCCTTTTGCCGCTTGACGGCTACCAGCTGTCAGCGGAAAAATGCAACCGATCCGGAATTCAGGCAACCAAATTCAACGTTCTTGAAACGCATGAACTCAATCACAAACACGAAGACCACCACAAACTCCATCATCATGAGCATGGTCACAAACATGAACACCATACCCAAGAGCATGAACACAAACATCGCCACCACCATCAGAGAACATTCGCGGATATCCGCGCCATGATTGAAGGGAGCCGTCTCTCTCTATGGGTTAAAGAAAAATCCATTAAAGCGTTCCGCCGCCTGGCGGAGGCGGAGGGAAAAATCCACGGTCATCCCGCAGATCAGGTTCATTTCCACGAAGTCGGCGCGGTGGATTCCATAGTGGATATGGTAGGAACCATGATTATCATGGAATCGTTCAGTTCGATGCGCGTTGTATCCTCGGCTATAAATATCGGACAGGGTACTCTGGAATGTCAGCACGGCGTCTATCCGGTTCCCGCGCCGGCGGCCCTGGAACTGCTTTGTAACGTTCCGGTATTTTCAAACAGCATTATGGGCGAATTGACGACGCCGACGGGCGCTGCGTTGTTGACGACGCTGGTAGATGAATTCAGCGCGCGCCCGCCCATGAAAATATCGGCGACGGGTTATGGCGCAGGGACGCGCGAAACTCCGGGCGGCGCGAATGTCCTTCGAATCAGTGTCGGAGCAATTTCTGAAAAAACCGCGGAATCTACGCCAACGGAACAGGTTGCCGTTATAGAAGCCGCCATCGACGATATGAATCCGCAATTATTCGGATACTTTCAGAAAAAAGCGCTTACGGCCGGAGCGCTTGATGTTTACGCGGAACCCATCTATATGAAGAAAAACCGTCCGGCGTTAAAAATAACCTGTGTTTGTAACATAGGCGACATACGCCGTTTTGCCGAAATCATTTTCCGCGAAACGACTACGATAGGCATCCGGTACACAATAGCCGACCGGATAACGCTCAGCCGCGAATTTCATGAAGCGCATACGCAATACGGGCTGGTAACGATGAAGGTTTCAATGCTGGATGGGCTGCCGGTTAATTACGTTCCGGAGTTTGAAGACTGCCGAAAGCTTGCCGAGCAGACCGGAAAACCTCTGAAGGAAATACAGGCATCGGCGCTACACGCTTATATGGCGGGTTACAATAACCAGGATTAATGATTACATTAAACATAAAGAGGAATGAATATGTCGGAAGAAAGCGTTTCTTTTCAGATTCCCATTAACGGTCTTACCGCTCCAGTCAGTGGCGGAAGCCCGGCGGACGACCTTATCTCGATTGAAGATTTCGCCAAAGTACAGTTGCGCGTAGGCCAGATCGTCGAAGCTGAAAAAGTTAAAGGATCGCGTAAGCTTGTAAAGCTCAGGGTTGATCTTGGCTCCGAAACGCGCCAGGTTGTCGCCGGTATTTCCGAGGCATATGAACCGGAAGCGCTTATAGATAAAAAAATCGTGCTGGTGGCGAATCTTAAACCAGCGAAGCTCATGGGCATCGAGTCAAACGGCATGGTTGTCGCGGCAACAGCCGATGGCAAACCTGTGTTGGCGACATTCACGGAAAACGTACCAAACGGCGTTCTGCTTAAGTAATGAAACATATATGATAGTATTATTAATTTTCCGGCGCGGATGCCGTTGTGAGTGAATTCCTTAAATGACCCCTCGTGAAATTTTTGGGTTAATTGAAAAAGAAATGTCGCAGGTGGAAACAGAACTGGAGAGCTTATCCGGTTCGGAAGTTCCGCTGATATGCGACATCGGTAGTTATATACGCAACGGTGGCGGCAAACGTGTGAGGCCCGCTATTCTGCTGCTTACGGCGCGCATGTGCGGCTATGACGGGTTAACCGGTCCACGGCTTGGCGCTGTGATTGAAATGATTCACTCCGCCACGCTTGTACATGACGACATAATAGACAATTCTTCTACGCGCAGGAGCCAGGCGTCCGTCAACGCCCGATGGGGAAACGATATTTCCGTACTGATAGGCGACTGGCTCTATATGACATCCTTCCGTGTAGCCCTCGCCGAGCGGCAATTCAGAATTATGGATATTCTGATTGAAGCGACCCGCAAAATGGTTGAAGGCGAGCTTATGCAGCTTGAGTTCAACGGCAGCCTGGAAATTACAGAAGAACAGCACCTTGACATTTCGATGCGTAAAACCGCCTTCCTGTTTTCAGCCGCCGCGCAGCTTGGAGGCGTTCTTGGAGGCATCGGCGAGGAGGGTGAAGAACGCCTGCGCCTCTACGGCATGAATATCGGCCTTGCGTTTCAACTTGTGGACGATGTCCTTGATCTTACTTCAGACGAACGAACGCTTGGCAAGCCCGTGCAAAGCGACCTAAAGGAAGGAAAATTGACGTTGCCGCTTATTCGCCTCTTGGAAAACGGCGCCCCAGGCTATCGGGAAATAGTGCGAACAGCCCTTGAGACGCGTAATTCTGACGTAACGGCAAGAGGAACGATCTCGCGGCTGGTCGGAGAATGCGGCGCCGCCGATTACGTTATGGAAAAAGCCCGCGATTACGCGCGAAAAGCCAAAGAATGCATTACAGGTTTCCCCGATGGCGACGCTGGACGCGCGCTATTTGCCATTTCAGACCATATCGTTGAAAGAGACCGTTAAAAAAATTGAATGCGCGCAATATGCGCGCATTTTTCATTTCCTGCAAACTCTGTTCCTGCCCATTTTCTTTGCATCGTAAAGAGCGTCGTCCGCAGCGGAAATAAAAGGGTCCATCGAACTGTCCGGTTCAGGGGTTTGCGTATTCACGCCAATGCTTATCGTTACTTTGGTAATGGTTCCATCGGGCAGGGCAATATCCTGATTTTCAATATTTGTGCGTATGGATTCAGCTACATTAAAACTTCCATCCATATCTGTATTTGATAATAACGCGACAAATTCCTCGCCTCCCCAGCGGGCGGCGAAATCGCCGGGGCGTCTTATTGTTTGAATAATTATTTTAGAGGTCTCCTGCAAAAGCACATCGCCCTGCTGATGCCCGTAAGTATCGTTATATTGTTTAAATTTGTCTATATCCATCATCAGAATGCTGATGGGCTTCTTTTCTCTTATCGCTACACGCCATTCCTGACTTATCCTGTCGTCAAAATTTCGCCTGTTAGGTATGCCCGTCAACTGATCCGTCATGCTCATATGTTCCAGCAATATGCGCTGTCTGTTAATATCCGCGGTGCGTTCCTGTACCAGATTATCCAGACGTTTCTCCTCGCTACGTTTTTTTTGATTTAATGTAAACAGAAGGAGTATTACGCAAAATAGCGAAACAGATGTTCCTATCAGCCACGGCAGCCGCGATTGCGCTACTTTTATTCTGTAATCGTAAGTCTTGTGTATCCATAGCTCGGATATTTTTTCAATATTTATTTCTCGAAGCGTTTTATTAATAATGGAACATAAAAGATATTCGTCCTTATTAAAACCAAATAATGATTCATACGAGCGATCGAACAAAAAATTAATTTTATAGCCGGGATTTTCCATATAGCGGGTTAGCGCAAGAAAATGATTCTGGCCTGCCATAATCAAATCAACATCATTCCTCTTTAAAGCTTCAAATGCGTAATAAGAATTTTTGTACTCCACGGTATTCATATGTTCCGGAAACCAGATTCTAAACATCTCTGTCTGGGCGGTTTCCTTAATCAGACCTACTTTTAAATCCAAAATTTCATTTACGCTTACGTCATGGAATTCCAATTTGGATATAAGGGCGTATTTATCTCGCAAAAAAGCGACTTCCGGCCATAAAAAACGGCCTTCCCTGCCTTTAATACGAAGAAGTTCAGTCACTAAGGATGCTTTGCCATCTTCAAGCATTTTTAACAAATCAACCCACTCCGTATCTGGCGTATTAACGATCTGAAAAGACATTCCGGTTAACGATTCTATTTCATTCAAAACATCAAGAACTATTCCCTGCCATTGATTTTCGTGTTTATTATAAAAGCTTTTCGGATAATTATCGAATTCCGCCAAAAAAGGGATAACCGGATGTTTTCTTATATATTCACGCTCCTCTTCGCTGAAAGAACGTTCAAGTTTATATTTTATAAACTCACGCTCGCCCTGGGCGTACATTTCAACTAAAGAACGATGAGCGCCGGATTGCAGCATTTTATGTATAACGGAAATAATGGGCGCAAGTTCCGGATTATGAGTCGCGAGAGAAACCGAACTGTACGTCAGGGGTGAAAAGGCCTTGGCCTCCACGTCATCATAAGCGTCAAAAGCGGCTTCAACGACATTTTCATCGAAAAAAGCGTCGATCGTGCCGTTTTTAAGCATTTTATAAACGTCGCTTTGGTCGCTGACGTAGGTGATATCAATTTTTTCGCTATCTGCCGGCGATAATACGCTATCAATTGTAACCGAGCCTTCCAGGAAAGCGAAACGTAACCGGCGCTGCGCGGCAATTTGCTCAAATGACTCTCCGGCTTTTATACGAAATGATTTTACAAAGCGCACGGCAAGCGGATCGGTCATGTAATAAATTTTGCGGCGTTCTTCATTGGGTGAAAGCTCGCCTGTAAAATCTATTATGTCGGCCTGAAGCCCGGCAATTAAATCGTCCCATTCATAAATCGCCGGTATAAATTTTATTTCAAACAACCTGGTCAAATATTCGCAAAATAACGCCGTAAATCCTTTGATTTCGCCATTATGTCCGTAAAAAGCCTCGGAGCTGATGTTATTCATTCCGTATGTAAAAGAAATGTTTTTTGCCTGGAGCGCTTCTATCGCCTTTATTTCAGAATCCGTCACGTTCGGAACGTCCCGAAATAACGTATAATCCTGAAATTTATTATATTGATTTTCCGCTTTCTTTTCGCAGGATGAAAACATCAGCAACATAGCGGTAAAAACAATTCGTGATAATGATTGCCTGGGAATTTTCATTAAAGCCATATGTTTATTTTTCCCTTAGCTCGCGTGAGCGTTGCGCGGCGGCATCCACAGCGTCCATAATTGCCGAACGGAAGTTTCTTTTTTCCAGCATACGCAGCCCGGCGGCTGTCGTGCCGCCAGGCGTCGTCACCATATCTTTGAGTTCGCCTGGAGATTTCCCGGTTTCAAGCAGCATTTTCGCCGCTCCGTAAACCGTTTGCGCGGCCAGCATTAACGCTTCTTTACGGGCTATGCCCAACTGCACGCCCGCGTCGGCGAGCGCTTCGATGGCCAGAAAAACATAGGCGGGGCCGCTGCCTGAAAGTCCTGTCACCGCGTCCATCAGCGCTTCGTCGTGAAGAGCGACAACCTTTCCCATACATTCGAAAATAGCGATGGCGCGCTCAATATCTTCCTGAGAAACGTTTACGCCGGTCGAGTAAATGGCGGACGCGCCGGCCATAACGGATGCGGGAGTATTAGGCATTACACGGATAATGCCGGATGCGGGATTAAGTTTCGATGAAAATTTTTCAATTGGGGCGCCGGCAACGATTGAAATAAAAATCTGTTTGGCGCAACTCGCGGCGGAAATTTTATCAAGCACGCTGTCTAACTGATACGGTTTAACGCCGATAATAACAATGTTGGATTTTTCCACCAGTTCAATATTTGATTCGGCGGCTTTTACGCCACAGGTTTTCATGATTTCGCGCAGACGTTTTTTATCAGCGTCGCTGACGATGATTGCATCTTTATGCACAATGCCCGACAACACCAATCCGCGGATGATCGCGCTGCCCATATTTCCCGCGCCGATAAAGCCGATTATTCTGCCGTCAAGCATAAAATCTCCATTCCGGTAAAATTAAAAAATCATTAATCAAAAATCAAAAAAATTCTTCCAGACCCAGCTCTTCCAGAACTTCACGCGAAGGCCGGCCGGATATTATATCCCATTTCATTTCCCTGAAATAGCCGTCGCGCAGAGCGGCGTAATCAGTCTTCGCGGCGGCAGTAATGCGCTTTGGCAATTCAAACTTGTCCGGCGTCAATCCCTCGCGCGCGTTAAAAGCCTGGCGCAGCGTCAGGATACGGCGGCCCGCAGCGATAGCCTCTTCCCATCCGAAATCCCAGCCGCATGCCCCGGCGATAAGCTCGGCCACGGGCGGCGGCGTCGTCGCCACAGTATATAGTGAACACATGCCGGAAGCGTTTAAAATTTGATGATACGCGTTTCCAATAACGTATCCGGCGAACGGATTATCACGCGGCGCGCGCAGCGCAGGATCGGAACCAATGGCGGCGCCTTCGGTAAGCATTCCGGTAATCTGGCTGTCCATATGATGCGCGGGATTCGCGTCGGCGATATTCGTCGTTCCCAAGGCCGGAGACAGGCGCGGGTCATGATTGGCAAGAGTCTTCCCTCTAATCGCCATAGCGTATTTTTCAGCGCCACGGCCGATTCGCTCCGCCGCCAGTTGCGCGCCGTCCGCAAGCGCCGCTCCGAAACCCTCACGCCCGGCGATTTTTTCCGTCAGAGCGACAATTGCTTCGGCGTTTCCCCAGTCAAGCTCAATGCCGCCCGTCTCGGTTTTCCCAATAAGCCCGTTTTCATAGCATTCCATTGCCATGGCTATAACGCCGCCGACGCCGACAGTGTCAATTCCATAACGATTGCAGATATCGTTGGCCTTTATTACCGCTTCGAGATTGTCGTTCATAAGCAGGCCGCCCAGGGCGGTTATAGACTGGTATTCCGGCCTGTGCGTTTCGTCCTTAATTGCGTATCGGCCTTCGCCCTGGCGGATAATCGCGCCGCAGGAAACCGGGCAGGCAAAGCAGCCGTAACTTCCGACCTTGTACCTGTCCATATTGCCGCTGTCAAGATTGGAGATCGTCGGCAGCGCGTCAAGACCTTTTAATTGCCAGTTCTTTAGCGGGGCGTCGCCGATAGCCGTCAATGTGCTGATGTTGTTTCCGGTTCCCGACGCAGATAGAGCTTTGGCAAATTCATTTGTTCCGATAATCGCGAGAAACTTTTGCACGGCCTCTTCGAATTTTTCCTGATTCGCTGGAACGATATTCCGCGCTCCGCCTTTTACAACCAGCGCTTTCAGCCGTTTTGAACCCATAACCGCGCCAACGCCGTTGCGGGCGGCTATGCGTCCCCTTTCGCTTACGATGCCCGCAAGCAGCGATTTCGCTTCACCCGCCTGGCCGATACAGGCGATTTTTATGCGCGGATCGGAAAAAGATTGTTTTAGATAATCTTCCGTTTCGTATGTGTCTTTTCCCCATAAATCGGAAGCGTCGCGTAGTTCAGCCGAGCCGTTGTGAATGAAAAGATAAACAGGTTTTGGAGAGATGCCCGAGAGGAAAACCGCGTCATAGCCGGCTGTTTTTAGTTCAGGCCCGAATGCGCCGCCGGAATTTGATTCAGCCCAGGCGCCGGTAAGCGGAGATTTTGTTACGACAATATGGCGGCCGCTACCGGGCGCTGATGTTCCGGTCAAAGCTCCGACCGCAAAGCACAAAATATTTTCCGGCCCCAGAGGATCAATTCCCGCCTTTAGTTTTTCATACAGAATGCGGATGCCAAAACCGTTGCCGCCGATGAATTCCCTGCAAATTTTTTCAGGAAGGCGTTCTTCTGAAAACGTTCCCTGTGTCAAATCAACAAAAAGGATTTTGCCTGCGTAATTTGCGGGCGTGGTCATGCGTTCCCTTATTTTCGGATTAATACATAATAAACAGATATGTAAACGCCGTGAGCGGCGGCTCAGGATTTCCAGGTAAGCCCGGAAATTTACACGGCGTTTACATCTTCAATATGCCTGCCGTAACAGTGAACCATTTCGCGCAGTTTGACCGCTATTTCCGGCTGGAGGGCATCCGCCGTCATGCGCCAGTTCCAGTTGTTTCCTTTTGTGGATGGAGTGTTCATGCGCGCTTCCGATCCCAGACCCAGTATATCCTGCATAGGCAGAACCACGGTATCCGCCACAGAAGCAAGCGCCAGACGGATAAAATCCCAAACAGGCTTTACGCCCGTGCTTCCCATATAGGCAAGCGCTTCCTCGCCCGCCTTGTGCGTTGCTTTATCCGTTAACCAGCCGGCGGTAGTGTCATTATCGTGCGTGCCGGTATAGGCGATGCAGTTCTTTATAAAATTGAAAGGTCTGTGCGGATTGTCGCGCTGTTCATCGCCGAAACCGAATTGCAGTATGCGCATTCCGGGAAATCCCCAGCGGTCGCGCAGCGCGCGAACTTCCGGCGTTATGTAGCCAAGATCTTCGGCGATAAACGGCAGTTTCCCAAGAGCGCTGCTTAAAGCGTTAAAAAGACGGTCAACCGGTCCCTGCACCCATGTTCCATCAACGGCCGTATCAGCGCCTGCGGGTATTTGATAAAATTTTTCAAATCCGCGAAAATGATCCAGTCGGATGATATCCGTCATGCGCATAGCGGCGCGGATGCGGTCAATCCACCAGGCGAAGCCGTCACGCGCCATTTCATCCCAGCGATAAAGCGGATTTCCCCAAAGCTGCCCGGTTTCACTGAAATAATCGGGCGGCACGCCCGCGATATTCCTGGGGTTTCCTTTTTCGTCAAGATCGAACAGACGGCGGTTGGCCCAGACATCGGAACTGTCATGCGCCACAAATATGGGTATGTCTCCTATAATTTTAATGCCAAGTTCATTGCAATACCGTCTCAACGCAAACCATTGCCGATGAAACTCAAACTGGATGAATTTATGCTCCGCGAGAGATTGATCTTCGGCGGTCTGCGCGGACCTCCATGTAGTCCATGGCATTTCGTTGTTCAATTCGCGCAAAGCGGCAAAACGGGCGAATGAGTCCAGCCACATTGCGTTTTGCAGACAGAAATCCTTATATTCCTGATATTGATCGGCGGGACGCGCTTCAAAAAACGTCCGTGCTGCTTTCCTAAGCAGAGACTGTTTAACGCGCGCGACGGCGTCGAAATCCACGAAAGAAGCGGCGGAAGAAGGCAACCGCGTCATTTCCGACAAATCTTCCTCCGACAGCCAGCCATACTCGACGAGCTTTTCCAGGTTGATAAGCAGGGGATTGCCGGCGATGCTCGACCATGTCTGGTATGGAGAATTTCCGTAACCTGTAGGCCCAAGAGGCAGAATCTGCCAAAGCTGCTGGCTACATTCCGCCAAGAAGTCTGCAAAACGATATGCCCACTGTCCAAGATCGCCTATTCCAAAATTGCCTGGAAGCGAAGTCGGATGAAGCAGAATTCCACATTTTCGCGCCATGCGTCCTCCCCTATGAACAGCCGCTTGTTTCTCCACACTCTATACATTTATAACATGCGCCGTTACGAACCATAATGCTGCCGCAGTTCGCACAGCTTGGCGCGTCGTCCAGAGCGTACATTAATTTATAATCGTTCATTTTATAACCATTCATCGAGTCGGCGGCCGCCGGTACGGATTGCGGCTTATCTTCGGATGTATCAGTTTTTTTCCTGACATTCACTCCTGCCTGCGTCTGCTCCTCGGTCGAAAGAAACTTGTAAGCAAGCCAGCGGAAAATATAATCTACTATTGACTTGGCATATGGCACCACGGAATTGCCCGTATGCCCCGAAGGCTCAAATCGCACATGGGCGAACTTGTCAATAAGCACCCTCAGCGGCACGCCGTACTGAAGAGCTAATGAAATAGAGGTTGCGAACGAATCCATCATCCCGGAAAGCGCGCTCCCCTCTTTGGCCATGACAAGAAAGATTTCGCCCGGCTGCCCATCTTCATACATTCCGACGGTTATATATCCTTCATGTCCGGCAATAGCGAACTTATGCGTAATGGCCTGGCGCTCGGAAGGAAGTTTCCTGCGAATCGGTCTGAACTCCTTCTCCGCCGCCGTTTTAGCGTTCGTATCGGCGGAAGTGCTCATAGGCTGGGTCTTTTTTGAATTATCGCGGTAGATGGCTATGGCTTTCACGCCAAGCCGCCACGCCTGCATATAAAGATCCTCGATCTGTTCAACCGCAATGTTTTCCGGAACGTTCACGGTTTTGGAAATAGCGCC
>JGI24705J35276_12237956_pt1 | contig 14441 bp, 12 predicted proteins | sample TergutNt197P4_FD_35276 | JGI IMG/M metagenome (IMG submission 35276) | reverse complement strand
AAAGGTTTTGCGACGTAGTCGTTGGCACCGGATTCCAGGCCCAGTATCGTGTCGGAGTCGGTGTCATGCCCGGTCAGCATGATGATCGGAGCCTTGAAGCCGCCTTTGCGCAAAGAGCGGACGACCTCGCGGCCATCGGTGTCCGGCAGACCGACGTCCATCAGCACCAGGTCGGGGGAATTGGTCTTGGCCGCATTGGCGCCTTTGGCGCCGGTATCGACAGCGGAGGCCTCAAACTCTTCGTGCAGCGACAATTGCTCCACCAACGTATCGCGCAGATCGGAATCGTCATCCACGATCAGGATCCTGCGGGCATTGGCCATGGGGTATATCCTCTTCGGTCCAGCTCAACGCGCGGATGGCACGTCCAGCCACGATTGGTACGTTTCGAAGGCACTGTATTTATTGACGTTGCTGCTGAAGTAATGGGCTGTTGCAGATTCACAAGCCAAGCTTATGCCAAATGAACGCCGTGCAACCAGGTCGCCGCTGTATCTTTTCATGAAAAATAACTCAATTTCAATAGGTTGCGTAGGATTCCGGCCCTCGGGAGCGATTTCTTCGATCCTGGTAAAGCCGGCTGCTGGCGACCCCCGGCGGGGCTGGCTGACTGCCGGACACCTGACCATTCCCGTCGCACTTGGACGCAGTGGCATCCGTGCGAACAAGCGCGAGGGCGATGGCGCCACGCCGCGGGGCAGCTTCCGGCCGCGGCAATTATGGTGGCGGGCCGACCGTCACAGCCGGCCACGGACCCTTCTGCCAGTCCGCTCCATTGGCGCCGAGGACGCCTGGTGCGAGGACCCCGGCGACCGTCGTTACAACCGCCCGATCCGGCTGAAGCGGGACCACGGCGGCGACCGGCTCAAGCGCGCAGACCACCTCTATGATTTCGTCGTCGAGATCGACCACAACACAAGGCCGCGCATCAAAGGCCGCGGCAGTGCGGTGTTCTTGCACTTGGCACACGAGAACTTCGGCCCTACGGCGGGCTGCATTTCAATGACGAAATCGGCAATGGTGCAATTGTTGCGGCGATTGGGACCGCAGACCAGGATCATCATCGGGTAGCGGAACATACCCAAGGGGCGCCAGGTTGGGCGCCGAGGAGCCAAGTCCGCTCTCACCGCCCTCAGCGATGCCCGAAGATCGCCGAGCCAACGCGGATATGCGTCGCGCCGAGCGCAATCGCGGTGGCAAAGTCAGAACTCATTCCCATTGACAGGTTCTTCAGCCCGTTGCGTGCGGCAATCTTCGCAGTCAGGGCGAAATGCGCTGCTGGCGGCTCATCCATCGGCGGGATGCACATCAAGCCGGAAATCTGAAGGCCATAGGTCTCCCGACAGCTCGCGAGGAAGGCATCGGCCTCGCCCGGCGGGACGCCGGCCTTCTGAGGTTCCTCGCCAGTGTTGATCTGGACGAAGAGTTGCGGCCGCTTTTTCTGGGATTCGATCTCCTTGGCGAGCGCCTGACAAAGGCTGGGACGGTCCACCGAATGGATGGCGTCGAACAGCGCCACTGCCTCTTTTACCTTGTTGGATTGTAGCGGTCCGATCAGATGCAGGGCGATGTCGGGGTGAGCGGATATCAACGCTGGCCATTTCGCCTTTGCTTCCTGCACCCGATTTTCGCCAAAGACGCGCTGTCCGGCCTCGATGACAGGTACAATCGCATCTGCGGCAAAGGTCTTGGAAACCGTAACCAACGTCACTGAAGAACGATCACGCCGTGCATCCTTGCAGGCCCGCAAAATATCTTCCTCGACCGCGGCGAGGGCGTTTGGTGAATGCTTGGTTGAGGGCTGCTGTGATATCATGCGAATAGTTCCAATTATATCATGTTCGAGAAGGGACCTTTGAATCCTTCAGTCTACACTCCCTGCGGCGTGGAGAATGAAGAAGGCAACCGTGAATCTCGACCGCAAACTCGTGAAACTCAAGCGTGCTTTCGGAATTCGAGCACGATTCGGGTTGCTGGCGGTGATTCTCGTGGTGCCGTTGATGCTGGAGCGTATCCATTCCCTCGAAAAAATGCGCATTGAGCAAATTGCACGGACTACCGCGGAATTCACCACCCTTGCAAGAAATAGCGCCGACGCGCAACGCGCAGTAATCTCCTCGGTCGAGACGATCCTGAAGTCAGAGGCTTTCGTCCAGGCCTCAGCCGGCGCCCTCGGCCGTGGCTGCGATGTGCTGCATACCGGCCTGCCCGCAAATCTGCCGTGGATTCGCTCGCTCTCGCTCGCAGGCCAGGACGGCCGCATCCGATGCTCGACCAACGATACGGATGTTGGCCTCGACCTGAGTGACCGACCGTATTTCCGGGAGGCCCGGGAAACTGGTCGTTTCGTCCTTGGCGACTTCGTCCCCTCGGGGCCGTCGCAGGTCCCGACCGTAATGGCGGCCTATCCGGTCTCCGCACCCGGCGGATCCAGCACCGCCCTGGTGGCGACGGTGAACCTCGACTGGATGTCGAAGCTGATGAAAAATCTGGGCGGCCGCCCCGGCGTTTCCACGGTGCTCATTGACAGCGCGGGCAACGTGCTCGCAGCGCCACCCGGCGAGGTCTGGCGTCCGCTCGCCGATATGCAGCTGATGTCAGCGATTGACGACATGTCGGTTTATTCGAACCATGACGAAGGATCGCTATCGTTCACGGCACCCGATGGATCCAAGCTCGCCGTCAGCGTCATCCGCATTGCAGGCGGCCCGCTACGCCTGATCTCCAACATCAATGAAGCCGCGGTCTCAACCGTCGTCAGTCGCGATATCCGCACCACCTATCTCCAGCTCGGCTTTTTCTGCTTGCTGGTACTGCTCGGCACTCAGTTTGCTGCTCAGGAGCTCGTGATCACACCGATCAAAATGCTCGCCGAGACGGCAAGACGCTTCGGAGAGGGCGACCTCTCGGCTCGCGCGGTGCGCAATCGCCTGCCAGCAGACCTCCTGCCGGTGGCGCGTGCGTTTAACGCGATGGCCTCACAGCTGGCTCGCCATGCTCGGAAGCTGATCGCCAACAACGACCAGCTCAGGGTCATGGCGTCGATCGACATGCTGTCCGGCCTGGCCAATCGCCGCAGCTTCCAAAGCCGGCTTGACTTCGAGTGGACACGGGCCCTGCAATATGATGGCGAGCTCTCCCTGTTGATGATCGATGTCGATCATTTCAAGCTCTACAACGACACTTACGGTCACCTTGAAGGCGACGCCTGCCTGACCAAGATAGGTGAGGCCCTGTCCGGCGTCGTTGCCCGGACCATGGGCTTTGCGGCGCGCTATGGCGGCGAGGAATTCTGCCTGTTGCTGCCAAACACTGACTTGGCGCGGGCAACCGAGATCGGGCGAGAGGTGCGGTCAGCGGTGCTGCGGCTTTCTCTGCCGCATGCTGCCTCGGACCATAAGACGGTGACCGTCAGCATTGGCATCGCCACCGTGCGCCCTGACGGTTCCCTGCGTCCGAACGAACTGATCGAAGCGGCCGACGCCGCGCTCTATGCCGCCAAGCTCCGGGGCCGAAACACAGTGACCGAACACGGCCTCCCCCTGCCCACCAATGAGGGCGTCGCCAGAATAGCGATGACGGGCTAGCCGGGCCGGGCGTCATCTTTCGCAAGACCCTCTCCGCTCTCATAGGCAACCTTACCGAAGAAACCTATTGCTCCATCATTACCAAGCACGGATTAGAGGCTTTACAACAAAGATCGCTTAGGACGTTTGGGCGGCCAGTGCGTATCCGCGGTTTATGTCTTTCGAGCCAGGAATGTCGCTCATATTCCCGCTCCAAGCATGATTGTTCGGGAGATAGGACGAGGCCGCAACGCCATTCCTTGGGCGGCAGATTTTTTCGATTCGGCCTGCCTGAACGCGCCCATGGCGTGACGCCGGCAATGACCGCGGCGTACGCGTGCACTCACGTGGCGCCTCGAGTCCGAAAACCTGCTTAGTATGTTCCCATCGGCATTCGAGCGTTTTTCGGCGATGCGCTACCAATGCTTGGAACCAGACAAAGCTTTAGAGGATTAAGGGTAGTGAGTAGGACGTAATCTGCGCAGGCTTTGGTCGCGCGGATCACGCCCTGCGCTACGCGGCACCAATGGCGACGGCTGCTGTATACAGGGAGGTTGAACCATGACGACCGTTCGGTCATCAGGCGTCGCGCCGATCGAGGACACCAGCCTCCTCGCCTTTTATCGCGACATGAACACGCCCGAGCGGCGGACGTTCTGGGCTTGCGCGACCGGCTGGGCGCTCGATGGCATGGATTTCATGATCTATCCGCTGGTCATCGGCACCATCATCACCTTGTGGAAGGTTACTCCCGGCGCTGCGGGCCTCGCCGGCACCCTGACGCTGCTCGCTTCCGCCGTCGGCGGCTGGCTTGGCGGCTATCTCGCCGACCGCATCGGCCGGGTGCGGACGCTGCAACTGACCATCCTGTGGTTCTCGTTCTTCTCGCTGCTCTGTGCCTTCGCTCAGAGTTTCGATCAGCTGCTGATCGCTCGCACGCTGCTCGGCCTCGGCTTCGGCGGCGAATGGGCGGCGGGCGCCGTCTTGATGGGCGAAGCAATTCGTCCTCAATACCGCGGCCGCGCCGTGGGCTCGGTGCAATCCGGCTGGGCCGTAGGCTGGGGTCTCGCGGTGCTCGCGCAGGCGGTGCTGTTCTCCCTGCTCCCGGCAGAAATCGCCTGGCGCTGGATGTTTGCGGTCGGCGTGCTGCCAGCGCTGCTGGTGTTCTTTCTGCGCCGTTACGTGGAAGAACCCACCATCGCCGCCGAGACCCGCGCCAGGCAGGCTGTCACCGGTGATCGTCCGGCGCTCTGGGAAATCTTCAACGGCGCTATCCTGAGGACCACCATTCTCGCCGCGCTCGCCGCCACCGGCGCCCAGGGCGGCTATTACGCCATCACGTTCTGGGTGCCGCGCTTCCTCACCAGCGAGCGCCACCTGTCGATCGTCGGCTCTACGGGCTATCTCGCCACCCTGATCATCGGCTCCTTTATCGGTTATCTGGTCGGGGCATGGCTGTCGGATCGCGTCGGACGGCGCAACCTGTTCCTGATCTTTTCGCTCGGCGCCATCGTGCTGATCCTCATCTACACGCAGGTGCCGCTGACCAACGACATCCTCTGGCTGCTTGGCTTCCCGCTCGGCTTTTTCGCATCAGGCTACTTCTCGGGCATGGGCCCGTTTCTCACCGAGCTTTATCCGACGCGCCTGCGCGGCTCGGGACAGGGCTTCTGCTACAACTTCGGACGTGGCATCGGCGCGCTGTTCCCATTCCTGGTCGGCTGGCTGTCCAGCGCCACGACGCTCGGCAATGCTATCTGCGTCTTCGCTGTCATCGCCTACGCGCTGTTCTTCCTCTCGGCCTATGCGCTCCCCGAAACCCGCGGCAAGGTGCTTCACGCCGATGTTTGAATCAATCAACACCACCACGAAGGAGGCCCTCGCGTGTCCGGGGCCGCAATTCACCCAGCGCGGCCCGACCCGCTTTGTCGTGCCGCCCGGCGCCGTCGATACGCATGCGCATGTCATCGGCTGGCCACCGGACTATCCTTTCGTGCCGGTCCGCAGCTACACGCCACCGGCGGCGACGGCAGAACGGTACATCGCCATGCTGGATGCGACCGGCATGACCTACGGTGTGCTCACCCAGGTCAGCGTGCACGGCACCGATAACCGCCTGCTGGTGGAGACGCTGCGCGCGCATCGCCAGCGCCTGCGCGGCATTGGCGTCATCGCGCTGGACTGCCCCGAACGCGAGCGCGCCGCCTTGAAAGAGGCCGGTGTTGTGGGACTGCGCATCAACGTGCTCTATGGCGGCGGAGTTGGTTTCGAGCAGGTTGAAGACTACGCAGCGCTGTGCCGCGAGATGGGCTGGCATCTGCAATTTCTGGTCGATGCGCGGCAATTGCCAGCGTTGGCGTCACGGTTGTCGAAACTGCCGGTGCCGTTCCTGGTCGATCACATGGGGCATTTCCCCACCAGTTGCGGGGTCGATGACGAAGGCTTCCAGACGCTCGTCTCGCTGGTGCGCGACGGCGCGTGGGTGCGCCTGTCGGGCGCTTATCGTCTCACCGACGAAGGCCGGCCCTACCGCGGCACGATTCCGTTCGCGCGCAAGCTGATCGAAGCCGCGCCTGATCGCTGCGTGTGGGGATCAGACTGGCCGCACGTCGCCAACTGGGACGTGATGATGGGCGTGTCGGATCTGCTCGACCTGCTCGCCGACTGGGTACCCGACGAGACGCTGCGTGACCGTATTCTCGTCGACAATCCGCAGCGGTTGTTTGGATTCCCGACGGGGTGAAGGTCCCCTCCCCTACCGAAGCGTGGAGCGGCTGAGCGCCGCTTTCTACTAATGGTCAAGCTCACCTGACCGGCGAACGCTTGCTGCGGTCGTGCCTCACTTCGGCCATCAGAACGAGAAAAGCTCGGCCATGTCACGAAACACGTATATCGGTTTATTGGTCCTGTGCCTCGGTCTTTGGGCTGGCTCTATGCCGGCGCAAGCGGGTACTTCTCCGCTGCCGTCAGGCTCCACAATTGTTGCTACGTCTGGCGAATATCAACTGACCGAGCGGATGCTCCAGCAGGCTCTCTTGCATGCACAGATTCTAGCAAGCGCGGACTTCTCTTCCGCCGATGCCGCCTCGCTCCGGGCCGACCTCATTACCTCGTTTCAGAAAGATCCCGCCAAGGAAGTGAAGGAGTACGATGCGCTGGCAAAGTTTCAACGGAGCAGCGTCCTCTATTCAACCATGCGCTACAAGTACTGGGCCGCATTGGCACAGAACCCTCAGCTTCTTCCCGGCTTCGAGAACAGCGAGGTGGGCAGGATGGTGCTGAAGTACAACCCGATTCTCGTCAACTCCGACGGAATGATCATCACGAAAAGGGATGTCGACTGGCAGTTCGAAGCGGACACCTTTGTCGCCGGGATCGCCGGGGTCGCGCCACCCACACAGGCGGACAAGGAGCGGTTTGTACAAAGCCTTCCCGCAAGGTTCGCATCCATGCCTGCCGCAGAGCGGGAGAATCTCAGACGGTCGCAAAGTCGCCTGGGGTCCGTCCACCTGAGCATAGACGGCACCATCAAGACCAAAGCCGCCGTCGAATCCTACATCAGAACAAATGTGCACTCATCTGAGGACGTATTTCGTGTAGCCCGTGAGGTCGAAAACGACTCCCTGTACGGAGCCAAATACGACGTGGCCGGCAAGGCCGAAAAGATCAGTGCGATCCGCCATGCTCAACAGGTGAATCGCCAGATTATCGGAATGGGAAACGCGGTCAGGAACACCTTGAGACACTCCCAACTACCTCAGTATAAGTATCCAGGGGGCCCCCCTGACCCGAACTATTAGTTTGCCGACGCAGGCCTTAATGAGCCGCGCTAACGCCAGCGAACTGGCCAAGTGCTTGCAAGCCAGGCCAGAAACCGGGTGAGATAGTTAGCAGGCGCAGCCCGAATAAAATCGGCACGACGGAAATAGATGCAATCAATATCCTCCGCGACAATTTCCATGGTGAGTGGAGCTACACGATCACTCCCCTGCCCGACGGTGAGAGATGATCGACGATCCTGACAAGACCAGCCGCCTTCTCAGTGCGTTGGAAGCGAGCCTTCCCGTCGAAACCAGGCTCTCCGGACCGGTGATGCAGTTGCTGGCCAAACAGTTTGCCGACAGGGTTCTTCCGGCGAAATGCAACGTCGTGCGTGTCTTCTACGTGGGCGACGAAGGAGGAATTACCTGCGCTTTGGATTTCGGGCCTGATATCAAAGAACAACACTTGGTCTCGATCACCCACCTGATCTTCGAACGAAAAGTACCGCTGTACAGCCAAATCGACGCCTATCAACGCCATCGCAACAAGAAGCTCAAGAAGCTGGCCCATCGCAACGAGCGGTGACTTGAAAGAACGCAGCTGGGAAAGCGCGTTCCCGCATTGTTCTTGTCAGCCACGCGGAACTCCGCTACCTTTAGTTGCGCATGGGGGGCGGGATGGTTCAGCGGGTTTCTACCGTGGCCTTTGAGGGCGTCGAGGCCCGCGCGGTGGACGTGCAGGTGCAGGTCGCGCCGGGGTTGCCAGCCTTTATTATTGTCGGCCTGCCGGACAAGGCGGTTTCCGAGGCGCGCGAGCGGGTACGCGCGGCGCTGATTGCGTCGGGGTTGGCGCTGCCGGCACGGCGAATCATCGTCAATCTGGCGCCTGCCGATCTTCCCAAGGAAGGCAGCCATTACGACCTGCCGATCGCGCTCGGACTGATGGCGGCGATCGGGGCCATACCGCCCGATGCACTCAACGGATTCACCGTGCTCGGCGAGCTCGGCCTGGATGGCTCGATCGCTCCGGTTGCCGGTGTACTGCCGGCCGCGATCGGCGCCAACAGCCGCGAGGAAGGCCTGATCTGCCCGGCGGCCTGCGGCTCTGAGGCGGCGTGGGCCAGCCCGGACATCGAGATCATCGCGGCCGGCTCGCTGATTCAGATCGCCAATCACTTCAAGGGCACGCAAGTGCTGTCACGGCCGGTGCCGAAGGTGCATGAGGCGGTCGCCTCGCCGCTCGACCTGCGCGACATCAAGGGCCAGGAGAGCGCCAAGCGCGCACTCGAAATCGCGGCGGCTGGCGGGCATCATTTGTTGATGATCGGCGCGCCCGGCGCCGGCAAATCGATGCTCGCGGCCCGTCTGCCCTCGATCCTGCCGCCGCTGTCGCCGGCCGAATTGCTGGAAGTCTCGATGATCGCCTCGGTCGCCGGCGAGATCAAGGGCGGCGCACTGACATCACAGCGGCCGTTTCGAGCGCCGCACCATTCTGCCAGCATGGCCGCACTGACTGGCGGCGGCATACGGGCGAAACCCGGCGAGATATCGCTTGCGCATCAAGGCGTGCTGTTCCTCGACGAGTTGCCGGAATTCAATCCGCGCGTGTTGGACTCGCTGCGTCAGCCGCTGGAGAACGGCGAGGTCGCCATCTCCCGCGCCAATCACCGGGTCACCTACCCTGCCCGCTTCATGCTGGTCGCTGCGATGAACCCCTGCCGCTGTGGCAATGCGTTCGAACCCGGCTATTCCTGCAAGCGCGGCCGCATCGACCGTTGCACGTCGGACTACCAGGCGCGCATCTCGGGTCCGCTGATGGATCGCATCGATCTGCGCATCGAGGTGCCGGCTGTGACGGCGGCGGACCTCATCCTGCCGCCATCGGCCGAAGGCTCAGCCGAAGTCGCCGCGCGTGTGGCCGCCGCGCGCAACATACAGCTTGCGCGCTATGCCGCAGCTGACCTGCCGCACGTCCGCACCAATGCCGAGGCGCCCGCCTCCGTCCTGGAAGTCATCGCCAAGCCCGACGCTCAGGGACAAAAGCTGTTGCGCGAGGCGGCCGAAAGCATGCGGCTGTCGGCGCGCGGCTATCACCGCGTGCTGCGGGTAGCACGCACGCTCGCCGATCTCGACGGCGCGGATAAGATCGGCCGGGTACACCTCGCTGAAGCCCTATCCTACCGGGCGCTTGCAGAGGATGCGCGGCAGATCGCGTGAATGGCGGCCAACTGATCATGCAGCGCCCCGATTTCGCTCGGCAGCGCGCATTCGATGTTGGAGATACCGCCATCGCGCACTCGAAACGTTGGATGCGCCATGCTACGGCACGGGCCAAGACAATTTGCTGCGTCAAGGATCGCCATGACGAAGAACCAATTTTTTGCAGGAATTATCGTGATACTGTTCGTTGCGGCGTTGGGCGCGGCGGCGGGCATCGCCTATCTTGGAGCTTTGGGCCGGGGCATGGGCCACTAGGTTGTTGTCCGGCCAGCATCAGGCATTGCCTGTCCCTTGCACGGCAGCCGCCGCCGAGGGGCCAGTGACCGTGATGACACCCACAGTTTCGAGCCGATGCAAAAGCCCTCGTCAACGACTCTCCTTTACGCTCTGCAGACCATGAGCCGCCCTGCCCAGCTCATGGTTGTCATATTCACAAATCGCGCCACAATGCCGCGCCATAAAGAACGCGCCGAACATCAAATTGGCGGTACCGCCGAACGCTTTTGCGCGGAGATCATGCTTTAACTTTTCAGCAACCCTGTTTGCAGCCAGGTTCGCAGCCTCAAACTGTTCGCAAGGTCGAAGGAGGCATCGTACATCACAAACTCAGAGCAGGGATCAGTGACGATGGGGCCGGCGTTCCGGATCAAAGTGCGTATGCGCCGCTTCAGGCGCAGCCATCCCAGGATCCACTTCGCAATCCGCTCCTTCATGATTTTTTCGGCGGCATACGGCACGGCTTATGGCTTCGTTTCCGGCAGCCGTTCCGAAACGGCCGGCTACGATCCCAGAGCCTTCGCGGCCGGGATCAGCTTTCTCTTCGCGCTCGCCTGTCTCGCGCTCGCCACCTTGAGCATGCGACTGCGTTTCATCAACAAGCGCCTGCGCAAGCTGGCGCTGCATAATGAGGCCCTGGTCGACCGTAATTGGGAGCTGAAAGAAGCGGAGCAGCACACCCGAAGCCTGTTCGAATCGCAGGACGACCTGATCGTGCTGCGCGATAGCCAGGGCTGCATCACCTTTGTCAACGACGCCTATTGCGAACTGGCGGGACAGCCGCGCAATGCTCTGATCAGCACCCGCTTCAACTTCGATGTGCTGGAGGAGGGGGAGAGCGCGCTGCAGAGGAGCGGCACACGAAGCTACGACCAGAAGATTGCGACGCCCTTCGGTACTCGCTGGATCGCCTGGCGCGAGGGTCTGGTGCGACACGATGCCGGGCACCCCGCCGAATTGCAGAGTGTGGGTCGCGACGTGACCGACCGCACCGAGACCGGGCGCACGCTGGCTGACGCGCGCGACCAGGCGGATGCGGCCAACCGCGCAAAATCGCGCTTCCTCGCCATGGCGTCGCACGAGATCCGCACGCCGCTCAACGGCATCATCGGCATGAGTGGCCTGCTGCTCGACACGACGCCAACGCCGGAGCAGGCGACCTATGCCAAGGCGATAAAGACATCGGGCGAGGCGCTGATGGCGCTGATCGAGGAGCTGCTCGACTATTCCAAGATCGAAGCTGGCAAGCTCGACCTCGAGCAACGCCCCTTCGTGCTATCGACCCTGATCGAGGAGATCACAGAACTGCTGGCGCCACGGGCACAAGCGAAGAACCTCGAGATCGCCTCCTATGTCGATGAGCGCCTGCCGCTGGAGATCGTCGGCGATGCCGCGCGGCTGCGCCAGGTGCTGCTCAATCTCGCCGGCAACGCCATCAAGTTCACAGCGAGCGGCGGTGTCGCGCTGATCGTAGAGCCTGGGATCTCGCCGAACGAGATAGGCTTCCTCGTGGGTGACACCGGCATCGGCATTCCGCCTGAAGCGCAGTCGCGCATCTTCCGCGAATTCGAACAGGCAGACGACCGCGTCGCACGCAACTATGGGGGCACCGGCCTTGGGCTCGCGATCACTGAGCGCATTGTCAAACGCATGGGCGGCCGGATCAGGCTGGAGAGCGAGCCGGGCAGGGGCTCGACGTTCGAAATCTCGATTCCACTTCAGCCGTCCGCAGCAGCCGCGGGACAAACGCCATTCCCAAGCCCCGATCTCGCTGGCGAGTCGATCCTGCTTGTCGCTCCGCTCGGCATCGAGGCGTCGCTGATCGTGCGGCGGCTGGAGCGCTGGGGGGCTCAGATCTGCGCTGTATCCGACGCTGAGGTCGCCGAGGCACTGCTGCCTGAGCGCCCCTGGCACGCGATGCTGATTGACCGGGCATTGGGGCTTGAAATGGTCGAGCGGCTGGCTGAAGCAGCCCGCGTACACGCGACCCAGCGGCTGGTGATGCTCACCCCGGCCACACGGCATGAGCGGCAGCTCTCGCCGGCTCTTACCGGCTATCTGGTGAAGCCGCTGCGTGCAGCTTCACTTGCGGCGCGCTTGTCTTTGACACCTGAGGTCGCCGCACCTGATCTTGCGCCTGAGCCGCCGAGTGAGACGTCCGATGCGGCCGCGACGTGTGCCGCCACAAAATCGGGCCTGTCGATCCTGGTTGCGGAGGACAATGAGATCAACGCGCTGTTGATGCGATCGCTGCTGACAAAGCTCGGCCATCGCGCGGTCATCGCGACCCATGGCGAAGCCGCCCTGGAATCCTGGCTCGCCGCGAAATCGGCGGGAATGCCATATGATCTCATTCTCATGGACATCCAGATGCCGCAGCTCGACGGCATCGAGGCTACCAAGCGCATCCGCACACATGAGAAAGCCGAGCCCGGCCGCCGCACGCCAATCCTCGCGCTCACCGCAAACACGCTGCTGGAGGATCGTTATGCGTGTTTTGAATCCGGCATGGACGGCTTCCTGATCAAGCCGCTTGACCGGGAGAAACTGGAAGAGGCGTTGGCGACGCTCGTGGCGTCGCGGCATCTGGCGGCGTAGCCATCAAAGCCTTCGCAACGCCACACTCTCCACCACGTGATCGGCACCCTTCTTCAGGATCAGCGTGGCGCGCGGGCGGGTCGGCAGAATGTTGTCCTCGAGGTTGGCGAGGTTTGTGCGCTCCCAGATCGCAAGCGCGGTGGCGGTTGCCTCCTCGTCCGACAGCAGTGCATAGCGGTGGAAGTAGGAGCGGGGGTCATGGAACGCCGTATCCTTGAGCGCCAGGAAACGCTTCACATACCATTGCCGCAACACCGGCTCGTCGGCGTCGATGTAGACGGAAAAATCAAAGAAGTCGGAAACCACCGACACAGCTTTGCCATCACGCGGCAGCTTGCCGGTCTGCAGGACGTTGACGCCCTCAACGATCAAGATGTCCGGCTGGTCGATCTCGACCCACCGGTTCGGCACGATGTCGTAGGTCATATGCGAATAGACCGGCGCGCGCAGTGGGTGGCGGCCAGACTTGGCATCGGAGAGAAAGCCGAGCAGCTTCGGCAGGTCGTAGCTCTCCGGAAATCCCTTCTTTTGCATCAGGCCTTCGCGCTCGAGCGTGGCATTAGGAAACAGAAAACCGTCCGTCGTGACCAGATCGACCTTGGGCCGGGGCGACCAGCGCGCCAGCAGGGCCTGCAGCACACGTGCCGTGGTCGATTTGCCGACCGCGACCGAGCCCGCAACGCCGATGACATAGGGCACCTTGCGATCGCGGATGCCGAGGAACTGACGCTGCGAGTAATACAAACGCTGCATGGCATCGATGTAGATCGACAACAATCGCGATAGCGGCAGGTAAATGTCCTCGACTTCCTTCAGGTCGAGGCGGTCATGCATCGAGCGCAGGCGGTTGAACTCGCCCGGCTCCAGGGTCATTGGCGTGTCATCGCGCAGGCGTGCCCATTGCTCACGCGTATAGACGCGGTAGGGGTTATATTGCTGCTCGGGTGTGCGGATATCCATCATGCCGCCTCTCCGTTGTCACTCGCCCAGCGTCGTGGACTAGTCGGCCTTGCGGGACGCTTTTTCTTCCAGCCCGGACATTGAAGTTCGCTTGTCAAGCGCTGCCTCGACCTCTTCCAGCCTCACGCCGCGAGCCTTCAGAAGCACAAGGAAGTGGTAGAGCAGGTCGGCGCTCTCCGCGATCAGATGCGCGCGGTCATTTTCGACCGCCGCGATGACGGTTTCGACTGCTTCTTCACCGAACTTCTTGGCGCAATGTTCGGGGCCCTTGTCCAAGAGCTTGCGCGTATAGGATGCCTCACCGCCGGAGGCCGCGCGGGCATCAATCGTCTTGACCAGATCGTGGATCGTGAAACGCGACATGCAAAACACTCAAAACGCGGACCGATGAGCCGCTTACTGCCGCGTGTAGCACTTTTGGAGCTGGAAGTCGTCAGCCATCGAGCCGAACCGCCAAGCCGCGGCGGGCCATGTGCTCCTTGGCCTCGCGGATGGTAAACTCCCCAAAATGGAAGATCGAGGCCGCCAACACTGCCGTAGCGTGACCATCGCGGATGCCATCGACAAGATGATCGAGATGGCCGACGCCGCCAGAGGCGATCACCGGCACGGGAATGCTGTCGGCAATGGCCCGCGTGAGCGGAATATCAAAGCCCTGCCTGGTGCCATCCCGATCCATTGACGTCAGCAGGATTTCGCCGGCGCCGAGCGATACGACTTCCTGGGCGTATTCAATGGCATCGATGCCGGTCGAATTGCGCCCGCCATGGGTGAATATCTCCCAGCGGTCCGATCCGCCCGCCCGCTTCACGCGCTTGGCGTCGATCGCGACCACGATACACTGCTCGCCAAACTTCTCGGCGGCTTCCTTGACGAATTCGCGCCGCGCCACGGCGGCACTGTTGATCGAGACCTTGTCGGCGCCGGAGAGCAGGAGCGTGCGGATATCGTCGATGGTACGCACCCCACCGCCGACCGTGACCGGCATGAAGCAGGCTTCGGCCGTGCGCCGGACCACATCGAGCATGATGCCGCGGTTCTCATGTGTCGCGGTGATGTC
>JGI24705J35276_12237957_pt1 | contig 14496 bp, 15 predicted proteins | sample TergutNt197P4_FD_35276 | JGI IMG/M metagenome (IMG submission 35276) | reverse complement strand
CTGCGCGACGGCGCTGTCATCTTCAATCAGCAAAACGCGCATTGCCAGTTCCCCATTCGTCGCCGCTCCGGGCGTCAGGTCGGCCGCAACCGCGGCACTCAACAAACGCCTTCGAACAACTGATTCGGATCCTGACAGTGGATGGTTAACAAAATCTGATTCTGTAATGCAAGTGCCATCTGCAATTTTACATCAAATCGCCATAAGGTACTGCGAAAGATCAGTTTTTCTCAACCGCTCCTCTTCAGGCTCCACATTAAGAGGCGGACCTAACCGACTCCTGCGACTCCCCTTCCTCAGGGGGCGCTCAGTCAACTAAGACAGCCAAACAATCATTAATGATGCGGGTAAACACGAAGTTAAACGCTGTTCGGAAATGTGACCAAACCTGAATTTCTTGCCATGAAGATGGCGATGAAGGCTTCTTCTTCATCATGGCGCCCAAGGCTCATCCAAGGCTTTGTTGCGACGCGGACAGGGGGGAGATGAGCCAATGGGAACAAATCCTTAGGTATTTGGAAACGGAACGCTAACTTTGTCAGGCCATCATCCGTGCCACAGATTAACGGTGCCGGTTGGGGCCTTCGGGGGTGACCGGCTTTGTCCCGCCTAAAGATGAGGGACTTCTGGGGAGTATGAGTCGATGAAGTCACGTGATACGCTCATCCGTCTGAAGAAATTTCAGGTCGACGAGAAGCGCCGGAGGGTTGCCCAGATCGAAAACATGATCGCCGATTTTCAGCGGATGTCAGCTGATCTTGAACGCGAGATTGTGACCGAGCAGGAGCGTGCCGGGATCAGCGATCCCTCGCATTTTGCCTATCCGACCTATGCCAAGGCTGCAATTCAGCGCCGCGAAAATCTGTCCCGCTCGGCCGACGAGCTGAAGGGCCAGCTTGAGGATGCCAAGACAGCCCTGGCGGAGGCCTTCGAGGAATTGAAGAGGGTCGAACTCCTGGATGAGCGCGACCAGGCTCGCGAGCGCGCCGAAGAGAACGCCCGCGAACGGGCCGATCTTGATGGCGTCGGCCATATGCGCGCCCGCATGGGCGCCGTCGCCTGAAACGGGCGTAAGCCCCGGGTAAGACGAGGATATCGCAATTTCTGGCTACCCCCGGCGGGGCATCAGCCCGGATGCTTTGACGCGTCCGGGCCTTTCGCTGTTCATGTCCAAAGCGCATTCCCCCCTTCCGGACTACCGCTGGCTCGCGCTATGATAAGCGAGTTGGAGGGCGCTGGATGCTGACACCGGCGGAACTGGCTTGGCTGATCGCCGTGGTTGCCAAAGGCGACGAGGCGGCTTTCGAGCGCCTCTACGCAGCCACGCATGCGAAGCTTTATGGCATTGTGCTCCGCATCCTGCGCTCGCAGGATCTCGCGGAGCAGGCCCTTCAGGAGGCCTATGTCAGGATCTGGCACAACGCTGGCCAGTTCAATCCGGCTCTGTCAGCGCCAATCACATGGATAGGCTCGATTGCGCGCAGCTGTGCGATCAATCTGGCACGCAAAAAGACAGAGTCCAAGGAGGCACGGGCGACTGAAGTCGCCGCCGGCTCCGATTCCCTGTTGCTCCATGAAATGACGGAGGAATTGCGGCAGCTCCTGGAATGCATGGGGCGGCGTCTCGAGACAGACCGTCAGAAGCTCGTGCTTCTCGCCTACTACGACGGCTGGAGTCGTGAGCAATTGGCGGAGAAATTTGCAGTGCCGGTCAGTACAGTGAAGACATGGATCAGACGCAGCATGCTGGATATCCAGGAGTGCCTTAAACTGTAACTGATGACCTACACCGAAGACCATATCGCGCTCGCCGCGGAATATGCGCTCGGATCGCTTGATGCCGACGAGCGCGCGCAGGTCGAGACCATGATGGCAGTGGACAAGGAATTCGCCGCCGTCGTGCAGGCATGGGAATTACACCTGGGGGTGCTGAACCAGATGGTGGGCTCGGTCGAGCCGCGGCCGGTCGTCTGGGACAATATCACGGCCGCGATCGGGCAGGCGAAAAATCCGCAGGAGCCACAGGTGCTGGTGACCGCGGCACCCACACCGCCCGTGCTGCCAAAGACTCTGCCGCAGACCGCGGCCGTCGAGGACGCACGCCGCGCGAAGCGCTGGCGCAATACCGCTTCCGCAGCCGGCGTGCTCGCTACCGCGCTTCTGGCGCTACAGGCGCTGCAACTTTATTGGCCCGATATGCTGCCAGATGCAATGCGCCCCGCACCGCTTATCCAGACGGCCGAAGTGAGCCCAGAGGTGCCACCGCCCCCGCAGCCCCCGCCGCCATCGCAAGACGTTGCGCTCCTGCAAGGCCCGGGCGGCGCTCCGGCATTTGTTCTTACGATCGACAAGGCGACCAGAGACATTGCCGTGCGCAAGGTCAATGCAACGCTTGAGCCAGGCAAGAGCTTCGAACTCTGGTTGATGTCCGACAAGCTGCCGGGTCCACGCTCGCTGGGCGTGATCGGGGACAGCGACTTCACTGCGCGCGAGCGGCTTGCGTCTTACGATGCCGACATCATCAATACGGCAACCTACGCGGTCAGCTTGGAGCAGGCCGGTGGCTCGCCGACCGGCCAGCCAACATGGGCACCGGAGTTTTCCGGCAAGCTGATCGAGCCCGTGGCTCAGACATCGCAACCACCTGCGGACAAGTCTCAGACACCGCAGCCGCCTGCGGACAAGTAGTGTCGCTTTCGCTGCCGTGTGGCGCGCCTTGGCGCTATTGCCCGTGGTTCGACGGGAAATATGGGCGCAGCGGAACCGCAACGCCATTGAAATTCCCCACCACATCTGCCAGCGCATAAGAACGCGCTCGCCTGCGCGGCATAATTCGGCCAAAATCGAGCTGAGGAAAGCCAATCGGCCTCACATGGAGCTTCAATGACATCGCTGCCGCGCCTGCCCCCCTTGAAAGCCCTGCGGGCATTCGAGGCCGTCGCCAGGTTCGGCAATGTACGCAGGGCGGCGGACGCGCTCGCGGTCGACCACACCGTGGTCAGCCGGCACCTTCGGGTGCTGCAGCAGTGGCTCGGTATCCGCCTCGTCAATACGTCGCCACAGGGCGTGACCTTGACGCCAAACGGCAAGAAATATGCTGAAAGAATCAGCGCAGCGCTGGAGCAAATCTCGTTCGCCTCGAACGAACTGCAAGAGAGCGTCAACGCCCGCCAGCTTGTGGTCTGGTGCATTCCGGGATTCGCAACACAATGGCTGTTGCCGCGGCTGCCCGACTTCTCGCGCATCTATCCCGACATCGATATCGTGCTGCGGCCGACCGAAGCGATCCCCGATTTCGACAAGCACGAGGCGGATGCCAAGATCCACTACGGTCATCTGCGCACCAGCGGCCTTACCTCGGTGGTGCTCGCCCATACCCGCGTTTACGCCGTCGCAGCTCCTCACTGGGTCGCTCGCCATCCCCACATCCGGGAGCCGAAGGACCTGCTCACTGCACCGCTGATTCACGAAGACACGCGCGATCAGTGGCGCGACTGGTTTCTCGCCTGTGGTGTAGTGCCGGGCACCCTGCAAGGGCCGCGGCTGTGGCACGCCAATGTCGCCATCGAAGCCGCGATCCATGGTCAGGGCGTGGCGCTCGCCAATGAGCTGATCGCCGCGCCATCGCTGCTTAGTGGCGAGCTGCAGATCGTCACCTCGGCCGCACCAGCGCTCGACCCCTATGTGCTTATCACCAAGGGCGAGGTGCTGCCGGCGAAGTTCTCGGCGTTCCGCAACTGGCTGATCCGGACGCTGGCTGGCAGCACCACCGAAGCCAAGGCCTGAGCCGAAATTTGACCGGCAAGTGCTCCAGTCAAGTGCTCCAGTCAAGTGCTCCAGTCAAGTGCTCCAGTGGTGCGTCCAATGCACCATGACCGCCCTTTTTTGCACTTTCGTCGCAAGCCTCCGTCGGCTGTTCTGGCGTCAGAAACCTGGGCCACACCAGGGACGACATGGAGGCCGCCTTGCTGACGATTGCTGAATTGACCAAAGCCGTGGAAGCCAACTGGGCTCGACAGGTCGACTGGCTGAAGACGCTGACCAGTTTTCCAAGCGAGCGCGGCGAGGAGGCGCCATGCCAGGACTGGATTGCCCGGGAGTTCGCCGGCCGCGGCTGGCAGGTCGATCGCTACCGCCTCGCCGACGTCACGATGGATCAGCTGCCAGGCTACTCGCCGGTGATGGACACTGACTATGAGCGGGCGGTGCAGGTCGTCGCCGCGGTGCGCGCGCCCGAGCAGAGGGGCCGCAGCCTGATCATGCAAGGCCATATCGACGTGGTGCCGCGCGGCCCCGAAGAGATGTGGACCGATCCGCCCTATAAGCCCGTGGTGCGTGGCAACCGGCTGTTCGCACGCGGTGCCTGCGACATGAAGGGCGGTGTCAGTGCCATGGTGTTCGCGATGGACGCCCTGCGCAGCGCCGGCTACCTGCCGGCGGCCGACGTCTATGTGCAGACCGTCACCGAGGAGGAGAGCACCGGCAACGGCGCATTGTCGACGCTGGCGCGCGGCTATCGCGCCGATGCCGTATTGATTCCCGAGCCCACCGAACAACACATCCTTCGCGCCACCGTCGGCGTGATGTGGTTCCGTCTCAAGATCCGCGGCCGGCCGGTCCACGTCTCGCGCAGTGAGGAAGGCACCAACGCCATCCTCTCCGCCTATCACCTGATTGCTGCACTGCAGTGCTACACCAAGGAGCTGAACGAGCGTGTCAAGTCGCATCCCTGGTTCTCGAAGCTGAATGCGCCGCTGAAGTTCAACCCCGGCAAGATCCGCGGCGGCGACTGGGCGAGCTCGACGCCGGCCTGGTGTGAGGTTGACTGCCGCATCGCGGTGTTGCCCGGCATGACGCTGGCGGACTTCCGCAAGGAGCTGGAGCAGACGGTCGCGACGGCGGCGAAGCAGGATGGCTTCCTCGCCAACAATCCACCGGAGGTGATCTGGAGCGGCTTCCAGGCCGACGACTACGTGCTCGAACCCGGCTCGGACTTCGAGGCAACGATGCGTGCGGCGCACGAGGCCATCACCGGCCGCAAGGCGGAGGAAGCGATCCTGCCGGCTGTGACCGACTGCCGCTTCTACGGCCGCTACTACAACATCCCAAGCATCTGCTACGGGCCGGCTGGTGCCGACTCGCACGGCTTTGACGAATACGTCGAGCTCGACAGCGTGAAACAGACGACCATCGTCATCGCCGACTGCATCCAGCGCTGGTGCGGTCTGCGCAAAGCCGGTTGATCAATCACGCTTATTGCAGGGAGGGCAGGATGGCTTCACGTCCGCAGTCGACAGCCGCCGCGGTGGCTTCGTTCATTGGCACCACCATCGAGTGGTATGATTTCTATATCTACGGCCTTGCAGCGGCGCTGGTGTTCGGGCCGCTGTTTTTCACCGGCGAATCGACCTACATCCAGACGCTGTCGGCGTTCGGCACATTCGCGGTCGGCTTCTTCGCCCGCCCGATCGGCGGCCTGCTGTTCGGTCACCTTGGCGACCGATTCGGCCGCAAGCGGATCCTCGTCGTCACGTTGACGATGATGGGACTCGCAACAGTTTTGATCGGCTTGCTGCCGACCCAGGCGCAGGCTGGCATCTGGGCCCCCATCGGGCTCGTGGTGCTGAGGGTCTTCCAGGGTATTGCAGTGGGCGGGGAATGGGGCGGCGCGGTGCTGCTCGCGGCAGAGCACGCCCCCAAGCACCGCAAGACGTTCTTTGCGTCCTTCGCCCAACTCGGCAGCCCCGCCGGACTGATCCTGTCGCTGCTCGCATTCCGTGCCGCCGGCCTGTTCGACCAGGCCACCTTCATGAGCTGGGGCTGGCGCCTGCCGTTTCTGGCCAGCATCGTGCTGCTCGCGGTTGGCATGGTGATCCGCCTGAAGATCCCCGAAACGCCTGAATTCGAGGAGACCCGACGCCTCAACCAGCAGTCCGCTGCGCCGATCAGCGAGGTGCTGCGCGAGTGGCGCACACCGATCTTGCTGGCGCTCGGCGCCAACACCTTCGGCATTGCCGCGGTGTACTTCTTCAACACGTTCATGATCGCCTACACCACGCAGTACCTGCAGATCCCGCGTGCCACGATGCTCGACGCCCTGTTCTGGGGCGCCGTCGTCCAGTTCCTGGTGCAGCCGGTTGCGGCGAAGCTCGCTGAGGTGGTGCGCAATGAGAGGCTCTTCCTGCAGCTCAGCCTGGTGTGGGCGATCGTGATGCCGTACCCGCTGTTCATGCTGGTCGACACCCGCAATTTCCCCGCCATCGTCGCTGGCCTCGGGCTCAATATCGTCGGGGGCGGTGCCAGCTACGCGGTGATCGCCGGCTATCTGGCGAAGGTCTTCCCGACCCGGGTGCGCTACACTGCGATCTCGATCGCCTACCAATTCTGCGGCGCTCTTGCTGGAGGTTTGACTCCGGTGGTCGGCACCATGCTGGCGGAGCACTACCAGGGCGCATGGTTGCCGCTCGCGATTTTCGCGAGCCTGCTCGCCAGCGTCTCGCTGATCTGCGTCACGCTGATCTGGCGCTATCGCAGCGAGGACAAGGTGACGGCGGCGTATTCCGCGGCGCCGGTTAGTGCGCCGTCCTGACCATTGCGACAGTTCGTGCCGCAAATGCACCGGGTACGCAAACTACGCACTTTGCGTACCCGCCTGTTTCAAGACGAAAACGACCGGAGACTTTCCATCGTGACTACCAACGCCGAACTGCTCGATCGCCGGAATCGGGCCGTGGCCCGTGGCATCAGCCACGCCACAACTCTTTCCGCACACCGTGCCGAGAATGCGGAGGTGTGGGATGTCGAAGGCAACCGCTACATCGACTTTGCTGGCGGCATCGCGGTGCTCAACACCGGGCATCGCCACCCCCGCGTCGTCGCCGCAATTCAGGAGCAGCTCGAGCGCTTCACCCACACCAGCTTCCAGGTGATGCTGTATGAGAGCTACATCCGGCTCGCCGAGCGGCTGAATGCGCTTGTGCCGATTGCGGGGCCGGTCAAGAGCGCGTTCTTCTCCACTGGCGCCGAAGCGACCGAAAACGCGATCAAGCTGGCGCGTGCCCACACGAAGCGCGCTGGCGTGATCGCCTTCACCGGCGGCTTCCATGGGCGCACCGCGCTCGCGTCCGCGCTGACCGGCAAGGTCAAGCCCTACAAGAAGGGGCTTGGTCCGTCACTTCCCAATGTCTGGCACGTGCCGTTCCCGGTGCGGCAGCACGATGTGTCGATTGGTGATACGCTCAAGCACCTCGATTTCCTGTTTCGTGCAGATGTCGATCCTTCGGAAGTTGCGGCGATCATCGTCGAGCCGGTGCAGGGCGAAGGCGGCTTTCACCAGGTGCCAGTCGAGCTGATGAGGAGCTTGAGAGCCCTGTGCGATCTTCATGGCATCGCGCTGGTTGCCGACGAGATCCAGACCGGGTTCGGCCGCACTGGCAAGCTGTTCGCCATGGAGCACTACGGCGTCCAGCCCGACCTGATGTGCGTTGCCAAGAGCCTCGCCGGCGGCCTGCCGCTCTCGGGCGTGGTCGGCCGCGCCGCGATCATGGACTCTGCAGAACCCGGCGGTCTCGGCGGCACCTACGGCGGCAATCCGCTTGCCTGTGCCGCGGCGCTCGCCATCCTCGATCTGTTCGCCGACGGCAACCTGCTCGAGCGGGCCAACGAGGTCGGCGTGCTGATCAAGCGGCGCCTCGTCCAGATCCAGAGCCGCAACGACGTCCGGCCGATCGCCGGCATCCGCGGCCTCGGCGCCATGGTCGCCTTCGATGTCGTCACCGAGCGCGGTGGCCATGAGCCCGATGCGGCGGGCACGGCGGCGGTGACGCGGCGCGCCCAGGAGCACGGCCTGATCCTGCTGTCGTGCGGCACCACCGCCAATACTATCCGCATCCTCGTGCCGTTCACCGCGAGCGACGACGTGATCCTCGAAGGTCTCACCGCGCTCGAAACGGCGATTGCGATCGACTAGGGCGTGTCCTCGAATAGGGGGTTCCTTTGCACCGCAGTGCGTGATTCATGGGTGGTTCAGAGGTTGACCATGCGCCGTTATGCCCTGCGAGACGATCAGTGGGACCGTATCAAGGACCTGCTCCCGGGACGGACAGGATCGGTTGGGGTCACGGCCCGCGACAACCGTCTGTTCGTCGATGCGGTCCTTTACCGCTATCGCGCAGGCATTCCCTGGCGCGACTTGCCGGAGCGGTTTGGTAACCCGATCAAGATCCACACCCGGTTCAGTCGCTGGTCGAATTCCGGCGTCTGGGAACGCATATTTCGGCATCTCGCTGCTGATGCCGACAACGAATACGCCATGATCGACAGCACCATTGTGCGTGCTCATCAGCACATCCGCGGACGGATTGCCAGATCGACACCAGCAAATGTCCGTTGTTCCTCTTGTCGAGTGTGACTACTCCTGCACTCCGCAAGAGACGCTGGAAGTTGCCGCATCAGTTGCCGGCAGCCAGGTTACGATCATGACAGGCCTCGGCCACTTTCCGATGAGCGAAGATCCCAAAAAGTTCATGGGATATTTGCGTCCGGTGCTCGACAAGATTCGCGGTGGGTGAGGGCGGACATCCATCGTTTGTAGGGCTTGGGCATTCGCCACTGCGCGGACCGGATTCGAAACGCTGGATGGTCACGGAGAGGCTCCCGATTGAATGTGTTCCACGGTTTTCCCTCGCGACAAACGCGGGGGCGCGCGGAGAACCTGGGAGGCAGGCTCGCCTACTTGGCGTGGCCGCGCGGGCCGTCACTCTCGAAAATGCGCTGCGGAACTGGTGGAACTCACCGGAAGACACGTGGTGCGCGCCGGATGATTTTTTCCCTGTAGTCGTCCGGGATTGAGGCCGCTGCCCGCTCAGGTCAAGGATGTGCCACTTCGGGACTGAGGCCTGCCCGACTGCAGCGCGCCTGCAACACTGAAATTGAATTTGTTTTGATCGGGCCGCAGTGCCTAGACAAAACCTTAGTCTCGACCGAGGCTAGCCGCGGTCTCGCATCACCTTAAACATCATCACCAGACTCGAATCCGGACGGGCAGGGACATGAAATTTCTGACGGGGTTGCTGGCGGCCGTGCTCTTGATTGCGGGCGTGGGCGCAAGTCACGCGGTAGTAAGGATCGCGGGCGACCGTGGGGGCCGGATCGGAACCTACGTTGATAAATATCAGAGCCTGCGCAATTCCGGCGAGACGGTTATCATCGATGGCCTTTGTGCTTCGGCCTGTACCATCGTTCTTGGTGCCATTCCGCCGAGCCGAATCTGCGTGACCTCACACGCCACGCTCGGTTTTCATGCCGCATGGGATCTTGGTGCCAATGGCCGGGCAGTCACCAATCCCGAAGCAACCCGGATGCTTTACATGATGTACCCGTCATCGGTTCGGCGCTGGATCGCGCATCGTGGCGGGCTCACTCCGCACATGCTTTTCCTCAGGGGCAAGCAGCTGCAGGCGCTGTACCGGCCCTGTTATATGGACGCGCAGGCCTCCACCAGCCCACGTTGAGCTCTTAGATCAGTTCCGCCTTCTGCGGATCCCATCTGATCATAAGCTTGATTCGCCGTGCTTGTTCACGGCGGAGCCAGAGCCTATTTTGAGCCTGGAACTGGAATTTTCGACAGGTCATGGGCTGCTTTTTCGTTCCACTGCGGACCCAAGGTGTTCTTCGAATCGCTCAGGGCTGGGTTCGCAGCCGGCTTCTGACTCGTGCAACAGGATTTTTCGGGAAATGAACTGGACCCGCCCGCTGGTGATAGCAGCCACCTTTGCCGCAGGCCTTATCGTCGCATTGTTTCTGACTTTCTGGGCTACGGGCGGCGTGCGCAATGTGGCCCAGCCCGCGCCGATCGGAGGACCGTTTCAACTCGCGGACCAGGACGGCAAGACCGTCACCGACGCAAGCCTGAAGGGCAAACCGACCCTGATCTTTTTCGGCTACACCCACTGCCCGGACATCTGCCCGACCGCGCTGTTTGAGATATCGGAGGTGTTGCATGCGATGGGTACGGACGCCGATCGCGTGAATGCGTACTTCGTCACCGTCGATCCCGAACGCGACACGCCATCGATCATAAAGGACTACCTGTCGAGTTTCGACCCGCATCTGAAGGGTCTGAGCGGTGACGCAGAGGAGACACGCAACGTGATCGCCGCATATCGGGTCTACGCCAAGAAGGTCCCGACGGAGGGCGGCGACTACTCCATAGACCACACCGCGCTGGTCTACCTGATGGACCGCGACGGCAAATTCGTCCATCCATTCAACCTCAAGCGGACGCCCGAGGAAGCCGCCGCCGATCTGAAGCGCTATCTCTAAGCAGGCTTTCGTGGGCTTGCCCACGCCTGCTCAGGCTTTTGTTTTGTCGCAGGTTCTCCGTGCAAACGACCCACGTTTGTCGCGAGGGAAAACCGTGGACACTTTTCCGGAACCTTAGTTCGCTGGTCCCCTCAATTGGGGTTCGTCTTCCCGGCAGGATGGTCTATAAGGCAATCCTATTCCAAGAGCGTGATCCGCAAGAGTGGGAACCGGTTTTGCGAAAAGATCGCGCTCAAGCCCTTAGCAAATTTCCTGCTAAACTCCGTCGAATGGTCTCATCGCATCAGGTGAAAGCGCTCCGAATCACCCGCCGCCTTCTCACCGGGTTGGCGGTGGGCGCCTTTTCGGTCGTGGTTCCCAGCGCGAATGCGCAGAGCCCACCTGCGACCGCACCGGCCGAGACCCCGGCCAAGGCCGGACCAGTCGAGACCGCTCCCGCAAAGGCCACACCAGCCAAGGCGGCTCCCCAGGCTGTACCCGGCTTCTGGGATCCACGGCGGCGCCCGGAGCGGCCCGACCTGTCGCGCCTGACCGTGATCCGCTTTCTGACTGAGACCGACTACCCGCCGTTCAACTACACTGGCGCCGACGGCAATCCCGCTGGGTTCAATGTCGATATCGCTCGCTCGCTTTGCGAGGAGATCAAGGTGAGCTGCACGATCCAGATGCGTCGCTTCGAGACATTGCTTGACGCGCTGTCGTCAAACCGGGGCGACGCCATTATCGCCTCGATGGCCGTGAGCCCGGAGCTGCGCGCTCGTGTTGACTTCACCGACCCCTATTATCGCGTGCCCGCGCGTTTCGCCTCACGCAAGGATGCCGTGATGCCGGAGGTCCGCCCCGAATATCTCGTGGGCAAGAAGGTTGGTGTGATCGCCGGCTCGGCGCACGAAGCGTATCTGAAGGCGTTGTTCGCTGATGCCGAGTTGCACACCTATCCCGATGATGATGCGTTGCGCGGGGCGCTACGCGGCGGCGAGGTTGATTTCATCTTTGGTGACGCGATCTCTTTGGCCTTCTGGATCAATGGTACGGATTCGGGCGATTGCTGCGCCTTTTCGGGCGGCCCCTTTGTCGAGAGCCGGTTTTTCGGCGAGGGCATCGGCATTGCCGTGCGCCAAGGCAACGACGTCCTGCGGCAGGCATTGAACTGGGCGATGTTCCGTGTCTGGGAAAAAGGTCGCTACACCGACCTGTGGCTGCGTTACTTCTCAGTCAGTCCGTTCTGATCATCGCCAGTCATTCCGTGGCGCCTCGAAGGGGCTGTGGACCCCGTCGGCACCGAATAACGCTACGTTTGGCATCCATAGCGATCGCGGATCTCAATACATCGCTGTTCGCTACTTGAGCGTCGACGAATTGAGTGAGACTCCCGGACAACCGGCCGCCACGATGTGACGGCCCGAAATCCTATTTCACCAGCACGATCTCGGTCCGCCCGCAATTTTCGAGTTGCAGCCTGATCGGTCCGGCCCCGGCACTTTTGTCGGCGGCTATCAATGCCCCGACACCGCGCACCGGCCGGTTGTTGACGCCGGTGACGAAGCAACCCGCGAATTCGACGCCCTGGCACGCCTCGGCTGTGCAACCGTCGATGGTGACGAGCCATTTGCGTCCATGCTGATACGAATAGCTTTGCGAGACGGAAATCCCGCGCACGACGGCCTTCGCGGGCCCCGGAGGTGGTGGCACCGGCCGGGCCGGTAAAAGGTCAGCGAGCGCGGATGCGCTGCCAAATACCAGGATCGCCAGGATGATCGTGAAACGGTGCATGAAATCTCCTCGGATGGACCGGATCGCGCTGAGGCTATAGCACGTGCTCGCAAACCTGACAGCCGGTGCCATGAACGAATTTGAAGCCATGCTCCTGTCGGCCCTGATCGAGGGGCCGGTTGCCTTCACGCTGGTGTATTTCACGCGCTGGCCGTCTCGCGGACCGCAGCACGTGGGACTGGCGCAGATGCTCGCGACGGCCGTCACCCATCCGCAACTCTGGGCGGCCTTTCCATCGCTTCTTGAGCGTTTCGGCTACGACGGCGCGGCTGTCGTCGGAGAAGCGATCGTGGTCGTGGTCGAAGCGGCATTCGTCGCCTGGGCGACCGGGTTGTCTCCGGCGCGTGCCCTGATCGTGTCGTTCTGCGCCAATGGCGCTTCGGTAATCGTGGGACTTGTCTTCTTCGCGTGAACCCCGCCCGTCAGGGCGATGACGATGAGCGGGATTTCGATCCAGGCATGGATTGATGCGGCAATGCCGTAGAGCGCGCGGGCCTGCACGAAACCGTGGGCGAAGCCAATGAGTGCGATGGCTGAGACCAATGCGACGAGGCCTGCGAAAATCCGGCCGCTCGGCCAGGGCACGATGCCGCGCGCGGATGGATCGCGCGCCGCGAGCATGGCGGGCAGGACGACGATGACAGCCGTATAATGCGCGCATTGCGCCACGACCGAGGCGGAGAACAGATCGGTCGCCGACTCGCCGTAAAGCAAGGGCATCGGAACATAGACGTAGAGATGTTCGTCGAGCGGACCCGCATGGAGCAGGTCGAGGCTGGGAAGCGGCAGGCCGCTGGCGAGAAGCGCGTCGGCTGGCAGCCCCGTGGCGACCAGGAGCGGCAGGCCGATGAAGAAAAAGAGGGCCAGTGTCATCACCGCGGGACGCGAGCGTCCCTTGCTGATCTCCCAGAGAAAGGCGAGCGGCGTCAGGTTGTGCAGAATGGAGAGCGTCACGGCCGTATCGAACGGCGCCGCAAGTGTTGCCGCGCCCAGAGCAACCGCCAGAGTGACGGCGAGCGTGCTGCGCAATCTGCTGCCATCCGCCGCCGACAGCGCAAGAACCACGACGAAGGCGAGTTCGAGCGGAATGGCTTTCTCGGGCGGCAGCAGACCGAAGACGCCGCTGCAACGCGCGGCGAGCGCACCCGCCAGCATGAAACCCATGATCGCCAGTCGCCACGTGCCGAGGTGGCGGCCGAAGCGGCGATCGACGTAGCGCAATTCGGAAAGAACATGCGCCGCGCCGAAGGTCGCGAGCGTCATCGAATAGACCAGCAGCGGGGCCGCGACGACGGTCGCAACCACCGCCGTGGCGAACAGACCCAGCCACGCTGCCGTGGTCCGCACATTCATGGTAGGCCGCCCGTCGATCGCCACGGCGCTCGTCATCGCCCCTCCTGTCCTGCCGTGCCGTACTCGGGCGTACAATCGCTTCCGTGATCGCGAATTTGCGCTCTTGTCTTGGAAAGCCTGTTGCATCAACGGCTCCATCTCGCATACTTCCGCGACCCAGTCGATTGATGATAGTCGCTTGCATTCATGCCACGGAAACCAGTAATTTGCGCGGCCCGGAGGCCCTGATGACTGCCATTGATCTTGCCGCAAGCCCGAGTGATCTGCGATTGCTCGCCGAACAATCCAACGCCTGGCCGTTCGAGCAGGCGAGGGCGCTTGTTGCGCGGCTGAAGAAAAAGCCGAAGGACGAGGTGCTGTTCGAGACCGGTTACGGTCCCTCGGGGCTGCCGCATATCGGCACCTTCGGCGAGGTGGCACGCACGTCCATGGTGCGTCATGCCTTCCGCGTGCTCACCGAAGACAAGATCAAGACGCGTCTGCTCGCGTTCTCCGATGACATGGACGGCCTGCGCAAGGTGCCCGACAATGTGCCGAACAAGGAGCTCCTGGAGCAGAACCTCGGCAAGCCGCTGACGCAGGTGCCTGATCCCTTTGGCACCCATGACAGTTTCGGCGCGCATAACAACGCGCGGCTGCGCGCCTTCCTCGACAGCTTCGGCTTCGACTACGAGTTTGCGAGTGCGACCGACTATTACACCTCGGGCCGTTTTGACGCGGCGCTGCTTCGCATGCTGGAGCGGCTGGACAAGGTGATGGCGATCATGCTGCCGTCGCTGCGCGAGGAGCGCGCGGCGAGCTATTCGCCGTTCCTTCCCGTCTGCCCGCGCACGGGACAGGTGCTCTACGTGCCGATCGTCGCCCATGACGCCAAGGCGGGTACTATCTCCTATGACGACCCGGAGACCAATGAGCGTGTCACGCTTCCCGTCACGGGTGGTCATTGCAAGCTGCAGTGGAAGCCGGATTGGGCGATGCGCTGGTACGCGCTCGGCGTCGATTATGAAATGGCCGGCAAGGACCTGATCGACTCGGTCAAGCTGTCGG
>JGI24705J35276_12237958_pt1 | contig 14503 bp, 8 predicted proteins | sample TergutNt197P4_FD_35276 | JGI IMG/M metagenome (IMG submission 35276) | reverse complement strand
AGCCCCGCTATGGCGAGGATTTGCAACGCCGCAGACCGCCCGAAAAGGTGTCTGCCCGAAGGGTTGGGCCGAAATCGGGCGATTTGGCGGCCAAGCCGCTTGTATGGGCACAAGCCCATGCGGCGCGCCTTGACCGCCAACTCATCCCGATTGCAGACCAACGCGGGCCTGCCGAGATCATAAACAGGCTCTAAGCCCTGTGCCCATGATCGCCGGTTCAAAAATCGTTCGGGCCGAGTCTGTCAAAGCCCTGCTCCTGCCCACCCCGCAACTTTGCCCAAGGCGAACGGGCGGGCCGGGCTGAAGCAAGTTCCCCATCCCAGCCCGCCGTCGGCGGGGGAAGGAGTCAATCCATTCACCTGGCTGGCGGTCTCTTGGCGATGCCCATCAATTTGGACAGGATGCCCAACATCACCTCGTCGGCGCCGCCGCCGATGCTGGTCAAGCGGGTGTCGCGGTACATGCGCGATACCTTGTTGTCCCAGGTGTAGCCCATGCCGCCCCAGAACTGCATACAGGTGTCGGGCACCTGGCGGCCCAGGCGACCGGCCTTGAGTTTGGCCATGCTGGCCAGTTCCAGCACGTCGTTGCCGGCCACGTACAGCTCGCAGGCTTGGTAGACCAGCGCGCGCAGGCATTCCACCTCGGTTTTGAGTTCGGCCAGCTTGAACTGCACCCACTGCTGGTCGGCCAGCGTGGCGCCGAACATGTTGCGCTGCTGCGCCCATTCGATGGTCCAGTCGATGGCGTTGTTGAAGCTCTGGATGCCGCTGGCCGCGCCCCACAGGCGCTCTTCCTGGAACTGCTGCATCTGGTAGATGAAGCCCTGCCCTTCGGCGCCGATGCGGTTGCGCTGCGGCACGCGCACTTCGTCGAAGTAGATCAGGCCGGTGTCGCTGGCGTTCATGCCGATTTTCCTGATCTTGCTGGCGACCTCGATGCCCTTGGTCAGCTTGCCGCCGGGGCCCTCGCGCATGGGCACCATGATGAGGCTCTTGTTTTTGTGCACCGGACCTTCGCCGGTGTTGACCAGCATGCACATCCAGTCGGCTTGCAGGCTGTTGGTGATCCACATCTTCTGGCCGCTGATGAGGTAGTCGCCGCCGTCCTTGCGCGCGTGGCTCTTGATGCCGGCCACGTCGCTGCCGGCGCTGGGCTCGCTGACGCCGATGCAGCCCACCTGGTCGCCCGCGATGGCGGGCGCCAGAAACTCGCGCCGCAGTTCGTCGCTGCCGTAGCGGGCCAGCGCGGGGGTGCACATGTCGGTCTGCACGCCAATGGCCATGGGCACGCCGGCGCAGTGGATGTAGCCAAGCGTTTCGGCCATCAGCACCGAATACGAATAGTCCAGCCCCATGCCACCGTATTCGGGCGGCTTGGTCAGGCCCAGCAGGCCCAGCTTGCCCAGGCCCTTGAATACCTGGTGGGCGGGGAATATCTCAGCCGCTTCCCATTCGTCCACATGGGGATTGATGTGCTCGTCGATGTAGCGCTTGAGGGTCTTGCGGATTTCCTCGTGCTCGTGTGTCCATTGCATGATGGCGGTCTCCTTGGGTTGAATCGTTTACATGTGAACAGGCTCAGGGCGGGCGGGACACGGATAGCGCATCATTGGTCCCCCGTGAACAGCAGCAGCGCCTGCTCGGTCAATTCGTCCAGCGACAGCGCGCCCCGGCTGGAAAACCACTGCACCGACCAGTTCAGCGCGCCGAAGATAAACAGGCGCGCGACTTCGGGCCGCGCCCGCAGCCGCCCGGCGCGGCGCAGCGCGCGCAGCGTTGGCATCCAGGCGGCTTCGTAGGCGTCCTTGCGCGCCGCCACGTCCTGCCGCTGCGCGGGTGTGAGCGAACGCCATTCGTACAGCATCACCGGAATGAAGTCGCTGTCCGCGCCCAGCAGTACCTCGAAATGATGGCGCACCAGCGCGCGCAGCCTGTCCCGCGCCGGCGCGCGCGCGCCCAGCGCCGCCAGCACCAGCGCCTGGCTCTGCGTGGCGCGGCTCATGCCTTCTTGCATCACCGCGTGCAGCAAGGCTTGCTTGCTCTGAAAAAAATAGAACGGCGAGCCGCTTTGCATGTCTGACGCCGCCGCGATATCGCGCGTGCTGGCGCCGTCGAACCCCTTGGTGCGAAACAGGCGCGCTGCCGCGCCGATCAGCACCTGCCGGCGGTTGCCCTCATCGCGCTCGGCCGCCGTCTTGGGCGGACGGCCCCGGCGGGCGGCAGGCGAAGCAGCGGCGGAAACTGCGGTGAGCGGCATGGCGCGCAGCATAGCGCACCGAATGATTTTTGCCAAGCAGATGCTTGGTGAAATTACCGATGAGGCCGGCAAATGGCCGCATCGGGTTCAGACAAACCGCACTTCCAGCCGCTTGCCCAGCGCCGCCGCGTATTTTTGCAGCGTGGCGACCGACGGCGAATGCTTGCCCGTCACCAGCGCGTTTTCCAGCCGCGCCACCGCCGGCGCCTTGGTGCCCATGCGCTCGGCCACCTGCGCCTGCGTCATCCCGGCCTCGGCGCGCGCCTTCAAAATGGCATCGAGCATGGGCATTTCCTCGCGCTCGATGCGTTCGTATTCGGCGCGCACGACGGGGTCGGACAGCACCAGGGTTTTCAGTTCTTCATGCGTCAACATTCTTGACCTCCTTCAGTCGGATTTCAGCAATCCGGCGCTCCGCTGGCGGAGTCTTGTCGGTCTTCTTCACAAAGCTGTGAAGCATCACGATACGGCGACCCACCAGCGTGCAAAAAAACACGCGGGCGATGCCCTCGGCTGCCATCAAACGTAACTCGAACAGACCGCCGCCGAACGCCTTGGTGTGCGGCTCACCCAAGTTCGGGCCGCTGACTTCCATGCGGTCGGCCAAGTTGAAGTAGCGCGCCCGAAGAGTGTTCGGCAACGCCAAGATGTCGGCCTGCACGGCTTCGCTGTAGTAGTGAATGGTGTAGAACACCAGTCGATATTAACAAATATGTTATGCATCGGCCAGCGTCAAGGCAAGCCAGCGCGGCGCGCTTGCGGCAGGCGCGCGCGCCTTGCCTGCGTCTATCAACCTTGAAAATTTTTCAGCGCGGCGATGCGCTCTTCCATCGGCGGGTGGCTGGCCAGCAGCTTGCCGATGCCGCCGACGATGCCCATGGCTTGCAGGCTTTGCGGCATCTGCTGGCCTTCGGCGTGCATCCCGCCCAGACGCGCCAGGGCGTTGATCATCGAAGCGGGCTGGCCCATGAGCCGGGCCGAGCCGTGGTCGGCGCGGAATTCGCGCTGGCGCGAAAACCAGGCCACCACCATGCCGGCGAGAAAACCGAACACCACTTGCAGCACCATCGTCGAGACGAAGTAACCGATGCCGGGGCCGCCGCGTTCGCCATCGCGGCGCAAAGCGCCGTCCACCAGCGAGCCGATGAAACGGCTGGCGAACACCACGAAGGTGTTCATCACGCCCTGAATCAGCGCCATGGTCACCATGTCGCCGTTGGCCACATGAGTGATCTCGTGGCCGATGACGGCCTCGACCTCCTCGCGCGTCATGCCGCGCAGCAGGCCGGTGGAAACGGCCACCAGGGCCGAGTTCCTGAACGCGCCGGTGGCAAAGGCGTTCGGCTCGCCCTCGTAAATGCCGACCTCCGGCATACCGATGCCGGCCTTGTCGGCGAACTTGCGCACGGTCTCGACGATCCAGGCCTCGTCGGCATTGCCCGGCTGCTCGATGACCCGCACGCCCATGCTCATCTTGGCCGCGAACTTGCTCATCAACAGCGAAATGATGGCGCCGGCAAAACCCGCCACCAGCGAAAAGACCATCAACGGCAGCACGTTGCCGCCGGTGTAATTACCTACGCCAAGCAGGCTGGCGACGATACCCACCACCACCATGACGGCAAGGTTTGTGAGGACGAACAGTGCAATGCGTTTCATCGGTTTCCTTGTGTGCTGCAAACGGCGCTGCGCCGCCGCGACCGATTTAGATGGGGCCGCGCCGTCAGCATTCAAGCCGCCGCGCACGCCAGCCAAGCCGAGCCAAGCTGATGCGCCCGCCAGACTTTCAGCGGCCAATAATGAGGATACGGGCCGTCATCAGACCCGCAGCCGCCAGGCCAGCGGCTCGCCGCCGGCCAGGGGTTTGAGTTGGCCGTCGCCGAAGGGGTAGGACTCGGGCGGCGTCCAGGGTTCGCGCGCCAGCGTGACCTGGCCGGTGTTGCGCGGCAGGCCATAAAAGTCGGGGCCGTGGAAGCTGGCAAAGCCTTCCAGCTTGTCCAGCGCGCCTGCGGCCTCGAACGCGACAGCGTACAGCTCCAGCGCGGCGTGGGCGGTGTAGCAACCGGCGCAGCCGCTGGCGTGTTCCTTCAGGTGCGCCGGGTGCGGGGCGCTGTCGGTGCCAAGAAAAAAACGCGCGCCGCCGCTGGTGGCCGCCCGCACCAGCGCCTGGCGGTGCAATTCGCGCTTGAGCACCGGCAGGCAGTAATAGTGCGGCCTGATGCCGCCCAGAAAAATGGCGTTGCGGTTGTACAGCAGGTGGTGCGCGGTGATGGTGGCCGCCGTGTGCTCGCCAGCCTCGGCCACGTACTGCGCGGCCTCTTGGGTGGTGATGTGCTCGAAGACGATTTTCAGCGCCGGAAAGTCGCGCCGCAGCGGAATCATGACGCGGTCGATGAACACCGCTTCGCGGTCGAACAGGTCGATGGCCGGGTCCGTCACTTCACCATGCACCAGCAGCTTCAGGCCGGCGCGCTGCATGGCCTCCAGCGTCCGATAAGTCTTGCGGATGTCGGTGACGCCGGCATCGCTGTTGGTGGTGGCGCCAGCCGGGTAGAGCTTGAGGGCAACAATGTCAGCGTCCCGCGCGCGGGCGATTTCCTCTGGCGGCGTGTTGTCGGTGAGGTACAGCGTCATCAGCGGATCGAAGTCCATGCCGGCAGGCACTGCCTTGATGATGCGCTCTTTATACGATAGCGCCTGCGCAGTCGTGGCGACCGGCAGTTTGAGGTTGGGCATGACAATCGCGCGCCCAAATTGCGCCGCCGTGTGTGGCGCCACGGCAGCCATGGCGGCGCCATCGCGCAGGTGCAGATGCCAGTCGTCGGGGCGGGTCAGCGTCAGGGTGGCGGGGCCGTTCATGAAGCGGATTGTCCCATCACGCCACGCTTCAATTGAGTTCACGGGGCCACGTCAACCACGACTTCGCGCGCTTCCGCGCGGCCTTGGTCGTCCACGGCCCGCAGCAGGTAGCGCCGGCCTGATTCGGCAAGCGCCGGCAGCCACGCGATGCCCTCGCCCGGCGCGGCCTGCCCGATCAGGGCATCGTCGGCAAACCAATAGACGGTGCGAACGCCCGCAGCGGCCTCGGCGCGCAGCACCAGCGGTTCGGGCTTGTAGGCGCGCAAGGTATGGCGCACGCCGCGCAGCGGCGAGGTGATGAGCGGCGCCGGCGCCGGTGCGGCGCCGCTGTCGCAGCCGTCGGCCGGCACGGCGGCGCGCGGAAGTCCGGCCTGACGGAACAGCCGGCGCATGTCGCTGCCCCATTGCTCGACGACCTGCTGACGTGCGCCGGGCCGCGGGCCGCACACCACCTTGCCGCTGGCTTCATCGACCCAGACCGCGCGGTGCAACCGGCTGACCTCGATCGGCGACTTGCCGGCGATGAACCAGGTGGTGACGCGCACCGGGCACAGCGCGTCGGGCAACCCGCCCGTGGCGGCGCAGACCTCGACCTGCCGCAGATCGGGCGGACGCGGCGCGGGCGCTTCGCCGGGGTCGAGCCGCTCGGCGCGCAACGCATCGATCATGCGCAGAAACAAGGGCGCGGCGGCATCCACGCCGACCAGCGCCGGGTTGCTGCTGCCATCGAAATTGCCGACCCACACCACCAGCACATGGCGGCCAAACACGCCCGCGGTCCAGGCGTCGCGAAAGCCCCATGAGGTGCCGGTTTTCCACGCAATTGCGGGACGCGCGGGCAGTGCCGTGTCGGGGCGCGGCGTGCGGCGCAGCATGTCGAGCGTGATGAAGGACGCCTCTTCGCTCAACAGCCGCAGCGGCTGCGCGGGCTTTTCATCAGGCGCGGGTTGCGTGTAGCGCAGCGGCTGCGAAACGCCGCCATTGGCCAGCGTGGCATAAAGGCCAGCGAGTTCCTCCGACGTGACCTCGCCGCCGCCGAGCACCAGCGCCAGGCCGTAGTGCGATTCGCTTTGCAGCCTGGACACGCCCGCCAGCCGCATGAAGTCGTAAAGCCCCGGCTTGGCGAGCTTGGCGGCCACGGCCACGGCGGGCACGTTGCGGCTGCGAATCAGCGCCTGCTCGGCCGCCAGCGGGCCGGCAAAGCAGTGGTCGAAGTTCTCCGGCGTGTAGGGGCCGAAGGCGGTGGGCGCGTCCTTGAGCATGGTCTTGGGATGCAGCAGCCCCTGGTCGAGCGCCAGCGCGTAGATGAAGGGCTTGAGCGTGGAGCCCGGCGATCGCTTGGCCTGCGTGCCGTTGACCTGGCCCGCGATGGCGTCGTCGCGCCAGTTGGCCGAGCCGATCAGCGCGCGCACCTGCATGGTCGAGGCATCGAGCAGCAACGCGCTGGCGTTGTTCAAGCCCACGTCGGCGTGGGCGCGCAGGTACTGGCGCATCACGCGCTCCAGCGTGGCCTGCATCCGCAGGTCGATGGTGGTGCGAATGTCGCGCGCGCCGCGCTCCTGCGCGAGCAGCATGTCGGTGAGGTGCGGCGCGAGAAACGGCAGGCTGCCGCGCGACTGCGCCGCGAGGGTGAGCTGCGCATCGGGCGCGTGTTGCCTGGCGGCCGGATCGCGCTCGGCCCACGCCGCCCACAGGCGCTGGCGCGCCGCTTGCAATTCGGCATTGCGCCCGCGTTCGGCAATGCGCTTGACGGGGTTTTGCGGAATCACCGCCAGCGTCAGCGCCTCGGGCAGGGTGAGATCAGCCGCATCCTTGCGAAAGTAGATCAGACTGGCAGCCTGCACGCCTTCGATGTTGCCGCCGTAGGGAGCGGTATTCAGGTACGCCTCCAGAATGTCGCGCTTGCCGTAACGCGCTTCGAGCCAGAGCGCCGCGCCGATCTGTTCCAGCTTGCCGGAAATGCTGCGGCTGTCGATGCCGTAAACGCGCCGCGCCAGTTGCATCGTGATTGTCGAGCCGCCTTGCCGGCGCGCGCCGCCAGCATTGCGCCAAGCGCTGCGCAGCAAGCCGGCGGGGTTGACGCCGGGGTGCATGTAAAAGCGCCGGTCTTCATAGATCAGCACCGCGTCGATCAACCGCGGCGAGATGCGCTCCAGCGGCGCCCAAAGCCGGTACTGCCCGTCACCCGCCAGCGTGATGCGCATCAACTCGCCGCCCTGCGCATAGATGGCGCGCGAGCTGCCCACGGCCTCACTGAGCGGCGCGTGCGGCCACAGGCGCAGCAAGGCGAGGACGAAAGCCAGCGCCAGCGCGAACAGCGCGAGCATTCGCCCCAAACCCCTTCCCCCTTTTGGGGAAGGTTGGGATGGGGGACAGCGCCCAAACCAATAACGGATGTTCTGGTAACGCTGCCGCCCCCATCCCTGCCTTTCCCCAGAGGGGGAAGGAGCAAGACAGGGCGGTGTCATTGGTCAGTCACCATGTGGTCGCCCGCATCAACGCCATCGGATTCAAGCCCCTACCCGCGAGGAGAGCAGGGAACTGTCGATCATTGCGCCACCACCTGGAACCGCGCGCCGCCTGAGCGCGCGAAGATGCGCCGGTCGTACATCGCCTCGCCATACGCGGCGGGGGCCACGTAGTCGCCGGCGTTGGTGGCGCGCGCCTTGTACGTGACTTCGAGCAAATCCCTGTTCACGCTGCCGTAGAACACCACGCGGTCTTCGCGGATGTCGGCGTAGTTCACTTGCCAGGAACCCTTGCCGCCCAAGCGCTTTTTCCAGATCGGCGCGTCGGCGTCATCACCATCATCACTGGCGTCGCTGGCGGCTTGCAGCACCGGCTCCAGCCCGCCGGGCAGCACGTCGACCAGCGCCACGTCGTCGATGCTGGCGCGCTCCAGGCTGCGCACGCGCACGCGCACCGTCACTTCGTCGCCCAGTTTGGCCTGGGTGATGGGGTTGCCCTTGGCGTCGAGCACTTCGTGGGAAATTTCCAGGCCCTGGCTTACCGGCGTGGCAGGCAGGTTGCGCTCGAAGCCTTGTTCCGTCCAAGAGTAGTACAGATTGAAGTCGCTGTCGTTGGCCAGGTGCAGCTTGGCCGTGCCCGGCGGCACGGCGGCGCGCGTGATCGGGTTGACCGCGCCCAGCGCCAGCGCCGCCGCCTGGCCCTTGGCGTCGATGGCTTGCGCCGTCAGCTTGCCATCGGCGTTCTGCGCCACGGCCTCGAAGTAGGCATCGACCGAGAGCAGCATGGTGGCCGACGACAGGCTGTTGTACCAGCCATCGCGCACCATTGCGCCCATGCCTTCCCACACTGCCGGCTTGATTGCCTTCAGCCGCGCCGGGAAATGCCGCGCCACCAGGTGCAGCAGCATGGCGTCGTGCACCAGCGGGTCGTAGTAGCTGCCCCAGACGTTGCGGCGCGTTTTCTTTTCGCTGCGCGCCAGCAGGTCGGCCCACACGGGGTCGATCAGTTCGCCCGCCACCTGTTCCTGCTTCACGAGCTGGTAGCTCGCGGCCAGGTATGCGGCCCCAAGGTCGTCGCCCCAGCCGTGCGTGCGCTGGCCGCGCCACGCCTCGCGCAAATTCGCCAGCGCGGCGGGCACGACGATGCCCTGGCGCGTCAGCAAATAGGCCGCCTGCGCGCGCTGACGCCAGTTGTCGAGCGAGTTGTCGCCGCCGCCGAGCCAGCCTTGCAGATAGACGTTGGCCTTTTGCAGCAGGTCCTGCGGTACGGGCAGCTTGCGGTCCCGGGCCTCGACCAGCAGGTGCACGGCGTAGAGCGTGGCGAACGGGCTGGCGCTGCCGTCGCCAGGCCACATCGCAAAACCGCCGTCCGCCGTCTGCCGCGGGCGCAGTTGCACCAGGTAACGCTCGAAGGTTTTGCGCGCCTCGGGCATCGGGCCTTGCCCGGCGCTGCGTCCGCGCGCCATTTCCTTGACCAGTTCAGGCCGGTTGGACAGCAGTACGGCGGGAAAGGTCTGGCTCGTGATTTGCTCTGTGCAGCCGTGCGGATAGGCTTCGAGGTACTGCATCATGCTGGTGGCAAAGGCCCAGGGCGCAGCCGATACCGCGAGGTCGCTGCGGCGGAAGTTGGGATAGAAGTCGCCCTTGCTCGACAGTTCGCCGGCGCGCTGGAAGCTGCCGGCCTGCACCAGCGTGACGAACGGCGAGGCCGGGCGCACGCTGACTTCGTTGGTAAGCCGCGCGCTGTGCTCCCCGTGCGTGGCCGTGAACACCAGCGCCGATGAACCCAGCACGGCCTGCGCGCCCGGCTTGGCGCGCACGCTGAATTTGGCGCTGGCCTCGCCGCGCTCGTTGACCTTGAGCGTCTGCGTGGCATCGCCCGCCACTTCCAGCCCGCCGGATGCGGTGAGCGTGAGCGCGATGGGCGCATCCTTGCCTGAGCCTTCGATGTTGTTGGCAAGACCGACACCCACTTCCACCGTGTCGCCGGGCGCCATGGCCAGCGGCGCGTTGGGCAGAATCACCATGTCGCCGCGCACCACGGTGCGGGTGCTTTGGGCGCCGGCGGTATCGTCGTTCACCGCCACGGCCATTACGCGCAGGCTGCCGTTGAAGCTGTCGGGCACGGTGTATTCGAACTCGCGGCTGCCGTTCACTTCAACCAGCCCGGACCAATAGGCCACCGGCTTGTCGCGCTTGCGTTTGAAGGGGTTCAGGCGCCTGCCCAGGTCGCCCTCGCCGTCGCCGCCGGGCGCGGCGCCCTGCATGAGCTTGTTGAACTCGGGCAGGATCAGATCGAGCGTTTGCAGGGTGCCGACTTCGAGCGCGCGTTTTTGAAAAAAGTGCTTGAGCGGATCGGGCGTCTTGTAGCGCGCCACTTGCAGGATGCCCTCATCCACCGCGAACACCACGGCGCGCGTGGGCTTGTCGCTGGTGAGCTTCATCTTCACCGTTTCGCCGGGCTTGACCAGTTCGCTGCTCGTCAATTGCAGTTTGGCGGTGCGCCGGGCGAGGCTGGTGGCAAAGGGCGCGACGCCGTAGGACAGCGGGCTCATGTAGATCTCGTCCGAGGCCGGGTCGCGCACGAAGTGCACGCTGATGTAGCCGGTGCCCTCGAAGTCCTGGGGCAGCGTGATCTTCTGCACCGAGGCGGTCTGGTCGGTTTTGAACCAGGCATGGGCGTACACCTTGTCGCGCTCGATGGTGATGAGACCGGCGCCGACGTAAGGCGCGCGGATGCTGACCTGAATCTCCTGGCCCGGCTCGTAGTCCTTGCGGTCGAGCGTCAGGTGCAGCTCGGCGTTGCGGTCGAGCGAGCGCGAGACGTTGGCGTTGCCGGCCACGCTGTATTCGACGCGGTTCAGCTCCAGCGCGCCGGCGTCGCGAATCACGTAGGCAAAGTCGCCGGGCGTGGCGGTGTCCAGCGCCACGGCGCTGCCCGCCGCCGCGATGGCGAAGGGCTTGCTCTCCAGCACGACCTCCTTGCGGCGCGACTCGTAGCGGTACAGGCCGCTGTCCTGCTTGACCAGCACCGACAGCACCTTGCGCTCCACGCGCTCGATCTTCAGGCCGGCCACCGCCGTCTTCTTCGCTTGCGGGTCGATGGCAATCACGCTGACGTTGCGCGCCGCGCCCTTGCTGACGTAGCTGGCGTCGCCATCGACCTTGACGCCGACGAGGTAGGGCCGGTCGCTGACCAGTGCGTGCGCCTCGGCGGCAACGCTGCGCCCGCCCTCCGGCTCGAACGCCTTGGCGAACACCTGCACCTGGTAGGTCGCGGCCTGAAAGCGCGACAGGCGCAAATCGAACTCGGCCTTGCCCTCGTCGCTGGTCTGCACGCTGCCCAGGTCGTCTTCCTGCTTGTCGGTGGCGCGCTGCGGGTCGAAAAAGGCGTAGTCGGCAAAGGCGCGGAACGCCGGAAAAGCCGGGCTGAGCGTGAGCGTGCCCTCCACCTTGCGATTGGGCGCGGGCGTGCCGAACAGGTTCTGCACGTCGATCAGCGCCTTCAAATCATTCGGCTTCACCCAGCCTTCGGCCGCCTCGCTGCTGAGCCGGGCCGTGACCTTGGTGCGGTCGGGCAAAAATTCCTGCACCTTCACCGTGGCGCTGCCGATCAGCAGGCCATGCACTTCGGGATTGCCGGGCGAGGACTCGCGCGGCAAATAAAGGCTGACGGTGTAGTTGCCGGTGGGCGAGCTGTCTTGCGTGGTGTGTTCGATCTCCGCCGCGCCGGCGGGGCCAAGACGCAGCTTTTCGCGCCGCACGCTCAGGCCCCGCGCGTCGATGATCTCGGCCTCCAGCGGCAAATCGCGCAGCGAGGTGGCCCAATTGCCGGCCTTGACGATCATGCCGATGTGCATGGTGTCGCCGGGGCGGTAGATGCCGCGGTCGCTGAACAGGTAGCCGGTCATCTGGTTGGGCACGCCCGCCGCGCGCAGACCGCCCACGTCGAAGCGCGAAACATCGAGCGCGCGGTCAACGCGGTCGAGGGGCAGAAAACTCAAATCGCCCTCTTTGCGCACCACCAGCGCCACGGGTTGTTTCTCGCGCTGGAAACCGGCCAGACTCGGCAGTTTGGCGGCGCCGGTCGCGTCGGTGGCCTGCGCGGCCACCACGGTGCCGTTGCGCCCCCACACTTCAACCTGCGCGCCCGCCACGGGCTGGCCGTTGGCGATGCTCTGCACGAACACGTCGCGCGTACCGTCGAGCGATTTCTTGGCAACGATGCCCAGGTCGGTGACCAGCACCAGGCGCTGGTCGCTGTGCCGGCCTGGATCGCCGCGGCCTTCCTCGCCTTCGTCGCCATCGCCGTTCTCGCCATCGCCGCCTTCCTCGCTGGCGGACGCCTCGTCCCGCGCTGACTGGTCCGCCGATTCGCCTTTGGACTTGGCCTCGGCCTTGGGATCGTAGCCCTTCACGCGCAGCAGGAACACGCCGCGCCGGTCATTCGCGTTTTTCAGCAGGTAGTCGGCGAAATCGACGGTTTCGTAGTGCGCCTTGCCAGGCAGCGCGTCGATCGGAATGTCTTTGCTGAAGCGCTCCATCAGGTCGTCCGGCTGAATGCCGCGATAAAACTCCGGCTGGCCGAATTTGGTGAACTCGCCGCCCGCTTGCGTAATCAGGTGCTGCAACTGCCGCGGCAGCAAGCGCCCGATCTCGACGCGAATACCCGGCAGATCGCGCACCAGAATCGGCAGCTTGCGCTCGCCCGACAGCGCCAGCAGCGATCCCCGGCTCATGATCGCCAGTTCGGGCGCGAAGGGTTTGAGCAGTTGCACGCTCTGCAACGCCTCGCCAAGCTGGTAGCCGCCGGGCGTCTTCAGGCCCTTGGCCACGCGCACCAGCAAGTAGCGCCCGCCCTCAGCCTGCGGCATACGGAAACTCACCATCTCGGTCACTTCGCGTTCGCTGGCGATGGGCTGCAAATCGAGTTTCCTGGCGCGGCGCAGCACAGCGTCGGTCACGTCGCCGGGGTTGGCCGACCAGTCGAACTTTTCATCGGCATCGTCCTTGGCCTGTTTGGCCGCCGGCAGCAGCCAGGCCTGCACCACGCGCGCCATCTCGCGCTCGTGCACCGGCATCGAGGCCGTTACGTGCAACACGTGCTCCGGCTCGCCGTTCTCGCCGGTCACGGCGTCCTCGTCCACGCTCTGGATCGCCAGGTTGTAAAGCCCCGGAATGTCCACCGAGCGCCGCATGTCCTTGTCCAGACCCGGCCCGCCCCGCTGCGCCACCGCGCCCGCCGCCAGGCTGAACACCACCGGGCGCGTTTTCTCTGGAATCGCCAGCGGCTCCGATTGCAGCGTGGCAACCAGATGCAGCTTGTCGTAACTCACCGTGAACTTCTCGCTCGCGCACTTGCTGAAGATCGAGCCGCTGCACGCCTGATCGAAATTCAGCGTCACGCGCTTTTCAAATTCCGCCGTGTTCACCGGATGCGAAAAACGCACCCGGAACACCGCCCGCCGCACATTGGCCTGCACCGGGTCCTGGTAGAACTCGGCGCTTTCGATGTTTGCGGCGAATTCGGGCGAGACGAACTCGAACTCGCGCTGCGCCAGCTCGACGTGCGGCGCCAGCGCGTTCTTGCCCACCCGCACCTTGTACGGCTGGCCCACCGGCCAATCCTGCGCGGGCATGAACGCCAGGGTCTGCCCATCGCTCCACGTCCAGCGTCCCGCGACAGCCGGCTCGATGGTGACGCCGGCAGCATCCTTGCCAACGCGCTCGACCGGCGCCGCCGAAGCAGAAAAGTGGATGACGAACGGATTCGGCTCCCGGTCGTCCTCGATCCGCGTGCGCCCAGGCCGCTCGGCGTTCGCGATGGCGATGGTCGGCTCCACCCGCTCCGGCGTCAGCCCATGCCACCATTTCAAAACCTGCGGACTGCCCGCCCAGCCGGCCAGCGCCAGCAAGACCAGCGCCGCCACTCCCGCCAGCCGCTGCTGAAGCCAGCGCAGCACGAACAGCGCCAGCGCCCACACGATCCGCAGCCAGCCCGGCGGCTGCCACGAGCCGGCCAGCCCACGGGCCGCAGGGCGCAAAAGGCCAAGCGCGCGGCCCAGCCCGGTAAAAAGCGCGTCGCTCCACGACGCCAGTTTTCGGTTCGCAAGCGCAAGCACGGCAACGTCCTCGGTGTTTGTTCAACGGCAAGTGTGCCAGCAGTCCGGGAAGCCCATGTGCGCTGTGTGAAGCGCGCGTGAAGCCGGCATGAAATCTGCTCATGCCGTTTGCCGGGCGAGAAGGGCAAGTCTTCCCCGTGACAGGGGGCCGCCATGCATGGGCGTTGTTACCGTCTCATCCCATGCAATCACATCCAGGGTCGGAGGTCGGAACGAGGGTTGAAAGCAAAAGAGCCACCTTGCGGTGGCTCTTTTCTCTTCCAAATCAACAGGTTGGAAGAACCATTCTGGCGGAGTGGACGGGACTCGAACCCGCGACCCCCGGCGTGACAGGCCGGTATTCTAACCGACTGAACTACCACTCCGCGTCGGTGTGGCGTTCGCCTGCCGCGATCTTGCGATTGCTGCAAGCCAAGTGCCACAAAACTTGGCGACCCTACGGGGATTCGAACCCCGGTACTCACCGTGAAAGGGTGATGTCCTAGGCCTCTAGACGATAGGGTCAAAACCTTCAATCCCGACGCTTTTTGGTGGAGGTAAGCGGGATCGAACCGCTGACCTCTTGCATGCCATGCAAGCGCTCTCCCAGCTGAGCTATACCCCCGTTTGGGCGTCGAGCCTTGCATTATACGACGAAATTCAGGCTTGTTGCAATCGCTCGATGATTTCTTCGCGCCGGTGCAGCGCCAGCACGGCGTCCAGCGATGGCGTTTGCGGCGTGCCCATCACCAGCACGCGCACCGGCATCGCCAGTTGCGGCATTTTCAGCCCATGCGCGGCCAGGGTCTGCTTGAG
>JGI24705J35276_12237959_pt1 | contig 14516 bp, 13 predicted proteins | sample TergutNt197P4_FD_35276 | JGI IMG/M metagenome (IMG submission 35276) | reverse complement strand
GCGTGAGGAACGAGGAATTCATTTCCGAGTTCCGCCGGGGTATGGGGCAGCGCCCCATCTGGGTTGCGGGCGATAGCCCGCGTTAGTTATTTTTACATGAGTTAACGCGGTGCTTCCTGACTCGGTACGCATGTGGGATACGTCAACGCCTTTTGCGGCAACCGCAGCTTTCTTCTGCCTGCCATAGTCGTCGTTGCCTACAACTCCGACATAAGAAGCCGCGCCACCAAGACGCAAGGTGTAGACGGCTACATTAACAGGATTGCCGCCGGGATAAGCCTTGCCGTCATGATCGTAAACGTCCATACAATTATCGCCAACCGCCGCCAATCTAACTGGCTTTTTTGCCTTGAATATCATCCAAGGTGTATCGGCTGCATATTCTCGGCAAAAACTTTGCAACACGTTCGCTTAGCGGACGCTGTGAATCTTCGCCCAAAAACACTGTCACGTTGGTATCTCTGTCAATTACCTCCAACATACCGTGAAAGAATTCTGCCGCATGGATCGATTTGGTACGCATCCAATGCTGCTCTTCCCAATAGCACATCGCGTATGAGTAAGTGGAGCCATATTGGTTGCCAGCACCGACAAAGTAATGGATTGGGTCATCTTTATGCTGCTGCGCAAATGCTTCGCCAAAAGCGTCAGCCGCTTTTTCTACCGACACTAGCGCTTTGGCTAAATGCCGGTCAAGCTCGCTGTAATAGGCTGGATATTCCTCAAATTCATCGTTGTTGAACATGAAACGGTCTGCTGTGATGAAAAATTTGAGCTGTTCATTTTCAGGATAGATTATTGCCCAGTCCAGCATGGTTTCCAGTTCTGTGCCATCAAAATCTATGAATCAGTTATTATAGGTTTAGTTGCCTACTTTCAGCTTTTGGTAATAATCGTTATAGATAATTATAGCATCACCCACATCTTTTTGAAAGAATATGTTCTCTTTGTACGAAAATCCGAGCAGGGTCGTTTTTATATGTGTCGGTTGCAGCTTCAACTGCAGCGTCGTTGGGGCATGAATATGGGTATTCTATAAGGACACATTAGAAATTGAAATTCAATAATAATTTTCCGATTATATCGTTCATATAATAGCGGATATAACGCTTGCAATTTAGCGGATGGCATGATAAACTAATAAGCAGTGAAAGAGGTGTATCATATATGGAATACTATAAAAGGTTTGCTGATAAGCTCCTTGCCGAGCGCTTGCAAAGCTCGGGAGCGGTTCTTATAGAAGGGGCGAAAGGCTGCGGAAAAACAGAAACCGCCACACAACAAGCAGCCGGTGTCGTTCGCTTTGATGCTGATGAACAAGTGAAAATTAAAATGGAAATAGACCCTAAAACTATATTGGCAGGAAAAACGCCGCTCTTGTTGGACGAATGGCAGGATTATCCACAGATATGGAACTATGTGCGCCGCGAAGTAGACGAACGCAAAAAAAAGGGACAATTTATCCTCACCGGCTCCGCTACGCCCGACGATAAGGCAAAGCGGCACTCAGGCGTGGGTAGGTTTTCGGTTATGCGGATGCGAACCATGTCTTTGCATGAAAAAGGTTGGTCAACCGGCGAAGTGAGCCTTGCTTCTTTAATGAAAGGCGAAGCGCCGCACTCAGAAGCCGTTTCTTTTAACCTCGGCGAGTTTGCGGAAAAAATAACTTTGGGTGGTTGGCCGGGGCTTATAGGCGAAAGTTCCACCGACGGCTTGCGTTTTGTCAGTGATTATATGAAGCTAATAGCTGAAGTCGATATAAGCAAAGTTTCTGATAAACGCCGTGACCCTTACAAAGTTACACGTTTACTTCAATCCCTTGCGCGGAATATATCAACGGAAGTAACATTAACCGCGCTATCGAAAGATACCGGGGGAAGCGATAACGAGCTGGACGATGAAACCATTGCCGATTATCTTTCTGCTCTTGAACGCCTGATGGCGGTTGATAATCTTCCGGCATGGAATACACACATCCGTTCATCGGATATGCTCCGAAAATCTCCCAAACGTCATTTTACCGACCCGTCAATGGCGGTCGGCGCGCTTGGGTTGTCAGTCGATAAATTGATGGCGGATTTGAACTATTTCGGGTTATTGTTTGAATCACTCGCTATCCGCGATTTAAGAATTTATGCCGATGCCAGTGGCGGCAAAGTGTTTCACTACCGTGATTCACGCGGACTGGAAATTGACGCAATTATCGAGTATTCAGACGGCACATGGGGAGCGTTTGAGATAAAACTCGGAATAGGTGCTGTGGATGCCGCCGCGGATAATCTTATAAAATTCGCCGAAAAAATTGATACCGACAAAACAAAGGCTCCCGCCGCACTGACGGTGATTACCGGTAACGGATTTGCGCACAGACGACTTGATGGCGTGAATGTCGTACCTATTGGGACGATGTCCGAATAATTTGTATGTGAGATGCGCTCGGTAAGGTTTTTTTATTTAACGTGTCTATTCGTTCAATGAATTTGTTGAAAAACAACGCTCAATACAACAAAAACAAAATATTTACAAATACCGCAAACGCTGATTATATCGGCGTTTGTTGCGTCTTAAACAGCTTCGTTCCACTCGACTGTAAAAATAAGTCCTTGACAAGACGAAACAGATTCCATACCTCCAGGGATTGTATTTCGCATGCATGGGAGTATCAAGGGGCTATTTACCTTCCGTCGTTTTCGTACCTCTACGGCTGTTTGGGCTATACCGTTGAGCTCCCGCATTCCAACGTCGATTCTTATGAAGCCGGCAAATACAACGTTTACATGCAGACGTCCGCGAATTCCACCGACCCTGGCCAATACGGGATTGCGAAGTATAAGGGCTTTGCCCGGAAAGAAGACCCTGACAACCCGGGAGAAAAACTTAACCGCTTCCCGGATTATCTAGTGCTTCCCAGTACGGCTGAAACCCAGCTCAACGTAGCTGAGGCAATAAAAGCTGTTGAATTTGCTATGCGTCATGGCGCTAAGGCAAGCGCAATCACAGTTCCTGTAACGTATGATGGTTTTACTTATCCTGCCGGGTCATACGTATTCGACATGAAGCAGGCGCACAGGAACTTCATTTCTGAGATTCTGAGGCCGGGAGACGATTATACGTTTTTACCATCTTCATACGCTGATATATACGCTGATTATCCGACCCGAAGCTGATTATATAGTGTTTTACAGCAACAGCACCGACGCGGTCAGATTTGTCAACCTTCTCCTTTCCAACAAATCAAGCGGGCCTTCTGTCAGCGACGGCGCGGTGCCTGTTTGGATGCTGCGCAATTATGTTGCAGGCGTAGGCAACCCCTCTGATTACGTCATGAGAGCCGAAGACCTGTACAAAATTAATTATCTGGTCGACAATCCTTTAATGGGGTTGATCGGTTGTCATCTTGAAGGCAAATATATAGGCGCTCTGCCTAAAGAGGCGGTGCCGCTTGTAGAACCGATTGTTAGCATCAATCGTGTAAGGACCGCAACTAATCGAGGTAGGGGCAGCGCAGACGGTAGTCGCAAAGTCGAAGTACGACCTGAACAGGGACGGCATTGTGGATGCGCTGGACCTTGGCGTCATGCTGCTCTACTGCGGCTTCAACGTGAACACCCCAGGTTGGGATGACTTCATAAAAGTAAACGACTTCTGGGGCAACGGCGTCGCCGCAAGCATGTGCGACGTAAACGGGGACGCGGTCATCAATATGCTTGACCTTCTCGATCTCTTCATCCACTACACTAAGTAACTGGGCGGTTTCGCCACACCTGTGCGGCGCTAGGTTTTCCTGGCGCTGCATTTTTGTCGAATCGTCCAAAAATCACCACTAAAAACCATTGCAAATATCATCGCATTGGCTTATTATAAGATTATGACGGCAAATTTGAACGGAACCAAGTTTTGATGTGCCGGCATGTTTATTGCTGTTATAAATAGTTAACACTATTATTAATGTTTAGGAGGGACTAAAATGAAAAAAGGATGCCCATACGGGACACACAGAGTTATTTCACCAAAGGGAGTTTTGCCGCAGCCGGCTGACGTAATCGACAACACCATGGAGATCTACGACAACGAAGTGCTCATCGACGTACAGACGTTGAATGTCGACTCAGCGTCCTTCACTCAGATCGAAGAACAGGCGAAAGGGGACCTTGACGAGATTAAAAAAATCATGAAGGGAATTGTAGCAAAAGCAGGAAAGCACAAGAACCCCGTCACGGGCTCCGGAGGGATGCTCATCGGAACTGTCAAAGAAGTTGGTCCAGCCTATAAAGGCGACCTTAAGGCTGGGGACAAGATCGCCACGCTCGTGTCCCTGTCGCTGACGCCGCTGGTCATAGACGAAATCTTTGAAATCAGGCCTGATATTGACCAGGTCGACATCAAAGGGCAGGCAATACTGTTCCAGAGCGGCATCTATGCAAAGATTCCGGAAGACATGCCTGAAGGGCTGGCTCTTTCCGCCCTCGACGTGGCAGGTGCGCCGGCTCAGGTGGCAAAGCTCGTAAAGCCAGGCGACACAGTGCTGGTAATAGGGGGCGGCGGCAAATCCGGCATGCTGTGCCTCTACGAAGCCAAGAAAAGGGCTGGGGTTACAGGCAAAGTCATCTGTATGGGCCATTCTGAAAAATCGACGAACAGGGCGAGGAACCTGGGCTTTGCAGACGAATACTTTGCAGCCAGCGCAACCGACGCCGTAGACACGTACAACAAAATAATGGAACTGACGGACGGCCAGCTCTGCGACATAGTGATCAACTGCGTGAACATCGAAAACACTGAGATGGCGTCAATCCTCGCGTGCAAGGACGGTGGCACTGTGTACTTCTTCTCGATGGCGACGAGCTTCACAAAAGCAGCCCTCGGCGCAGAAGGCGTAGGGAAGGACGTCAACATGATAGTAGGGAACGGCTATACAAAAGGCCATGCCGACATAACGCTTCAGCTGCTAAGGGAGAGCGACAAGCTGAGAGAAGTGTTCACTGAACTGTATTCTTAAAAAGAGAGGAATAAGGGGGATAAAAATGGCAACTATTAACCGAAAAAACGTTCCAATGTGGAAAGACGTGACGGACGAGCAATGGAACGACTGGAAATGGCAGGTTACGAACAGGCTGACGACGGTAGAGCAGATAGCTCAGGTCGTAAACCTGACCGCACAGGAAAAAGAGGACATCGAAAAAGTAATGCATGGGTTCAGGGTCGGGATCACGCCCCACTACGCGTCGCTGATGGACCCGGACGACCCGAGGTGCCCGGTCAGGATGCAGGCTGTGCCTGTCCTTGCTGAGACCCACAGGAGCGAGGCGGACATGCTCGACCCGCTTCACGAGGACGAGGACTCTCCGGCGCCCGGGCTTACCCACAGGTACCCTGACAGGGTGTTGTTTTTGATAACAGACCAGTGCTCAATGTACTGCAGGCACTGCACGCGGAGAAGGCTGGCCGGCGAAAAAGACGGCGCAAGGAGCATGGAGGACATCGACAAGTGCATCGAGTACATCAAAAAAACGCCGGTCGTGAGGGACGTGCTGCTATCCGGCGGTGACGCCCTCTGCGTGGACGACGACATTTTGGAAGAAATAATCCAAAAGATAAGGGCGATACCCCACGTGGAAATAGTGAGGATCGGTTCAAGGACCCCTGTCGTCATGCCTCAGAGGATCACGGACAACCTGGTGAACATGCTGAGAAAATACCACCCTGTATGGCTCAACACCCATTTCAACCACCCGAAGGAAATGACTCCCGAGTCGATGGAAGCTTGCAGGAAACTGGCTGACGCAGGCATACCTCTTGGGAACCAGTCCGTGCTGTGCCGCGGCATCAACGACTGCCCGCACATCATGAGGGACCTGGTGCATTGCCTCGTCAAGAACAGGGTGAGGCCGTACTACATCTACCAGTGCGACTTGTCGCTGGGAATCGAGCACTTCAGGACTTCGGTGGCAAGCGGCATAGGGATTATAGAAGGGCTCAGGGGGCACACTTCAGGCTACGCAGTCCCAACGTTCGTAGTCGACGCTCCCGGAGGCGGCGGCAAGATTCCGGTAATGCCGCAGTACATCATATCCCAAGCGCCCGGAAAGGTGATACTGAGGAACTACGAAGGCGTAATAACGACCTACACAGAACCAGACGACCTTCCCGAAATGAAATGCACCTGCGACTACTGCACCGGCAAGAAAAAATACCATTACGAAGGCGTTGCAGGGCTTGAGCAGGGGGAAAGGCTTGCGCTTGAGCCACAGGATCTTTTAAGGCACCAAAGAAACAAATAGAGATGGCGATTCTGTCAAGCCTGAAAAACGAATACAGGACACTGTCGGTCGTCGGGATGGCCAAAAACGCCGGCAAGACGACGACCCTCAACTACTTGATAGAAGAAGCGGCAGACGAGTGCGTTACCCTTGGGGTCACTTCTACGGGAAGGGACGGCGAATCAGTTGACCTAGTCACGGGAACGGAAAAACCGAAAGTCTACCTTTACCCGGGGACTATCGTCAGCGTTCCGACCAGCTTGTTTGAAAGCGCGTCTGCCGGGCTCGAAATACTCCGCATGACAAAATACCACACGTCTATCGGCCCTGTCATGATATGCAGGGTCGTAGACAGTGGTTACGTGCAAGTCGCGGGGCCTGTTTTGACGTCCGACCACAAGCTGATGTACGGCGAGATGATGTCATGCGGCGCGGAAATAATCCTTATAGACGGGGCGGTGGACAGGAAGTCCATAGCCGCCCCTGAAACTTCGGACGCCATAATCCTCGCCACCGGCGCAGTGCTTTCGAGAAACATGAAAAAGGTGGCAGAAGAAACCGCCTACCTGGCAGGTTTGTACGGCTTGCCGGAGCTTGACGACGAATGGGCCGTTGAGTCCTTCAAAGGCTGCAGCAAGATAACGGTGGCAGGCAAAGGGAAAACTTGCGGCCTTGACATAGAAACCGGCCTTGACGCCAGCGGGACGATCGACGATGCGATCGACGAGGACACAGAGTACGTGTACATCCCCGGAGCGCTTACAAGCAGCGTCGTAAGGAACATTCACCCGAAAAAGTTTTCGCACGTGACCTTTGTGATGAAAAACCCGACAAAGATATTCCTTAGCTTTGCCGAATGGCAGCGGCTCGTGAAAAAGGGGTTTGTCGCCAAGGTGCTCAAAAACATCAAAATAGCCGCCATTTCCGTCAATCCCGTGTCACCGGAAGGGTACTCTTTCCAGCACGAGAATTTGATTGAAATCATGGAAAAGGCTGTACCCCACATCAGGATAATAGACGTAAAGCTTCAGTAATGGAACGAGGGCAGGCAGATGAGGAAACGGCTCGCAAACGCAAAAACCCGAAACGAAACCGGATTTGACTATGTTTTGGCCAGTATTAATGTCAACACACCTTTCGGGAGAAAAGCCATCAAGGAAAAGTCTCCTTATTTCCCGGGGGAGGAAAACCTTCTCAGGCAGGAATTTGAGAAGCTCGGAACCATACTGCGGTTCATAAGCGAAAACCCCGACGACGCAGGCGAGCTTTTGCGGATATTCATGGAGACGAAGGACATAAGCTTCACCATTTCCAGAAGCGGCAAAGACACCCTCTCGGTGGTGGAGCTCTTCGAGATAAAAAGCCTGCTGCTGAAAATGGGCAGGATTTCGAAAATCCTTTCGGACTCCCCCGTCAAAATCCCGGAAAGCTACCTGCTGGAAGACTTGGACGCCCTCCTCTCCACTCTTGACCCAAGAAGCGACAGGATGGACACTTTTTATGTTTACGACGAGTTTTCAGAGGCCCTCTCAGAAGCGAGGAAACGCAAGAGGGACTTTGAAGGGAGCATCAGGCGGCAACAAAAAAAACAAAAAGAAGCAATAATGGAAAAATACGGCGTTGCATTGACGCCCAGATTTGATTGCCTAGTTTCAAAAACCAGCGCCGAACAGATAAAAATGATGAACGGCATCCCCGAACTTGTAAAGAGCGAAGAGGATTATGTTTCAGTGACTTTTGCCCTGAGAGGCGACGCGGAGACTGACAAGCTGCTCGCCCAACTAGATGACGCGATCCAGGTCATCGAGCAGCAGGAGCTTTTGGTGCGGGAAAGGCTGTCCCTTGAAATAGCGGGGTACGAAACGGGGCTCCTCGAAAACTGCGCCAAAATCGGCGAGCTCGACGTGGCTGTGGCAAAAGCGCTATACGCGCAGAAGCACGGCTGCACCATACCTGAGATAAGGGAGGAGCATGTCATTGAAATCGAAGACGGCAGGCATCTTCAGGTCGAAGACGTACTCGCCTCAAAAGCTAAAGCGTACTGCCCGGTAAGCCTTTCGCTTACTGATGGGGTGACATGCATAACAGGCGCCAACATGGGAGGCAAAACCGTATCGCTCAAACTCGCAGGCCTGGTCCCGCTGCTCGCTCAGTACGGTTTTTTTGTGCCCTGCAAGAGGGCCAGCCTCGGGCTTTCAAACTACATGCAGATATTGATCGGCGACAACCAGTCCTTGGACAGGGGGCTTTCTGGTTTTGGGAGCGAGATGGAAACCCTCAAGGAGATGCTCGACAACGGCGAAACCCGCGCATTGTTCCTCATCGACGAAATCGCCAGCGGGACGAACCCGCAAGAAGGCTTCGCGTTGACAAAAGGCCTGATAGCCTACCTAAAGGGCAAACCGTACATAAGCCTCTTTACCACCCATTTTGACGTAGGCGCAGAAGGCGGGGTCGTGAACCTGCTGGTGGCCGGACTGGCCGGCGTCGATTTTGGCAAGCTCGACAAGGAGCTGCGCTACGCCAGCAGGCGCGAGAGGATAAACATAATATCAAAACACATGGATTACAGGCTGCACATCGCAGCAGGCGGCAAAGAGGTCCCGAGGGATGCGCTGAACATCGCGAGGATGCTCGGGATCAACGACGAAATAATTGAACACGCAAGGAAAATCTGTAATAACGACAAAGGAGGAAATGGATGAAGAGTAAATTGAACCTAGACCAAGCCGTCATCACCGAAGCGCGGGCCTATGCAGCCAGCATTGCGCGGAACATGCAGGAATTCATAGAAAAGCATACGACGGTGAGTACGGAAAGGACTGTTGTCAGGCTGCTGGGGGTGGACGGCGTAGACGATGTGGAGACGCCGCTGCCAAACGTCTTGGTTGATCAAGTAAAAGACGCAGGAGGGCTGCCAAAAGGCATGGCTTACTGGATTGGCAACGCTATGATCCAGACAGGGCTGTCCCCGCAGGAAATCGCTGAAAAAACAGCATTGGGGGAACTGGACATCACAAAGCTCCCCTTGGCATCCGCAAAAGACGCGGAAGAGAAAATCAAACCGGTCGTAGCAGAGTCACTCGCAAGGATCAGGCAGCAGACCGAAAAGAGGAACGAGTACCTTCGGACAATCGGCGAAGGGCGAAGGCCGTACATCTACGTAATCGTAGCAACAGGGAACATTTACGAAGACGTGGTGCAAGCTCAAGCAGCCGCAAGGCAGGGGGCGGACATAATCGCCGTCATCAGGACTACGGCTCAGAGCTTGCTCGACTACGTCCCCTACGGACCGACCACCGAGGGTTTTGGCGGGACTTACGCTACGCAGGAAAATTTCAAGATCATGAGGAAGGCCCTCGACGAAGTCGGGGAAGAAGTGGGCAGGTACATAAGGCTCTGCAACTATTCATCCGGGATGTGCATGCCCGAAATCGCTGCAATGGGCGCCATCGAAAGGCTCGACGTCATGCTGAACGACGCGCTGTACGGCATATTGTTCAGGGACATCAACATGCAGCGGACGCTTATCGACCAGTTCTTCTCGCGGGTGATCATAGGGTACTGCGGGATTATCTTCAATTCCGGGGAAGACAATTACCTGACTACTGCCGACGCTTACGAAGAAGCCCACACCGTGCTTGCATCCCAGTTTATTAACGAGCAGTTTGCGGTTCTTGCCAATATAAGCGAAGGGCAGATGGGCCTCGGCCACGCCTTTGAGATGGACCCCGACATAGAAAACGGCTTCCTCTACGAGCTCGCCCAAGCTATCATGGCAAAGGAGATTTTTCCAAACGCTTCACTGAAGTACATGCCCCCGACCAAGTTTATGACGGGCAACATCTTCAAGGGGAACGTCCAAGACGCCCTGTTCAACCTGATCGCGGTCTGGTCTGGCCAGTCTCTGCAGCTTCTGGGCATGCTCACGGAAGCGATCCACACGCCCCACATGCACGACCGCTACCTCGCCATTGAAAACGCTTCCTACATCTTCAACAACGCAAGGGCTCTTGGCGAAGAAGTACAGTTCAAGGAGGGCGGCATCATCCAGCAGAGGGCGCAGAAAGTCCTTGCGGATGCAGCAGTACTGTTGAAGACAATCGAAAAAGAAGGGCTATTTTACACCATCGAGCAGGGCAAATTCGGTGGGGTAAAGAGGGCCAGGGACGGGGGCAAAGGCCTGGCGGGCGTTTGCGCAAAGGCCGAAGGCTACTTCAACCCGTTTATATCTATGATGCTTGGAGGTGAAAAGTGATGGCGGCTGTAAGCACGGAAATCAGCAAGGTCGACCTGACGAAGGTGAAACCCTACGGCGACACCATGAACGACGGAATGGTCGAAACAGCTTTTACGCTGCCTGTCCCCTACGGGGAAGAAGCGAGCGAGGCGGCTAAGCAGCTTGTGAAGAAAATGGGGCTTGACGAGCCAGCTGTAGTTTATTCCCACGACATGGGCGGCGGCTACACTTTCTTTGTGGTGTACGGGAAATGCCAGCACACTGTGGACTTTACAAGCATCAAGGTTACAAAGGTTGAAGTGGAGATCATGGACAGGCTCGAATGCCAGAAGTTCATTGAGGAGAACATCAAAAGGGACGTCGTGATCGTCGGCGCGAGCACAGGAACCGACGCTCATACCGTAGGCATAGACGCAATCATGAACATGAAGGGTTTCCATGGCCACTACGGGCTTGAACGTTACAAGGGCATCGAGGCTGTAAACATGGGCAGCCAGGTCCCCAACGAAGCCGTCATAGCAAAGGCGGTGGAATTGAAAGCGGACGCAATCCTAGTGTCGCAGACAGTGACGCAAAAGGACGTACACATCGCCAACCTTACCAACATGGTGGAGCTGCTTGAAGCCGAAGGGCTAAGGGACAAGGTCATCCTGGTTTGCGGAGGCCCGAGGATATCCCATGAACTGGCTCAGGAGCTTGGCTACGACGCCGGGTTCGGGCCGCACAGCTACGCCGAGCACGTGGCGTCGTTTGTGCTCACCGAAATGGTCAAAAGAGAATTGAAGTAAAGTCAACACAAAAATATCCTGAGAGGAGACGATGTATTGAAAAACAAATTGATGACAGCTGATGAAGCCGTTTCAAGGATAGAGGACGGCGCAACCATCATGATCGGCGGCTTCATGGCCTGCGGGACGCCGGAGATCCTAGTGGACGCCCTTGTGAAAAAAGGCAGCCGAAACCTGACGATAATATGCAACGACGCCGGCGTTCCTGGGAGGGGCACCGGTAAACTGCTCTCAAACGGGCAGATAAAGACGCTGATAGCGTCCCATGTGGGCCTAAACCCGGAAGTTGCGCAGAGGATGAACACTGACGTTGCCGAGGACAAGCTGGAATGCATCCTCGTGCCCCAGGGGACCCTTGCCGAGAGAATACGCTCCGGCGGCGCCGGGCTCGGCGGCTTCCTCACCCCGACCGGCGTGGGGACAATTGTCGCAGAAGGGAAGGACGTAATAGAAGTGGACGGCAAGAAATATCTTCTCGAAAAGCCGCTGCGGGCAGATTTTGCGTTTATACGCGGCTCGGTAACCGACAAATTCGGAAACACCACGTACAACGGCACTACACGGACGTTCAACCCGATGATGGCCGCCGCCTCCGAGTACGTGATAGTCGGGGCTTGCGAAGTGGTGGAGATCGGGGAAATCGACCCGAACAACGTGGTTACCTCGGGAATATTCGTGGATGCGATAGTGGGAGGTGAAAAACCTTGGCAGATATAAAAGAAAGAATAGCGAAAAGAGTCGCAATGGAGCTGCACGACGGCGATGTGGTGAACCTAGGCATAGGGCTCCCCACAATGGTAGCCAATTTCCTTCCTGAAGGGGTGGAGATAATACTGCAGTCCGAAAACGGGATCATGGGCATGGGCCCTGCGCCAAGCCCGGGCAGCGAAGACGTGGACGTAGTGAACGCAGGGGCGCAGTACGTGACTGTGAACCCGGGCGCCATGTTCTTTGACAGCGCCACGTCCTTTGGCATCATCCGTGGAGGCCATGTGGACGCAACCATACTGGGCGCCCTTGAAGTGGACGAGAAGGGCAACCTTTCAAACTGGATAGTGCCGGGAAAGATGGTGCCGGGCATGGGCGGTGCCATGGACCTTGTCATAGGCGCCAAAAAAGTCATAATCGCTATGCAGCACACCCAGAAAGGCAAGCACAAGATACTGAAGGAATGCACGCTCCCCTATACCGCCCTCGGGGTCGTTGATTTGATAATCACCGAGATGGGCGTGATGGAAATAACTGACGGCGGCGTCCTATTGACTGAGCTGCACCCTGACTTCACCGTAGAGGACGTAGCTGCCGCAACGGGCTGCAAGCTGCTTGTGAGCCCTGATTTGAAAGAAATGGTTTAACCACAGATGCGCAGCAGCGGGATATTGATGCCGGTGAGCTCCGTTCCGTCTAGGTACGGCATAGGGACCCTCGGCATAGAAGCGTGCAATTTCGTCGATTTTTTAAAGAGCTGTGGACAGAAATATTGGCAGATACTCCCGATCGGGCCCACCGGTTTTGGGGACAGCCCATATCAAAGCTTTTCCGCTCATGCGGGCAACCCCTACTGGATCGACCTTGAAACGCTCGCATGCGAAGGCTTGCTTTCTGTTGCCGAAATTAAAAAAACCGGGTTTGCCGAAAACCCTGACCTTGTCGACTATGGCGACCTCTATGAAAAGAGGTTTGTCCTGCTGGGGAAAGCCGCTATGCGGATCAAGCCGCAAGACAAGGGGTTCGCCTCCTTTTGCGCCGCGAATGCGGAATGGCTGGACGGCTATGCGCTGTTCATGTCGATAAAAGAGGAGCACGGCATGGTGTCCTTCCACCGATGGCCCGACAAATACCGCATCTACCATGAAAAAAACTTGCTTGAGGCTAGGGAACGCCTTGCCGACAGAGTGCATTTCTGGAGTGCGCTGCAGTACCTTTTTTTCAACCAGTGGAAAAGGTTCAAGGCATACGCGAACGAAAGCGGGGTCGAAATCATCGGCGACATACCGATATACGTTTCCCCCGATTCTTCAGACCTTTGGATGAACCACAAGCTCTTTCAAGTTGACAAAACCCGGGAGCTGACCAGCGTGGCCGGGTGCCCGCCTGACTATTTCGACGAATTTGGGCAGCTTTGGGGCAACCCCCTGTACAATTGGGGCTACCACAAAAAGCAAGGCTACGAGTGGTGGATTAAGCGCCTGAAGCACGCGGGGGAAATCTTCGATGCAGTGAGGATCGACCATTTCAGGGGCTTTGCCGGGTATTACTCGATACCGGCAGGAAGCGTGAACGCGGTGCATGGCGAGTGGAAGACAGGCCCAGGGAAAAACTTCGTGTCAGTCGTCAAAAAAAAGGCGCCGGAACTTGTGATAATTGCCGAAGACCTGGGGTTTTTGGCACCAGACGTGCGGGGGCTCCTTAAGTTCAGCGGGTTTCCGGGCATGAAGGTGCTCCAGTTCGCTTTTGACGGATCGGAGGACAACGAGTACCTGCCCCACATGTACCCTGAAAACAGCATTGTTTACACAGGGACCCATGACAACCCGACTACGAAAAGCTGGCTTGCCGACTTGCCCCCAGACTCTCTTGAGTTTGTGAGGAAATACCTTAGAGCCGGCAAAAACTTGAATTTGACGGGTGCGCTTGTGAAAGCTGCAATGCACAGCAAAAGCGACATCTGCATCATCCCGATCCAGGATTGGCTCCTGCTCGGGAGCGAAGCGCGGATAAACACGCCTGGGACGACGGCGGGCAACTGGCGGTTCCGAGTGAGGAAAAGAAAACTGTCTGCGTCCCTCGCTGAAAAGATATTTCAAGTTACCGAGGAAAGCGGCAGGGCAGAGCCCAATCAGGGCCGCTGGCATCGCCCGCGCTAGAAACATTGACAAAAATTGTATTTGAAAGGGGAGATATCTTTGGCTGATACTGAGAAAACTGACGCTATATTTAAGATTTTGGCGCTCAACCCGGGTTCCACCTCTACAAAACTGGCGCTGTTTGCAAACGAACAGCAGCTGGCCGAAAAGACGGTGCGCTACGACAACCGGGACCTTGACCGCTACGAAAGCCTGATGGAGCAAAAGCCTTTGCGCCTTTCTTGCCTGGCAGAATTCCTGCAGGAAAACGACATCGACATGAAAGACCTCTCTGCAGTGGTGGGGCGCGGCGGCCTAGTCCGGCCGCTTGAGGCTGGAACCTACACCGTCAACGACAAGATGCTGGCTGATTTGGATGCAG
>JGI24705J35276_12237961_pt1 | contig 14538 bp, 14 predicted proteins | sample TergutNt197P4_FD_35276 | JGI IMG/M metagenome (IMG submission 35276) | reverse complement strand
GGCTTGTCCCGGCCATCCACGTCTGGCTACGAATCCAGATTGTGCGGTTTGGCTTGGCAGGTACCCGCAATTTTCTTCCACCGAACTTGCTGATGGACGTGGATGACCGGGCCCGGTCATGACGAGGGGAGAGAATCGAGCCATTCTGATAACGTAGTGGCTGGGCCGACCATCTACGGAGCGAGCAGTCGCAAGATGTGTGAATCTCGTAGCCTTACGAGAGAGGTTCCACGGAGCCGTCGGGCAGGAGCTTCAGAGCGTCAAAATTTCCTCCGCCCGGCCCCGTGCAGGGAGCATGCTTCGGCGGCAGGATCAAATCGATGGTCCTGGTGAGGGCGACAATACTTTCAGCCGGGCATGAATAGACCTCAAACACAAGCGGTCTCTTAGCCCGGTATCTCCAATGATAATTGCCCCTCGCATCGGCATCGGCGGTCGGGTCTATGCCAATCATCTTCAATGTCGAGAGCTTTTCGGCGGTGAGCCAGCTCGGCTTTTCCACTTCGGCATAACTCAATCGTCCAAAGACGGCACACATTGCAAGGACAACAATTGCCAATCGCTTCATTTCTACACCCGACGCGCAGCACCCGTTGCGCTCATTATGAAACCCACAATATCATGAACCAGATTGATGGGTAATAGCCTCGTTCAACTACCCTTTTGGCTCCTCGCGACCAAGCCGCTTCAGGACGCCCCTGCCCGCTCCCGCTCCCGTGGCAAACGACGCCTGCAGCAGGTAGCCTCCGGTCGGCGCTTCCCAATCCAGCATCTCGCCCGCCGCGAACACCCCCGGCAAGCGGCGGATCATGAAGTCTGCATCGAGTTCATCAAGGCAAATGCCGCCGGCAGTTGAGATGGCTCGTTCAATCGGCGCCACACCGATGAGCTTGAGCGGCACGGCGTTGATCAACTCCGCCAGTCGTTCCGGCAACAGCGCAGACAGCGACACGCCCATACCGATCGCCGCCTCCTGCAGCAATCCGATCGCGACGGGTGGGAGCTGCGCGGCCTTGCGCAGATGGTTGGACAGGGATTGCTTGCCGCGGGGCGCGGACAAGCGCCTGACCAGATCGCTCTGCGAAAGATCGGGCCGCAGCGCAATCCGCAAGGCGGCCTCCCCCTCGGCCGCAATCGCGTCGCGCAATTCGGCAGACAGCGCATAAATCGCGCCGCCCTCGATGCCGGTGCCGGTGATAGCCGCCTCGCCGCGCACGGTGTGCGGGCCGAACGTCAGCGCCACACCCTTCAAGGGCTGCCCCTCAAAGCGCGAGCGGAACACGTCGGACCATGCGACGGTGAAGCCGCAATTCGCAGGCCGCAATGGCGAGATCGCCACGCCCTTGCCAGCAAGAATTTTCGTCCAGGCACCGTCGGAGCCCAATCGCGGCCAGCTTGCGCCACCAAGTGCCAGCACAGTGGCACGAGCTTCGACCACAAGAGGTCCTTCAGCGGTTTGGAACAGCAGCCGGCCCTGCTCATCCCAGCCAGTCCAGCGGTGGCGAAAGGCGAACGCGACGCCGCTTGCATCGAGGCGCCTGAGCCAGGCCCGCAGCAAAGGCGTCGCCTTGAATGCCTCCGGGAAGACGCGGCCGCTGCTGCCGACAAAGGTCGGCTGGCCCAACTGCTCACTCCAGTCGCGCAGCGCACCCGGTGAAAACGCGTCAATCGCGGCCTTGAGCTTTGGGGCCGCCTCGCGGTAGCGCGCCAGGAACTGCGGCAACGGTTCGCTGTGAGTGAGATTGAGCCCGCCGCGTCCAGCCATCAAGAATTTGCGGCCCGCCAACCGCATGGCGTCACAAACAGTGACGCGAACCCCGCCCCGCGCCAGCACCTCCGCCGCCATGAGCCCAGCGGGACCAGCGCCAATGACGGCTACGTCAGTTGAGCCTGTCAGATCAAGCATCATCGCCCTGTCTCAGACAGCAAGCCAATTTTCCACTCTCAAGCCGCGCACACGTCCGAACTCGGCGACGTTGTCAGTCACCATCGTAGTGTCGAGGCTGCGCGCATGAGCGGCAATCAGGAGATCGTTGGGACCAATCGGCTTGCCTGCCGCTTCAAGCTCAGCTCGGACGCTGGCATACTCGGCATCGGCCGGCACGTCGAACGATAGAACGACAAGCCTGCCGAGAACGGCCTCCACGCGTTCGCGTAGCCGGGGCAGCCCGCTCTTGACCGCCCCGAAACGAAGCTCAGCGGCCGTGATGATGCTGACGGCAAGGCCATGGTCTCCGATCCGCCTTATGTGTTGAGCCACCCGCCCGCCGGGGTTGCGGATCAGATCGGAGACGATGTTCGTGTCCAACATGAATCGAGGCGCGGTCAAAGCTTAACATCCGGCAGCAGCGGCAGGCCCTCATCCACATCGGAGAATGCATCTTCGATCGGCTCCCAACTGTCGAGCAACGCGAGCAGACCGGAGGTTTCAGGAAGCGGCTCGATGACGAGCCGGTGCCCCTCCCGGCTGATCAGAACTCTGTCACCCGGCAACTCGAATTCGGCCGGTATACGAACGGCCTGGCTGCGGTTGTTGCGGAACAGTCTGACCTCGCGTTGCTGGCCTGATCCAAGTCGGGGCATTGAAATCTCCTTGGCATATACATGGTATATGCCACATCATCCCACCATTCAAGTTGGGACAGGAAATTCCTCACCAAGTTACAGAAGCTACAGCTTCACGCCCGCCCTTGCCGCAGCCTGTCCAACATATTTCTGCGTCTGCTCAAACGCGCCCTGCAGCGCCTTCGCCTTTGACATGTCGCTGATCTCGGCGAAATGGGCTGCAACCGCGTCTGGAGTCCATTCGGACACGGGCAGGTTGATGCCTTCGCTCTCGATGATCTTAATCACCGCAAAAGAGCCGGCGCCAGCGCCCATGATGGTTCGGGTCGGCGCGTTCTCGCTAAGCATGTACTCCACGGCGGGCGTGATCGCCTCTGGTTTCATCAGTTGCAGCGCCTGCGGCGGCAGCAGCTCTTCGGTCATGCGGGTCGCAGCCGTCGGCGAGATAACGTTGACACGGATGTTGTTCTTGGCCCCCTCTGCCGCGAGCACGTTCATGAGCCCCACCATACCGGCCTTCGCCGCACCGTAGTTGGCCTGGCCGAAATTGCCGTAGAGGCCGGAGGACGACGTGGTCAGCACGATGCGGCCATAATTGCGGTCGCGCATGCCCGCCCACACCGCCTTGCAGCAATAGAAGCTGCCAACGAGATGCACGTCGAGCACCTTCTGGAAGTCGGCGACTTCCATCTTGGCAAATGACTTATCACGCAGGATGCCGGCATTCGCGCAAAGCAGGTCGACGCTCCCCCACTCCCTGGTGGCGCGATCGACCATGGCGGTGACCTGCTCGAAATTCGAGACATCGGCGCCATCAGCCATCGCGGTACCGCCGGCCTTGCGAATCTCCTCGACGACCGCTTCCGCCGGCGAGAGCGAACCGCCAGTACCATCGCGCGCGCCGCCGAAATCATTGACCACGACCCTGGCGCCGAGGCTGGCCAGACCCAGCGCATGCGCCCGTCCCAAGCCATTGCCCGCGCCTGTGACGATGGCGACGCGTCCGTCAAACCTGATTGCCATGGAATCAAATTTCCCTGATTTTTGCTACCTCCCCGGAGGGGGGGTCCATGGCGACTGGTATTACACGATTTATTCGCCTTTGGTCTCGCTCCGGGCTCTCTGCAGATCAGGGAAATCCTCCTCCCGGAATTCCCGTCCCCGCAACGGATCGTCCCGGTCGTCACCGTGTTCGAGCCGCCTGAGCTGCACGCGGCGGATCTTTCCGGAGATCGTCTTCGGCAGTTCGGAGACGATCTCGATGCGGCGGATGCGTTTGAAGGGCGCAAGACGCGCATGCAGGTGCTTGAAGATCGACAGCGCAGTCTCCGGCGAACGCTCGGCGCCAGATATCAGCAGCACAAAGGCCTTGGGAATCGCGAGCCGGATCGGATCCGGTGTTGGCACAACGGCAGCTTCCGCCACAAGCTCATGCTCAAGCAGCACGCTTTCCAGTTCGAACGGACTGATGCGGTAGTCGGATGATTTGAAGACATCGTCGGTACGGCCGACGAAGGTCAAATAGCCCTCATCGTCCTGAAAGGCGACGTCACCGCTGTGGTAGAGTTCACCTTCCACGCCGGCAAGCTTCCCGTCGTCGCCCTGATAGCCCTGCATCAACGCCGCGGGACGATCGGCGCCGAGCACCAGCGTCACCTCACCCTCCGCCGCAGGGTTGCCGTCGGCATCGCTGATCTGCACCCGGTAACCCGGCAGCGGCCGGCCCATCGAGCCGATTTTGACCTTCTGGCCCGGCGAATTGCCGGCAAGTGCGGTGGTTTCCGTCTGGCCGTAGCCGTCGCGGATGGTGAGCCCCCAGGCAGCACGCACCTGATCGATGATTTCCGGATTGAGCGGTTCGCCGGCACCGCAAACCTCACGCAAGCTGACCTTGAACGCGCTGAGGTCCTCCTGGATGAAAAGCCGCCACACTGTCGGCGGCGCGCAAAGCGTGGTGACGCCGCAGCTGCCCATGATGGTGAGCAGCGTCTTGGCATCAAAGCGCGGCTGGTTGACGATGAAGATGGTGGCGCCAGCGTTCCACGGCGCAAAAAAGCAGCTCCAGGCGTGCTTCGCCCAGCCGGGCGAAGAGATGTTGAGGTGCACATCGCCCGGCTGCAGGCCGAGCCAGTACATGGTCGAGAGGTGCCCAACAGGATAGCTGCGATGGCTGTGCCGTACGAGCTTCGGCTTCGCCGTCGTGCCCGAGGTGAAATAGAGCAGCATCGGATCGTCGGCCTGGGTCGCCCCGTCAGGCGCAAAGGTCTCTGACGCCGCCGCGGCCTCGTCATAGGCCAGCCAGCCCCCTGTCGCGGGCCCAACCGCGATGCGAACAAGATCGTCGGCGCCAAGGCCGGCAAATTTCGCCACCTGGTCCTGCGCGGCCACCACCGCCTTTGCCCTGCCGCGATCGAGCCGGTCACGCAATTCTTCCGCGGTAAGAAGGGTCGTCGCGGGGATCACGACGACACCGAGCTTCATCGCCGCCAGCATGGTTTCCCATAATGGCACCACGTTGCCCAACAACAGCAGAAGATGATCGCCGCGCTTCAGGCCCTGTGCGCGGAGGAAATTGGCGACCTGGTTGGAGCGCCGCGCAAGCTCAGCAAAGGACAATTTTGTGTGCCGCCCCTCAACAGCATCGACAATCCACAATGCGGTGCGGTCGGAGCTCTCGGCATTGCCCGCCAGCTCAGCGTCGAACCAGTCGAGCGCCCAATTGAACGGGACCGGATCAGGCCAGCGAAATCCCCTGACCGCAGTCTCGTAGTCCGTCCGGTGTTCGAGGAGAAAGGCGCGCGCTTCCTGAAAGGTGGTCATGAATTTCCCCCAGCTCTGACGAGTTTGATTATGCCCGAGAAATCCACCCCGCCGTGTCCGGCGTCGTTGAACGCCTGGTAGATCTCCTGCGCATGCTGGCCGAGCGGCGTCGATGCATCCGCGGCTCTGGCTGCTTCCTGAGCCAGCGTCAGGTCCTTGAGCATCAGCGCCGTGGCGAAGCCGGGCTTATAGTCGTTGTTGGCGGGCGACGTCGGCACCGGACCCGGCACCGGGCAATAGGTTGTCAGCGACCAGCACTGCCCCGATGATGTCGAGGCGACATCGAACAGCGCCTGGTGCGAGAGCCCGAGCTTTTCGGCGAGCGAAAAGGCCTCGCTGACCGCGATCATGGAAATGCCAAGGATCATGTTGTTGCAGATCTTGGCCGCCTGCCCGGCGCCGGCGCCGCCGCAATGGACGATCTTCTTGCCCATCTTTTCCAGCACCGGTTTTGCTGCAGCAAACGCATTGTCGTCGCCGCCGCACATGAAGGTGAGCGTCGCGGCCTTGGCCCCGCCAGTGCCGCCAGAGACCGGCGCGTCCACGGACAGCACGCCATATTGACCGGCCAGCGCATGCGCCTGCCGCGCGCTCTCCACATCAATGGTGGAGCTGTCAATGATGAGCGCGCCCTTGCTCATGGCGGGCACGATCTCGTTCCAGACCGAGCGCACATGCCTGCCGGCCGGCAGCATGGTGACGACGACATCCGCGCCCTTCACGGCTGCAGCTGCGCTCTCGGCAATCAGGGCGCCGTCGGCCTTGGCCTGATTGCGCAACGCCTCGACCAGGTCGAAGGCGGTCACCTTATCGCCGGCCTTGACCAGATTGGCCGCCATCGGGCCGCCCATATTGCCGAGACCGATGAATGCGATCGTGGCCATCTCGATTTCCTCCACTGTCCTTATGGTGTTCAGCTGAATTTCAATTCGTCGGCGCCGATCTCAGCAAAATACGGCGCCACCATCTCCGGCGTGAGATCCTCAATGCGCGGCGGCGACCATTTGGGATTGCGATCCTTGTCAATCACCGCGGCGCGCACGCCTTCGCGAAAATCGTCGCTGCGGAAGACCTCGAGCGCCGCGCGAAATTCCCGGACCAGGCACTCCTCCAGCGAGTGCGCCTGACGGGCGAGCCGCAGCAATCGCAGGGCCACCACCATGCCGCGGGGCGATTTTTCACCAAGCGTCTTCAGCGTGGTCTGCGCAAATTCCGAACCATCGCGCGTGAGCGCGGATACGATGTCTTCCATGCGATCAAACGCAAACAGCGCGTCGATCCTGTTGTGCTGTGCGGCCACCGGACCTTCCGCCTCGCCGGTTGCGAAACCACTGATAACCTTGTTGACGTCGGCCGCGGTCGCGCCGCGGCCAATCCCGGTCAGCGCCTCGCGCAATGCCGGCAGCTTGGCCGCCGGCACCACCGCGTCGGCAAACCCGGCGTAGATTGCATCCGGACCGTTCATGGTCTGACCGGTCAGCGCGAAATAGGTACCGATTTCGCCGGGTGCGCGCGACAACAACCAAGTGCCGCCGACGTCGGGGAAAAAGCCGAGTCCCACCTCCGGCATCGACAGCTTGCTGCGGTCGGTGACAACACGATGGCCACCATGCGCGGACAGGCCAACGCCGCCGCCGATCACCAGGCCGTCCATGAACGCGACATAGGGCTTCGGATATCTCGCGATCCGCGCGTTCATGGTGTATTCCTGACGCCAGAAGGCCTTGCCGAGATCGCCGCCAGCGCATGCGCTCTCATAGAGGCCGCGGATGTCGCCACCGGCGCACAGCCCTCGCTCGCCCGCACCTTCCAGCACGATCACGGCGACATCCGGATCGGTTTCGAACAGATCGAGCGCGGCGTCGACGCCGAGCGACATGTCCAGTGTCAGGGCATTGATCGCCTTCGGCCGGTTCAGGCGGATCACACCGGCCGCCCCCTCGCGGCGAACAATGAGATCGCACTGCGCTGCTGCAACTGTCGTCATCGCGCCCCCTCGATCAATTTGCGCGCCACAATCAGCCGCATGATCTCATTTGTCCCTTCGAGAATCTGATGCACGCGCAAATCGCGCACGATCTTCTCGATGCCGTATTCACTGAGGTAGCCATAGCCGCCATGGAGCTGCAGCGCCTGGTTGGCGACCTCAAAGCCGATATCAGTGCCGAAGCGCTTCGCCATCGCGCACAGCATCGTGGCATCCGGGTCCTTGCGGTCGAGCGCGGCGGCGGCGCGCCAGAGGAAGGTGCGCGCGGCTTCGAGTTCGATCGCCATATCGGCGAGGCGGAATTGCAGAGCCTGAAATTCGTCGAGACGCTTGCCGAAGGCCTTGCGCTCGCTCATGTAGGAACGCGCCCTGTCGAGTGCGCTCTGCGCGCCACCGAGCGAGCAGGCCGTGATGTTGAGACGCCCGCCGTCAAGGCCAGCCATCGCGACCTTGAAGCCGATGCCCTCTTCGCCCAGGCGGTTTGCCACAGGAACCCGCGCATTCTCGAAGATCACTGCGCGGGTCGGCTGCGCATTCCAGCCCATCTTGCGCTCATTTGCGCCAAACGAGACGCCTGGTGCATTGCGCTCGACTACCACCGCTGAGACGCCGCCTGGTCCATCGCCGCCGGTGCGGACCATCACAACGTAGATATCGCTCTCGCCGGCACCCGAGATGAACTGCTTCTGCCCATTGAGCACATAATGATCGCCGTCGCGCACCGCACGGGTGCGCAAGGCCGCAGCATCCGAACCGGAGTTCGGCTCGGTGAGGCAGTAGCTTGCGACCTGCTCCATGGTGCAGAGCCTTGGCAGCCATGTCCGGCGCTGAACATCGTTGCCGAAGGCATCGATCATCCATGCCGCCATGTTATGGATGGAGATGAAAGCCGACACCGCCGGACAGCCCGTCGCCAGCGCTTCGAAGATCAGCGCCGCGTCGAAACGCGTCATGGCGGAGCCGCCGACATCGTCGCGGATATAAATCCCGCCCATGCCCAGTTTGGCCGCCTCGCGCATGACGTCGACCGGAAAGTGCTTCTCCTCGTCCCAGCGCAGGGCGAACGGCGCGATCTTTTCGGCCGCAAAGTCCCGCGCCATATCGCGGATCGCAATCTGGTCCTCGTTCAGAGCGAACTGCATTCGTCGCCTCGGCCCCTACTAATACGAACTGCGTAGGGTGGGCAAAGCGAAGCGTGCCCACCGCTCGGATCAATCGGAAAAACGGTGGGCACGGCGCTTTGCGCCTTTGCCCACCCTACTTGGAAGCGGAGCGAGTGGCTACGACACATGAACCTCGTAGCCTTACGCTGACAAGCGCTACTTCATCGTCGGGATCGAGAACTCCGCCCCCTCCTTGACGCCGGACGGCCAACGCGAGGTGATCGTCTTGGTCTTGGTGTAGAAGCGGATCGAGTCCGTCCCGTGCTGGTTGAGGTCGCCAAAACCCGACTTCTTCCAGCCGCCGAAGGTGTAATAGGCAATCGGCACTGGGATCGGCACGTTGATGCCGATCATGCCGACGTTGACTTTGGCCGCGAAGTCACGCGCGGCGTCGCCGTCGCGGGTGAAGATCGCGACACCATTGCCGTAATCATGCTCCGACGGCAGCGCGAGGGCTTCCTTGTAGTCGTGCGCGCGCACCACCGAGAGAACGGGGCCGAAGATCTCTTCCTTGTAGATCCGCATGTCCTTGGTGACGTTGTCGAACAGCGAACCTCCCAGATAGAAGCCGTTCTCGTAGCCCTGCATCTTGAAGCCGCGGCCATCGACCGCCAGCGTTGCACCTTCCTTGACGCCGAGGTCGATGTAGCTCTTGACGCGCTCAACTGCCTCACGGGTCACCAGCGGGCCAAAATCGGCGGAGGGATCGATCGAGGTGCCGATCTTGAGCGATTCCACGCGCGGGATCAGCTTTTCCATCAGGCGGTCGGCCGTGGCTTTGCCGACGGGGACCGCGACCGAAACAGCCATGCAGCGCTCGCCGGCCGAGCCGTAGCCCGCGCCGATCAGCGCATCGACCGCCTGTTCCATATCGGCGTCCGGCATGATGATGGCGTGGTTCTTGGCGCCGCCGAAGCATTGGCAGCGTTTGCCGGTCTGGGCCGCGCGCGTGTAGATATATTCCGCGATCGCGGTCGAGCCGACGAAGCCGATCGCCTTGATATCGGGATCGTCAAGGATCGCGTCCACCGCTTCCTTGTCGCCGTTGACGACGTTGAGAATGCCGGCGGGCAAGCCCGCTTCGATCATCAATTCGGCAAGTCGCATCGGCACACCGGGATCGCGCTCGGACGGCTTCAGGATGAAGGCATTGCCACAGGCGATCGCCGGAGCAAACTTCCACATCGGGATCATTGCCGGGAAATTGAACGGTGTAATGCCGGCAACGACGCCAAGAGGTTGCCGCATCGAGTAGATGTCGATGCCGGGGCCGGCGCCTTCGGTATACTCGCCCTTCATCAGATGCGGGATGCCGCAGGCGAACTCCACGACCTCAAGGCCGCGCTGGATGTCGCCCTTGGCGTCGGGAATGGTCTTGCCGTGCTCGCGCGCCAGAAGCTCGGCGAGCTTGTCGTAGTCGCGCTGCACAAGCTCAAGGAATTTCATCATCACACGGGCGCGGCGCTGCGGATTGGTCGCGCCCCAGGCCAGCTGCGCAGTCCGCGCGTTCTCGACTGCGGCCCGGACCTCCGCCTTCGATGCCAGCGCCACCTTGGCCTGGACCTCACCGGTCATCGGCTCGAAAACATCAGCCGTCCGGCCGGACGTGCCCTGGACCTCCTTGCCACCGATGAAATGTCCAATTGCGCGCATGAATACCTCCCTCTCGCTGGCCAGAGCCTTTGACTGTTCCTTTTGACCTGCATCTTATAGGATGCAAGTCCGAGATATTGCACGATAGATGTGCGGAAATGCAAAATCATCACGGCACGATCGATTGGGACGACTTTCGCTTTGTGCTTGCTATCGTGCGAAACGGATCGGTTTCGGCTGCCGCAAAGCATCTCGGGGTCGATCATGCCACCGTGATCCGCCGTGTCGACCGCCTGGAACGGCACTTGGCGGCGAAACTGTTTGATCGACGCAAGACCGGGTACATTTTGACAGATGCCGGCCAGCGCGTTGCCGACAGCGCGGAGGCGATGGAGTCCACCATTGCCGCCAATCAGGAACTGGTTGGTGGCTCGCTCGCGCACCTGACAGGCACGGTGCGCATCGGGGCTCCCGACGGCTTCGGCACCGCGTTCCTGGCCCCCAGGCTTGCCCCCTTCGCCGAACGTTATCCGGAGCTCGACCTGCAACTCGTGGCCACCGCACGATTGTTCAGTCTCTCAAAGCGCGAGGCGGATATTGCCATCAGCCTCGCCATGCCCAAAGAAGGCCGGATCGTCGGGCGCAAGCTGCTCGATTACAGCCTCGGACTTTATGCCTCGCCCGCCTATCTCGATCGCTTTCCGACGATCCGCTCACGGCAGGACCTGTCGCAACACCGCTTTGTCGGCTATATTGAGGAATTGCTGTTCACGCCTGAGCTCGACTATCTGCCACAGGTCTCGCCAAAGATCTCGGCACGATTTCGCAGCGCAAACTTGATTGCGCAGCTCAATGCCACCCTCGCCGGCTTCGGTATTGCGGTGTTGCCGCATTTCATGGCGACCAAATATCCCGAACTTCGCCCCGTGCTCGAAGACGAAATCTCAATCACCCGAACCTTCTGGATGCTGATGCACGCGGACAGCAAGGACCTCGCACGCATCCGTGCCGTCGCCGATTACATCTGTGAGATCGTGGAGCGGGAGCGGGATCTCTTCAGGGGACGGCAATTCGCGGAAGGCACAGCGCGTCGGTCAACATTGCAGGCCAAAACGCACGGCGGCAGCACCCAGCGTCTGAGATGCGACGCCCCCGAAATAGAGCAGAAACCTCCGCAAAAAGCCGAGCACTGATCAGCGCCCAGCTGCCTGGCCACTTTAGCGAAAGGAAAGCAGCGACAGCAAGCTGGTACCAGCGAGGCCTGCACGCACGGCCACACGTTGGTACCGGCAAGGCGCGACAGCCGGCTATTCCTTCAGGCGGGCTTCGCGGACCTTCAGGAGTCGCTCGAGCTCCTCATTCTGCTGGTTGATGCGGTCAGCGATGCGCTCTTCGTTCTGTTCGCCGGAAGCTGCGGCGGCCTGCTCGATGAGCTGTCTGATATTACCCTCCAGGATCGCAATGCGATCGTTGAGTTGGTCCAGCGACAACGAGTTTTCATTGCTCATGATACATTCCACGGCCTGAATGGAGTAGCAGGTGGCCAAATCCAGGCAGGCCCCTTTCTCTGGAGAGTAACGAGATCCGGTTGAAACGCAACACGCCCTCGTACCTTTGTTGAGCGTGATCTTCCTACGCAAACGCCATATGTTTGTCTGAAGCAATACCCGTTTTTACGGATCACGCTCAAGGAAATTATGGCGGACACCGCGCGAGTCGCGCGCCGGTCATGAACGTCCTCCCCGAGTTTCGTTTCAACTGATTTGTATCGCAACCACAGCCCGACTTCACGCGACTTTGAGCTTTTTCATGGTGCTGGCACAACGGGGTTACCACAGTCCCAGCCCTGATTTCCGCAGCCTTGGTCACCATGGCTGGGTTCGTACGGTCGTTGGCCGACGCCGCGTCTTTGGCGGCATGGCATAGGCCGGAATGATCGCCCCAGGATGGCAGATCACCAGCCCAGCCAGATGATGTCCGGCATGCGCGGCATCGATCGGGTTGGAGCCTGCCAGACGGGCGGCAATGTATGCCGCGGCAAAACTATCGCCGGCCGCGGTAGTGTCGACAACAGGCCTTGTCAGGGGTTCGGCGCTCACTTCACCTGACCCGCCGGCAAAGCGCACACAGCTGCCCGGTTCGGCGAACCGGAGCACCAATTCCGGACTGGGAATGCGTGCCATCAGGTTCTCATGGCTCTCACCGGGATAAAGAGCCGACAGATCGTCGGCGGAAGCCAGCACAATATCGGCGACCTCAAGAGCCGCGTCGAAAGCCTGTCGCGCGACATTGAGATCAGACCAACCGCCTGAGCGGAAGTTGGTATCGAACACGAAGTGGGTACCAAGCAGGCGCGCGCGTTTCACGGCGGCCATGAGCCGCGCTCGCCCAATGCCGTCAAAAATCGACAGCGTGATGGCGGAAAAATAGACAATATCGTAGCTCGCCAGCGAGTTGAGGATCTCATCCGTCTGTGGCGCATCCATCAGCCAACACGCAGCTGAGTTCTCGCACCAGCAGAAGGACCGTCGCCTGCCCTTCGCATCGGTCTGGATCATGTAGAGACCGGGCACCTTTGCTGGCAGACGCAGCACTCGCCTTGTTCCGATGCCCTCCGCGTTCCAGGCGGAGACCATCTCATCGCTCAACGCGTCATCGCCGAGCGCGGTGAGGTAATCGACGCTGACATCGAGGCGCGCGAGATAAACCGCCGTGTTGAGCGTGTCGCCGCCAAAGGCCCGCGAATACAGGCCGGCCGGCCAACCCTGGGCCTGCCTGAGCTCGATCATGCATTCGCCGATGCAAGCAACGCTCGCCATCACAGCACCCCGTGCTATCTCACCACATCAGGCGACGAATGTGCCGCCGAGTTCATCTTCGATGTGAATGCGGATGACATCATCGAAGGTCTTCTCTGCCGTCGTGAAACCGAGTTCGTGCGCCCGTCTGGTCTCGAAATTGCGTGGCCAGCCAGCGACGATTCTCATGATGAAGGGATCGGGCTCCTGCCTGATGCGGGCGGCAACCTTCTCTCCCGCAACGCGCTTCAACGCCGCGATCTGTTCGCCGACAGTCGCCGACAAGCCAGGCATGGTGATGTTCCGGCGCGGACCAACCGCATCGAGATCCATGGTCCCGGCATGAAGCAGGAAACCAACCGCGGAGCGCGGGCTGGCGTGCCAGTGGCGGACGGCCTCGGAAACCGGAAGCACGGCTTCCTTGCCGGCAAGCGGTTCGCGCAGGATATTTGAGAAGAATCCGGACGCCGCCTTGTTCGGGAGGCCCGGCCGGATGCAGATGGTCGGCAGGCGGATGCCGACGCCATCCAGAAATCCGCGGCGAGAATAATCGGAGAGCAGCAATTCGGCGATTGCCTTCTGCGTTCCATAGCTCAGCAGAGGTGCATGGAAAAACTCGTCGCCGATCGCATCCGGGAATGGCGCTCCGAACACAGCAATCGAGGAGGTGAAGACAACACGCGGCTTGTAGCCACGGCCGGCAAGCCTGACGACATCGCCGCTGGCGAGCCCGGCATCGCCATTGGCGAGCCCGGCATCGCCGCTGGCGAGCCTGATAGCATCGAGCAGCATGCGCGTACCGTCGAGATTGATGCGGTAGCCCTTGTCGAAATCGATCTCGGCTTCACCCGAGACGACGGCAGCCAGGTGGAAGATCACGTCGGGGCGCCCCGCGATCAGCTTTTCCGCCGCTCCGGGTGCGGCGAAATCGCCTGAGATCGCATCAACGGGAAAAGCGGCCTTCTCGGGCATCTTCGGCTTCATCAGGTCATGCATGGTCAGCCGGGAGATGTCGCACTTGCCGAGCCGGCCATCGCGCAGCAGCCGCTCGCACAATTTGCGGCCGACCATCCCAGCCGCACCAAGTACCAGAATGTGCAAGAGCCCTCCTATTTCTGTCATTCTTTCACAGCGCCGGTCATCGCCGACACGTAGTGCTCCACAAAGAAGGCATAGAGAATGACCAGCGGCAATGAGCCGGCCAGGGCGCCCGCCATCAGTGAGCCCCAGCGGTAGATATCGCCATCCACGAACTCATTGACGATCGCCACCGGCACCGTCTTGTGCTGGGTCGACTGCAGAAACGTCAGCGCGTAGATGAACTCGTTCCAGCACAGCGTGAAGCAGAAGATGAAGGCCGAGATCAGCCCGGGCACCGCGAGCGGCAACACGATTCTGGTCAGAATCTGCCAACGGCTCGCCCCATCGATCAGCGCGCATTCCTCGAGCTCGAAGGGGATGGTCTTGAAATAACCCATCAACAGCCAGGTCGAGAACGGGATCAGGATGGTGGGATAGGTCAGGATCAACGCAAACGGCGAGTCGAACAGTCCGTACTGGAACACGACGGTGGCAAGCGGGATGAACAGGATCGAGGGCGGCACGAGATAGG
>JGI24705J35276_12237962_pt1 | contig 14567 bp, 14 predicted proteins | sample TergutNt197P4_FD_35276 | JGI IMG/M metagenome (IMG submission 35276) | reverse complement strand
CGGCCCCAGCATCTGCTGCCGTAGCTCAGTGGTAGAGCACTCCCTTGGTAAGGGAGAGGTCGACAGTTCAATCCTGTCTGGCAGCACCAGAAACTCCCGCAAAAATAAGTACTTTCTGCACCATCTGCTCCCTTGTCCCCATGGTTCGACAGTGAACGGATAGCGAATTTCCCCCACTCAACTGGGGAATTCGTGAGACTCTGTTGGTGGCCTGTTCCTGCCTTGTCCCCAGAGAGGCAGGGCATCGAATGCATCGAGTTCAAGCACCAGCGCAGTGACACCCTGATTGGCGTCGCCACGACCCGCATCGCCCCTTCTGATTGCTGACCGGTTCCGACTGGCGCAGAAGTCAGCCATGTGCGTTTCCCCTTGCTCGCGACAGCCTTTATCGTGATCCGTTTTGCGCGAGCCGACGCCAGAGCATCGCCTTTGCCGAACGAACATTTAGACTGGCCAGGGCACGACCGAGGTGTCCGCGCTTGACTGGCTAAAGTCCAGACGTAGACTCAATACCGATTTTCGGAGCGGTTTCGCGTGGGCCATTCGAGAGAAATCACAGGTCTCATCGCATCGACCATCACGTTGTTGGTGATGGGCGTGGCCGTGGCTCGAGACATGGGACGATCTGAGGCCGCAAGAAGTGACTTCGACAGCGCGCTGAAATTGGATCCCGCGAACGAACAAAAATTACTGCCCATCATCGAAGCGGAGGTCACGGCGCCTGCTGGGCAAAGCTCTCCACCTCCGCAGTCCTTTCCGCCACAACAGTCGGCACCCGAATCGGGCGGTGCTACACGCACAACCTCTCCCACGAGGTAGAACGCTGCCGCCAGTGCACAAGGTGGATCATCTATCTCCTCCCGACCGACCTTCGACTGTGGGAAAGCAAAGTCTCCTTTAGCTCTTCTCATCTGCAGTGGGGAGGAAACCGCCCGTGCCGATTGGGACCTCAAGATTGCGCATTGGGCTCGCTTCTTTTCGCTTGATAACGAGGATCGGGCGACTTTCTGGCAAGACCAGGATCAATGGTTGAATTCGCTCAACGAGAAATGCCGATTGAGTGCCCCGCCCTTTTCCCGTCAGCAAACTTCGTGCGTTATTGACGCGTATAAGGAACGCGCTGCGCTTTATCGATCGCAATTGAGGGGAGCTGCTCTTGCCGAATCCAGAATGGCTCCGGAGGAACTCGCTCAGATTCAGCAGGCTCTCATCGACTTGGGATTTTTCAATGGCGAAGCCGATGGCGAATTCGGACCGATGACGCGGGCCGGGATCAGAAAGTTCCAGGAAGCGAACGGCTTTCTGCGGAGCGACTTTCTATCCATGGAGCAGAAGCGGGCCCTTTTGGAGGGACGACTGCCTACGGCAGATGCGGGGCGTCTTGGGCAGAGCGCTCCATCCGTTGCAGGAACGCCTCCGCAGTCGATACCGCAACAACAGCCAATGCAGCGTCCCGAAGCGCCGACCGCTCAGACCCCTGCCTCACCGATGCCTGCCCAACCACCTGGGCAAGCCGGACAGGACTCCGTACGTGCCGAATCTTCCGGGGCGAAACCCGGCCCCACGCGGCCGCCTGAGCCTCCAAGACCTGACGCAAAGCCGGAGTCGGCTGAGCAAACACTTCAGAGAGTCAAGAATCGTGTCATTGTGGCGAACGATTTCGGCTGTCGCGAAGAACAAACCTTTGAACGGTTGCGCGATCTGCGCATCAGCGACAAAGAGGCGTTTCGGAGAATGATCACGCGCGAAGTCGCGAGCGGACGCTGCACAATATTTGAGATCGGTGATCCGGTCCGTGTTGATAGTGAAAATACGGGCTGGGGCCTCGATCCTTGGAGCTGTGTCAACCGCCCCGGCGAAATCGACCGCTGCTACTGGACCAGCGCTCGCATTCTCAATTGTGTGCTCATTTGCAATGATGAGGAACAACGTCTGGCTCAGCGGGCGTTTGAAGTGCAACAAAAAAGGAGGCCATGATCCACCCGGCACCGACCTGCTAACTTGCCGCTTGTCCGTCCTGCGTTGCCCCCACCTTCTATCCAGCTCTGAGTTTGCTCCGGCTGCTGGTTCCCATTTTTGTCCCACCGAGTAGGAATTTCGGGGTTAGTAAGGCTCACCGGCGGTGGTGATTTAGAACCACGCGTCCTGCATGTCGAGCGTCGTACGATCGAGCGAGGCGAGCAGGTCGAATTGCGCCGTGGTTTTTGGCAGCTCCCATGCAAAGAAATACTGCGCCGCCGCGAGTTTGCCTCGGTAAAAGCCAGCCTCGTTGTCGGGCGCATTCTTCAGTGCCTTGCGCGCCGTGAACGCCTGCTCAAGCCAGATCCAGGCAATCACGACATGCCCGAACGCCTCCAGGTACACCGATGCATTGGCGAGCGTGACACCCGGATCGCCGGCTGACCAAAGCTGCTGCGTCACATCGACGAGGCGCTGCATGGCCGCTTCCAGCGCACGCGCGTGCGCGGCATCCTGCGCATCGCCATTCGAGCGCGCGCACTCAAGGCTCGCCTGCACGCGCTGCACGAAGAGCTTGAGCGCGGCCCCCTCCTTGATGACGACCTTGCGCCCCAACAGATCGAGGCCGTGGATTCCGTGCGTGCCCTCGTGAATGGGATTAAGGCGATTGTCGCGATAGAACTGCTCGACGTTGTATTCGCGCGTGTAGCCATAGCCGCCATGGACCTGAATGGCGAGATCATTGGCGGCCAGGCACCACTGCGAAGGCCAGCTCTTGGCAATCGGTGTGAGCAGATCGAGCAGCAGCGTGAGCGACTCGCGCGTGGCGTCGTCTTCGATGCCGTTCGCCTCGTCAACGAGCTTCGCGCACCACAGATTGAACGCAAGTCCGCCTTCTACGTAGCTCTTCTGCGCGAGCAGCATCCGACGCACATCGGCGTGCTCGACCAGCTTCAGCTGCGGCGAGGTCGGGTCTTTACCGGCGGCACCCGTGCTGCGCCCCACGATTGCGCGCGTAGTCGAGCGCGTGCAGAAAGCCGGTATAGCCGAGCACGGTGGCATCCAGGCCCACGCTGATGCGCGCCTCGTTCATCATATGGAACATATAGAAGAGGCCGCGATGCGGCTCGCCGACGAGATAGCCCACGGCGCCCCCGCGACCGCGCGGCGTGTATTTCGTGCCTTCGCCGAAATTGAGCAGGCAGTTCGTGGTGCCGCGAAAGCCCATCTTGTGATTCAGACCCGCGAGCACGACGTCGTTGTGCTCACCGCGCGAGCCGTCCTCGTTCACGAGATACTTGGGCACGATGAAGAGCGAGATGCCCTTCACACCCGGAATGAGCCTGCCATCCGGGCCTGGAATCTTGGCGAGCACGAGGTGCACGATGTTCTCGGAAAGCTCGTGCTCGCCCGCCGAGATCCACATCTTGTTGCCGCGCAGACGATACTGCGCGCCAAGCGGCGAATCGCCTTCGAAGTCGGCGCGTGTCGCCACGTCGGAGAGCGACGAGCCGGCTTGCGGCTCCGAAAGACACATCGTGCCGAAATAGCGGCCTTCGAGTTCCGGTCTCACGAAGGTGTCAATCTGCTTTTCAGTACCGTGCGCAAGCAGCAGGTTCGCGTTGCCGATCGTGAGGGAAGGATACGCGGTCGTGCCGACATTGGCCGCCTTGAACCACGCGGTGCCCGCCTTTTCGATGACGAGCGGCAACTGCATGCCGCCATATTCGTAGTCCTGGCCCGCCGCCATCAGACCCGCTTCGCAGAACGCTTTCAGCGCGATCTTGACCTCGGGGATGATCCTCACCGTGTCGCCATCGAAGTGCGGCTCGTGCTGGTCGTTCTTCTTGTTGTGTGGCGCGAACAGGTCGGTGGCGATTTTCTCGCACGTGTCGAGCGCGGCGTCGAAAGTCTCGCGCGAGTGGTCGGCGTAGCGCCCGATACGCGTCAGGCACTCGACGTCGAGCCACTCGTAGAGCAGAAAGTCCAGATCGCGGCGCGAGAGAATGAGTGACATGGTTTTTAACCTCCCACCCCGGCAGCGCCGGGCCTCCCTTGGCGGGCCAGCATCATCTTCGAAATCTTGCCGACCGGCGTCTTCGGCAATTCGTCGACGAACGCCAGCGCGTGCACCATCTCGTGCTTGCCGACCTTGTCCTTCAGAAACGCCTGCAGCGCTTCGAGCGTGAACGGCTCACTCCCTTCATTCAGCACGACGAATGCCTTCGGCGACTGCCCGCGGTATTCATCGGGGATGCCAATCACTGCAACTTCGCGCACCGCCGGATGTCGATAGATCACCTCTTCCAGCATGCGCGGATACACGTTGTAACCACTGCACAGCAGCATGTCTTTCGTGCGATCGACGAGGTACATATAGCCGTCCTCGTCCATCCAGCCGACGTCGCCGGTGCGCACGAAGCCATCGAATGTCGTCACTTCGGCGGTTGCGTCGGGCCGCTTCCAGTAGCCCTTCATCACGTTCGGGCCTCTGATGCAGATTTCGCCGGTCTGGCCGAGCGGCACGTAGCGCGTCGGGTTGTCGATGTCGAGCATCCGGATTTCAAGGCGCGCGCTCGGGATGCCGCACGAACCCGGCTTGCGCGGCCGGTGCTGCGGCGTGAACGTTCCGGTCGGCGACGCCTCGGTCAACCCCCAGCCCTCGGACACCCGCACGCCGGTCAGGGCCCCGAAACGCCGCCCCACCTCGACCGGCAGCGGTGCACCACCCGAGTTGCAGAACTTCAATGACCTCAGATTGTAGTTGCCAATGTCCGGATCATTGACCAGCGCGGTCAGCATCGTCGGCACGCTGGAGAACGCGGTGATCTGCTTGTCCTGAATGTCAGCGAGCACAGCCTTCGGATCGAACCGCAGATGCTGGATCAGCTCCGCTCCAGCCCTGACCGCCCATAGCATGTTGCACGTCAGGGCAAAGATGTGGAACGGTGACAACACGGCGAGCACGCGCTCCTCGCCTTCATTGAGCACGGGGGTTTCGCCGAACGTTTGCAGCCAGGCCTGGATGCAGGCAGCGGTCAGGTTCGCATGCGTGAGCATCGCCCCCTTCGGCAACCCCGTCGTGCCGCCAGTGTACTGCAGCACCGCGAGCGCCTCGGCCGGATCGCCGATACAGCACCGCGTATAGTCACCGTCGTTGTCGATCAGTTCTGCGAACTGAACGTGGCGATCATCCTGGCTGATGTCGGCGAGCTGTCCTGTGGCGCGGAGCTGCTCGCGCGTGGTGTCGGGCACCAGACATTTCCGCGATATTGCCGACGATCAGCTTTTTGAGCCGCGTCTTGTCGAGCATCGACGCCATGCCTGGATACAGCGAATTCAGGTCGAGCGTCAGCATGTAGTCGGTCTCGCTGTCCGCGATCTTGTGTTCCAGCACGCCGGGCGGATCAAGCGGAGAATAATTGACGATGACGCCGCCCACTTTCAGGATCGCGAACATCGCGATCAGGTAATGAGGCGTGTTCGCCAGATACAGACCGACATGTGCGCCTGGGTTAACGCCAAGCTGCTGCAATCCCTTCGCCGCACGATTCACGATCGACAGCAGTTCGGCGAAGGTGATGCGCCGGTCCATGAAATTCAGCGCAGAGTGGCCAGGCCACTTCGCTGCGGCTTCATCAAGCAGTTGATGAACCGGCTTGGGAACGATGTCGGTGTCCCAGCGCACGCCGGGCGGATATGACTTGATCCAGGGCATCTCGTTCATGCTGTACTCCATCAGGGCTGCCCTCGCAGTTCAAGGCAGAGCGGCGGCTTACAAGACTTCGAAAAGTCCTGCTGCGCCCATGCCGCCTCCCACGCACATCGAGATGACAACATACTTCACGCCACGACGCTTCCCTTCGATCAGGGCGTGCCCGACCATCCGCGCTCCCGTCATGCCGTATGGGTGACCGATCGAGATGCCGCCACCGTTGACGTTGTAGATCGCGGGATCGATGCCGAGCTTGTCACGGCAGTACAGCACCTGGGAGGCAAACGCCTCGTTGAGTTCCCACAGGCCGATATCGCTCACCTTCAGGCCATGCTGTTTGAGCAGTTTGGGAACGGCAAATACCGGCCCGATACCCATCTCTTCAGGTGCACATCCCGCGACCGCGATCCCGCGATACGCGCCAAGGGGAGCGAGGCCGCGGCGCTCGGCAAACTGCGAGTCAACGATCACACAGGCCGAAGCACCGTCGGAAAGCTGGCTGGCATTGCCGGCCGTCACGCAGCCGCCTTCGATCACGGCTTTGAGCCTGGCAAGACTGTCGTAGTTTGTTTCGGGGCGATTTCCTTCGTCTTTCGAAAGCGTCACGTCCCGATAACTGATCTCGCCCGTTACCCTGTCCTGTACTTTCATCCGCGTGGGCAACGGCACGATCTCGTCCGCCAGACGCCCTTGCTCCTGCGCCAGAGCCGTTCGACGCTGGGATTCCAGCGCATAGGCATCCTGAGCTTCACGGGACACACCGTATCGCCGGGCGACGAGTTCGGCGGTTTGCAGCATCGGCATGTGAGCATGCGGCACCTTGTCGACCACGAGCGGATCAATGTCCCTTGCGATCCATGCGTAGTAGTCGTTCTGAACCGCGGAAATATTTTCCTGGCCACCGGCGATGCAGGCGTCCATCCCGTCGAACATGATCTGCTTGGCCGCCGTCGCGATGGCCATCAGCCCGGACGCGCACTGGCGATCGAGTGTCTGGCCGGAAACGGAAAGAGGAAGCCCCGCTGCAAATACGGCATTGCGCGCAAGGTTGCCGCCCGCCGTGCCCGCCGTCAGGACCGTGCCGATCACCGCATCCTCAAAGCAGTCGCCTTCGAGACCGGATCGCTCGACGGCGTGCCGGATTGCATGACCCAGCAGCGTGGGCGACTTCGTGTCGTTGAAGGCGCCACGGAACGCTCGGCCGATTGGGGTCCGTGCGGTTGAAACAATGAGAGCCTCACGCATCTTACGTGCTCCAGTCCAATGGGTGTTGTGTGTATAATGGCGTATGTGGATTTCAGCGGGCGGCTGACGCCTTCTGGAGGAAACGTGTCGTCTGACTGCTCGGCAAGCGGGAGGGGTGAACGATGAAACCTCTCAGTCAGGCCCGCGGTCCGGCGATGCAACACCAACACCCGTTGTCTGGCCGTTTGCTGCGCTGGCTCATCTGGGGTGGAGCGGCCTTCATGATGCTGGTGCTGCCGCTGGTGTTTTCGAGCGGCTTTGCGATCGCACTGCTTTCGCAAATGGGCATCATGATTATCTTCGCGCTGTCGTTCAACATGCTGCTCGGACAGACCGGCCTGTTGTCGTTCGGGCACGCGGTTTATTCCGGACTCGGTGGTTTCATCGCCGCGCACACGCTCAATATGATCGGCGAAGGTCTGCCGCTGCCGGTTTCGCTGCTGCCGCTGGTCGGCGGATTGGGGGGGATGCTGTTCGGTGTGTTGTTTGGCTATGTGACCACGCGCAAGTCGGGCACCACGTTCGCCATGATCACGCTCGGTATCGGCGAAATGGTGGCGGCCAGTTCGCTCATGATTCAGGAGTTTTTCGGCGGAGAGGCTGGCATAGCGACCAACCGTACGGTGGGGCACACCGTGTTCGGCATCACGTACGGCCCGCCCATCCAGGTGTACTACCTGATCGCGGTCTGGTGCCTCGCATCAATGGTCGCCATGTACGCATTCACGCAGACGCCGCTCGGTCGTATCGCCAACGCGGTACGGGATAATGCCGAGCGCGCCGAATTCATCGGCTACAACACGCAGCGCGTGCGCTATCTCGTGATGATCCTTTCGGCGTTCTTTGCCGGCATCGCGGGTGGCCTTTCGGTGATCAACTTCGAGATCGTGACTTCGGAAAATGTTGGCGCAGCGCAGTCTGGCGGTGTGCTGCTTGCAACATTCATCGGCGGTGGAGAGTTCTTTTTCGGGCCGATCATCGGCTCCATCATATACGTGCTGTTCGCCGTTGCGTTGTCCGGTCTGACGCCGGCGTGGTTGCTGTACCTGGGGATTTTCTTCGTGCTGATCGTGATGTACATCCCGGGCGGCATATCGAGCGTGCTGATGAAGCAGAGGCCCTTGATTGCCGCGCGCAGGCTGCATTGCTTGTTGCTCTCTTATGCGGCGGTTCTCGTTGCGGGACTGATCGTCGTGGCCGCTTTGGTGCTGACAGTTGAACTGGTCTACAAACTGCGTATCGGTGGTGGTGACAGCACCACCATGACGCTGGTGGGCGTCGGTTTCGATGCCGCCTCGTGGATGGCCTGGGCTGTCGCCGCGGTGCTGTGGGTGCTGGGGGCATTGGCCGGGCTCGCGGCGGCCTCACGGGTGGGCCACGCGTGGGATCGGGTGCACCGGGAAATCCAGGGGGGCAACGCATGACGACTGCGTTGGAGTTGCGCGAGGTGCGCAAGAAATTCGGGCGCGCGGAGATCATTCGCGGCGTCAATTTGCAAATCGAGAAGGGTGAGCGTCATGCGCTGATCGGCCCCAATGGGGCGGGCAAGTCAACGACGTTCAATCTGATTTCGGGGCGCTTCTCGCCGAGTTCCGGCACGGTGGCCCTCAATGGCGTCAATATCGCGGGGCTGCCGCCGTACCGGATTAACCGCATGGGCCTGTCGCGCAGCTTTCAGGTGACAAACATCTTTCACCGTCTCTCGGTGTTTGAGAATCTGCGCTGCGCGGTGCTGTGGGCGCTCGGCTACCGGTATTCGTTCTGGCATCGGCTGGAGCAACTGCGCGACGCGCGCGAGCGCGCCAACGAAGTGCTGGAGCTGATCGGCCTGCAGGACCGACGCGATACGCTCGCCGGGCTGCTGACCTATGCCGAGCAGCGCGCGCTCGAAATCGGCATCACCATAGCCGGCGGCGCCGAGGTTATCCTGCTCGACGAGCCGACGGCGGGCATGAGCCGTTCGGAGTCTGATCATGCGGTCGATCTGATTCGCCGCGTCACGGCTGGCAAGACACTGGTGATGGTCGAGCATGACATGAGCGTCGTCTTCGGTCTTGCCGACCGCATCTCGGTGCTGGTCTACGGCGAGGTGATCGCCACCGATACGCCAGAGGCCATCCGCAATAACCGCCGCGTGCAGGAGGCCTATCTGGGCAACTCGGCGACCGAACCGGCAGGTGCACACTGATGACGACCGCTACTTCCATGATCGAGGTGCGCGGGCTGCATGCGTACTACGGTAAAAGCCATATCCTGCACGGCGTAGATATGAGGGTGGGTGAGGGCGAGATCGTCGCTTTGCTCGGGCGTAACGGCGTGGGCCGCTCGACGCTGGCGAAGTCCATCATGGGACTGGTTCGCTGCGAGGGGCAGATCCTGCTGCGTGGCCATGACGTGCGCGGGCTGCGCACTTTCGAGATTGCGCGCCGGGGAATTGGCTACGTGCCGGAGAACCGCGATATTTTCCCGGGCTTGACGGTGAGGCAGAACCTGGTGCTTGGCGAGAAGCGTAATCCGGCGCAGCAGAAGCCGCGCTGGCAACTCGACGACATATACCAGATGTTTCCTCGCCTGAAGGAGCGCAAGGACACGGCGGCTGGCGTGCTGTCGGGCGGCGAGCAGCAGATGCTGACGCTGTGCCGCGCGTTGATGGGCGACCCTGATTTCATCATCATCGACGAACCGACCGAAGGGCTCGCGCCGCTCGTCGTTGCACAGGTCGGTGAGTATCTGAAGACACTGAAGACACGCGGCATTTCGGTGCTGCTGGTCGAGCAAAAGCTGTCCATCGCGCTGGATATTTCGCAGCGCGTCTACGTGATGGGGCACGGACAGATGGTGTTCGAGGGGACACCGCAGCAGCTCAAGGACGATGCCCGTATCCGGCAGGAATGGCTTGAGGTTTAGCGCGAGCTGGGTTTGCTGGATCAAGGAAGAACAAAATCATGTCAGATAACGAATTGTTTGATATTCGCGGCAAGGTCGCCGTGGTCACCGGGGGGACGCGCGGCATTGGCTATATGATCGCCGAAGGCCTCGTGAAGGCTGGTGTCAGGACCTATGTCGTGTCTCGCAAGGCCGCGGCCTGCGTGGAGGCAGAGGCCAGGTTGAAGCAATTCGGCGAAGCAATCGGCATCACTGCTGATCTTTCGGATATCACGGAACTGGAGGCATTCGCTGCCGAAATACGGCGTCGCGAGCCGAAGCTGCATATTCTCGTGAACAACGCCGGGGCGACTTGGGGTGCTCCTCTGGAAGAGTTTCCGGTGAGTGGCTGGGACAAGGTCATGAACCTCAATGTACGCTCGATTTTCTTCCTGACGCAGAAGCTGATTCCGACTCTTCGCGCGGCAGCCTCCGAGGATGACCCGGCCCGGGTTATCAACATTGGCTCCGTCGACGGTTTGATGGTCTCGGGCATGCACCATTACTCCTATTCGGCGAGCAAGGCCGCGCTTCACCACCTGACCCGGCAACTCGCGAAGGATCTGGGTCCAGAGAACGTCAGCGTCAACGCCATTGCGCCGGGTCCGTTCGAGACGAAAATGATGGCCCACACGCTCAAGACAAACGGCGACGCGATCGTGTCGGGCATTCCGCGGCGACGTATCGGCAAGGCGTCGGATGCCGCTGGCGCCGTGATCTTCCTGTCGTCGGCCGCTTCCTCCTACGTGACCGGAGCGATCTTGCCGCTGGACGGCGGTCTCTCGACGACTCGCTGAACGCAGGGAATGAATGTGATGAGCAACAAGACGGCAAGTCCAGCAGAATTGCGCGCGATGATCGGCAAACCGCTTGAACCGTCGCGATGGGTGTTGATCGATCAGGACCGTGTCAATGCCTTCGGCGAGGTGACGGAAGATCGGCAGTACATCCACCTCGATCCGGAACGCGCCGCAGCGGGGCCTTACGGCGGCACCGTGGCGCACGGCCTGCTGACGCTTTCACTGCTGTCCACGCTGATGCAAGAGGCGGTTCCGGTACCTGAGAATTTCGCCGCCGGGGTGAACTACGGCTACAACAAGGTGCGATTCATTACCCCCGTCAAGGTTGGCCGCCGCATTCGCGCGCATTTTACGATCCTGGAGTTTACCGAACCCAAACCCCAGCGATACCAACAGATCACGTCCGTCACTGTCGAAATTGAAGGCGAGGCAAAGCCGGCCCTGGTCGCGGAGTGGGTCACGATGGGTTTCTACAAAACTGAAATGACTGCTGGAGAAGAGGCATGAGTATCCGATTTGACGGGCGCGTGGCAATCGTGACGGGGGCCGGGAACGGCCTTGGCAAGTCCCATGCGCTGGGGTTTGCGGCCCGGGGCGCAAAAGTCATCGTCAACGATCTCGGTAGTCGTCAGGATGGCCGCGGCGCGGACCTCAGCGCGGCGCAGGCCGTCGTGGACGAAATCCGCGCGATGGGCGGTGAGGCACTCGTCAATGGCGCGAACGTCGCCAGGTTCGACGAGGTCGAGGCGATGGTCGCCCATCCGGTTTCGGCATGGGGACGAGTAGACGTTCTGGTGAACAATGCCGGGATTCTGCGCGACATGACTTTTGCAAAGATGTCGCTCGACGACTTCTGGGCAGTCATGGATGTGCACGTGCGCGGCACGGTGAACTGCACGAAGGCGGTCTGGGAGCTGATGCGCCAGCAGAAATATGGTCGCATCGTCCTGACGTCATCTTCCTCGGGCATTTACGGCAATTTCGGGCAATCCAACTATGGAACGGCGAAGGCTGCCATGATCGGGCTGATGAACGTCCTGCATCTCGAGGGGCAGAAATACGACATTCGCGTCAACGTGCTTGCGCCGAGTGCGGCTACGCGAATGACTGAAGGACTGCTGTCGGAAGATGAGTTGAAGCTGATGGCGCCGGAGTCGATTACCCCGGGCGTTCTCTTCCTTGCGAGCGAGCAGGCGCCGTCCAAGGTCATCCTCGGGGCAGGGTGTGGCGTTTTCGCGCGCAGCATCATCTACGAGACGGAGGGTGTCTATATTCCGCAGGACCAGCGCACGCCGGAAACGATCGCTGCGAGATTCGACGAAATCTGTGCGCCTGAAGGGCAGATCGCGCTCGAGGGCGCCTCGCAACCGCGCGGTCGCACGATCATCATGAGCACCATCAGCAGATAAGGCAGAATCGGCGCCACCTGGGAAACCGGCATGCGCCAGAGCGACGCCAGGACTGTGCTATCGCTCACCGTCATGCCAACTTTCGAAAACAGATCGGATAACGAAATGTCTATCGTGACCGCAAAAGTCTGGATGATTCCGATCAGGAGTGACGCGATAAACGCCCCCGGTAACGAACCCATGCCACCGACCACCACGATCACGAACACGATCGTCCCCATCGACTCCGCCATCGACGGCGACGTGACGAACGCATTGCCGCCAATCACGCCGGCGAGCCCGGCCAGTGCGGAACCGGCGCCAAACACCAGCATGAAAAGGCGCTGCACGTTGTGGCCCAGTGCTTCAACCATTTCCGGGTGCGTAAGCGACGCCTGGATGATGAGTCCGATTCGCGTGCGGGTGATCGCCAGATACAGCGCTCCCAGCATCGCAATCGATATCAGCATCATGAAGGCCCGATACTTCGGAAATTCCGACGTGAACACCTTGAACACCGGCCCGCTCAGTTCGGGCGGAATGGCGTACGGTACGGTTCCTACCCCCCAGACCAGCTTGACGACTTCGACGATCAGATATGAGAGTCCGAACGTGAACAGCAGCTCCGCGACGTGCCCGAACTTGTGCACGGCGCGCAAGCCGAAACGTTCGACCAGCGCGCCCGCACAAGCGACCAGAACCGGCGCCACCACCAGCGCTGGCCAGAAACCGATCAGGCTGGAAATGGTGTAGGCAAAGTATGCCCCGAGCATGTAAAAACTGGCGTGCGCGAAGTTGATCACGCCCATGATGCTGAAGATCAGCGTCAGGCCGGATGGAAGCATGAACAGCAGCAGCCCATAACTGATGCCATTCAGCAGAGAGATGGTCAGAAATTCCATTGCCCCATCATCCTCGTAAATTGTCCGGGCGGACCAGCGCTCAGTCCGGCCGCTTCATCTGGCAGGTGGTGGGCAGTTCCGCATCCTTCGCCGCGAACTGGTAGTCGGTGCGCCAGCCATAACCGGTCTTCTCCTGCTCGTACTTCACGTCCTTGCCGTTCACCTTCGTCCACGTGGCGATCACTTGTGGTTGCTGCGCCTGGTGGTCCGCGGCACGCATGGTCACCGGGCCTTGCATGCCGTCCACGGTCATACCCTCCATCGCCTTGGCCACCTTGACCGGATCAGTCGACTTCGCTTCCTTGATCGCCTTGCTAAACGTCGCGATGGCCGAATAGACCGCACCTTGGTAGTAGTCGTCGTTGTACTTCTTCATGAAGCCTTCGATGAACTCCCCTACCACAGGTGGGTTGCCCGCCGTATTCGGCCCAAAAACACCCACATATTTGACGTGATCGGCACCAGCAGCCCCCATCGCAGCCGGCACGCCGGTCGAGTTGGCGTAATAGGTGTAGAGGCTGGCCGTCACACCGGCGTCGCTGTTGGCCTTGACGAGCAACGCGAGATCGCTGCCCCAACTGCCGGTGACGATGGTATCGGCGCCCGACGCCTTGATTTTTGCGGCATAGGGTGCGAAGTCTTTGACCTTCGCCAGCGGATGTAAATCATCGCCGACGATCTCGATGTCCGGGCGCTTGGTCTTCAGATGCTCGCGCACACCGCGCGAAACGCTCTGACCCATCGAGTAATCCTGATTGATCAGATAGACTTTCTTGATGCTCTTCTCGCGTGCGATGTAGTTCGTAAGCGCCTCCAACTTCATGTCCGCGTTCGCTTCGAACCGATAAAACCAATAGTCGCACTTCTCGTTGGTCATCACCGGATCCACCGCGGAGTGGGTCATGTAGAGAATTTCCTTACCGGGATTGCGCGCGTTGTACTTCGACACGGCCGCCTGCGGCGCGAGTCCCACCGCCGAACCATTCCCCTGGACGATATAGCGGAACCCCTGGTCGGCAGCCTTGCTCAGCACGGTCAGGCTTTCCTGCGGCGAGAGCTTGTTGTCAAACCCGACCACCTCGATCTTCACGTCGTCGCCCGCCCATTTGTGCTCATTGGCGTAGTCGGCTGTGTATTGCCAGCTGTGCAGCCCGTTCTCACCCACCGCGGTCATCGTGCCAGACAGCGGATCGATAAAGGCGATCTTGACGGTTTCGGCGTGTGCGGCGCCTGCTGCCAAGGCGGAACAAATAGCTGTGCTTACCAGCAACGAACTCAACTTATTCATGACCTGTCTCCTCTGTGTAGGCATCTCTGTTGTGTTGGTATCTCTGTCGCGGGGTTTCTCAGATCGCCCGACAGCGTCGTCCCCTGGCCGACGAAGAACACCGGACGCCTTGACGCGGCCAGCAGATCCAGCGCCGTCGCAATGTCGGCCGCATTGGCGCTGGGCCGATGCCCGCCATGGACGTGCGAGATCGCAGGCAGATCAACATCTGTCCTCCTCCTGGAAGACGTTATAGGGAATATCGAGATTCACCGGCCCCGGGCGGCCGGTCAGCATCGTGTCAAAACCCTGGCGCAGCGCCAGCGGCAGCATGTCGACACGGCTCGGCTGGAACGTGCGCTTCAC
>JGI24705J35276_12237963_pt1 | contig 14570 bp, 12 predicted proteins | sample TergutNt197P4_FD_35276 | JGI IMG/M metagenome (IMG submission 35276) | reverse complement strand
AGAATGTCCATTTCGAAATTCAGAGGACATCCCGCCGCGCATTTCTGGCACTGGAAGCAGTTCTGAATTTTTTCGCCGCTGTCGTGAAAAACCTCCGACAACAGGGACGTACCTTTATCGATAGACTGCCCGCTTGCGTCCATTCCTATGCTCCAATCTGAAATTACCGTTTACAACGTCCGATAGGTTAATATTTACCGGCGCGGTTGGCAAGCTGTTTTCGGCTTAATATTTTACGATAATAAAAAAACGGATTGCAGAAAGCTTAGGCATAAATATCCGCGCTAAGCCTCTTTAGAAATTGATTCATCTCCGGTAAAATAAAAATGTTTCATGCCGTTTCGCAGAGAGGGGGCGAAAAATGGCGTGGATTGGAAGACATGCGCAGTTTTGGCAACAATGTAGAAAAGGCATGCCTTGTCAATTAGACGATATGGCTTTGGTACAAAACAAGCGCAACGTGTAAAAAATTAACATATGCATTCCGTCAGGAATGAGAAGCTCGGTAGAAAGACCCCCCTATGGAACATCCGGGCTAGTTTTGCGCTAACCGGAGCTTTTTCCATGAAAATAAGCGTTGAGTGGCTTAAAGAATATGTAGATGTTTCAGAAAGTCCGGCAGGGCTGAAATCCGATCTTTCGATGAAGGGTCTTTTAGTTGAAGACATCGAAGAGTCGAGCGGGACATCGGTTCTTGACATCGAAATCACATCCAACCGTCCGGATTGTCTAAGTCATATCGGCATTGCACGGGAAGTCGCCGCGATATACGGGCGTCGGTTAAAAACGCCGCCGATTGAAGACAATCTGACAATTGAGAGCGACGCTATTCCGTTCGACATTGAGATTGCCGATCCGGAACTTTGTCCCCGTTACGCCGGCCTCGTCATGGACGGAGTCAAAGTCGGGCCTTCGCCCGAATGGATGCAAAAACGCCTGGAAGCGGCAGGAATGCGCCCGCTGAATAACGTCGTTGATATTACGAACTATGTTCTGCTCGAAATGGGGCATCCGCTTCACGCTTTCGATTATGACATCCTGAGGGGCGGAAAAATCGTTGTGCGCCGCGCCGCGCCAGGCTCGACCTTCAAAACCCTTGACGATACCGAGCGAAAACTCGACGGCGACATGCTGATGATTAACGACGGCGAGGGGCCGGTTGCTATAGCGGGCGTCATGGGCGGGCTTGATTCCGAAATCGCCGCGGGAACGACGCGCGTTTTGCTTGAGGCCGCGTATTTTCAGCCTGCTTCGATACGGCGCGCTTCACGGAGGCTGGGGCTTTCAACCGAGGCAAGCTATCGCTTTGAGCGGGGCGCGGACTGGAACAACCTGGTTCCATCAATCGCGCGCGCCTGCTATCTGATTAAACAACTTGCCGGTGGACGCGTTGCCGGGAGTTTGAAGGACGTTTATCCCGCGCTGAAGGCGCCTGCGCTCATCGAATTGAGCCGCAGCCGCGCCTCAACGCTGCTTGGCGTTGAACTGACCGACGATTTCATTGAAAAGACGCTTGGCTGTCTTGGATTTTCGCTGAAAAAAAACGGCGAAGGAAACTGGGACGTATGCTGTCCTACGTTTCGCGCGGATATGGAGCTTGAAGCCGATCTGATAGAAGAGCTGGCGCGTTTTTACGGATACGACAATATTCCGACGACGCTTCCGCCGAGCCTGACCGCAGGAACGCATTCGCCTGTTTACATACTGGAGAACGCCATACGCGAGACGCTCTGCGGCTACGGCCATTCCGAGGCGGTCAACCTGAGCTTTGCCGCTGAAGTTGATAATATTGATTTTCCTGCAATCGCGGGCGGGCGCGCCGCCGTCGGCAATCCGCTTACCGAGGACACGCGCTATATGCGGACTACTCTTGCGGCGGGACTTGTGCGTGCGGCAAAACGCAATTTTAATTTCAGCCGCCACAACGTGAGGTTTTTTGAAATCGGGAAAACGTACCGCCTTGGCGACGGCAATATTCTCTCGGAGCGGAACACGCTTGGGATATTGGGAACCGGCGGTTTTTTCGACACGAACTGGCAGAACTCGGAACCCGCCTATACGTTTTACCATCTCAAAGGGCTTATTGAAGGTTTACTGCAAAGGCTCAGGATTCGGGATTATATTATTGAACCGTTGAGTGATGTTTCATGGCTCAATTCGGACGACGCCGCATGCATCCGCATTGGCGGAGAAACAGTGGGCGTGTTGGGTACGCTGTCACCGGAGCTTGAGGAAAAATACAAACTGCGTCAGCCTGTACGGCTTGCCGAAATCGATCTTGAAAAAATAGCGCTATGCGCGTTTGCTCCGGTAACATACGCGCCTTTACCGAAACTGCCTTCAGCGGAACGCGATCTGTCGGTGCTTGTGGGTAAAAACATCGCGTTTCAGTCGATACACGCGGGTATTTCCAGGCTGGGCATAGCGGAACTTACCGACATACGGCTTATTGACGTTTACGAAGGCGAAAAAATACCGGAAGGAAAAATCAGCCTGACTTTAAGACTGACCTTTCTTGATCGTGAAAAAACGCTTACAATAGAGCGGATTCAGGAATTTACGAATGCCGTACTGGCTTTTTTAAATGCCGATTACGGAGCGGAACTCAGGTGATTTATATGGACGATAATAAACTGCAATGGTCGCCGACGGGCATTGAGAGGTTCAGCCATCTTGAAGATAAAATTTTTCAGGCCGTTGAAGAAATAAAGGCGATTCGCAAAGAAACACAGGATTTACGCGCTGAAAACAGCCGTCTTAACGAACAGATCAAAGAAAACGAAGCGCTCCGCGGCGAGATCGATAGATTGACGCAGATTGCCGGGGAATACGAAAAGATGCGTTGTGAAAACGACAGTTTGCGGCAGCAGGTCGAAACCATGCGGCAGAGTGAAACCGAGACTCTGGAGATGCTGGCGCAGTTTGAAAAAGAGCGCGAAGAGATGCGCGACCGGGTGGAGAAAACGCTGGCGCTTCTGTCGTCCCTTGATAATCAATAAATACATACATTCCGGAAAACGGATAAATCATGAACGAAATGCGGGAAACAAATTATGTTCCAGTTATGATTTATGATCGGGAGTATGATTTGTGCACGGACGGCGACCCGGAACGTCTCAGGGCGCTTTGCGCCGTTCTTGACGAGATGATGCGAAATATTACCGCCGAGACGGGAACCGTGGATACGCTCAAGATAGCGATTCTGGCTGCTCTTCGCATCGCCGACGACGCGAGCCGAGCCAAAGAAGAAGCGATAAAACTGGACGATGCTATCGGCAAGCGCTCCAACGCCTGCGTCACAATACTTGACCGGATATTTCATATTGATTAAACTTGCGAAATATCTTAAACCATTCTTATTAAACGTGCTGCTGGCCGTCATCCTGCTGTTCGGCCAGGCGATATGCGATTTGACTCTGCCGAACTATATGTCGGAGATCGTCAACATCGGCATTCAGCAAAAGCAACCGAAGTACATCATAAGTACCGGGGCTATAATGCTTCTAATCGCGCTGGTCGGCGGCGCGGCTACGGTGCTGGTCGGATTCATCTCCGCCAGGGTCGCCACAGGCGTCGCGCGGAATATCCGCAGGGACATCTTTGCCAAAGTTGGAAGTTTTTCACACGGCGAGTTTGACAGGTTTTCGACGGCTTCATTGATAACAAGATGCACAAACGACGTTACCCAGATACAGATGCTGTTGATAATCGGTCTGCGCATGCTGTGTTACGCGCCGATTATGGGCGTGGGCGGCGTGATTATGGCGGTCAATAAGTCCGCGTCAATGAGCTGGATTATTGCGGCATCGGTAATCGCGCTTTTAGGCCTGACGGTTATTTTTATGGTCGCGGCGATACCCAAATTCAAACTTATACAAAAACTTATAGACCGTTTAAACCTTGTTTCACGCGAAAATCTTTCGGGCATGATGGTCATCCGCGCGTTCGGAACGCAAAAGCACGAGACCGGGCGGTTTGACAAGGCGAACAGGGATTTGACAGACACGCATTTGTTCGTCAACCGCGTTATGGCGGCGGTTTTTCCCCTGATGATGCTGGTTATGAACGGCGTAAGCCTGCTTGTCATCTGGGTGGGCGCGCATAAAGTGGCGGAATCGGCGATACAGGTCGGCGATATGATGGCGTTTATGCAGTACGCGATCCTGATCATAATGTCGTTTTTGTTTATTTCTATGATGTTTGTTTTTGTGCCGCGCGCGGCCGTTTCCGCGGAGCGTATCGCCGAGGTGTTGAGCATCGAGGTTTCAATTAAAGATCCGGAAAAACCCAGGCCGTTTGACGCAAATCTTAAAGGTCTGGTTGAATTCCGCAATGTGCGCTTCCGCTACAACGGCGCGCAAGAGGACGCTTTGCGCGATATCACCTTTACGGCGAAACCCGGAGAAACAACGGCGATTATCGGTTCCACCGGCGCAGGCAAATCCACCGCGGCTAACCTTGTAATGCGGTTTTACGATGTGAGCGATGGACAGATACTCGTAAACGGCGTTGACGTGCGCGAAGCAAAACAGAGCGATCTTCGCGATAAAATCGGGTATGTACCGCAGAAAGATGTTTTATTGACCGGAACGATCGCTTCCAACGTAAAGTACGGCGGCGGGAACGCCTCCGACGCGGAAGTGGAAGCCGCCGTCCGCGTGGCGCAGGCGAGCAATTTCATCGACGAAATACCCGGAAAATTCGCTTCGGAAATCGCGCAGGGCGGCGCGAATGTTTCGGGCGGGCAGAAACAGCGGATCTCGATTGCCAGAGCGCTTGCGAAAAACCCTGAGATACTCATATTTGACGACAGCTTCTCGGCTCTGGATTTTAAAACCGACGCGGCGCTCAGGCGCGCACTCAGGGAGCATGCCGCCGACGTGACGGTTATAGTCGTGGCGCAGCGCGTCGGAACGGTCATGAACGCCGAACAAATCATCGTGCTAAATGAAGGCAGAATTGTCGGCAAAGGCATACATAGCGAACTTTTGAAAACCTGCCCCGAATATCTTGAGATTGCGACTTCGCAGATGACGAAGGAGGAGTTGGCATGACTCAGGAAAAACAGCGTCAGCCAACGACTCAGCGGTTTCAGGGACGGGGCGGCCATATGGGCAGAGGCCCAATGGCAATGATGCCGGGCGAAAAGGCTAAAAATTTCAGCGGCACAATTAAAAATCTGGTCAGATATCTGGGCGCTTACAAAGGAACGATAATATTTGTCTCGTTGCTGGCGATTGCTTCCACTGTATTCACAATTCTTGGGCCAAGGATACTGGGACGGGCGACGGACGAGCTGTTTACGGGAGTACTGGCCAGGTTCGCGGGCGCGGGCGACATCAACTTCAATAAAATCGGCGAAATCATACTGTGGCTGGCAGGTCTGTACTTGTTGAGTTCGTTGTTCGCGTATTTCCAGGGATACGTGATGGCAGGCGTCAGCATGAAGCTTACCTACAGGCTGCGTGACGACATCAACGCAAAAATACATAAACTGCCGTTTCAGTTTTTCGATAAAACAACGCACGGCGAAGTGTTGTCGCGCATAACAAACGACGTTGACACCGTCTCGCAATCGCTCAACCAGAGCCTTATGCAGCTTATCACGTCGGCGGCGTCTATTTTGGGCATCACTATCATGATGTTTACGATAAGCTGGCTGATGACTCTGGTAACAATGCTGATTTTACCGCTTTCGGCCGTGCTTGTTTCAATCATCGTAAAAAAGTCTCAGAAGCATTTCGTCGGACAACAGGAATACCTGGGGCATGTCAACGGACATGTCGAAGAAATGTTCGCCGCGCACATAATCGTCAGGTCTTTCAACGGCGAACAGGCTTCTTTGGATACTTTTTCGAAGTACAACGACAAACTGTACCAGTCGGCGTGGAAGGCCAACTTTTTGTCGGGGCTTATAATGCCTGTTACCGGCTTTATCGGCAATCTGGCATATGTGGCGATCTGCATCCTGGGCGGGTATTTTACGGTCAACGGCAGCATGACCGTCGGCGGCATACAGGCGTTCTTACAGTACGTGCGGCAATTCACGCATCCCATCGCGCAATTGGCAAACGTATCCAACGTGCTGCAACAGACGGCAGCGGCGGCAGAACGCGTATTTGAGTTCCTGGCCGAAGAGGAAGAAACGCCGGAGGTTTCCGACGTTTTTACCATGACTGCCGGTGATCGCGTCGAAGGCAACGTTCGGTTTGAACATGTCTCGTTCGGGTATATCCCTGAAAAGACCGTCGTCAATAATTTCTCCGTACAGGTAAATTCAGGACAGCGGGTTGCCATTGTCGGCCATACGGGCGCGGGCAAAACAACAATCGTCAAACTGCTCATGCGGTTTTACGACGTCAACGCCGGAGAAATTGCCGTTGACGGACATGATATACGGATGTTTAAACGCGATGATTTGCGCTCGATGTTCGGCATGGTATTGCAGGATACATGGCTGTTTAACGGCACGATTGCCGATAACATCCGTTACGGACGCCTGAACGCGACGGACGACGATGTCGTTTCAGCCGCGAAAGCCGCGCAGGCCGACCACTTTGTGCGCACTCTGCCAGACGGTTACAACATGACGCTCAACGAGGAAGCCGACAATATTTCGCAGGGGCAGAAGCAGTTGCTGACAATCGCGCGCGCCATATTGGCCGACCCTGAAATATTAATCCTTGATGAAGCGACCAGCAATGTAGATACGCGCACGGAGGTAATGATTCAAACGGCGATGAGCAACCTGATGAAGGGGCGCACAAGTTTTGTCATTGCGCACAGGCTTTCGACAATACGCAACGCAGATTTGATCCTCGTAATGCGGCATGGCGACATTGTCGAACAAGGTAAACATGAGCAACTGCTGGCCCAAAACGGGTTCTACGCGGAGTTGTATAACAGCCAGTTTTGATAGAACCTTAATTGTGGGATGCCAATAGCTTATTAAGGCTATCGGTAAAATACCTGTAATACAAATTATCGGATTGTATTTCATTTGGAAATTCGATTGTCATAAACTCGCGCATTGCGCCGAAAAATTGCTTAAGCTCGGCAATGGCTTTTTCTGAGGCGCTTCTTTCAATGGGTTTTTGAAGACTGCTGAACAGTTCAAAGATTCTGGTTTGCAGACTGGCGGGATCTTCGTCGCTTTTTATACCCAATTTTTTAGCAATTAGAACGTCGCGCTTTTCACGTGTGCCAGAATGAAGCGGCGTTGGTTCGTAATAAAAATCCTCCCTGATATACCCGGCCATTTGAAGTTCATCACAGGTCATAATGCCGCCGAACTCCCTGTCCCAGAGCGCCGCTAATTTTTCATAGGAGCGGGCGCATGGCCAAAATTCTTTCGGACCCGCTTTGTTAAGCAGTATTTCATAGTATCCTGAAAATTTATGCGGTTTGCGCGGCATATCGTCCTCTTGAAACGACAATCCGCTAAATGTTTTCGCGAATAAGTTTGCAAGCTGTTCACGGTATCCCAAAAAATGTGAGAGTTCATGCAGGCATGTACGAATCATGGAATCTGATTTGGGCGAAACAACCAATTCGTATGGCTCGAATTGAAAACGGGAATAACCTGTTCCGCCGGGTGAACTGCCGTCCAAAGAGGGAATCTCGCCAAAGTAGGCAAGAATAACCTTGTGATAAATGATATCCATATCTCTTCGGCTATAGCCAAAATTTTGGGCGTAGGAATCACGTTCCCACGCTTCCTTGACCATATTAAAAAAAGCGTCGCTCGTCGCCTTTACACGCGCTTTTTGCTGCGGCGAGAAAAGATGTATGGGTACTACGTTAGACCAGGAATTAACAGGCGGGTTGAGTTTGAATTCGTCTGCCTTTTCCAAAAAAAACTTTTCCAGCGCTTTTACAAGCGCTCCGTTTTGAGGATTTGCAGGCGCGTTTTGCGCCGATAATATTTTCGTCCCGCCACCGGCCAATCCGGCGATGGCAATTACCGACTTTTTAATGAATTCGCGTCGTGGAAATCCGCCATTTCCTCTGTTTTTACCCATAAATAGCCGAGTAAATCAAAAAAAGCTATCTGTTATTAGCGTAGTAAGCGCGTATCCATTTATCAAGCGCCGATTTGGGGTCGCGCACAACTTCTTCCGTGATTTCAAAACAGATTCCCCGCGCGCCGCGAATCAGATTCAGGCCGTGTTCAAAATCTTTAAATATGTCCGCAAAAACATCCTTTAACGCTTTACCGTCGTCATAGGCTTTAAGGCTTAGAATGCGGGCTGCTTCCGGGGCAAGGTTTATCTGAATATCGTATGAACGCGACCAGTCAATGGCGATTGTTTCAAGCTCGGAATCCATCTCCGTAAGCCGGTCGGTTTTTGCCGTACTGAGAATTTCATCAAGTACCGCGTCGGGCTGATCAACCAGCCGTCCGGTCAGTTCAAGGTTCTTTACCGGCGAATGCGGCAGGTTGTATTTATATTCACGGAATGTGCGCTCGCAAACTCCGACCAGGCTGCGCGCGCCGGTGCGTTCCTCGTAGGCTTTCACGGCAATGCTGCGCAGACCTTCATCGGTCGATGTAAGATTAATACCGTAAGCGTCGAAAGCGCTGACATACTGCCGCATTATAGAACCTTCGGAATTTTTCAAAATTTCAAAGAGGTCATCTTCCTTCAGTTCCTGGCAGCTTACAACCACCGGGAGTCGTCCGACGAATTCGGATTCAAATCCGAATTCAATGAAATCGCTGCTGCGCACATGTTCGAAGTAATGCTCGTCGGATGGCGCTGTCCGTCCGGAGGCGTGAAAACCGATCGCTTTCGCGCCGAGCCGGCGGCTGATGATTTCCGTAATTCCGTTGAACGCGCCGCTGACAATAAACAGTATATGCCGGGTGTTGATAACATTCCGCGAGACCTTGCCTTTGGACTGGAGTTCCATTACAGCCTGTAACTGCGAAGTAATGTCGAATGGCGCGCGAATGCTTACCTCGGTTTCTTCCATGAGCTTAAGAAGGCCGCGCTGCACGCCGCCGCCGCTAACATCGCGTCCCAGTATATTGTTTGGCGTGGCTATCTTGTCTATTTCGTCCAGATAGATTATGCCATATTCCGCAAGCCGCACATCGCCGTCGGCTTTGTGAACAAGCTCACGCACAAGATCTTCAACATCGCCGCCGACGTAGCCCGTTTCCGAAAATTTGGTGGCATCCGCCTTAACAAACGGCACGCCTATTAGATCGGCGATAGTCCGAACAAGGTAGGTTTTGCCGACGCCTGTCGGGCCGAGCATTATAATGTTTTGCTTTGCGTATTCTCCGCACGTTCCCTTCGCGGAACACCGCTTGATGTGGTTATAGTGATCGCAAATTGCGGTAGCCAGAACTTTTTTGGCGGCGTCCTGCCTGACGACGAACCGGTCGAGATATTTCTTGATATCGCGTGGAAGATAATCGAACTGAATATTTAGTGGAACATCTTTGGTTTCCGTTCCTTCTTCTGATGTCTGCGCCTGATCCGGCGCGGCGCCAATAACTCCAAGCTTGATTTTATCGCCGTATTTCAGGGCGAAAAATTCTTCCATGTCCTTTTTCAGTTCGTCGGTATTAGGCCATTTCGTTCCATCGTTCATAAATTGTTTGTATCCTTAAATACGCTAAGGGCGATACGAGAAACGTCCCTGTTAGGCGCGTTTGGTTTTAGCTGGTGATTTCCCGGGCAACGCTTTAGTTTTAACAGGAATGGTTTTTGTAGGGTTAGGCGGAACAGCTTTTACAATCTCTTTGGCGGTTTTCACTTTTCCTGATGAAACTTTTGTTTTTTCTTTTAACGGTTTAGGCGAAACCGCTTTGACTTTTACAGGCGAAGATTTAGCGGTTTCTTTAGCGGGTTTAGACAAAACCGCTTTGACTTTTACAGGCGAAGCTTTAGCGGTTTCTTTAGCGGGTTTAGACAAAACCGCTTTGACTTTTACAGGCGAAACTTTAGCGGTTTCTTTAGCGGGCTTAGGCGAAACTGCTTTGTTTTTTACAGGCGAAACTTTAGCGGTTTCTTTGGTGATATTAACTTTCTCCGGCGTAGTTTTTGTTGTTTCTTTGGCGGCTTTTGCGTCCATTTTATCTAAAATAGAAGATGTTTGTTTTTTTCCCGACTGAGTGCCGGCAGTCGGAACCTTATTTTCCGGATCCGGTTCCTGGACTTCTTTCTCCAATCCGGCGAGCAGCAATTGCGCGCGCCGAATCAATAGAGGATCTCCCGAAAACGATTGAGTCGTCCGCAACAGCCTGGCAACGAAAGTTTTTACCAGGATGTAAAAATTGAGCACCTGTGTCGTGGAATTTTTTCTCAGCGTTCTAATTAACCTTGCATATATATTCAAAACAACAGGTTCCGCCAGTTGCAGGGATATTTCGAAACAGTCGCGCAGAGATAGGTTGGACACATCCGCTGTCTGAGTGGAAGTTTCCTTGACTTCATTGACCGCCGACTCAAAACTGTTATTCAGAGAATTCTTGAACTGATTCCATGTAGATGTCGGAAGCGATTTAAGGCTCTGGATTTGCATCGATACATCGCCGGCCATTTCGCGCCATAAAGACTGGATTACGCCGTTTTCCCCGAAACGTTCCTCCAGCTTGCGGTAAAACCGTAACAATAAATTTTGTTGTTCGACGATAGCGCCTTGCAGATTCATAAAACCATTTCTAAAATGTTTATTGTAAGTACGCGCCGCATGAACTGCGGAAACGCTAAGGAAACGCTAAGTAATTGCCTGTGCGGGCGAATCACTGCGTTTCCCTAAAATTATACTTTATCAAACTGCACATATGGCTGTAAAGTATATTATTTACGTGTATTTCGAGTTTCTGGATAAAAAGTGGGCGGGAATCTGAAATTTAACTCCAGCAAACGCAATGTACTCCTTGTAATTGCTTATGATGGAACGGCTTACCATGGCTGGCAGACGCAGAGCGCCGCGCCGTCCATCCAGGGCATTGTATCGGCCGCGCTCGCCGAAATTACCGGCGAAACCGTTTCCTTGACGGGCAGCGGCCGCACAGACGCGGGAACCCACGCGCGGGGGCTGGTTGCAAATTTTTTCACCGAATCGAAAATTCCGACAGACCGGTTTCCATTCGCGCTTAACGGCAGGCTGCCGCGGGATATTCGCATACTTTCGGCGCATGACGTCCCGGAGAGCTTTCACGCCCGCAAAAGCGCGCGATCAAAAATATATCGTTATCAGATATATAACGGAACTATTCTCCCTCCGCATCTTTTGCGGGAATACTTTCATTTTCCATATTCACTTGATTTTGACCGTATGTCGGCAGCGGCGTGGCATTTCCAAGGCACACATGATTTTGCAAGTTACGCTAAAACGGGGTCAGCCGTATCGAATACCGTCCGTCATATCTTCCGCTGCGACCTGAGACGGCAGGGCGCGCGTATTTATCTGACAGTAGAAGGAAACGGTTTTTTACACCACATGGTGCGCAACATGGCGGGAACGCTACTGGAAGTCGGTCGCGGTCTCATCAGTCTTTCAGACTTCGTCGTCCTTTTTGGAAAGCGCGACAGGACGCAGGCCGGGTTCACGGCGCCCGCGAATGGTCTTATCCTTGTGAAAGTACGGTATTGCCGGGATATTTCACAGGTATTCTGATATTATAGATAGTTTGGAGAACAAAGGATGATACTTGAGGCTTTCGCCGACCCCGGAAGCGAAGAATCTGTTTTACTGGAGTCCATTGACGCCGGGCGGTTGCCGAGGCATATCGCAATTATTATGGACGGCAACGGCCGCTGGGCCGGAATGCGCAAGCTCCCACGCGTGGCGGGACACCGTTCTGGAACCGAATCCGTCAATGATATCGTCGAAAGCTGCCGCAGACTTGGCGTTGAAATCCTCACGCTATACGCCTTTTCCATCGAAAACTGGAAGCGTCCGAAACTGGAAGTCCGCACGCTAATGCGACTGCTCAAGGAATTTATCCGCAAGGAAACGCGAAAAGTTAACGAAAACAACATCCGGTTTCAGGCTATCGGACGTATTCACGAGCTTGACGATTCAGTACGGGAAGAGCTGCGGCATATTACGGAACTCACCGAACGCAATACGGGCATGACGCTGAATATAGCGCTTAATTACGGCGGACGGGCGGAACTCGTTGACGCCGTCAACCTGATTCTATCGAAACGCAACGACGGCGGAACAGACGCGGTAACGGAAGAAATTATTTCCAATTCGTTGTATACGGCAGGGCTTCCGGATCCGGATCTACTTATCCGAACGAGCGGCGAAATGAGAATAAGCAATTTCCTTTTATGGCAGATTGCCTATTCGGAAATATACGTTACGCCTGTGCTTTGGCCGGATTTTCGGCGGAAACACCTGCTGGAAGCTATTGCAGCGTATCAGCGCCGCGACAGGCGCTACGGCGGCATATAGATTATGAAACGAATCCTTTCGGCAATTATACTGATTCCCGTCGCGCTGCTCATAGTGGTCTACGCGCCGCCGACGGTTTATCTGATCTGCGTCGGCGCGCTCGGCTCGCTCTGTATTTACGAATACCGCGGACTCATGCGCAATATGGAAATACGGGTTCAGGCATGGTTAGTATTTCCGGTTTTCTATATTTTACTTGGCATCCTGGGATGTAAAACAATTTTTGGGTGGAACGCGATTCAGAGCGGCGGATATATCGCCGCCGGACTAACGGCGGCTCTGCTTGCCGCTTTCCTCGCGGCGGTATGGCGCCGACGGCTATCGATGCGCGAACGCGCTTTTTCACTTATGGCGGAAACACTGGGCATTTTTTATTTCGTCCTTTTTCTCTACCCGATATTTTCCACGCGCTTTGAATTTGGAAACGCGGCCGGTCTTCAATGGACGATTATTCTGCTTGTCGTAATCTGGGTAAACGACACAGCGGCGCTGGTTGTCGGAAAAAAACTCGGCAGAACCCTATTCGCGCCTAAGCTCAGTCCGAAAAAAACCAATGAAGGCGCGGCTGGCGGCCTGGCGGCGGGAGTGGCGGCCGCTGTTATTTTACAGCGGTTTCTTTTTAATGATCTTCAGACCGTTCATGTTGTAGCTGTCTCGATTCTTGGAGGCGTTTTCGGACAGCTTGGCGACCTCGCGGAATCGCTGTTGAAACGCGCGGCGGAAGTTAAAGACAGCTCGCAGCTCATTCCCGGACACGGCGGCGCGCTTGACCGCGTGGACAGCCTTTTGTTCGCGTTTCCGGTTTTGTATATTTATTTAATTTTTCTTTATCAATAAAATATGGAATTTTACAAATGAAAGTTATTTCCGTACTCGGCTCTACAGGCTCCATCGGAACAAATACATTGAAACTTATCGCGGAGTTTCCAAAAGATTTTAGTGTCGCCGGACTATGCGCCGGTAAAAACGCCGATCTGCTTGCGCGGCAAACTGAAGAAACCAATCCTGAAATTGTCTCGAGCGGCGATGAAAAAACTTCGGACGAACTGCAAAGCCTGCTCCGGCAGCGCGGATATCCGATGGCTAAAACACGCTTTGTTTACGGTGTGGAAGGACATATTGAAGCTGCGTGCCACCCGGAAACCGACATAGTTCTATCGGCGATTTCGGGCGCGGCAGGGCTTCTGCCTACTTACAGAGCGCTTGAAAGCGGCAAAAGCATCGCTCTGGCAAATAAGGAAACAATGGTTGTTGCCGGAGAGCTTATGATGCGAATCGCCCGGGAGAAACAACTTCCGATTCTGCCTGTCGATAGCGAACACAACGCCATTCACCAGTGTTTGCGCGGCGGAAGAAAAGACGAAGTCCGCCGCCTTATTCTGACGGCTTCCGGCGGCCCTTTCCGCAACACACCCAAAGAACGGTTTGCGTCAATCACGCTCGACGACGCGCTGAACCACCCGACATGGAATATGGGACGCAAGATTACCATTGATTCCGCTACGCTGATGAACAAAGGGCTTGAAGTTATCGAAGCCTCTCGGCTGTTTGGTTTTTCCGCCGAAGCGATTTCCGTCGTTGTTCATCCGCAGAGCGTCATACATTCGATGGTTGAATTTAAAGACGGTTCGGTACTGGCGCAACTTGGAATTACCGACATGCGCCTTCCTATTCAATACGCGCTGACTTACCCCGAACGATGGAATACGCCGCTAGAGCGGCTGGATATTTTCAGTCAGCCGACTCTGGAGTTTTTCAGGCCGGATATGGAAAAATTTCCCTGTCTCGGTCTTGCTTATAACGCGCTTGCCGCAGGAGGAACCGCGCCTGCCGTGCTGAACGCCGCAAATGAAATCGCGGTTGAAGCTTTTTTGAACAAAAATCTGGCATTCACCGAGATTCCGCGGATCATCGAGGCCGTGCTCGGCGCGCACACGCCCGAAGCCGCGGACGATATGGACGTAATTTTGCGCGCGGACGCCTGGGCGCGAAAAGAAGCGGAAAAAGCCGCGTTCTCCTGACGGGAAGTCTTGTTTTTTGGTCGGAAATGCCGATGCTCTGGATTGCGGGATAAAAACATATTCATGAAAACCGTGTAGGGGCGCGATTTATCGCGCCCTATATACCGAAGGGCACATTTCTCGATC
>JGI24705J35276_12237964_pt1 | contig 14571 bp, 11 predicted proteins | sample TergutNt197P4_FD_35276 | JGI IMG/M metagenome (IMG submission 35276) | reverse complement strand
CGGCGGCGCCATGATCGGACGCATGACTAAAGACACAAAGGAGCTTACCCTCCTTTCTTCCAGCCGCGCCCAGGGCATGACCGCCGCTGGGTTGATCTTTTCATTCGCCGGGCCGTGGATGCTCCTGTTTTTTTCCGGACGCACCAACCAGGTAACGGGCGCGTCCATAACCGTGGCCGTCGTCGGCGTCTTGATGATCCTTGGTTATTTATACATTTTTAAGGCTACATCCGGCATGGACCCCTACGATACTGAAACGGCGAAAACAACACAAAAGGAGACCGCCCTTTCACTTATGGAAATCGCCCGTCTGGTATTCCGCAATAGTCCGCTTCTGATGTTGATGATCGCCGAAATTTTCCGCATGGCGTGTATTTCGCTGGTTGCGGCATTGGCGGCGTACTACTGTAAATATGTACTTGATGACGAGCCGTTCATGAAGACCTTCCTGCTGACAACCGCCATTCTGGGTCTGGTGGGATCCTTTTTCGCGTCATGGCTGGGGCCGCGGCTGGGCAAGCGCCATACATACTGGATGTCGATGGCGATCGCGGGAATTATCTACATTCTTGCGCGATTTATGGCGACCACGGATTGGAGCTTCGCCATAATGTTCGGCATTGGCGGCGCGTTTGTAATTATCGCCAGTTGCATGAGCACCGCTCTTTTTTCCGACACGGTGGTCTACGGCGAATGGAAAAACGGCAAAAACATACGGGCGTTTACAATGGCGCTTATTAATTTGCCTATCAAGATCAGCATACTGATTCGCAGCGCCGTCGTAACGCTAGGCCTGATGGTTATCGGGTATGTCGCCAATGCAGAACCGACGCCGGAAGTCGTCAACGGCATCGCGTCCCTGATAACATTTTCCAACGCAGTGGTCTGTCTGCTTGGCGCCGTTGTTTTTTTCCTGGGCTATAAGCTTAAAGACGAAGACATTGCGAAGATGCAGGCGGAACTTGCGGGGAGAGTTAAATAATTTTTGATTTTTGATTGTTCCAAGAACGTCTGAATGAAACCTGTTACAAGCGCGGTTTATACTTTTGGAAACGCTGATTAATTGTCTGTTTGAAGATCTGCGACAAAGCAATTATGTTTCTGTTGATACAACAGCAATAATCGGGAGAATCGTTCGTGTCGAAAATCGGCTTTATCAGTCTGGGATGCCCTAAAAATCAGGTCGATAGCGAAGTGATGATCGGCCTCCTGGAGAAAGATAATCACGAAATAACGCCTGATGCCGCCGAAGCCGATGTCATAATCGTCAATACCTGCGGCTTTATTAACGACGCAAAAAAAGAATCCATCGCGGCCATTCTCGATGCGGCGCAGTTTAAGAAAACCGGAAAATGCCGCAGGCTCATCGTCGTCGGCTGCCTTCCGGAAAGATACGCTTCGGAGATGTATGCCGAATTTCCCGAAGCGGACGCGATTATCGGAACAAACCAGATCACGGAAATCGTACGCGCCGTCGGCGGAGCCAATGTTGCCCCACCTGATTCCTACAGCCGAAGCGACGCGAAGCTTTTCCTTTATGATCACAAAATGCCGCGCCGGCTCATCGGCCCGAAACATTCCGCATATATAAAAATAGCGGAAGGATGCAGCCATGCCTGCGCTTTTTGCGTTATTCCAAAAATCCGCGGCCGGTTCCGTAGCCGGACTATTCCATCTCTGGTTAAGGAAGCGCGCCGGCTTGCCGCCGAAGGCGTTAAGGAAATTACGCTGGTTGCCCAGGACACAACCGGTTATGGAACCGATCTTGGCATGAAGGACGGTCTTGCCGACCTGCTTGAGGTTCTGGACAAAGTAAAAGGCATAGAATGGATACGCTTTCTATATTCCTACCCCGGCGCCGTAAGCGACAGACTTATTCGCGTAATAAATGAAAGCGAAAAAATCTGTCGATATATAGATATGCCATTGCAGCACGCAAGCGCCACGGTGCTTAAATCCATGCTGCGCGGCGGTTCGCGCGCAAGTTTGACGCGCATGATTCAACGCATTCGCCGGAGTATTCCAGGCGTTACACTGCGCACAACGTTCATCGTCGGCTTTCCCGGCGAGACAGGAAGCGATTTTCGTGAACTCGGGGATTTCTGCCGCGAAATGGAATTCGACCGCATGGGCGTATTTACCTATTCCGACGAAGAAGATACTCACGCATTCGGATTGCGTCCAAAGGTTTCCGCGCGCGACGCTAAAGCCCGCCGGCGGGTTTTAATGGAACAGCAGGCGAAAATCGCCGCGCGAAAAAACAGCGAACTTGTCGGAAAGGAATTCAGGATTATTATTGACGGGCCGTCGACGGAAAGCGACATGTTGCTTCAGGGACGCCTGGAATCGCAGGCGCCGGAGATTGACGGCGTATGCCTTATAAACGATTCCGAAATTGATGACATTAAAAACGGGGATTTGCGTGTAGTCCGAATTACCAAAGCGATGGGACATGACTTACTGGGAGCAATTGTAAAGTAAATTGGGAAATCGCTATATGAGCAAATTGATATCTTCTATGTTTTATATCGGATTCATTCCGGGCGCGCCGGGAACATACGGATCTCTTGCCGCCGCGGCGGCGTTATATTTCATCGGGCAGTACGGCAACTGGATTACCCCCGCGACACTTTTAGCGGGCGTTGGCATTATCACGCTTATCGGCATTCCGACGTCCGCTCAGGCGGCAAAGAAAGCGGGCGATGAGGATCCTTCATACGTCGTAATAGACGAAGTCGCGGGGCAGGCGCTGACTTTTTTCTTTGTGCCGTTCAGCGTTATGAATATAGTTATCGGTTTTGCAGCGTTCAGGGCGTTTGACATCTGGAAGCCGTGGCCTATCAGGAAACTTGAACCGCTTCCGCACGGCGTCGGCATCATGGCTGACGACCTGCTCGCGGGGGTTTACGCATGCGCGGCGCTGCACATTATCAATATGCTTTTGTCTTTGTCCGGATTAATACAATGAAAGCGGAAATTATCGCCGTTGGAACCGAACTCCTTACTCCCGATCACGTTGACACAAACTCTCTCTATATGACGGGAGAACTAAATGCCGCCGGTTGGGAAGTTCATCGCAAGACTATAGTCGGCGATGGACTTGAAGATATTGCCGGCGCCATACGGGAGGCGCTCCGCCGTTCGGAACTTGTTATTTTAAGCGGCGGTCTTGGACCTACGGAAGATGACCGTACGCGCCCGGCCGCGTCTGCCGCGCTTAACAGAAACATGTCGCGAAGCGATAAAATCCTTGAAGAACTGCGGCAGCGTTTTTCCGCCCGCGGTTTTAAGATGAATAAAAACAACGAGCGGCAGGCGGATGTCATAGACGGCGCGGAAGTTCTTGATAATCCTTTCGGAACCGCGCCGGGACAGTGGATCGAAAACAGCGGGCGATACGTCGCCCTCCTTCCAGGGCCGTACCGTGAGCTGAAAAGCATTTTTGAGATATACGTACTGCCAAAACTCCGCATCCTGTCGGGTGGACGGCGCATGGCGTCAAAACTGTTTCACATTACGGGCGTCCCTGAATCTGAACTTGACGCCCGTATCGCGCCGCTTTATACCGCGTATCCCAATATTGAAGTCACGGTTTTAGCCGGAACCGGACACGCATCCGTCAAAATTTTCAGATGGGTAGATAGCCAGGAAAGCGCCGCCGATATTGAGGAATTGGGAGATAAAATTCAGGTCGAGCTGGGAGACGCCATTTTTTCCACTTCCGGAGAAACATTGGACGAAGTTGTAAGTCGGCTTTTACGTGATTCAGGAAAGACGCTAGCCGTTGCCGAATCCTGCACTTCCGGAATGCTTGGAATGAGCATAACCCGCGTTGCGGGCAGTTCCGATTATTTTCTCGGCGGCGTGCTGTGTTACAGCAATGACGCCAAGATTAAGCTTTGCGGCGTGCAGCCGGAAACTATCGCCGGATACGGCGCAGTCAGCGCGGAAACCGCCGAAGAACTTGCGCGCGGCGTGAAAAACGCGTGTTCAAGCGACATAGGTATTTCAATCACAGGGATAGCCGGTCCGGGCGGCGGATCCGCCGATAAACCCGTTGGGCTTGTTTACTTCGGCATTTCCGACGGAGCGCGCGCCGAAAGCCGTCGCCGCGTCATACCGGGCGACCGCGAAAGCATCCGCGAGAGATCGGCGTTTTTCGCGCTTTCCATGCTTCGCGACTATCTTATGAAAAATACCCCATGAACATTGCATATCTTATTCCATTGATTTCATATCTGCTTGGTTCTATTCCATTCGGATATATACTTGTGCGCGCCTCGGAAGGCTCAGACATCCGCAAAACCGGAAGCGGCAATATCGGCGCTACGAACGTCTACCGTAAAAACCGTTGGGCGGGTGTAGCAACTCTGCTGTTCGACGCTGGAAAAGGTTATCTAGCCGTGTTGATCGCCGCATGGATAAGTAACGACGGCAGCGTCTGGACGGGAATCGCCGCGTTCTGCGCCATCATCGGCCATGTGTTTACTGTCTGGCTGCGCCTGCGCGGAGGAAAAGGCGTCGCGACCGGATGCGGCGCGTTTCTGGCCATCGCGCCAACGGCTATTGCCGCGATTCTTGTCGTTTTTATTCTGATAATTGTTCTTACGCGCTATATTTCCGCGGCGTCCATCGTTGCCGCGGCATTATTTCCGTTCTGCGCATTGTTTTTCGGATGTCCGGCGGCAATTGTCGCATGGTCATCACCGGGCTGCCTTTTAATCATAGCGAAACATCATCAGAACATCCGGCGAATTATAGCGCGCACGGAAAACAGATTTTCCATCGGCGGAAAAACCAAAAAATAGGAGCGTTATGTCTGTTCCAAAAGAACTGCTTGAAATTCTTGCCTGCCCGCTCTGCCGCGAGGAAGTAAAACCGACTGCGGACGCCGGCGGACTAAAATGCGTAAAATGCGGACGTATATATCCGGTAAGGGACGATATTCCGATAATGCTTGTTGAAGAGGCAATTATTCCAGCTAAGGAAGATATTCCCGCAGTTTCCTGATTACCTCGTCAAAGTCCACGGGTTTTCCAATATGGGCGTTCATGCCGGCGGCGAGGCATTGTTCCACATCCTCGCGAAAAACATTGGCGGTCATCGCAATAATCGGTATGGTGCGCGCGTTCGGCGCGTTAAGCGCCCTGATGAGCCGCGTCGCCGTATAGCCATCCATTTCCGGCATCTGCACATCCATAAAGATCATATCGTAGTTCTCAGGCGATTCACTGAAAGCCTTCACGGCTTCTATGCCGTTTCCGGCGCAGACAATTTCAAGATGCGTAGGCTCAAGGAGCGCCTTAATTATGTCCTGATTTATCTCCAGATCCTCGACTAACAATATGCGACGGCCGGTGAACTCTTCGCGCTCATTTCCCTGTTTGTCTTGCGCGTTCTGAACTTTGAAACAGGTATTAAGGCAATCAATAATGCAGCTTGGAAGTAAGGGTTTTGATAGATAATGGTCAATGCCGTAACTACGGAATTTTTCCGAAAGAATCTCCCATTCAAGAGTGGATACAACAGCCACCATCTGACTTCGTTTTCGGTCGCCGCCATATTGTTCCGTTTTTTGTATGATTTCGATCAAATCGGCAATATCCGGAATCTTTCCATCAACAAAGACAATATCGTATACGTCGTTCTTTTCGATAAAAACGCGCGCCTGTTCACCGTCGGCGACGATGTCGCAGAAAAATCCGAGACGTTGCGCCGTACGTTGGAAATAGTTTTGTATTTCCGCCGAAGCGCACACCAGCAATAAACGAATAGCGCCCCAGTCCATTTCATAATCCGAGGCTATCTCCGGCGGTTCTTCTCCCGTCTTTGCCTGTATGGTGAATGAAAATACCGAACCCTGTCCGGGCGTAGATTCAACCCATATCCTGCCGCCCATCATTTCAATAATGCTTTTTGAAATGGCAAGCCCCAGCCCTGTGCCGCCGTACTGCCGTGAAGTGCTGTTATCCGCCTGCTCAAAGAAGGTAAAAAGTCGCAACCGCTGTTCTTCGGTAATTCCGATTCCAGTGTCGGCAACGCTTATCGACAGGGTGTTTACGCCTTCGTATTCATGCATATGGTGTAAATCAAGCGTGATGGCGCCCCATTTCGGCGTAAATTTCACCGCGTTATACAACAGGTTTGTCAGAACCTGCGTCAGGCGCTGATCGTCCGCAATAATAAAGCGCGGAATAGCGCTATCAAGACGGACTTTAAATTCCTGTTGCTTTCCCTCGGCCTGGAAATTGACGATGCTTATTACTTTCCGAAGCATCTTTTCAAAATCAAAGCAGACGGGGGAAATATTGAATTTTTTCGCTTCGATCTTCGATATGTCCAGAACGTCGTTGATTACTTTTAGCATGTGTTCGGCGGCGGTATCGATATTTTCGAGACAGTAATCCTTTTTTTCCAGGTCGTATGACGCTTTCGCAATGGCCGTCATTCCCATAATGGCGTTCATCGGCGTGCGCATTTCATGACTCATGTTTGAAAGGAATTCGCTTTTTGCCCGGCTTGCCCGTATCGCCGCTTCAACTTTCTCGCGGTACGACATAATGACCCTGAAAGCGGTGACGATCGTAAGAAACAGCGTAATAATTTGCAGCAAATAGATATTATCTTCCGATCGTAGAATTGATTCGTCTTTTATATCGACTCCCACAATGCAATAAACTTCGCCGTTACGGTCGTATACAGGCGCGTAACCCGAAATGATTCCTTCCCAGTCAATAGTGTATTCGCCAACTTTATTGCTTATGACCTTCCCTTTGAGCGCGGCTTTTGCCGCAGGATCATCGTCAATATCGAAAAAGCTGTCCGGACCATCCGTTGTATCGGGATCATAGGAATTGTCAACGATGTACTGAAACCGGCCGTCGGGCGTTGCGCGCATGTAATATGTAAACAGCAGTTTCCATTGGCTACTGAACTCGTAAAGCCGTTTTTTCGCATCGGCGTAAACGGGTTTCTCCATATCATCGGCGTTTTTTATCTGATCAAGCTCCTCGATGGAAACGACATCGACGGCAAGCAAAGCCAGGGATCTGAGGTGCTTTTCAATGGTGTCGTTGTATATTTTCAGAGATTCGCGAACGGTATACGAGGCATATACCGAAATAAACACAAGGAACACGGTTAAAAAAAAGCATAAACCAAGCGTGAACGCATTTGATTTAAACCCCCTTATAACGGCGTTCGCTGCTTTCCGCGCCATGTTCGGGCTATTTATTTTGTTTACTGCTCCATCATCCGGTTTCTGCATATAAAAGCTCAACAAAACGTAATTTATAATTTTTATTTAATCGACAATGATGTCTATTTTGGGTATTTTTTTCAAGAATGGTATAATGAATATTACGAATACTTAGTATATTTCATTGCGGACGGGAGAACATTATGCGTGAAGAAATTTTAAATGAAATCGTTTCGGGACTGAATCTGCCTCCAGCGATTGCCCGGAAACTCCTTGAAAAATACCTTGAAACACTGCCTAAAGACATTGAGCAGTTGAAGGAAAAGGTTTCACAGGAAGATTTTCCCGCCGCTGCGAAAATGGCTCATTCGATAAAGGGTGCAAGCGGCAATTTGAGGGTTGCTAAAATTTTTGAACTCGCAAGCGAGCTTGAACAGATTCTGAAGGCGGTGCGGGAAGTGAACAAGGAAAAGGCCGACGCCATGATAGCTGAGCTTGACGAGATAATGAAAAAGCTGGCGTAATTTTCCCGGAGAGATTCATGGCGTCAGAACCCGCACAGACAGGCCGTGATATAAATCCTGAAAGCGCCGATACGCCACCGGAATTTTCGGAAAACGCGCCACAATCCGACGAAGCGGGACTGCTCATAGAAGCGTTCCGGACATTTACGCTTGCGTCAAATTCCCTGGAGCTTACATTTGGACAACTTCAGTCGAGAGTGCGTCGACTCACGGAGGAGCTTGAGGCGAAGAACCGCGAGCTGGAGTTAAGCCTGCGCGAGAAGCAGGAAGCGCAGGAATATCTCCGAACGATTCTTGAAAAACTGCCGTGCGGCGTATTTGTTCTCGAGGAAAGCGGGGAAATGACGCTGTGCAATCCCATGGCGTCCGAAGTTCTAAGCGAGGCGCGAGGCGATGCGGGACGTTTCAGAAGCGACGAATTGCGGAACCTGTTCGCCGCGTCGGCGGAAGGAAAGCGAGAGGAAACAGAAATCACTCTTGCGGCCGGCGGAGAAAAAAAGGTGCTGGCTACTTCCGGCACTCCACTCGAAGACGACTGCGGTCGTTCGCTAGGCACTCTTCATATCATTCGCGACGTAACCGAGGTCAAGGCGCTTGAGGAAAAGAATCAGCGCGGCGAACGGCTTGCGGCGATGGGCGAAATGGCGGCTGAGCTGGCGCATGAGATACGAAATCCGCTTGGGAGCATCGAAATTTTCGCGTCCCTGCTCGCCAGGGAATGCGCCGGTGACGCCCGAAATTGGGCGGAAAACATCCGCATCGGAGCGCGATCGCTTAATACCATTGTTTCAAATATGCTTCATTTTACCGGTCCGCTGTCCCCCGTTTTCGCCGAAACGAATATTCATGAAATCATCAGCGAGCTTGGGAATTTTTGCGAACCTATGATACGGCAACGCGATGTGCGCTGGGTAATAGAACTCGCTGCGGACTGTTCATTAATTCTGGGCGACAGGGAACTGATAAAGCAGCTTGTGCTAAATCTAATCTTCAACGCCATGAAAGCCATGCCATCCGAAGGATCGCTTGCCGTTCGCACCCGTAATATTGCCGACAAAAACCAGAGGCGACGGCTGGAACTGCGGGTTGAGGATACTGGCGTTGGAATCCCACCCGAACTCCTTGATAAAATATTTGATCCTTTTTTTACGACGAACAAAAACGGTACCGGACTTGGGCTTTCGATAGTCAACCAGATCGTAGAAAAACACTCCGGAGAGATCAGCGTAAAAAGCGAGTTAAACCGAGGAACGGTTTTTACCATTTTATTCGATACATTGTAGGGGGTTTCAAACCCGCCCTATTTGAAACAGCATGGTTTTTAAATACACCCCTACTGTTTTTTTATGTGACAGAAAAATATTATGTGAACCTTTGAGTTGTTTCTTCGCGTCTGATAAATTGCGGGACATAATAAAACGCCACCGCAGGGAGGAACGCCATGTTCAGGACAAGTGGAATGAAAAGATTCGTTATAGGCAATTGCAAAACCTTCCGGCCTTGCCAGGAAGTGGGCTTTCAGCCCGCGTTTTTAGAACTATGCGGGCGGAACACCTGCGCTTCCATGAGAAGGTTTTTAAATGGCCTCATTTTTTTAATGCTTGCAGCGATTGTTTTTACAACCGCAGATGCGTTTGCCGAAGACAACGATTACTATATCCAGTTGACGCGCATTTCCATAATTGAAGGGAATGTGGGCTATCAGCGCGTTCCGGATGAGGAATGGGCTGCTGCCAGCGTCAATATGCCTCTTGAACCTGGCGACCGTATTTATACCGGCCATGGCGGGCGCGTGGAGATTGAATTCGAGGAAGGTTCCGTACTGCGTCTCTCCGAGAATACCGATATTGAAATCCTGACGCTTGATGAAGATTTTGTTCAGATTCGGATGCTGCTCGGCATCGCTTCAATTACGGCGGAACAAGGCGTTGATTTCGAAATAGGCACGCCGGCGGCGGCGTTCAGCACGGAGACGAACGGCATTTATCGTTTTGAAGTTTCGGAAGACGGGCGCAGCGAAGCAATCGTCCGAAAAGGAAGACTGGAAACTATCAATAACAATTTCACACGAGTTGCCAGAAACGGCGAGCTTGTCAGAGTATATCCCGATGCGACGGGACCGGAGGTTATGGCGTATAACGGGCGCGACGCCTGGGACGAATGGACAGATCGGCGTGACGCGGATCGTCGGCCTTCATCTACGGCAAGACGCTATATTCCAAATAATGTTTCTATCGGAGTTTCGGAACTGGATCGGAACGGGCGATGGGTTTATGTTACGAATTACGGCTGGGGTTGGGTTCCTTATTCAGTAGCGAGCGGCTGGTCGCCTTATTCGGTCGGACGCTGGGTTTACAGGCCGCTTTATGGCTGGACGTGGGTTTCATATGAAACATGGGGATGGCTGCCGTATCATTATGGCCGCTGGTACATGGATGCTCGTTACGGCTGGACATGGTTTCCCGGTGAAAGCGTTACTTTCAGGTTCTGGTCGCCCGGACTAGTCGTTTTTTATCGCGGTTCGGGATGGATATCATGGGGGGCGCTTGGTCCCGGCGATTATTACGACGTGTCTTACTACCACTATCGCCGAATTTATGCCGTTGATCTTGTCCATGTCCGCGTCCTCGCAGTGAGACGACCTGGTAATTACATTAATCAAAACGTACGCGGCGCTTTCCAGACAGTGGAAATAGACCATTTCCGCGGCATAAATTCCGTCGGGCATAATATAAACGCGCGAAGGAATGATATTAATCAGCCGTGGAGACAGGGGAGCCTGGTTCGAGGAGGTTTGGATGTTAGTCCCGCGCGTGAAAGTTTCCGTCCCGCGCCTGATCGTCGCGCCGAACGTCCTCTTCCGTCGGATAATCGCATAGTGTTAGTGAGGCGGACTCCGACACAAGTCTCCGGAAACGACGGCCGCTTCAGGCAGACAACCAATCCTGACGTATCACAGGCGCGGGATCGGTCTAACACGGATCGTGCTAACAACAACGGTCCAGCGAGCCAGATCGTCCGGCGCACGGACGAAAACAGGCAGGGTCCTCAATCTGCAGCGGGAAGGAATTCCTCCGGGAATAGCAATGACCGACAGAATGCGCCGGCGAGGAATAATAACCGGCCTGCACAGGAATCTCCGTCCGTCCGCCGTGAAAATTCGGGTGTGGCGCAGCGCGATTCAGCGGGTGAAAACCGGGATCAAACCACTCCGTCCCGTCCTGCTGCGTCGCAGGACAACCGTCCATCGGAAAGACCGGAAAGACCGGGTACAGGCGTACCCTCTCCGTCCGCGAGGGACAACACCGCGCCGGCAGCGGGAGGAAGCTCTTCGGGCAGTCGTGATAGAGAGAACGCTCCTACGCCGCGCAACCGATCCAGATCGGAAGCTCCGACTGTACGTCAGAATAATAATCTGGGTTCATCTTTACGCGGTTCTTCTTCAGGCCAGAGCGCGCCGCGTATCGGGCAACAAAGCGCAGAGCGTTCAGCAGCTCCTTCGCGCGGTGGAAGTTCCACGGCATCAAGACCCGGAGGCAGACGTTAAGACGGATATGCCACAGGGAAACGCTGATTTATCGGCGTTTCTCTGTGATATATTTTAAAAATGAAACTTTCGCGCCAATTTTTCCAACTGTTACGTCAGCGCATGGGTCTCCTCGCGCTATCTTTATTTCTACTCGTCTGCGTCGGCATATTTGAGATTTTGATAACTTCGCTGATCATTCCACTGTTTGATAAGGTTCTTACGGCAACACCCGCGGCTACGACGACCAACATGACGGAATTCGGGCTGGCGCGCCGATTTCTCGAAACAGTGCAGGCAGGACTTGAAATGCTGCCGGGAAGCCTTGTTACGCAGCTTGCAATCGCGCTTGTCGGCTTGACGCTATTTAAAGGCTTCTGCCTATACTATTCCAACTATGCCATGGGATATATCGGCCAGAGCATTTTAATGGAATTACGGACGAAGCTTTTCGCCCATGTCCTCAGGCAGTCGATGTCGTTTTTTTCGCTGAATTCCACGGGGAAGCTGATGTCCCGTATCGGCAACGATGTCGAACAGATTCAGGAAGCTGTATCAAGCTCGCTTAGCGATTTTTTTCGCGAAATTGTAATGCTGTCTGCGCTTGTTGTTTACGCATTGATCCTTGACTGGAAACTGGCGCTGCTTGCGATTCTTATAGCGCCGCTGGCCGGCGTTCTAACCATGACTATGGGTAAATGCATCAGGTCGGTCAGCCTGAAGTGGCGCGAGGATGCCGCCGTGCTTAACGATCATATGCAGCAGTCCATAACGGGAATGCGCATAATTAAGGCTTTCGGCATGGAGAAGCATGAGGAAAACACATTCACCCAAAAATCGCTCCGTCTCTTCCGCAGCAATCTGAAAGCGATGTCTATTCTGTTTCTGAATTCTCCAGCGATGGAATTCCTGGGCGTCGCGGCCTTTGTGCCGCTTCTGTATTACGCGCATATCAATATTTCAAATCAGACGGTGACTCTGGGTCTTTTCGGTGGCGTATTATTTACTCTTTTCCGCATGTATGATCCTATCCGGAAGTTGAGCCGCATCCATGTTCAGTATCAGCGTGCTATGGCTTCCGGTTCGCGTATTCTGGAACTGCTCAACGCCGATTATGCCGTGCGGGATCGGACTGGCGCTCGGCGTCTCGAAGGGATCCATAATGTAATTTCTTTTAAAGATGTCGATTTTTATTACGCCGATCAGTCGCGTGATGAAGACCCGGTGCTTTGCGATATTAACCTTGAGGTAAGGCGCAACCAGGTAATAGCTCTTGTCGGAAGCAGCGGTTCCGGAAAAACGACGCTGGTTGGACTTCTGCCGCGTTTTTACGACACGACGCGCGGAGGCGTTTTCATCGACGGAGTAGATATACGGGAATTCACGCAGGAATCGCTGCGTCGGCAAATAGCGATTGTTACGCAGGAGACTTTTCTCTTTAACGATACCGTATATAACAATATCTCCTATGGTGATATCGGCGCCGCGAGGGAACGCGTCGAGGCGGCGGCGAGGGCGGCGTTAGCCGACGATTTCATACAACGTTTTCCGCTTGGATATGAAACGGTAATCGGCGAACGCGGCCAGAGGCTGTCCGGAGGAGAACGCCAGCGCATTTCAATAGCGCGGGCGCTGCTGAAAGATGCGCCGATTCTGATTCTCGATGAAGCGACATCGGCGCTTGATTCAGAGTCGGAAAAACTGGTGCAGGAAGCCCTGGCAAATCTGATAAAGAACCGCACGACATTTGTTATAGCGCACCGCCTGTCAACAATCCGGAACGCCGACCTGATTCTGACATTGGAGCGAGGGCGCATCGTCGAAGCCGGAAGCCATGACGAACTCATGTCGTATGAAGGTCCATATCGGCGATTTTTCAGGCTGCAATCTGATTAACATTTTTCATCATTTTATTCGATACATTGCGTCACATATTCGGTACCGGTCGTTACTGCGCAGAATCTTTTCGGCCAGCGCCGCGTGAATGGCGTGTCCGGCGCGTTCGGCGCGAAGATGGCCTATGATGGGAAATCCGACAAGCGCTATGTCGCCGAGCAGGTCAAGCAGTTTGTGCCGCACAAATTCATCAGGAAATCGCAACTCCTGATTGAGGATTCCATCAGTATCGAGCACCACGGCGTTATCCAGAGAACCGCCGCGAACAAGCCCCAGTTTTTTTAGATAATCAATATCGGACGTAAATCCGAATGTGCGCGCGGGGGCAATCTCGCGGCAAAATGATCCTGGCGTCAGTTCAATGTCAATGCACTGCTGTCCTATTGCCTTATGCTCAAAATCGATGAAATAAGTCGCCCTCGGTGTTTCGTATGGGTATACACCGGCGTACTTGCCTTCATGTTTAACTTCAATCGGTTTTTCGATTACAAGAAATCGCCGCGGTGCATTTTGTTCTTCAATCCCGGCCTGCTCAATAGCCTCTACAAAGCAGCCGCAGCTTCCGTCCATAATCGGCGCTTCCATGGCGTCAATATCGATGTAAAGATTGTCTATTTCGAGTCCGTAGAGCGCGGAAAGAATATGCTCAACAGTTGAAAGCATGACGCCTTTTTTCATAAGCGTTGTCGCGTAGCTGACTTTTGCCACATAAGCGCGGCGCGCTTCGATTTCAAACCACTGAAGATCGGCGCGACGGAAACGAAGTCCCGTCCCGGGCGTGGCCGGAACCAGGGTCATGTTTACATCGTATCCCGTATGAAGCCCGATCCCCGAAAAACTCACGGAGCGACGCAGCGTTCTCTGATTTGTGAGCATAATTACGTCACTGTCACTGTATTATTAATCAGCGTTTCCATGAGTCTAAAAAGAACCTTCGCTGATAATCTTCAGATTTTCAGCGAAGGTTCATGATATCCAAATATCTACCTGGCCCTGGGGCCGTAGAATCTCATGAGGTTCTCGTATTTCCCGATGTTGCGTCCCAGCGCGCCTACCAGGCCGAGGTTAACGCCCATTGCGTTGCCGGAAAAGCCGAAACCGCTGCCGCGCATTATCTTGAGATTGAATAATTCGCACATCTCGGCGCCGTTACAGGCTTCCTCGTTTTGACAGAAAATGTAAATCCCCGGACGAAGTTTGACAATAATACAGGGAGACGACCACTGCGCGCCCCTTGTCTGATTGTCAGTAAAAATAGTCCACGACATTGAGTGAGGAGATGTAAAAAGATGCATGGACGTCATCTGATCGCTGTACGACCATGAAATAGCCTGACCCACGAGATCGCAGCTATGCTCGTGGCGTATGTACTGCGGCGCGTTGATTCCGGGCATTTCCATCACGCCGAAGAGCGCGCGATAGGTTGT
>JGI24705J35276_12237965_pt1 | contig 14575 bp, 8 predicted proteins | sample TergutNt197P4_FD_35276 | JGI IMG/M metagenome (IMG submission 35276) | reverse complement strand
CAATGTCTGTTGAAATTATTGACATTAACCCTAACTGTGCTATAATTTCAGGTGTTCAGGCAAAGGAGGAGGTTCATGGTTTCTTATACCGCAAAAAAACGGTTTTTCTGCTCAGCGCTGGCGATTGCCGTGCTGCTTTCAGTTGCGGCGCCAATATGCATTAATGAGAAGGTGCTTGCAGCGGCAGGCTCTGACCGCTATATTGCCGTCGCTGCGGGTGAATGCCACAGCCTCGCGATCAAGGATGACGGAAGCCTCTGGGCATGGGGCTTGAATACGGACGGGCAGCTTGGTGACGGTACGACCGCAGACAGGCGAAGGCCTGTGAAAATCATGGACGGCGTGGTTTCTGTCGCCGCCGGGTCATACCACAGCCTCGCGATCAAAGAGGACGGCAGCCTCTGGGCATGGGGTTGGAACGGCGACGGGCAGATCGGAAACGGTGCAGCTGGCGACGTCGTCACGGTAGATGGAGACTGTGTGCTGTCTCCGGTAAAGGTTATGGACGACGTTACCTATGTGGCAGCAGGCTTTTACCAAAGCTTTGCTATAGCGGCAGAAAGCAGCCTCTGGGCATGGGGTTGGAACGGCTATGGGTCGCTGGGCGACGGCACAATGGAAAACCGGGCTTCCCCAGTCAAAATCATGGATGGTGCTGCCGCCGTGGCATCGGGGGACGGGCACAGCCTTGCCATAAAGACTGACGGCAGCCTATGGGTGTGGGGTTGGAACAGCGACGGGCAGCTTGGCGACGGCACCACCACAACGTTTGACGACGACGGCAACATGACAGAGGACAACAATAAGCTTGCGCCAGTGAAAATCATGGACGGCGTGGTTTCAGTCGCCGCAGGGTCGGATCACAGCCTTGCCATAAAGAATGACGGCAGCCTATGGGCATGGGGTTGGAACGGCGACGGGCAGCTTGGCGACGGCACATTTTCCTCATTTGACGATGATGGCAGCATCGCTGAAGACAACAGCAGGGCAACACCGATAAAAATAATGGACGGCGTGGTTTCAGCTGCCGCTGGGTCGTACCACAGCCTTGCGATCAAGGAGGACGGCAGCCTCTGGGCGTTTGGATGGAACGGATGCGGGCAGCTTGGCGACGGTACGGTTGAAAACAAAGCTGCCCCGGTCAAAATCACGGGCGGTGCAGCTTTCGCGGCAGCAGGGTACAGCCACAGCCTTGTCGCAAAGGAGGACGGCAGCCTCTGGGCATGGGGGAGCGACGACGACGGCCAGCTAGGCGACGGCAAGATGTCGACGTTTGATGTTGAATCGGGGAACTACGACAGAGCCGAACCAGTCAAAATCGCTGCGGATGCCGCAATGCAGCCTGAAGGCACAGGAGACGAGTGCAGCTACCTCCCTGTTGAAGTCATGGGCGGTGCCGCTATTGCTGCGGCAGGGTGCTACTTCAACTTGGTTGTAAAGACTGACGGCAGCCTCTGGGCTTGGGGAGCCAACGATTCCGGCCAGCTTGGCGACGGCACTGTCAGGGGCAGGGGCTACCCGGTTAAAATAATGAACGGCGTTGCCGCCGTTTCAGCCGGAAAGTACCACAGCCTCGCCGTAAAGACAAACGGCAGCCTTTGGGCCTGGGGGAACAACGACAGCGGGGAGCTTGGCAAACGCACAGACTTCGACTTGTACAAACCAGCCATCACGTCGGACAATGTTTCCGCCGTTGCGGCAGGCAGCTATTACAGCCTTTCCATCAAGACAGACGGAAGCCTTTGGTCTTTTGGCTGGAACGGGGGCGGGCGGCTGGGCAACGGAAAAACCACGGGCAAAAGCAACTCAACAAGGATCATGGCAGACGTGGCCGGCATTGCGGCCGGAGACGGACACAGTTTCACGATAACGGCAGATGGCAGATTGCTGGCGTTTGGGAGAAACGACCACGGGCAGTTGGGTGATGGAACAATCACTGAGTATGACAGCGAATGGAACGCAATTGAAGACAACAACAGAGCCCAGCCTACCGAAATCATGAATGGGGTTGCTGCTGTTGCTGCAGGATCGGTGCATAGCATTGCCGTAATGGAGGACGGCAGCCTGTGGTGCTGGGGCGAAAACAATTATGGTCAGCTGGGAGACGGCACGGTCGCAAGCAGTGCAGTTCCGGTCAAAATAATGGACAGTGCGATTTTCGCTGTGGCAGGGGATTGCCACAGCCTTGCCATAAAATCCGACGGCAGCCTATGGGCATGGGGAGACAACCGCTTCGGGCAGCTGGGAGACGGCACTGACATTGACAGCTGCGTTCCGGTCAAAATAATGGACGACGTGGTCTTTGCCGCAGCCGGGAACTACCACAGCATCGCCATCAAGTCTGACGGCAGCCTCTGGACATGGGGCGACAATCATTTTGGGCAGCTCGGCAACGAAATGCCCGTTTCCTTTTACTTGTTTTTTGCTTGCGGCATTGCAGCCGGGTTGATCGTGCTAGGTGCCGCGTTCCTTATTATAATTAAGCGTGGAAAAACTTGACCAAAACTGTTGACATTATAGAAGCTTAAAAATATAATAGGAATGATGAATATGACGCTAGAAATTCTACTTATTGGGATTAAGGATTCTTTTGGGGCATAGCTTTGCTATGGGGATGAACGGATACAGCACTTTGTTCTGTTTATTTTTAATTTTTATGCCAAAATCTCGACAAAACGGTTGACATTTTCATTTTTGGAAATTATAATTCATATGATGAATAAATTATGAAATATTTGATGAATTACACAAGCAAACCACTAAGTGAATAATGCGGCGACCACTTCTCTTCCGGAGCCGCCGCATTGCAATTCTTCTCCCATGAAGCCGCCACGCAGACAGCGTGGCGGTTTTAATACAAAAATGGATTTTTTTGCTGTGCAACAGGTTAATGGCTACACATTCTTGTTGATAAACAACGAATAAACCCAGAATGATAAGTTGACAAAATTCGTACAATGTAGTATAATATGATGAAATAATCATCATAAAGGTGGAACCCGATGTTTAATTATAAAACGATTGAAGAAATGGCAGAAAAGTGGGGGGTCACGACGCGGCACATCCAGAATTTGTGCAGAACGGGCAAAATAGAAAGCGCTGTTAAGCGGGCAGGCGCCTGGTTCATTCCTTCCGATGCGCCAAGCCCGGTAAAGAACACAAAAATAGATGACAGGCCGTTTATGTTTGTGGGTACAAAGAAGAAAATTTTCTACAGCGCCATTAGGCTGTTTACAGAAAGAGGCTACGAAAACGTCTCGCTCAACGACATCGCAGACACGATAGGCATCCGCCAGTCGGCAATATACAACCACTTCAAGTCCAAACAGGAGATTCTGGACACCATATATGATTTCTATCACTATTACCAAATCTCCAACCGCCCCGGCCCGGAAGAGCTGGAAGCCCTGCTGGAAACCGGCAGCATTTTTGACATCATCACAAAGGGATTCATATACCAATTTGAGGAAGGCGTCATAGAGCAGATGCTGGATATTGCCAAAATTGTCTTTCAGCGAGCGTCCACAGACGCGAAGGCGAAAGAGCTGTTCCAGGATTTGATACTGAATGAAGCGATAGTGTTCGTTGAAGACGGGCTAGGCAAAGCGGTTGATGCGGGAAGGTTTGCACCTTTTGACACCCGCTCCATGTCGATTCTTATAAACTGCATAAGGCTGTACACGCTTATCTGGCTGCTGGTCGGCCCGCCGCCGGGCATATTGGCAAAGCAAGTTGAGGATGAATACAAACTGTATGCGCTCATTGCAAACTTAATTACCGATTTAAAGCCGCCTCTGTTGTAAAATCCAAAGAGATGCTTCGCAAGCGGGAGAAGGAGAAAGTGATGAAGGAAACAACACCGCAGGTTGTCGGCTTTCAAAACGTAATAGCATGCACAGTGGCAGATCTTTTGGAATCCAGGGACAATTCCACGGGTTGGCATGTCAGCCGCACCCAAAAATACCTTAAGGCGCTGGTCAGCCAACTGTACGAGGACGACGTATATTCAGAGGAGATACTCTCGTGGAACATGGACGCCGTATTGCCGTCTGCCCAACTCCACGACGTGGGGAAGATTTCGATCAGCGACGCAATTTTAAACAAGCCCGGAAAGCTTGCCCCCGAAGAATTCGAGATAATGAAAACCCATGTCCAAAGAGGCGTCGAGGCGATTGAAAAAATGGAGAGGTTCGGCTATTTTACGGATTTTCTGGAATGCGCGAAGACAATAGTCGTGGCGCACCACGAAAAATGGGATGGCAGCGGCTATCCTTTCGGGTTGAGCGGATTGAAAATTCCGCTGCTTGGGCGGCTGATGGCGGTCGTGGACGTGTATGACGCGCTGACTTCCGTGCGGCCATACAAAGCAGCGTTTTCGGCTGAAGAATCCGCCAAGATCATCATTGACGGAGCAGGTACGCATTTTGACCCTGCGATAATAGGCGTTTTCGTGAAACTGATCGACGAATTTGCCGCGATATCATCAAAGGATATTTGATATTTGTAATACAACTGTAACCAAAAAGTAATCCAAATGTGATAGAATAAATTGTCAAGCAGAAAGGGCTTGACAAGGAGATGCTCCTCCGAGAAATAGAGCCGCTTGACCACGTTGCGCGATAGCAAAGAGGCTGAAAAAGTCGAACCCCAACGACAGAAAAAAAGAGGCAATAATAATTTGGAGGTGTTGATAACACATGAGGAAACTACTATCATTAGCGCTCGTGCTGGCATTGACGTTCACGCTTGCTGCCCCAACTTTCGGAGAGGCGTCTGCCAAAGACGCCCAGCAGCACTACACACTGAGTGAAGTCGTTCAGATGTTTGGAGACGAGATCAGCGGAGACGCCATGCTTCTGCAAGCTGCCCACGTTTACAGGGGGTGGCGCACGTCGTATGGCAATTGGCTCGACGATGTAATGGTTGACTTGCACGACAAGTTCGTGGCGCAAGGGTTTATGGACTCTGAGCGCACCACTGCAAACAACCAAGGCGACAGCGTCTGGTATCAGTACCAGACATCCAGCAACCTTAATGCAACAGAGGCAAACCCGTCCACGAGCAACACGTGGAATCCACAGTACGTGGCGCTCAAAGTGGTGGATGACCCTGCTGCACCCCCGAACCCTGAAAGGGACGCGCTCAAGAAGACCGTCGATTTCGTGGCCGACTGCATCGACCCGACCTCGATATACTTCCCGAGCTATGTGACCGCCGAATGGCTCGTCAATGCCCTGAAGACCCCGGGTTCGGCCGACTACCAAAGACAGTACGCTGTCAACAACAGGTGCCACATGCCCACAAACGGAACTTTCTTCGCTTATACGGACAAGAGCAAGTCCGTGGCGGAGAACATTGCCGCCGGCACAAAATCCGGACAGGTCGTGTATGTAGGCACATTAACCGCGTCCAGCAACTCGCTGAACATCCCGGCAGCCCAGCTTGCCGGCAAAGTCCTGCTCACCACAACGACGGCGTCGGCCAACGTGCGCACATACTGCACCAGCGTCGGCGCGATAGCCGCACTCTGCAGGGTGAGCGAAAGCCCCAACTACCACATGCCGGAGCACAGGCTGCCGAACGGGGATTTCGACCCGGCTTTCCCGAGCCCCGACACAGGCAAGGCTGAACGATGGTACACCAACTACGTGCCGTACACAGGCGGTGGCGGCTGGGCGGTGCCCGGCGGCAACGTTCCCGTCGTCCTGCATTACTCGCTCGATGAATACGCCGCGATGCGCGCGCTCATCGACGGCGGCGATACAGTCTTGGAGATAAGCGCCCTTGGCGAATATTACGCAAGGCCTGTCCGCTGCTTGGTGGTCGAGATACAAGGCGCCACGAAGCCGGAAGAGAGGGTATACGTACCGTCCCACATCAACGAACCGGGCGCATGCGACAACGCTTCCGGCGTTGCCATGAACTACGTGCTGGTTTCAACCCTCAAAGACATGATAGACAACGGCAGGATAGCAAGGCCTGAAAGGACATTAACATTCGTATGGGGCGATGAAATCACCATGACCAACAACTGGGAAGCCAAGTACCGTGACGAGTTCCTTTACGTGAAGGGATCAATCGACTTGGATATGACCGGCGAAGACCCTGCAAAGACAGGCGGCCACATGCTGATCGAAAAAACGCCCGACCCGTCGGACGTGGCCGGATCGGCAGTAGCCTCAAACCTCCGCTACAGGTACGGGAACTTCACTTATCCGGGGCAGACAGGCCTTCCCTTGACCTACAGCCAGTTTATCCGCAAGCCGGACAAATTCTCGCTGTGGACAGGCACTACCAGCACGAACACCACCCCTGTGAACAACTACCCGGGGCTGTTCCTAAACGACCTGTACCTGCAGACGGCTTTGGAGGTGCAGAAGACGAACCCTGCTTTCATGGTTGATTCAAACCCGTACGAGGGCGGCTCGGACCACTCGCCGTTCGTGACAAACGCAAGGACCAGGGTAGGCGCTTTCATACCGGCGCTGCTGACGTGGCACTTCACAGACTACGTGTACCATTCGTCCTGCGATACCCTCGACAAGCTCAGCGTACAGGAGTTTCACGACGTAGGGGCCGTCTCTGCCGCAGTGGCTTACCAGATGGCCAACGGCTACGAGGAGGAAGCGATTGACACGATTGACAGGGTTGTCATGAGCTGGGAGACGCGCCTTGGCTATGAGACGCAAAACACCATAGACCATTACGCCTGGCAGATGAACAGCAGCCCTGCCGGGATCGACACGGCGTACACCACGGAACTGAAAGCCATTGCTGACTGGAGCCGCTGGTACATTGAAGCCGTAGAGTCCGCTGCCAAATACATGGTGGGAGGAAGGCTTGGGACGCCTTACAAACTGAGCCCTGCACTAAAGGCGGCAGAGGACGCTGCGATCGCAAAAATCCAAAGCGAGACAGTCACCGCTTTAAACCATGTCGACGCGGTTTTCGGCAAGAACTCTGCAAACCGTCCGGTTCAGGTTGCGACTGCGTACCTCGATAGGCCTGTGTTCATTCCGGTCGGAACGACTGCCGCCCAGATGGTGGCGCAGCTTCCGAGCAAAATCACCGTTGAATACATCGGCGGAGGCACGGGCGAAGCCAACGTGGCATGGTCTGCGACTACGAACCCAACCTTCAGCAACACCAGAGTCGGCCTTTACATGGTGAACGGGACACTGTCAGGGCTGGAGGATGGCGTAGTCAACTGGGCTGTAGTCCAAGCGACTGCCGAAGTCAACGCGGCAAGGCCGTTCAGCGCAAGCATAAACGCAGCTCCGGTCACAGGCATCGAGGGCAACGTTGAATTCGTTCTTTCAGCCAACGACGCAGTGGATGTACTGACTGTTGAGCTGGAATTCGAGGTGGACGGCAACATGCTGGCTGGCATAGGCGTAGAACCGCTCGCCGGCTTTGATGTGATTGACGGCATCGCATGGAAGAGCTTGGGAGGCAGCACATGGAGGGGTACCGTCACCCTCGGCTACCCGGCAGGAGGAGACAACACTGGCTTCTCGGCATTCTTGCCCGCAGACATCGCGAAATTCGTGTTTGCGCCAAGAGCCAAGGGCGACGCAACCATGAAGCTGACAGGCCTGACAGTTACCGCGTTTGACGGGGAGATAACGAAATACATCGACGCGGTAATCGCAAAAGCGGAAGCGACCACCACCATTGATCAGCTGATCTACTCGAAATACGACCTGAACAAGGACAACAAGGTGGATGCGCTGGATCTCGGCATGATGTTGCTGTACTGCGGCTTCAGCAAGGATTCAGCGGATTGGGGCACCTTGGTGAAGGTCAACGACGTCAAAGGAAGCGGCGTCACTGCAAGCATGTGCGACGTGAACGGAGACGGCATCATCGACATGCTGGATTTGCTCGACCTGTTTATACATTACACAAAATGACCGCTATAACGCGATAACAGCATAGCAGTCAAAAGCAGCGATTAGTTCAATAAAAAGGGGTTATGTCTTAATTTCAAACGATTGAGATGTAGCTCCTTTTTTTGGAGGAACGGAGGTTATGATGAAAAGGAAGGTTTTTTCTCTATGCATTGCATTGCTTGTGGTTGTTGCTGCCCTGGTACCGGCAGGAGGGTTTTTCGGGACTGCATACGCTGACGACCCAGACCCTATGTACACAGTCGCTCTGAGGTATTTCGACAACATACAGATCACCTACACAGGGCACTATCCGAGCGGGGACGTATGGGGGCAGACAGGCGACGTCCCCATCGGCGGGTGCGTAATCCCGGATCAGGAAATTGTCTCGGGGCAGATATACTGCGCGGACCCGTTTGTTGCGTTTCACTCAAATGCGAATGCGGTATCCGTATGGGACAACGGTTCGACCCTCGACACGGTGCAAAACTACACTGTTGCCGCACCTTGGGCGATGTCAAGCGCCATGCAGACCTACTACGATGAAGTAGCATGGATAGTGCTTAACGGTTACAGGGGAGATTTTTTAAGCGACGACTACATAAGCGACGAAAGCGTGGCGAGGCTCAACAAAGCCTATCCGAAGATAGGCGCGATAGACAAAACGATAGCCCTTATGGCTACGAAAATCGCAGTATGGAGAATTGTCATGGCAGACAGCATAGTTATACTGAAGACCAGCCTTGACTCAAAACCTGCACAAAGAAAGACTATGGATGATTTGGCCGATGCGCTGGTGAGCGACGCGAGGGCGAAAAAACTCACAGCGCTTAAGGCGACAAGCCTGTCTCTTGAGATAGTCGGCAAAGAGGGGGCAGAACTGACAGGCACGGGCCCATACTATTACGGGCCGCTGCGCGTCAATGCGAAACTGGAAAACTTGCCGAGCGGAAGCAACGGGCCTTTCGAGCTGAGCCAAATATACTTAACCGCTGCCGGCATTAACGCAGATGACATCAAGTTCGTTGACAGTGCACATTTGCCACTAGATACAGGGATCGTTTATGGAACAAGCAGCATAGAGCAATGCCTGGACGGGCAGGTTTTCGGCGCAGGCAACGGCTTAGAGAGCGATGATTTTTATTTGGAGATACCGACTTTGCGTGCGGACGAGAAAAATCTAAAGATAACAGCCATGGCAAAAGCAGCCAAGATACCCCTGCTTGAAGGGACGCCCATAACGTTTGTTTATTGCACCCCTGGCGGCAACGGCGTACAGGAGTGGGAGGAAGTCCAGGCTTTTGTCGGCGGTGCAGGCGACGGCATGGAAATTGACCTTTATGCCATGGACGTATTGAATACGGATGTTACGGTAACAGGGGACATATATCTAGTAAAAGAAGTTGAAAACGGCGGTCTCGGCGATGAATTCGCATTTCGCTTGTACACGTCCGCGTCAAACGATTTCAGCACAGCGGCACAGGTCCTGCTGAACGATGGTTTCGTACTTCCAGCTAAAGGCAGGGTCAATACCGAAAACAATACAATCGAGACGGAGGAAGGCTGGGTTGAAATCACAGGTTTGCCTGCAGACAAGTTTTACTGGATTGAAGAGGTGGGCCAGCCGGGCGGCTACACGACAGAATACAAGATAGACATTGCAGACACGCTTGGCATACCGCTCAAGCTGACGCTGCCAGGGACGAGGACCAGCGCGTTCAAAATGGACATTGACGTAGACGGGCTTGCTATGGTAACATTTATAAACAAGAAGGAAGTGCCGAAAACGCAGCTTTATGTGACAAAAATCGCCTATGACCTTGATTCGGAGGGCAACGCGGTGAGATATGCCGAAGACCCCTTTTCGTTCAAGATCGAATATGCTGACAAAAATGCGGATTTTCCTGGGAGCCCCCTTGACTTAAGGAGCGTTTTCGAAAGCAGCACAGATGTCAGCAACACCGACCCGAGCCTTGCTGCCGGCACGTTCAGCATCAAATCAAACGACATGGCAAGCATAGAGCTTGACCCGGAATACAAATACCGGGTTGCAGAAATTAATCCCGGAGCAGGCTATTCGCCGGCCTATTCCATCGTCCACATGCACTACAAAGGGGATTTGGACTGGGAAGCTACAGTGGAGTCAAACATCGCTGAGGGCTGGGCGCTTGAGGGCGGGTATTACACCACAAGCGAATTCGAGGTGGTGCCGGGGGATTTTTACATGATGGTGATTTCCAACACGGATTATCCGGAATCCAGCCTTGAATTGAGCAAAAAAGTCGACGGAAACGCATCGGCAAGCAGCAAAAACCAGCCTTTCAGCTTCCAAGTGCTCTACACGAACAGTGCATTGGACCTGGACAGCTACCCATTGCCGCTGTCTTATGATTTTATCGAGGGCATCCCGGAGGGGAGGATCTCCGTGGACTGGAACAACAACCCGACTGTCGTCTGGCTGAAGGACGGCGAGACAGCGGTGATAAAAAATTTGCCGCCAGGGGAGTACATGATTTGCGAAGTGCCCGAAACTGGGTACACTGCCACATATGCGATCGACTCGGGCAAAGAAAAACCGGTGAACGCTGGCGGCAGGACAGAGGCGTTTCACTTATCAGGCGACACTGCAAAAGTGGTATTCAGAAATGCCGCAGCTGCGACGCGCACCGTGATTCACAAGCCCGAAACTCCTGTAGCTGCCGAGCCCTCAGACAAACCTTCAGACACACCCAGTGCGCCGGTTGGACCGAATGCGGAGATTACGGCAGACACTGGCACGGTCATAGGCACGGCCGGCGATTATCCGGGGATCGACACTACCGACTATGCAAACTTGGGCGACGACGGCGCACCGCAGGGCGCGATGTACGGAGACGACAGCATCCCGAAAACGGGAGCGGCAGACGGGCTGGCAATATACTTTTTACTTATGATAATAGCGGCATGGGCAATAGCCCGAGGAGGTAAAATTGGAAAAAGAAATCAATGATCTAGCTGTTGAGCTTCGGCACGAGCTGCACAGGCACCCGGAGCTTGCCAACCAAGAGGTGCAGACAAAACAGCTCATCATGGAATTCCTGGAAAAGCACACAGAGCTGGAGCTGGTGGACAGGGGACCCTGGTTCTACGCGATTTACAAGTCCGGGGCAGATGGGCCGGGCATCGCGTTCCGGGCTTGCATGGACGCCATCGCCCTGTCAGAGGACTGCAGCTTGCCGTACCATTCGGAAAACACAGAAGCGTCGCACAAATGGGGCAATGACGGCCACTGCGCTTCGCTGGCTGCTTTTGCCGTTGAAACAAGCCGTCACGGCGCACCTAGGGACGTGTATTTCCTGTTCCAGCATGCAGGGGAAACCGGGATCGGGGCAACCGAGTGCTGTGAACTGATACGGGAACGCGGCATAGAGGAAATGTTCTCCTTTCAGAACATGCCGGAATACCCATACGGTGCAATCGCGGCAAGGGAAGGGACGATAAACTGTGCATCGAAGGGCGTCAGCGTGAAACTGATCGGTGCGACGTCCCATGCCAGCATACCTGAAAACGGAAGGAACCCTGCCCAAACAGCGGCCAAGATCGTGCAGTACGTGCCGGACATGCTTGCAGGGGATCAATACTACGGGCTGGTTCAGTGTACAATTGTACACATTAAGCTGGGCGATAGAAACTTCAACACTTCTCCGGGCGAAGCAGAAATATGTTTTACGTGCAGGGGGCAGTACGAATATGAACTGGATGCGATTGTCAAGGAACTGATATCTGTTGCAACGAAACTCAGCTTAGCTGGCAACCTCGATATTGAGATATCTTACTCAGACGCTTTCCCCGAGACTGCGAACTGCAGCGGCAGCGTCGAAAAAATCAGAAAAGCATGCAAAAACTGCGGGTACGAGTACATCGATATGAATGAACCATTAAGGGGCTCAGAAGATTTCGGGCATTATACGAAACTGATCGACGGCGCGAATTTCTTCATCGGCGCCGGCGATGTTCCGGACCTCTGTACAGAAGGCTACGACTTTGACGACAGCCTGATAGAAACGGCGGTTGAGGTTTACAAGCGCGTAGCCGCCATTTAAGCTGCCAACGTGGATTGTCGCCCGCAACAAAGCCGCTAATCTTCTACTGTGGCAAGGAAATTCTCCATTGCGAGGCACTTGAAGGCAGGGCTTGTAGAAAGCAGCTTGCCGTCGATTTCGACGATGGGGTACGAAAAATCGTAGGGGTTCACGTAGACGACTTTACCGGTCCTCCCGTCTGACAGGAGCACGTTTTTCCCGACCAGAGCCATCGGCAGCTTGTCGAGGAAAACGTTGACGATGCCTATGTCGAGGTTTGAGAACTTGTGAAACGCAAACTCTGCGAGTATGTCAAACGGGGAATGCCGGTCTTTGTAGGCGCGCTTGGCGACCATCGCGTCGTAGACGTCAGAAACAGCGGTTATTCTGGCAAACAGCGAAATCTGAGACACTTGTATGCCGCTTGGGTAACCTGAGCCGTTGAGCCGCTCGTGGTGAGACAGGACGCCTTCCAGTATGCGGTTGTCGGTTTCCCTGGAAAACTTCAGTATTTCATATGAATACATGGAGTGCTTTTTCACTTCTAAGAATTCTTCGTCGGTCAGCGGACCGGGTTTGTTCAGGATGTCAACGGGTATCCTGAGTTTGCCGATGTCATGGAGCAGCCCGGTTTTTATCAATGTGTCCACGTCGCCCGGGGGAAGGTCCAGCCACGTTCCGATCATGCCGTTCAGCATGCCGACGTTGGCTGCATGGGCGTTGAGGTAATCGTCGGGCGATCTGAGGTTGTTGATGCACTCTATCAAAAGGGCAGGGTCTGTCAGCTCGATTTTGGTGGCGATTTCTTCTTTGAGGGCGTCAGCGGCTTTCCAAGGCACCTTTCTTGCGCTTCGTATTTCATCCATGACCGAACCGATCCGGTTCCGCAGATCCAGATAGTCCTCATGCAGGGTAACTTTCAATGACAGGGCCATCATTCTGGAGATTTTTTCCGCCTCTTCAGCCGAGACACGGACTTCCGGCGACGTTTCGTTGCGTTCGTTGTGAAGCGTTTGGAACTGCGCACTGAGGGCCACGATGCCGTCGAGGTATTTTTTTTCAACGTAAAGCTCGTGCATCCCTAATTCTGTCTGATAGAATTTTGCCAAAAGGGCTTCCGTGATGGTTACATCCCTACACAATAAAACATAGCTTTTTCCGTAATTGAAATATACATCACCATTGATATACATCCCTTCATAAAATGTTGATGCATTGATTGGCGTCAAATCTTCTTTTTTCATGATTCCCTCCAGATTTTTGCGATTTGTTGAGACAAAAAGAACAAGACCTGCTAATAGACATTATACCACAGAAGATAAAAATGAATATCGTTTTTTGAAGTTTAACACCGCAAACCTTCAAGTTACATTAAGGAATAACGTAGTAAAAATAGGTAAATATATGTAACAACAGTGATATTTTTGACAAATTCACGCCTATGCGAAAAAAAAATTATCCTGAAACCCATTGAAACGAGTGGGTTCACAGCTTACCACCAAAAAAAATTCAAAAAAACTCAAAAAAAATTCAAAAACCCTATTTACATTAAAGGGGCTTGATGCTCTATACTAAATATATAAGACAACAGAGAACATAAACACTAATAAACACTAAAAAAACAAAATCTTAATCTTAGGGAGGAGGCGTTATCAATGAGCAGCGCAACTGTAATGAGCGACATGCCGATATTATTTGTCAGTTTGGTGGCAGGCCTTACATTTATACAGTTCAGGGCGAAGAAACTCAAAGTGAGGCTGAGATACCCAGTTGCCAAATAAAAAAGAAATTATCTAAATAACATAATTCATCATCCTTTCATAAAGGCCGCAAGTTGGTATAGAAACAACCGTCTTGCGTCTTTTATTTTTTGCCGAACAAAGCGAGTGCCTCAGTTAATACAGCAACACCGGTCGAGCTTAGAGCTCTTCCGGTGTTGCTGTCCCCTTATCTATTTCAGATGTAAAGTTACTGACAGTTTATTGGGCCTTTTGGCCTGAACTTTTTCTCTTGAGGCGCAGTGCCGCCAGCATTGCAGTCAGCGACGCTCCGAGCAGGGCAAAGGCAAGCAGCATGCTGTCAAAGCCAGTCTTCGGAATATCCGCAAGAGGGATGTCGCCCCCGTCGATGTTAAGCGGCGGGTATTCCCAGCTGTCGGGATTCCACGGAGGATAGTCATCCAACGGAGTCTGGTTGTCGGGTATGATTGCAGGGTTCTCGGATGGCGTTGTAGGCCTGATAGGGTTCTTGGGGGTGCTGGGAGTACTGGGTGTACTCTTCCAGTTAGCCGTCAAAGTGATGTCGCCCGTCGTGCCGGCCGGGATGCTGTAGTTCTTTGTCAAGCTTGTAATATTTGCTATATCCGGATTGGCAAAAGCCACAGTCCAGCCGGTGAAATCGTACCCTGACCTGGTCGGGTTTGCTATGCGGATCGGGAAAGAGCTGTCTGCGTTGTAGGAAGTGGGGTTGCCGCTGGCGTTAGTCCCGCCGTTCATGACGTAGCTGATGGTGAAGTCGTCAGGATTGACCACCACTTCGAGCCAGTGGGCCGTCAGGGTGATGTCGCCCGTCGTGCCGGCCGGGATGCTGTAGCTCAGCCTCTGGTCGGTGATGTCCGGTATGTCA
>JGI24705J35276_12237967_pt1 | contig 14586 bp, 11 predicted proteins | sample TergutNt197P4_FD_35276 | JGI IMG/M metagenome (IMG submission 35276) | reverse complement strand
TTCCTCGTAAACCGCCGCCTCATGCTCGTCCTCGCAGCCGCAGCACCACACTTTTGTCGTTCTAAGTATCTTGTCCACGGTTTATAGCTCCTTCGCATGTTCCGGCGATGCTGGCATATTCATGAATTTCTCCCTGAAAGCTTTGTTTTTCATCTTGCATCCTGTTAGGCTGGAACTGGTGAATTCCTCATGCTCACGAAATTTGTCCCAGACTTCGTAGACAGGCCGGTCTTTTACGTTGCCTACGGAAAATGAGCAGAAATCGCAGGGGCAGACGTCGCCGTAAGGGCTTATGTAAAAATAGATCGTCCCGGCGTAACATCCGATGCTGCGGTAGGAATTCAAAAAACTGTACGGCAGGACACCTGGGTAATTCTTCTTTTCGTGGTAAAATGAACAGACTCTGATGAGTTCGTCTATGTCGTCATCAGACCAAACCACTTCCGTATTGTCTGCGTAGCAGCCTGCGGGAATAGCGTCAAAAAAGATGATCTGGTTCACTTTCAGCTCTTTTGCATGCTCGATGAGGGCAACGATGCTTCCGTTGGCAAGGTCTTCCTTGTATGCGACAGCAGCTATCCCGACGAGGAGTCCTGCTTTTTGGGCAGCTTTCACCCCTCGGACGACTTTTTCATGAATCCCAGGATATTTTTTCGACTCGTCGTGCTCTGCAGCCGCTGCGCTGTTGATGCTGACGATAACGGAAGTAAGCCCGGCATTTGCCAGCTCAGCTGCATTTTCTTCAAGGAGGTACCCTGACGTGAACAGGATCACTTGGCTGAACTGGGGGTCAACTGACTTGATGATCTCCAACACGTCGGGGCTTTCCAACGGTTCGCCCCCAGTAAGCGATATTGTGGATGCGCCAAGCCTCTGCACCTGTTTTATCACGCTGCGCCATTCCTCCAAGCTCAGTTTTTCCTTCCCTTCCTTTCTCATCGAAGCAAAGCTGCAATACTCGCAGCTGCAGGCGCATTCGTCGGTTATGGCGAGGTTCACCGTTTCGGGCAGCGTCCGCCACTGGTACAACGTCATCACCTTGGACGCAAGGGCATATGCCGAGTGGCTGCTCCAAACCAGCGGCGTCAGGAGATTGTAGCTGGGATGGCCGTTTTTCCAGCCGAGGATTTTATTTTTTGTGCAGGAAAACCGTACGTTCGTCATGCGTAGGATATTTTTGTAATGCCCAAACCCACGAGGCAGGGCGAGCAGCGAATAACGCATGCCGTCAAAAAAACGCGCCGCCATTTCACGAGTTCCCCCATTGATAATCGTAGACCCTGAAGCCCTCTTTTTCAAGAAAAGGCTTTTCGGCTGCTAGCCGTTTGTCTGCCTTTGCTGCATGGTCTTTCTTGCAGGCGACTAGGGCTGGATCGGACAGAATATCCAGCAGGCTTTTCGTAGCAAGGCTTCCGAAAACAGGCTCCGGGAAAAAGCGGTTCGCCCTCACATTGCCGTCCGGGTCTACGCACACTTGATTGTCGTGCCTAGGGATAATGCCCTTGTGGTACTTCATCTTGCCGTAATACCCGTCGCCCCAGTAGATCGGGTACTTTTTGCAGAGCCGCTGCAGCTCTTTCATGTAGCTGGCCCTGTCTGGTTCGTCAAAGCGCTGGGTATTGGGGTCGAACCTGGGGTTCGAGTATATAACGACTCCCCGATGGCTTACAAAGTCTGCGACAACGCTGTCGTCAATCTGCGATTTCCATGTCTGGCTGTCAAGTGAAATCGAAAGGCCGAACGGTATCTTGTGTTTTTCCAAAACCGCCGCTGCGTTCTTGTAGGCATTGTACGCGCCAACACCTCGATACGAATCGGTGGCGCTTTCTGTCCCTTCCATGCTGAGGAGGAATGCTACGTTTTTGATTTTGCTGAATTTTTCAGCCAGCTCCTCGTTTATTTGCGCACAGTTTGTGCAAATAGAGAACACGCAGCGCCTGTATTTTTTCATCACGGGGAGAATTGCATCCAGCGCTTTTGGCATCAGGGGCTCGCCTCCCATGACTTCAAAACGGTATATCCCCAGTTCCCACGCCTGCTTCACAAATGAGTCAAGCATGAGACCTCCCATTGTCCTGCCATCCTGCTTCACGTAGCAGCTGGGGCATTTCTGGTCGCACTCGTATGTGGGCTCAAGGATAATCGACTTGGGGATGAAAGCAGCCTTGTATTTTTGCCTTTTCACGCCATTGACAATCCTGCCGTTGACCACAAAATTGTACAGGATCGTCGAAGTCCTGTCCAGACTGCCTGCCCTAACAAGCCGGAAAACTACGGGAAGGCTCAGCCCAGCGCTTCCCAGAACATCGGCATAAATGTCTCTAACTCCCATTGTTTGCACCTCTTACTGGTTTTTTCGAAACAAGCAATAACTCATAATCACGGAAAAAGCAGGCGTACCTCTTTCTCTTGCAATAATCGTGGGCCGTCCTCATCCTTCGTCTTATTTCTTCTTCCTCTAGCCTTCCCCCTATCATCTCTGCAGGAGTTCCTGGCTTGAAGCTATACGCAAAGAATTGCCCCTCGTCAAACGGCAGCCTTTCCCACGAAAAAAGCGTCTCCCAAAATTCGTCCTCTGTTTCAGAAGGAAAGCCGACCAGTATGTGGGTGCTGATCCAGAGACTGGGTGACGCCGTTCGCAGTGCGCAAAGCGAATCCCTGATTTTGTCGATGTCGGAAAAACGACGCATCAACGTCAGCAACCTTTTGTTAAGCGACTGCACCGGAACCACGACGCATCGAAATGCTGGGTGCATAAAAACCTCGGGCAAGGAATCAAGGTGGCGCCAGAGGCTCGCGGGGTTGAGCCCACTGAGGACAATCGCATATTGGCTGTAGCCGTGCTCATCGCCGCAGGAAACCATTTGCCCAAGCAGCTCCGCAATATTTGACGCTTCATTATTGCCTGCCTCAGCAGCGGCAAGGTCAGCGCCCCAAACGCCAGTGTCGTCTGCTGTTATGGTAATATTTTTGCATCCGCTGTCCAGTCCCTGTTTGAATTCATCAATGCACTGGCTGGCGCTTTTGCTCCTAAGCCGCCCGATTGCCGCCGGGACAGCACAGTACGAGCAATTTGACAGGCAACCGTCAGCTATCCTCACGTAGTGGCATTTTTCAAGGCCCACTGCACCTAAATAGGCAAACGAGTACTCGCCGAAAACTGATGTTGTCCGTATCCTTACGATCATGCGGAAAAGGTGCCCTACCCCCGGGATTGCCTCAATTACAGGCAAGAGGCGGCCGGCCCAGATGGTTTTTTGCGGCAGCCTGTACCTGCAATTTGCGTCTGAAATGCTGTTGAAAGGATATTGCTCTCCGGGGAAAAGGTCGTCCAAGGCAGCAAGGTTTTTTGTAGAAAAGGTCTCGCCGCTGTGGACAGCCCGCAACCGTAGCGTGTCAATGTCGGTCACGCAGCCGCCCACAATCAACCGGGCATTGTATTTTTGTAATTCTCGTATTTCTGCCAAAGACGCCTCGGTATTTTTTTCAATGATGCCGCAGCTGATATAGACGATAACATCTGCTTTTTCAGCGTTGTACACTATTGGATAATTGTTCTGCTTAAAGAACTCAAGGATTCGGCGAGCGTCCAGTTCACGCCGTTCGCAAGCGTATCTAAATATTGAAATAAACACTTTCGGCTTCATTTGCTGCTCCATCCTCGCGCTTTATGCTTTATGTGCACCGATCGTTTTTTATTTTGAATCGGCGAAGGGCATAAAATCTGCTTGTTTTTCTGCGCACATTATAAACAAGCCAATGCAAAAAAACAAGTGACTTTTGTCACAATTTTACATGACAAAAGTCACTTCTTTCAATCTGATTTCAACACGTCGTCAGACTGCCAGCTCCTTGAGCTTGATGACTGCCGAGGCGGCATCAAACGCGTAGCTGGCGTCCATGTCGCCTGCAAACTTCTCCGTCACCGGGGCGCCCCCCACCATCGGCTTTACTTTGCCGAAAAGGCCCTCGCTTTTCAGCAAGTCGACGATTACCTGCATCTGCTTCATCGTCGTCGTCAGCATGGCCGATATGCACACGTAATCTGCGTCGACCTCTTTCGCTTTTTCAACAAATGCTTTCGGGGGAACGTCGATGCCAAGGTCAAAGACATCATAGCCGGCGCCCTCTATGAACATCGCCACGATGTTTTTCCCTATGTCGTGCTGGTCGCCCTGGACTGTGCCTATGACTACCTTGCCTTGGCTTATGGCCTCTCCGGTGTCGTCAATCAGCAGCGGTTTAATTACTTCTAGCCCCTCTGCCATCGTCTTTGCCGCCATCAGCATCTCGGGGACGAAAAAGTCGCCTTCGTTGAAGCTCTCCCCCACCAGCTCCATCGCCTTCATGAACCCGTCCTGCAATATGTCCTTTGCAGGTATGCCTTCTTCAAGTGCCGCGTTGACCAGGTCTTTGATTTCGGACATCTCATAATTGTACACGCAATCGCATATTTTTTTTAGCATAATCTCCTCCTGCCCCATTACGGCTGATCCTGCAAGTCCGGCAGCTTCACCCCGTACTCATCGGCAGCCGCAAGCACGATGTCCCGCAGCTTGCCGGCGACGTCCTTCGGAAGCTCTGCCGGCTTGTGGGTTTTCAAAATCTTCCGGGCTTGCTCGTCTGCCCGCTCTGCAAGGCCGCGCTTCCCCGCAAGCTCCCACTGGGCGTAGGGCTGGCGGTCGAACAGTTTTGTCTGCGCCTGGAGTTTTCTCATGTACTTCAGAGTGTGAGGCTCTGTGAGGAAGTGCCCGCCGGCGCCTACCGCGCGGATTACTTCCATAGCCAACGTCTCTTCAGTGACAGGTATCCCCTCCAGTATTCTTCTTGTCATCTTGGCGATTTCGTTGTCTACGACCAGCTGGCCAAAATCCAGCGTCATGCCTAGGTCGATCATCCCCAGCCCGTAGATCATGTTCGCCCCTGCCAGGGCTGCAAGCTGCATGGTCATTGTCTTCTCATGCCCCGCCTGCTCGTCGCCAAACTTGCTGTCCGTCTACCCTCCGGCTATGTAAGACGGAAGGTTGTAGTACCGGGCCAGCTTTACTACCGCCGCGCTGAGCATCGCAAGCTCGGGGCACCCCACCGTCACAGCCGCCGTGCGGAGGTCCATGATCGTCGTCGAGCTGCCGTACAGGTTCGGTGCGCCTTTTTTCGTCAGCTGCCCAAGCACAATGCCCGCAAGCACTTCGGCGTTGTGTACCACCAAAGTCGCAGCTAAGGTTACCGGCGCCGTGCTGCCTGCCATGACCATCGAAAGCACAGTGCATGGTACGCCGTTTTCAGCATACGCGATTATGGGCTCCGTAGTCTCGCTCGCTATGGTCAGCGGGCTTGTAGGGCACACGACGGTGGAAGTTATAGGCCTTTTCTTCAGGTTTTCCTTCCCTCCTGACACCACGGCCGCCATCTTGAGCATTATCTCCGCTTCGCGCTTGCCGTGAGCCGACTGGCCGCTGTGCTTTGAACAGTTCGTCACCATCGCCTCGTAGCTGGCTATGTTGGCGATAGAGTCGGGCATGTCTCGGGTTTCAACCGCCACGTCAAGCAGATCGTACTCGTCCAGCGCGTCAACCAGCAGGGCCACGTTCTTCTGGTCCACCATCCTCGACTCCCGGTATTCCCCGGTGTACACGTCCACCACGTTTACGCCCTTGCTGAAATTGCAGAAATGCACGGCAGTCCCTTCCATCGTGAAATCGTTTTCGCCGTCGCGGGAGGCAAATAGGATGCTTGAAGGCGCAGATTCTATCGCAGCCTCCACTATCCTCGCCGGTATACGCACCCTGCCTTCTTTAGCGTCCACGTCGCAGCCGCCGGCGCTGTATATCTCCTGCGCCATCTTGCATTTCGTCTTAATCCCTTCCTGGGCAAGCAAGTCAAGAGTCGCCGCGTGGATCATGTCCATCGAGGCGTTGTCAAATATATTAAGGCCGAAGCCGTTAACCTTCTCGTCGCCTGCCCAAAGTGATCTTCTTGCCACAGAGTTACCTCCTTTACATTTTTATTGTGCAGCTTATTTTATCCCTGCACGCTCTTTAAACCTCTCGACCGAATTTATCTTGATGCCCAATGCTTCAGCTATCCTGAACTTCGCCTCCATACCTATGTTGGACTCAGCGCAGGGCTCTATGTGAGTAAGGCCAAAACCTCTGTCTTCCCTTACTTCGGACATCGTGATAACGTCGCATATTTCGAGGGTTGTAAGGCCCAGTTTGTCAGCCACGTACTGCTTAGCCTCCTTGATTCGCATCTTCTTCGAGATCTGCATGCGCATAACCATGTCTCCGGTCGTGCGCGCGCCGCCCATGCCGGCAGCGATCTCGTGTGCAGCTTCCGTGCCAAACGGGTCCCCGACGCCTATCTACAACCCGTCGATTTTGCAGATTTCAATCATGCATTTGTCAGCCCTAGACACTATGTCCGCCGGCAGGTTTTCGCTCATCGGCATGCCGCACACGCCCATCCCCACGTTTGCGTGGAGCGGGATGCTCGCTGCCTCAGAGCAAGCTTTCAAAAATGTGCAGACCCTGGCGATGTTCCACGGGAAAGTCATGTTGCTGTTGGTGTTGACCACCGGCCCGAATATCGAGGCGCCGGCCTGCTCTGCCAGCTTGACCTGCTTGTGCGGGTAAAGCCCCGCAAGCCTCGTGCCCTTGTACTCGAGCCTGCCGTGCATTCCGAGGACAAACTCCCCTGCCATCCCGATTTCGACGCCCATGTCCGGAAATTTCTCCTTTATGATCTCCGTCGCCATAAGGGCTGCCAGAAAGTCCGCGTCGCCGGCAGCGCCGCAGGTGTCGAGGTTTATTGCGTCGGCGCCCACGTCGTTCATCTGCTCCGCTACGTACACTATGTCTTTGACCGCATGCTCCACTGCCTCTTCCTGCGCCGCCATCGCCTCTTTGATCTTCCCGTCGGGCAGGAGCACCGCCCAATTGTCCACCGGGCCGTCCGGCTTGGTGTAAAAGCCCAGGTTTGGCATCGCTCCGTAAAACAGTGGCATGACCGTCCTGTTCATCGCATGCTTCAGTACAGCGGCCTCGCGCTTGGCGACGCCCTTCACTGTCTTGTAGTTGTAGTCCTGAAAGCCTATGTCAACAGAGTCCGCGCCCAGCACCCTTTCATGTATCATGGCGTTTATGCTCCTGTCAACCGGGATGCCGCACTTGGTGCTCACCTTGTCGGCGCCGGAATCGCTCGTCGACACCACCGTGTCTTCAGGCGCAACGCCGACGACACCGCCCGGCATTGTGCAGACGTCGTAGATGTGGTCCATCTCTTCCTTCGTCAAGGGCTCGATTTTGCCCCTCCTGGCTGCGTCCGCAACACCGTCTGCTATGTCTTCCCTGATTTCGGCTTCCGTCAGATAGACGATCGAACCGTCGCCCATGCGTGTAAAATACTCCTTGTCAGCCATAATTCACTTCCTTTCAGTTATTTTGTCTGGGCGTTGCCCAAAACCACGTTGACGGCCTCGCTGGCGTCTTCGCAGTAGTAGTCCGCTCCGATCCTGTCTGCCCACCGCTTCGTGACCGGCGCACCTCCCACCAGCGTCTTGACCTTGCCTTTGAGCCCTTCCTTCGCTATGAGCTCTTCGATTTTCTTCTGCTCCGTCATGGTGGTCGTCAGAAGCGCACTGCTGCCTATGAAGTCTGCGCCAAGCTCCTTGGCCTTCTTGATGAACTCTTCAGCAGGGACTTCCCGCCCAAGGTCGAAAACGTCGACGCCGTTTGACTTAACCAGGGACGCAACTATGCCCTTTCCGATGTCATGCACGTCTCCGGCCACTGTGCCTATGACCATGAGCCCCTTTGGCGCAGCTCCGCCGCCTTCCATGTTGCTTTCAATCTCGGTGCTCACTGTTTTCATCACCTCGGACGCATAAATCAGTTCAGGCAGAAAAACCTCGCCGCACCCAAACTGGTCGCCGATATGCTTTATCCCCGCGCCGAACCCCTCGGTCAGAAGCTCCACCAGGTCGACGCCCTCTGCCAGCGCCTCTTTCACAACGCCAAGCGCCTTTTCTTCCTCGCATTCCACTATGGCGTCAAACGCTTCCTTAAACAATTTCTCTTTCGACATGTTTACCTCCTTCTGTCAGTAATTTCTCAAAATTATTATAATCGATATCAAGGCAAATAAGATATCATAGCCTTTCGCTGTATTGGTAAAATTTTATTGTCTTTTGATTTGCCCTTGCAATTGCTATGCAAACATAGTAAAATATTATAAAATATTTACTGGTTTTTATAATGATTTTATGCGGAGGCGTCATGGATAGAATCAAAGAAGCAGCTTCGTCTTTTGCTGAAGCGGCAAACATCCCCGTCACCTGCCTGGACGTGAAAGGCGCAATCCTCTGGGAATGCTGCGAAGGCAGCAAGCTGTGCAGCCATTTTGAAGTGTACGGCAAGCCGGGCAGCGTGTGCTTTGGCAATTTGCAGTCATCTGCGAAGATGGCAGCGCAGCTTGGAGGGCCTTATATCTTTTTATGCAGGGCAGGCCTTGCAAACATAGCTTTCTCCCTTATCGTAGGCAGGAAAGTGACGGGCTGCCTGATTGCCGGCCCCATCCTAATGGGTGAACTCAAGGAAAGCATCTTGTCGAACATCGCCGCAATCAACGGGTTTGGCTTTGACTCCTGCCTAAAAACTGTCATGCTCCTTAAAAACATGAAAGCATTCGGGCCAAAAGAAGTTTCTACCCTTGCCACCCTCTTTGAAAACTGCATCCTCGGTTCGCTCACCCCCAACGAGGACTATTTGAAGATCAACAAGCACTACCATGAAATGCAGAAAATCGCAGAAAACCTACAGAAATACAAAAAGGAGAACAAGGCAGCGGCTTACCCGTACGAAATCGAAGCGAAGCTCCTCCAAAGCGTCAAAAACGGCGACGTTGCTGACAGCCTAGCTGTTTTTCGCGCCTTTCTAGGCGAAGTTTCAGTGATCGAAGCCGGCGACTTGTCGTCGATACGCATAAAAATCCTCAACCTCTGCAGCGTTTTGCTCAGGCTGTCCGCCGAAAAAGCAGGCCTCAGCCGTGAAGAGACAGAGCCGTACTATGCCTACATGGACGCAGTCGGCGAGGCAGACAGCATCTCTGAACTGTCAGCACAAGCGTCCAATTTTATCGAGCAGGCGGCTCGGGCGTTCAGGCATGGCGCGTATTCAGGCAACTCCCAGATCATCGCAAAGGCTGTAAGCTATATCCTTGAAAGCTACAAAGACAGGATTTCACTAAAAGACATCGCGAGCACCCTCCATACCAGCCCGTCCTACCTTTCGATGCTGTTTAAGCAAGAAATGGGGTTTACGATAACAGATTATTTGAATCAAGTAAGGATTGGAAGAAGCCGCGAGCTGCTCTCGGAGGGCAATTTAAGCCTTCTCGACATCGCTGTCCAGTCAGGCTTCGAAGACCAGAGCTATTTCTCCAAGGTCTTCAAAAAGATCAACGGCGTAACCCCGAAAGAGTACAGGAAAGCGTCGCTATGAACGGGGGCCGAGTCGCAAGCAAGCCGGAACTATATAAAATAGCCCGTGATGCAGTGGTTTACGCAAACGAGGAGCAAGCCTTCAATCTGATCAACGAGGTTGCGGCACAGGGGGGAGATCTCCTCGCCCTGCTTAAGGAGGGGTTTGGGAAAGGTCACCAAGAGGTCGGGGACATGTTTGAAAAGGGGGACATCAGCCTGCCGGAACTGCTTTTTTCAACAGATGTCACAAGAAAAGCAGTTGAAATGATTGAAAACCACGCTGAAGCCGGCTTGAAAAAAGCCGAAGGCAAGGTGCTCCTGGCCACGGTCAGCGGGGACGTACACAATATTGGGAAAGGCCTTGTCGCCTACACCATTATCACGCACGGCATCGAAGTGATAGACCTTGGCTGCGACGTTCCGGTCGAGTACATCATCGCAAAAGCCGAGGAAAACAGGGTGGACATAATAGGGACCAGCGCCCTCTTGACCTCAACGCTGCGCGAGCAGAAAAAACTCGAGGACGAGCTGCGCAAAGCCGGCATCCGCAGCAAATACCTGACCATGGTTGGCGGCGCAACCTGTACGCAGAGGTGGGCATCGCGGATAGGCGCTGACGTTTACTGCGAGGACGCCGTTGAAGCCGCAAAAGCAGTGATAGCCCATCTGTCGAAAAAGTATGGCTAACGCTATACTGTTTTTTTGTTCTTTATTCTGGCGCAGACTGCCGCCTGCGTCATTTTTTAACCACATTATACAAATTAATCTACAAGTTAAATTTTTATTTAACTTTTTCTGGTGATAATCTTGACAACTGTAATACTTTTATCTATAATTAAATTTCAGGCAATTTGCAGTTTTTTCAATTGTTTTAATGATTTTATTTTAAACTGGATTTTTCAATTAACTGCACTATTTGAAAGGAGTGGATAAAAGTTGAAAAAATTAATGCTTCGAGCCATGATGTTGTGCATGGTGCTGTGCTTGCTGCCGTCCAACGTTTATGGCGCCAGCGCTTTTGAGTTCAGGTACCTGAACGACGACCCCAGCACAAACCACCGCACCGGCATCAAATCAATCGTTATCGACGACAAAACCTATTTTGACATCTACGACGGCAACCCAGACGGCAGAACACCTCCAAACAACAGCTTTCAGTTCTTAAAGGACATCCTTACAAAACCCGACAACTCGCCCAATGGCGGCGGCGCGACAGCCTTGGATTACTGGTCTCAACTCGCTTACCGCATATTCGCTGACAACAGTTCTTACACTTCTTACATCAACCCCGGCTACGGCGGCAGCTTTGAGCAAGCTTTCGGCAGGCGCGGCGGCTCCACCGACGGCGGCTACGCGGACCTCGTCCAAGACCTCTCGAACATCAACTCTGGCGCAAGATGGAACACAGGAGGCGACAGCGACGACAACACCAGGTGGACTGGCCTTGCGTACGCCAATTCGCTGAAGGATCTGAGGCAAAGGATGGCGAACTCCATATCCACCGGCATCGGGCGCAAAACAAGCGGCGACAGCGTGCTTTCTGCCACTGACAGCGGCAACGGGCTTAAAATGCTCGACGTGGACTACAAGGGCGACGTGCTGTATTCCATGGTGACGGGAGTCGACAAAAGAGGAAATCCTGCCTCATGGTTTTACTACAACTCATTCGGGCTCGCTTTTTACGATTTCCAGATGTCCGTCATCGCCGACAACGGGCTTCAATACATAACGGCGGCAGAGGGCTATGATTCCGTGAGGGACGCTGCAGACAACATGGAGCCCGGCGTCACTTATGAAGAAATCGGCAACACTTCCGGGGTGCTCAGCTATTACGAAAACGGCGCCTCCGTGCCCTCCGACGTTGGCATGCAGTTTTCCCAGAGCAACAGCACCGAAATTGCCAACAGCATGACGACAACAGAAACGTACACATTTAGGGAAACGATCGGCTCTGAGACCAAGTTCAAAGCAACAGTGCCGCTCCTCGCTGAAATCGAACAGACAATTAAGCTGGAATTCTCTGCCGAGCAAGCGTTTTCCACTGCATGGACTGAGACAAAGACGGTCAAGCAGGAGACCACCAACACGGTCTCCGCGAGCCTCAACCTGCCGGCGCATTCAGCAGCCGCCATTGATTCGGCCGACGGCACGGTCAAGGTGACGCTGCGCTACGACTGCCCTATCGCGCTCACCTATAAGGTAGCGATTTTCTCCCTCTCCGGCTGCTGCTATGACGACAACATAGCTACAAGGTCGTTCAGCACCGCCGGCTACTGGCAAAAGCATTTCTGCACCATCTTCGGGAACAGCACCGGTGACGCGCAGTCGGAGTTTTACGACCGTGCCGTAACTTTCAGCAAGGTCGATGGCTATGACGAAACAAACGGCTCCACGTACGGCTGGGGAAAGAGCCGCACAGCCGGCACCACAGCAATAACCGTAAACAAGCTGAACTGGGGCAGCATAATCGGCAATGTGCAGCCAGAAAGGCTGAACGTCGATTATTCGAGGGAATGCTACACCGTCGAACCAGTGAAAACCGGCGTGGACGCGGACGGCAACGACATCCTTGTCTACGTCCAAAAGTCGCCGCTTGAACAGCTTTACGCCGACACCAGGACCGACGGCGTGGCGAGGTACGACAACCAAGTGGGTGCGCCGGCCAGCATCGGCGCCTTGGCAAACTATACGCTGGTGACAGGGGACGTGTACGAACGGGTAGGCGCAGGGCTTGAACCTGTAGACAACGACTTCCCCGACGTTGGAAGCACTAAAGTTGTGTACTTTTACGACAACCCAGCGGAAAACGTAGTCAAGTTCTACTACGTGCTCACTGCCGATGCGATCCCCGACCCGCCACCGGCCCCTGATTCAAACTCAACATTCAATGCGCTCAGCGTCACGTTCAGCACCATGGTAAGCAAGGAAACGCTTGCCAACTGGCTGGGCAAGCATGTGCCTATGTCTTCTGCCGGCGGTGTTTTGACTTATATGTCCAGAAGCATGAGCACCAAAATAAACAGCATCTTGCCCCTCTACCCTCTTAAAAACATAAAGCTCAAAGAAGGGGTGGCAACCGAGTACAGCATGATCGAAGGCGATGTGCTGGAGGTCAACGGGCTCGACGTTGACGGCTTCAACGGCTCAATGGTCCCATATTTCGGGTTCAGCAAGCAATTCGGCCATTGGGAACTGGTGGGCGGCAACTCTGATGTCGCGTCGCTGGAAACAAACCCGCTGACTGGCAGGACCACGCTTACTGCGGGCGATGAGGAAGGCAAGGTGTATTTGAAGTACGTAATTGACGAAAACAGGTACACCGCGCACGAAATCCCCCTCGGAGCGCCAAAATTCGCGACGAACGCCGACCTAGCAAGCACTGCTTACGTTGAGATAAACGTCTCCGTAAAGCCTTTTGCTGGCAGGATTTCGGCAACAGGGCGCATAATAGGCTATGTTGGTGACAGCGTAAACTTGCTGGACAGCGCAAGCGGTGTACGCATACATGTCTTTGACAGCAACGACTTGGAAATCAGCGCACCTGTGACATGGCAAAAGCAATACCTGGACGGCTTGACGATAACCGGCAGCAACCTGTCTTTCGACGCAGTCAGCCCGGAAAGCGAAGATTTTGCGATCAGGGCATATTACCGTGACAAATGGTCCGACTGGGTGCCCGTCAAAGTGCTGGCGGCCCGTGCGCTGAACCGCATCGACATCTCAGACGACACTGACCCGCCCGTCCTTGCAGATTACATTCTTGACGACGGTTTTAACACATTCGAACTGGGTTGGCTGACTGTCGCCGCGCAGGACCAGTACGACGAGCCATGGCTCCTTGACCCAAGCGACATCGTTTGGTACTACGACAACGGCAACGGCCCGGTGGCGCTTCCCGGCAGCACCCTCACAGTCGCAGAGCCAGGCACCTACCTAATCTGGGCAGAATCCGGCGGCGTAGCGTCAAACAAGCTGACATTGGACGTTGCCCCAGCTAGGGTGCTGCACGACCTGTTCATTTCAGACGGAATCGGCCTTTTGGACGAATACATACTGAACGACGGGACCGACACATTCAACTTGGGCTTGCTCGACGTTAGTGCGCTCGACCAGTACGGCGCACCGTTTGCCATAACTGCCGGCGACTTGAAATGGTACTACAATATTGACGGCGGCCCTGCCGTGGAGCTTTCAAGCAGTACTCTTGTCGTAACTGAACCCGGCGCCTACGCCATCTGGGCAGAATCCGGCGGCGTAGCGTCAAACGAGCTTGACCTGCTTGTGAAAGACGCCGCAGTGGTGGTGGACATAACCATTGCAGGCGACATCCCGGCACTCAACGTCAACCCCGACTTCCACAACCACACGTTCAATTTAAGCGGGCTGACGGCGACTGCACTGGACCAGTACGACAGAAGCATCGCTATACCGGCTGACGCGGTTTGGGTTGTCACAGAAGGCGATCTGTACGCATCCATAGCTGGGAGCGTCATATCTGGAAACGTGCAGGGTGAAGGAAAAGTGCGGCTGGAATACGGCGACGTCAAGTCAAATGAATTGCCATTCAGTGTAAAGACACTGCCGTTCGCCTTTGAACTGTTCCAGTCTGAACTGTCCGATTATGTAATAGAAGGTATGCCTTATGACCTGCTTGCAGTTGCGCTTACCGCCAAAGACAAATGGGGCGAAGCCTATGCCATCACTGAGGCTGAAATTGCAAGCCTAGTATGGGAGATGTCTCTGATAGCTCCCGGCACTTTGGCAGACTCTGACATAACCCTTGCGGGCTCTACGCTCACCGTCGCAGAAGGCGCGGTGGAATATGCCGGAACCGGCACGGTTGTATTAAGCGCAACACTTCCTGACAGTGGCGACGGAACGCCATCTTCTGCATTGGTAGTGTACCTCGAAGTGCGCCAGGCGCCAATTCCGGCAGAGCTTACAATCGGGCTGGCTGACGAAAACGCTGTCCTGCGCGAAGGCGAAAACAGGCTCGTCTCTGAGTTCTTCACCGTATCGGCAATAGACCAGTACGGCGAAGACTACCCGCTGACTACCGCCGACGTGATTTGGGATTCGGATAACGACAGCGCGTTCCAGTTCGA
>JGI24705J35276_12237968_pt1 | contig 14594 bp, 9 predicted proteins | sample TergutNt197P4_FD_35276 | JGI IMG/M metagenome (IMG submission 35276) | reverse complement strand
TAAGTGATTATTCAGCAATTCTTTGTATGATTTCTCACAGGCTTGCTTCAAAAAAGCGGAAGCCTCAGCCGACGGGTCTTTGCCTTCCCTGCCGGGCGATTTGTCGAACCCATTGAAACCGGTTGCAGCAGAAAGAATCAGCACAACCGAATTGGCATTTGTCACGGATATTTTATTTTCCATGCCGGAAAGCGTCCCACCTTCGGGAATCACTTTTAGAAGAACTTCAAAGTTCATTCCTTCACCGGCTTCATCCTCTGCATAAACAATCTGTTCCGGCTCGTCGGGACGAGAGGCTACATACAAGGGAGCTTTTCCTTTCAGCGTCAGACAGCCGCTTCCGGCAAGCGAAGTTTTATAGGCAAGCTCGCTTGTCAGGCGGGTGTCGAAAGAAATGGAATTTTTCTTATCGGCTTCTATCTTCACAACCATCACCCGGTCGGGGAAAGATATAAAACTTGTTCGCTGATAATTAATTCCTTCTTTTTGATATTTAACTGTTGATAGAGCATTCGAAATATTCAAGTCTCGATAAAATGCGGAAATGATGCTGTCGCCTTGCATATCGATATAAAAATTAGCCAATGGCAGATAGCGGGCTGAATATGGACCTTGTGCATTATTTTTCCATAAGCCGGCTGCTTTGATATAATCTCCGGCATCGATGGCTTTTCGTATATCGGCTATCGCCTCTTTGGCTTTCGGGTTATTACCGTCCTGTGGAAATCCCGACCACAATGTGTTCTCATTCAACTGATAATATTCGTTCGTCGGATTTCCGTAAACCATAGCCCCCAATCGTCCGTTACCCAAAGGAAGCGCTTCTTCCCATACTCTTGCCGGATTATCATACCATAATTTCAATTCCGGCGCAAGCGGCTTCATCCCCTGATAGTCGTTAGTTACTTTTTGAGCAGCAAGGTGCAGACCGAAACACAGAAGAACGGCAAGAGCGCCTATCGTTTTTTTCATACTATTTATTTATTTATAAAGCGCCCCATACGGCTTATGATTTCTACCTCGTCGATTCCTTAATTCGGCTACGCTTTTTGCTTATATCTTCACATACGCCAATTCTATTCCTTTTCCGTTTTTCGGGTCTAAATTTCTCGAATAGCGGCGATTTTCATCATTATCCCAGTGTTCGTGAACGCCCAAGCTGGTAACTATTTGTCCTCCTTGCCTGTAGATGCAGCCGGAAGGAGAATTTTCTGGCGTCGCCATTTCATGCAAATAATCATCGGCATTCTCACGAACCAACAGCCACGGGCGATGTTCATTTTCAGGGTCGATATTATTTTTTGTTTGAGAATACAAAATATCCAATCCTACGGAGTCCAAAGCCACTCCATCTTGTGAAGCCAAAATGCAGGAAGGCCATTCCGGATTAGTGTAAGGATATGTCTTATTATAAAATGGCGCATTAGGAAAATGTACCGCATAAGAAGAATGTTTCCGGGCAGAATAGAGACCGTCCAGCAGATAGAGAAAAGTCTTTTTCCCAATATTGGGTGATGCTGCCAAATCGACAAGGGGAGAGTAGGCGTTTTTCTTTGCATCTCGGTTTGTATTCATAACTGCGTGTAAATCAGACGGACCTTGTATTGAACCGAAGAGATTCTTTCCGCACATTGTCACTGCGGTTTGCCCTTCATCACCTTTCTCCATATTGGAGTAGGGATAAGAATGGCATTTTAACACAGCAAGATTGATGAGGTAGGTTGCCTCTTTAACTTGTCTCGGAATATTCACGGCATTTTCGTAATTCACCCCGTTTGAGTATTCCATTCCCTTTACCCAATCGGGTTGTTCGGCTCGGCTAAAATCGCCGTAAACAGGGTGTTTTTGTGATTCTACAAATTCTTTTTCCTGCATGAAGCGGACGTCTTTGAAATCCGTCCAGACTTTTCTCAGCACTTCGGAATAGATGTATCGTTTTGCATCGTAAACAATGATATTGTTCTCCGGGACTTTGGCATATTTTACCAATTGTTCAATCAAAGCGTAAATGGTTTGCGGTGAAACATCGGTATAGTTATTTTCTCTTACCGGACGACCGGTAGCGTTCATATTTACTTTAACTGCAATAATTTCTCCTCTTTTGTAGCCCTTGCTTCCCCTTCCGAGCGACTTATTGTGGTATTGAAACAATGCCTTCCAAGCCTCATCGAATTTTGTTTTTCCGGTCAAAGAAGATATTGCGTTCTCCATCATTTGCGTCACCTTTTCTTGGCTCGTATTTTCATCTAACCACCAGGGACTTTCCATCGATTTCCAATCACCGTTCCAATGAGCCGCTCCGGGAGCATGAATCCAAACAACTCTTCCGGAAAAAATTCCTTTAGCCTTGCCCATCGGCAGATTAGTCATATCAGGTTTCCAATCGAACTTTGTTGCAGGCTTTAGCTCGGCAACTTGCTGCATTTCTTTTGCATTCAGAATGCCTGACTTTATAAATCGTGATGGGGCTATAGCCACCAAAGTGCTTAATCCCAATTTTTTAATAAAACCTCTTCGATTTGAGTTCATAATATTCAAGTTTATAACAAAATTAGTATAATCAATTAATTCCTGTTTATAAAAATGAATCAAATACTTGTATTTATAAATCAAAATAGAATGGTTGTCAGCAGCTAAAATAATTATGTTTAGATTCGATATTTTTGATTTATTATTATAAGTTTTTGAATTGATTTTGCAAAACCTCTTCTGTATATATGAATAATTTTGTTGCGGAAAGCATAATCAGGCAGAGAATGGAAAATCCATATACTACTTTATTAACACAATTAAATTCAAATTTTATGAATTGGAAAAGAAACACACTAAGTTTTATTCCGATTGGAATGAAAAAAAGGAACATGATTAAAGTTAAGAGAATCTTTCTCTTAGCGGTTTTTGTCCTCAGTTTCCATTTACTTGGAACAGCCCAGCAGATTGCCATAACCGGCAAGGTATCGGATTCTAAAAACGAACCGTTGCTTGGCGTAAACATTTCAGTAAAAGGAACGGCAGTGGGTACGGTCTCTGACGAGAACGGGCAGTTTAGTTTAACTGTTTCGGATGAAAGTTCGGTATTGCTTTTTAAATATATCGGTTATATCGATATTGAGCAACGGGTTGGAAGTAATCGTAATCTGCAAATTACGATGAAAGAAGATTTAAAAAATCTGGAAGAAGTGGTGGTTGTCGGATATGGAACGCAAAAGAAAGTGAATCTGACCGGAGCAGTGGGGACGGTTAATTCGACAGAACTAAATTCTCGTATTACTCCCAGTACAACCGCTCTCCTTGAAGGGCGTATTCCGGGACTTCAAGTCACTCAGAATTCTGCAATGCCGGGGAACGAAGGAATAGAAATGCAAATCCGGGGTATGGGAACTTACAGTGGAGGTACTAATCCTTTAATACTTGTTGATGGTGTTGAAGGGGATCTTACTAAGGTTAATCCGAATATGATTGATAATATTTCCATACTCAAAGATGCTTCCTCTACCGCTATATACGGGTCTAGAGCGGCAAATGGAGTCATTCTCGTTACCACAAAAACAGGAAACGAAGGACGACTGAATGTTGAATATACATTTAACTATTCAAGCCAAAGACCGACTGAACCCATGAAGCGTATTACTAATTCGGTAGAATATATGGAATTAGTGAATAAAGCCATTGATTTCTCAGGCAACGTTAATACCGGATGGAGATATACCGACGAAGAAATCGACCGATACAGGAAAGGACAGGACCCCAATGATCCCAGTTACAATCCTGCGCAATATCCCAATTGCGACTGGTTGGATTATTTGCTTCGAAACGGCGCAATACAACAGCATTTTTTAAACATCAACGGAGGTAGAGCAGGAACGACATACAATGCCGGATTAGGATATATGAATCAGACAGGACTTTTAATAGGTACTGCTTATCAACGATATGACGCGCAATTTAATTTTAAGTCCGCATTAACCGACAGAGTTACTTTCGGAACAAATATTTCAATGAATTACGGCATACGCCACGATACTTCCTTTAATGATACGGATATGGGAAATATGAATGCCTCACGCGATCAAATACGGGCGGCTTACGCTGCTTCGCCTCTGATGACTCCGCAACTCCCTGACGGAAGCGGACGGTGGTCTGCTTATGCTTATGAAAGTAAGGGTGGAAACAAAAATCCGATAGAGCAAGCAATGATAGGAGGAGGGCAATTGATTGACAATAATTATATATTGGCAAGTTCATTTTTGAACGTAAAAATCATTGATGGACTCAATGCTGAAGTTAAAGGAGCCGTTAAATACAATGAAAGCGAAAATAAAATAATGCTTGCAGCTTTAACCGGATCGGTTTTCCTTCCGGATAACAACGGCGTTTATAAAGATAATCCTTCCACAGCTAACCAAAGTTTTCGTCAACGCAACGACAGGTCAAAACAATATACATTATACGGTACTCTGACCTATTTAAAAACATTAAACAAAGTGCACAATATCGGAGCAATGGCAGGATACAGCCAGGAAAATTATAATTACGAACAGATTGAAGGTTACCGTATCGGTTACACAACTACAGACATGTGGTATCTACATGCAGGTCCGACCCCATCACAAACCAATGAGAGTTCGGTTACTGAATGGGCGCTGATGTCGTTCTTCGGACGTTTGAATTATGATTACAACGGTAAATATCTATTTGAAGCAAATGTACGTCAGGACGGAACTTCTCGATTGCCTAAAAGCGGACGTTGGGGTACGTTTCCGTCTGTATCTGCCGGATGGAGGATCTCGGAGGAAGATTTCATGAAAAATTTATCATTCCTGACTAACCTGAAAATAAGAGGTTCTTGGGGACAATCAGGAAATCAAATGACATTAAGTAATTATCCTTATCAGGATGTACTCAATTCAGACAATTACAATCTTGGAGGGACAATGAGCAAAGGTTATTACAGTACAGCAATGATTAACCAGCAAATCAAATGGGAAACAACCACTTCGACCAATGTAGGAATTGATTTTAGCATACTGCATAATAAACTTTATGGCTCGGTTGACTGGTATAGAAAATATACTACCGATATTCTTCGGCTTCTTCAAGTTCCTAATTTTATCGGCGTCAGCGGACCAACGGTTAATCAGGGAGAGATGAAGAATGTCGGATGGGAATTTTCTCTTGCTCATGATAATACAATCGGACAAATACATTATGAAATTAAAGCAAATCTGGATACTTACCAAAATACACTGGTAAAATTCGGCGCCGATGAAATCAATGGCGTAAATATACATAAAGAAGGTTTGCCTTGGAATACCTATTATGTTATGATTCAAGACGGCGTTTATCAAAATCAAGCAGAAATAGATAATGAAAACGTAGTGAGACAATATGCCGGAGGAGTAACAATTAAACCGGGGGATATCAAATATAAAGACATCAACGGTGACGGAATAATAGATAATATCAATGACCGTGCTCCCGTATCGGGCGCTTTTCCAAAATTCAATTATTCTTTTAATATTTATCTCTCATATAAAATGTTTGATTTGACATGTTTTTTCCAAGGGGTACAAGGCAAAAAATTATATGTATCGGCATGGGGTATCACTCCATTTAATCAGGCGTCTCCTCCGCCTGTGTTCTGGAGAGACGCATGGGATGGCGAAGGTACGTCAAACTTTATTCCCCATATTTATATGGATGGATATGGTCCCATGCAAGCAGGCAATTCATCATTTTATCTCAGAGATGCGTCTTACTTACGTATGAAAAGTCTGCAAATCGGAGCTAATCTTCCTAATGACTGGGCGAAGAAAATACTTATTCAAAATGCAAGAATTTATTTCTCCGGAGACAATTTGTTGACATTTACAAAATTCTTTAGTGGACAAATCGATCCGGAACGTACAGGACAGGGATCAAGCGATGCTTCATACCCTCAATCTAAAATATTTACTTTTGGCGTAAAATTGACATTTTAAATTTTATAAAACATGAAAAAATATTTAATTATAATAAGTTGTTCTTTAACAGCCGTAATTTTTACATGCTGCAGCGGTTTTCTTGACAAACAACCATTAGACCAAGTAAGTAAGGATACTTTTTTTAAAAGTAAAAGTGATATACAGCAAGCGCTTGTTTCTACTTATTTTCGCTATCGGTCACAAGTGATAGGAGGTATGGGTGCCGGAAACGGTTCTGCTATGGATTTGGAGACATTAACAGATAATGGCTACTCTTCATCCGGATTTCAGAGTTTACAAAATATTGCTCAAGGAGGTATGACTTCTTCTATGGGAGGCGCTGTTACTACTATGTGGAATGATGCCTGGCAAGGCGTTGCATACTGTAACTATTTCTTGGATAATCTTGATAGAGAAGAAGTAAAATCTTTGCTCACAGATGAAGAATATAAGCAATACAGAGGTGAAGCTCTATTCAATCGTTGTTATTTCTATTTCTTACTGATTCAATGTTATGGAGATATACCATTGGTTCTTCACCACGTTACGCTTGATATGCCTTACATGGATATGCCGAGAGACCCTGTAAGTACAATTGTGACCCAATTGCTTTCAGATATGGATTTGGCTATAGATGGACTTCCATTAATTGCCTACACTGACGGGCATGCCGTAAAAGGATCTGCTATATTGTTGAAAACACGGATATTGATGTATAACAAACAATATGCCGATGCGGCAACAACAGCCTATTCTCTCATTGGAAATTCTCAGAATCCATATAAACTTGCCGATGATTATGCAGGAATATTTTTCGAAAAACAAGCGAATAATCCTGAAATTTTATTTTCCGTGTGGTATTCTTCTCCGGATGATATGCATCAGTTTGACCAATATACAGGAAGCCGTATGTCATGCTACCCTTTATTTGATTTGGTGAAATGTTATGAAGAAAAATCTCCCGGAGTAAAAGACCCGCGCTTAGGGATGACTGTTTTTATGGTAGGAGATCCGTGGGTAATGTATGACGGAACTACAACCCAAACATTCCAATATGCAACATGGAACGCTGCAACCGGGAAACAGGATCTATTACTTGATAACACGGTATATACTTATGGTTATCGTCAGTTTCCGCCGCGCAATGGTACTCCAAGAACATCGGAAAGTAATATTCCTGCCAGTTCTTTGGCTTGGAAAAAAGGCGTGAACCAAAGTTTAATACAAGCGAGAGATAAAATCAGTTCACAACATTGCGTATTGATGCGCTATGCTGATCTTCTGTTATTATATGCGGAAGCAATGTTTGAATCGGGACAAGGTTCGGATACTAAAGCCTTACAAGCACTAAATGATGTACGTGGACGCAAAGGAGTGGAAATGCCTCCGAAAACAGAACTGACACGGGAAATCGTTCGTAATGAGCGACGCGTAGAGTTGGCATACGAAGGTATCCGTTATTATGATATTAAGCGTTGGGATATAGCAAAAGATGTTATCCCGATGAAAGTTCCCGATCCGACCATTGCAAAGAATATAGATTGCAGGTGGGATGGTAATTTATGGCCTATACCACAAAATGTGATGAACATTATGGCTCCGGCAGGATGGAAAAATAATGCTCCCTATTAATTAAAACAATTCAATAGAAGATATCCGGAAAATTCTTTGTAATATTCCGGACATCTTTTGTTATTTTGTATATTTGAATTCAATATCAATGATTTGTGTATGAAAAGAAATAAATTCTACAAATTAATCGCTTTCTTTGTTTGCGGCATTTTTTCTCCGCTTCATTTGTTGGGACAGCCAACATATTCTTCAGAAAGAAGTGAATGGATATATTTTGGAACAGATGGAAAACTTGTTTATAAAACAACTCCCAATGGCGATAGGATAATGGATTTTTCATACGCAGGATATAAAGGCGGCGGTGTTGTTCTGCCTGATATTCCGGTTAAAATAACAGTGAAACCTTCGGGAGAAGGAGATGATACTCAAACTATTCAGACGGCTATTGATAAAATCTCATTGTTAAAACCTGATAAAGATGGATTTCGGGGAACTGTCTTCCTTTCGCCGGGGGTATATACATGCTCCCAATCAATTACCATAGAGAAGAGCGGAATAATATTGAGAGGTAGCGGAAGTAGCCTGGAAAATACAAATAAAGATAAAATCAGTACCATACGCATGACCGGAGGAAAACATACAGCAATTATTATCGGACTTTCGGGTAAAAATTCTTCAAAGCACGATAATATAAAAACATTTCTAACCGAACACTATGTGCCATCGGGGTGTTCATCTTTTAGCGTTAGAAGTACTTACGGGTTTAATGTTGGAGATATCATTGATTTACGGCATCCTGTCACCAAGGCTTGGGTGCATTTTATGCAAATGGATGATTTGGTTCGGGACGGGAATCCGCAAACATGGCTTCGAGAAGGTAGTCAGCTTATTACTCAACGAAGAATAAAATCAATTACCGGTAATAGAATTACGGTGGATGTACCGTTGTCCGATTCATACAATGCTGAATATCTTGATCCTCCCGGTACAGAAGTTGTTCAGGTTGCCATCTCAAAACAACTTGAGCAAGTTGCAATTGAACATATACACATTATATCGCCCGAACAGGAAGTGAATCATACTCAGGAATTATATACTGCAATTCGTCTGAATGGAACAAACTGTTGGATGAAAGATATTTTGATTGAAGAAACTATGAATAGCGTAAGTGTTGGAGGACAATTTATTACATTGGATCAGGTCGTTGTAGTTCGGAAAGCGCTACATTTAGGGGCTTCCAAACCGGCAGAATTTGCGCCTAATGCCGGACAAATACTGCTTAACCGTTGTTCCGTTGTTGCGGACAATGTCTGGTTTGCGGCTACCGGAGCAGGAATAAGCGGACCAATCGTATTTCTTAACTGCACGTTTAAAGGAGACGGACACATTGAAGGGCATCAGCGTTGGAGTACAGGTATGTTATTGGATAATTGTCATTTACCGGAGGGTGGTATTGACTTTAAAAACAGAGGTTCGATGGGTTCCGGACATGGATGGGGAATTGGGTGGGCTGTAGCATGGAATTGTGTAGCAAAAAGTTTTGTAGTGCAACAGCCTCCCGGAGCTTATAATTGGGCAATCGGTTGTATTGGAGAAATCGTTTCTCTCCCCCGCCCGTTCAATACCGAAGGGCTATTACCATCCGGAATTTTCGAATCGCACGGAAAACCGGTTTATCCCCAAAGTCTTTATTTAACACAGCTTGCTGAGCGCTTAGGTAAGAACGCATTGAAGAATATCGGCTATGATTTGCCATAAATAATGTTTTTCATTTCAAAGAAGATACTGACATTGTGTTAAAAAAGAAAATAACATGAAATTAAAGGTGTAAAATAATTATTTTAATAAAAAATGTAATAATAATTTTATTTGATTATGAAGAATTTTGTTACCGCACTCAGTGTACTGATGATACTGATGAGCGCTTGTACTCCTGCTATGCAGAAATCAGAACTGTTTCTTGTGTTGCCCGACTATTGTCCTACTCCCGACGGCATGGCTATCGCTCCTAATGGCGACCTCATATTGGCATGCCCCAACTTTGCCGATCAACGCTACCCCGGTTGCATTATGCGCATCACTAAAGATGGGAAAATCAGCAAGTGGTTCGATGTTCCTGTTTTGCCCGAAACAGGCTTGGCTTGTCCGATGGGTATTGCTTTCGACGAAAAAGGCGATTTGTTCATTTGCGACAACCAAGGATGGACAGGCTCTGAAGCCGGAAAGAGCAGGGGACGTCTGTTACGCTTGACTTTTGACGAAAACAACAACATAAAAGACACAATCGTTGTGGCGTATCATTTGGAGCATCCTAATGGCGTGCGCGTGCATGATGGTAAGCTATATGTGACCCAGAGTTTGCTCACGGCTGACTCAATTGTCGGTAACGACCGGCGGATGCGCAGTGGCGTCTATCGTTTCGACGTCAATGACCGTAACATTGAGGCGTCTAACAGTTTGCTTGACCCCTACCTGCTGGTTACGTTCATTACTCAAAATGAGAAAGTTGAATATGGCGCCGACGGTTTGGTATTTGATGATGCGGGCAATCTTTACGTGGGCAATTTTGGCGATGGAGCAATACATAAAGTAGTATTCGATAGCGTGGGCAATTTACTCTCAAGCGCCGTGTGGGCGCAAGATATAAACCAGCTGCGTTCAACTGACGGCATTTGCATTGATAGCAAAGGCAACTTATGGGTGGCAGATTTTTCGGACAACGCCGTAGCAGTAGTATCGCCTGAGGGGAAGATACGCCGTATTGCCAAAAGTCCCGACTCGGACGGAAGTCATGGTGAGCTTGACCAGCCGGGCGAACCGATTGAATGGAATGGAATGATTGTAGTTTCCTGCTTCGATTTGGTAACAGGTCCCGACAAGGTTAATACCGGTCACCAAGCGCCTTATACGTTGGTAAAATTAAAACCGTTATAGTTGTTAAAAATCATGAGAAAATTTCTGTCAACATTTTGCGGGGCTGCAATTTGCGGAGGATTTGCTTTTTCTATTTGGCCCGAGATGTGGAAAACCTATGGATTGCTGGGCGGATTCTGCGCCGCATTTTTTGTAATCAGCCTAATGTGGTATATGAACCATTATAACGGCGTAATCTACAACCCTGAAGGAAAAATTTGGCTTGACCAGGGGTGGTGCATTGGCGCCGCAGGAATTAGTTGGGGCATAGTACGTTTTCGGAGTAATATTTCAGCCGTACTGAGTGCGATGCCTACATTGGCGTGCTGCCTGATTGGGGGTGCCCTTGCCGGATGGGTGGTGTGGCTAATTCGTCGTGAAAAATCGATGCAACAAACTTAAATATGATATGTAATGAGTAATTGGCTACAAACATACAACGAGGTGTTGGGCATGTACAACGCCGCCATTGTGACCGGTATCTTCGGCGCCTTTTGCGTGGCATTCGTAGTGCTGATATGCTGGCCCAAATTAGTTAAAGATTTCGGACCCATAGGTGGGTTTCTTGCGGCAGCGTTCATTATCGGTACCTGCTGGATCATTAATCATAAACTTCCCGGATTTGGTTTTATGACCGGTCTTGCCACCGATTCTAAGGGCGAAATGATGCAATTCGGATTGATTCATCAAGGTTTGCGAGGAGCAGCTCCATGGGTTGATATGGGTTTTGCTATTGCCATCGGTTTTGTAACCTTCGATTTGCTTGAAGCTCCAAAAGGCAAACGCGTCGCATTGGCAAAAGAGGCTTTTCCGCGATGGATAACCATCATGGCTGGAGGAGTGACCGGAGGAATTTTGGCAGGACTTACCGGATTTACGAATGCAATATTTTAAGCGTATGAAAAGATGTATTTTAGCTCACGACTTGGGCACAAGTGGCAATAAGGCTACGCTTTTTGACGAATTTGGTACGCTGATTGCTTCAAAAACAGCGGTTTACCCGACCAATTATACCGACGGTAACAGGGCAGAGCAAAATCCGGACGATTGGTGGAAAGCCATTGTCGAAACCACGCGCTCGTTGCTTGTCGAAGTAAAAGACGTCAAGGTGGCAGCTATAGCCTTGAGTGGTCAGATGATGGGTTGCCTGTGCGTTGATAGAAATGGGAAGCCGTTGCGTCCTCATCTACTTTATTGCGACCAGCGCTCTGTAGAGCAAGAACGATTATTGGCTGAACGTATTGACCCATTAGATTTTTATGCAATTACCGGACATCGTATCAGTGCGTCATATTCGATAGAGAAACTAATGTGGATACGTCAGCATGAACCTGATATTTTTGCCCGTACAGCGGTGATGCTCAATGCAAAGGATTATATCAATTTTCGACTTACAGGCACAATTGCCACCGATCCTTCCGATGCATCCGGAACCAATGCCTACGACTTGAACCGATGGGCGTGGTCGGAAAAAATCTTGGAAGCTGCCGAACTTGATTTGTCTCTTTTTCCTTCGGTAAAGCAATCTACCGACGTAATAGGCGAGGTTACCACTGAAGTTGCTCGTGAAACGGGACTGCGGGCAGGTACGCCCGTGATATGCGGCGGAGGAGACGGCAGTTGCGCAGGAGTCGGCGTTGGCTGCGTGTCTCCCGGATTAGTCTACAATTATTTGGGTTCATCGTCGTGGGTGGCTCTGACGGTCGAAAAGCCAATTGTTGACCCCCAACGTCGCACGATGAACTGGGCGCATGTAGTTCCGGGCTTGCTTCATCCGTCAGGAACGATGCAGACTGCCGGCGCAGCCCACAGTTGGATGGCGCGTGAAATGTGCCGTGACGAGCAACGGCAAGCCAATAAAACCGGAACAAGCGTGTATCGACTGATAGACGAGGATATTACCCAATCCCCCATTGGCGCCGACAAGTTGCTATTTCTTCCTTACCTGCTCGGCGAACGAACGCCCAGATGGAACGTTGACGCAAAAGGTGCCTTCATCGGCTTAACTCTTTCACACCGGCACGAGGATATGTTGCGGGCTGTAGTTGAAGGAATTTCGATGAATCTGAGCTACATTATAGACATTTTTCGCCAACATGTACCTATCAGTACAATTACAGTGATTGGCGGCGGGGCGCGAAGTAGTGTATGGACACAAATTATGGCGGATGCTTACGACGCCGAGATACGTATTCCAAACTACCTCGAGGAGGCTACTTCGATGGGAGCAGCTATACTTGCCGGAATAGGTGCGGGTATTTTCTCCGATTTCGGAGTAATTGACCGGTTTATCAAAATCAATAAGGTTCTGCAGCCTATCCCTGAAAATGTGACTAAATATAAAGCCTTGAAACCGCTTTTTGACGAAGCTTATTTTGCGTTGTGCGGAGTATATAAGGGCTTATCGGATTTGAAGATTTAGTATAAATAATATTATATTTTTATGAAATGCGTAGTAGTGACACAATCCGGACAAATTGAGATCCGGGAAGTCGATAAACCGGTGCCGGGACCCTATCAGGCTTTGGCGCGTCTTGAGGAGGCAGCACTTTGCAATGCCACTGACAGCAAACTTTATGAAAGGCATTTCCCGGGCATAGAAGATTATCCCCTCGTGCTGGGACATGAGACGGTAGGTATCGTCGAAACTGTGGGCGGTAAAGTGAAAAATTTTAAGCCGGGCGACAGAGTTATTGGCGGATTACTCGGTACATTCAGCGATCCTCACCTTTACAGCGGATGGGGCGGCTTCAGCGAATTCGTACTGGTGCACGACCACGACGCTATGGTAGCGGCAGGCGTAGCCGACGAGTCACATGGCTGGTTTGACGCCTGCGAAATTCAAAATGCTGTTCCTAAAGGTATTTCTGCCGACGACGCAGTGCTTGCCTGCACATGGCGCGAGGTGTTAGGGGCGTTTCGCGACTTTCGTCTGCAACCGGGCAAAAAAGCTATCGTTTTCGGAGCGGGACCGGTAGGATTAAGTTTTGTAAAACTCGGAAAACTTTTCGGCTTGAGACAAATAGATGTTGTTGACCCACTACTTGAGAAGCGTCGATTAGCGCAGAAGATGGGAGCCGATCATTTTTATACGCCAAAAGAAGTACAATCTGCCGATTTTCTTGCCCGTGAAAGACGCTCTTATGATACGGTTATTGACGCCGTGGGGCTTGATGCAGTGGTTAATTCAGGTTTACCATTATTAAAAATGGCGAGCGATATGTGCGTGTATGGTGTAATGACCAAAAATCCAACCATCGATTTAAGCAAAGCGCCTTACAATTTCGAACTTCATATACACCAATGGCCAACGCGCAGCGAAGAACGGTCGGCGATGAAAACTCTTGCCTGCTGGATCAGTGAAGGAAAACTCAAAGCTTCCGACTTTATAAGCCACCGCTTCACGATGAATCGAATTGGCGAAGCATTCGAGGCTGTGAAACGTGGGGAAGTAATCAAGGCTATATTGACTTTTTAAACGACAAAATATTTTAAGGCGTTATAGCTGTTATGGACAAGATAAGGACTGTATTAGGAGATATCTATCCTGAAGCGCTCGGATTCACACATTGCCATGAGCATATTTTTATTGAACGGGGTAAAAATGCAGTCATAAATCCCGCACTGTTGCTGGATGATTACAGAAAAAGTTTGCGGGAATTAAATCTGTTGCATGAAGCCGGCGGCAGTGCGTTGATAGATGCTCAGCCTGTAATGGCAGGACGAATGGCAGAATGGCTGGTGAAAGCATCGCAGGATTCAGGCGTTCATATCATTGCATCCACAGGTTTTCATAAAACTTGCTTTTATTACGAAGACAGTTACATATTCCACAGAACGGAACAGGAAATTACAGAACTCTATATCAGCGAAATAGCACATGGCATGCTGACTTCAAGACAGGCAGGAACTCAAAATTCGGATGCCAGAGCAGGAATCATCAAAACGGCAGTAGATTTCGGAGGCATATTTGCAGATAAAATATACGAAAAACTTCACTCGGCTGCTGCGGCAGCCCAGATGGAAACTGGCGTACCTGTGATGTGTCATATAGAGGCAGGAGCCGATGCGGAAGAAGTAATACGGTTTTATACCGATGCAGGCGTTCCTGCACAATCTCTCTGGCTTGCGCATTTAGACAGGGCG
>JGI24705J35276_12237969_pt1 | contig 14601 bp, 18 predicted proteins | sample TergutNt197P4_FD_35276 | JGI IMG/M metagenome (IMG submission 35276) | reverse complement strand
CCCAGGTGTTCACCCACGTCTGCCACGAGAACCGTCCCTACTGGCAACCCCCATTGTTCACTTTGCAAAAAATGTCGAAAGGTTTTAAAAGAATTTTTTAAAAAATACTTTACAAAATAAAACGGCCGTGCTATAATTTCTATCAGGTTAAATATTTTTTATATTTAATATCTTAAAATCTTAAAAGATAATCTTAAATTCTAAAGATTATCATTTTCAAAAACTAATTTTAAAAAATTAAATATTTTTAAGCAAAATAACTTTCCTATGAGATAGTATTTCTTGAACTAATTACGTAATTATATGTTATGCCCCCGTAATTTATAAATACAAATAAAGGTATTGAGTTATTAAAAAATATTTAACTTAAATTTATTTTGAGGAGGTGAAAATTGAAAATAAATAAGAAGGTAATAGTAATTATATCTATTACACTAATCTTATTAATGCTTTCTTATTATAGCTTTTCAAAATTATATATTCAAAATACAGGAAGCGGACTAGGCGAAATAGCAAGATGGTCGTTTAAAACAGAAAATCGAGAAATTTTTTTAAAAGACTTAACTAATGAAATAGGTTTGGCTAACGAAAAAATAGCACCTGGTACAAAAGGTAATTTTGATTTAGTAATTGATGCTACTGGTTCAGAAGTTTCGGTTGATTATGAAGTAAATGTTTTATCTGAAACCAGCTTGCCAGAAAATATGAAATACTATGTCAAAAGAGAAAATAATTATATGAGCTCTAAATATTCATCATTACATGAATTGGCACAAACTGAGCTAAAAGGCAATATACCTATTAATGGAAATCAAAAAATAGTAATAACCATTAATTGGGAATGGCCATATGAAACAGAAGATTTTTTAGAAACAGAAGAATATGATAATTCAGATTGGGAATATGGTACAAAAGCAGATTTAGAATATAAATTTGTTTTGCAAATTGTAGGCACTCAATCTAAAACTATTTTATCCAATTCAAAACCTTATATAGTAGAGAGTAATAGCTCTCTACTAAGGCGGATGATAATGCCCGCTTTAGCAGAGAGCTAATGCTAAGGAGCATAAATGAATTTCAAAATAATCATATTAATATTATTTATTCTATATATACCCATCATATCTTTCTCAAAATACATATCCAAATTTGAAATACAAGGTAAAGCAAATGTAGCAGAGCCTGTTATTGTAATAGAAGAAGCGGATTTTAAATCTACAATTGTTAATAAAAAAACATTTCCAATAGAATATAAATTTACAATAAAAAATTATATTGAAGATAAAATAAATGAGATTGAATTTTATTACAACATTGAAGTGCAGGCAAAGCCAAGCAATTTTCCAATTAAATATACATTAATAGATGTAGAAAATGAGGAAGATATAATTCTTAATGGAAATAAAACAGATAATCTAAAAATATTAAAAGAAGTTAAAGAGGAAAAGAATTATATGTTGCTAATTGAGTGGGACGAAAAAGATGGGGAATTAAGCAATGAAACTAAATTAATTATAAAAATAAATGTTGAACAGAGGAATGAAGAAAGGAGCGAAGAACAATAAAAAAAGGAATTAAAATATCTTGTATAGTTATGGTTTTTGTTGTAGCTATTGTATTTTTATTAGTACTTAATATTAATAAAACATATAAAGCAAAAGTTAATTCAGAAGCCATAGAAGTAAAAGACTTTATAGAAAATATAGAATTATTGGAGCCACAAGAATTGTACTGCGATGGCAATATTGGAGCACTAACAATACCAGCTATATTGCTAGAAGAAGCACCAATAAAAGAAGATGTAGAATTGAGAGTTTTGTCTCAGGCAATAGGACATTTTCAAAATACAAGCTTGTATAATCGGGAATGTGGGCTTGGCCTCACATAATTCAGACAATACAGGAGACTATTTCAAAAATCTTAACAAAATAAAAAAAGGAGATAAGATTTACTATAAAACAAATTACGGAACTAAAATATATACTGTAGAAACAATAGTGGAAATTGAAGAAACGGATTTTAGTTATTTGGAAGAAACAAAAGATAATAGAATCACATTAATAACTTGCGTAAAAGGCAAGCCGAATTTAAGATTGTGTGTTCAAGGAATAGAAAGGAAGAAAGAATGAAAAAATTAAAACAAAAAATAATTAGTATAATAATATTATTGATAACATTTACATCAATAATAAATACAGTATCGATAGGGGCGTTTCAAGCTAACCTACAATTTTCACACAGAACAGATTTTTATTTAACATACAATGGAGCAAGGTTTTACCAATCTGTAATTTTTTACGATTATGAAGGACAAAAACATTATGCGTATTGTCTTAATGCAGATAGACCTGGAGCAGAAACCGAAAGATATATTGCAAATGTTTATGAATACATAAATGATGATAAAATATGGAGAGTAATGAAACATGGTTTCCCATATTGTTCACCAACTGCGATGGGATTAAGAAACGAAGATGAAGCATTTTATGTTACAAAAATGGCGGTTTATTGTATGATAGGGCAAAGAGATATAAATGGTTTTGGACCATATAACGGCAACGACCATGTATTAAATAGCCTTAGAAACCTTGTAAATATAGGGTTTAATGGCACAGAAACCAGACAAACTCCAAACTTTAATATAAATAAAATTGGAAATACAGGGATAGATAATATTAACAATAATTATCTCTCACAAACTTTTCAAATTTCATCTTCATTAGATTTAAAAGATTTTGAGGCAGGTATTGTAAGTTCAACAATATCTAATACAACAATAACAGATATGAGTAACAATATAAAGAAAACTTTTAATTCAAGTGAACAATTTAAAGTATTAATACCATTATCAAATATAGCTAATGATATAGACATATCTATAGAAGTTTTTGGGAAAGCAAAAACATATCCAGTGTTTTTTGCATTGGCACCTGACCAGACATTTCAAAACTATGCAATAAGTTTTGATGCATTTGAATTAGGGCACAACGTAACTACATTACAAGAAAAGTTATGTGGATATATAAGCATTACAAAACGTAGTAGCAAAGACAACTTATATAGTGAATTGTCAAAAGGAACGCTACTAGAAGGAGCTGTTTTTGAAATATATAATAACAAAAATGAAATTGTAGATATAATAACAACCGATGAATTTGGGATAGCAAAAAGTAAAAGTTTGCCAAAAGGAATTTACAATGTAAAAGAAATATTGGCACCAAAATATTATTTAATTAATGAAAATAAATTTGAAGTAGAAATTATAAATCATCAGGAAACAGTAAATATAGATATAACAGATGAGAACGCAGATATTAAGGTAGATATTGAAAAAACAGGAACTGCGGAAGCTCAGAATAATGAAAATATTTATTATATTTTTGAAAACATAGCAAACAAATCCAATGTTTCATTAGATAATTTTACATGGCAAGATGTATTGCCAACAGATGCTGTGAGAGCAGATAAAATATATACTGGAATATGGAATCAGGAGTTGGAATATTCCATATGGTATAAAACCAATTTAAATGATTACAAATTATTGAAAGATAAATTAAGCACAAAAATTATATATGAAATTGATTTTAATGAAGTGGTATTAAAAGAAGATGAATATATAACAGAATATGAATTTAGATTTGGAACAGTAGATAAAGGATTTAAAGAGACAGAATCCCCAGCATTGTTTTGCAATGTACTGGATGGCTTAAGCAATGGTTTTGTGTTTACTAATTTTACAAAAGTTTCTGGGACGTATTTCGATAAATATGTAGAAGCGATAGATAAATGGAATACTATTATATATAACAAAATAGACCCGGGTCCAAAACTACCTAAAACAGGTGGTTAAAATATGAAGAAAATAATTATAATAATATTTTTATTATTGCTTATTAGTAATAACATATATGCAAAATATAAACATACTTTTGAAAAAACAATATACTTTACAAGAGATATATCTTTACCAGAAGTTACAATATTATATTCTGAAACTAAAAAAACCAGTGATGATGTTTTAATAACAATAAAATTAAATAGAGAAATAGAAGTTTTAAGTGAAGGCTGGAAATTAGATGAAGATAATAAAATATTAACAAAAGAAGTAAGTGAAAATATAAGCGATATAGTACTTGTGAAAGACTTATCTTGCAATATTTTTGAGATACCATATGAGGTTACAAATATAAACCAAATTTAAATATGAAAAACTGCCAGCGAAAAATTGCTGACAGTTTTTATGTTTTACATATTATAAAGGTGGCATAATTATTTCTCTTTCAAATTTAACAATCGTGCCTTTCTTCACATACGCATTTACAATTGCACATTCGCAGTTGCTTTGTATAATATTACTAACATTTTGCGGATCGTATGATGGTCCACCAGTTGTAGTAATATACATGCTTCCTGAATGAGTTTCTTGAGTATTAACAACCGAACTATAAAATATAGCTCCAATGTTATAACTTTTGTCGTTAATAAGAAGCTGGCTACCTAACTTTGCCATCAGATTCCGCTGTGCGATTACAATGTCGTAATCTCTAGTATACGGAGTCTGAGTTTTTCTTAGGAGGTTTATCATTCTAAAAACCATCCCGAAAACAACAAAGTCACATTTGTTTGAGTTTATTGCAACGAACTTAATTCCTTTTTGGCCTAAAGAATTAGAAACTTCAAGCATGGGATTGATTCGTTGTTTTTCCGAAGCAGCTTCTATAAAGCTTTTTTCTCGGACTCCATTAATACTATAATAATGGAAATTCGGGTAATCGGAAAGTATCCGAACAACCTCTTCAACTTGTTGCATGCCATCAAATATTTTAGTATGCTCTACTAACTGTTTTGGAGGAAGACCCCAAATCATATCTCCACCAAAGTTGATATGCTCTACATGCTGTTTCTTCCCACAATCAAGCATGTACCGAAAGGCTTTTTCACTAAAAAACTTTGAGCCGATTAGTGCATTTGATATTTCCAGATAGTTAACAATACCACTTTCTGGAAGCGGGGAATAAATAAGGTAAGAGTTGCTGTCATCTGTCTTCCAAACCACGGTTTCATCTTCAATATAAATATTATAGTTAAACTTATTATTTATATATCCGATTTCATCGAGGCTTAAACCAAGTTCATCAAAAGACATATAACCTTTCTTACGAAGCTTTAATACGGCCTTATTGATTTTTTCATTGTCAATCTTAATCCCTTTTAACAGTCTTCCGTCGGATTTCTTGGTAGCTGATTTTATCATCAGTCCAAGTCTTCTGCTAGATCTTGCAAACTGGATTTCAGTCTCATAGATGTCCTGAACATCTACTCCAAAAATTATACTGCCTTTTTCAGATATACATTTTCCGTTTTGAACAGTAATTTCAGAAACTCTTGCTCCAGTTTTAGACCTAAGTCCACGACGATTAATAAAATCTGTTGTGTGTTGAGTACTAAGAGGCGATTCGCAAACCACGTCACCATACACAAATTTTGTTAATGCGTGGTAATGGCCTGTAATTAACTTTACAATAGGGATCATCCTATCAAAGATTTTTACGGCGTTGACGTTTGAGGTACCAACTCTAAGTGAAGTTTTAAACATTGCATCCATCATTTTTTGAGAAGCGTAGGTTTCGCTTTGGGAACCACCCCTAGCTCCATCCATATGAGAGATTTCTATGGCGCAATCGCCAAAAACAAGATATCCGACATAGGATTTAAGATAGGTAAAGCTCTTACCTTTACTAACCATTTTCTCTTCAATCATAGCTAATGTACTAGCAGCTCCATCTTTTGAAGAGGCTGTATCGTGATTTCCACTACAAGCATAGTAGTCAAAATCAAATAGGGAAAGTATTGCTACTGCAGTGTTAACTTGACGATCAACTGTGGCTAGATCCAAATTTTGTTTTTGGCCGTGATAAACGCCTACATTGTCTGTCAAATCACCAGATATGGAAAGAATCCTGTAACCACTTTGCCAAAGATATGTGAGTAGCAGAATGATTTCTTCATTGTCAACTTCATTGCTACCTATATGGATGTCGGACATTTCAGCAATTTTTAATGTTGTTTGCCCTTTTCCAAATGGAAGAACAGTAAATGGATTTTCACCCTTTTCCAAGATGTAGTAGACAAATTCTTTGCTTAAACTGTCGTACTGGTACATAAGCTTATAACCGAGTGCTTTTAATTCTTGTACCTGCATTTCAGTTACACCCATTTTTTTGAGTTGGCTAATAGTATACATCTGTTTCTTTAGCAAACCAATTAGGTCATCGTTAGGAATTAACCTATCACCTGTTGGTAAGAACCGCTTTAAATCGGTGTTTCTTTTACTCATGGTAATACCCTTTCTTGTCTTAAGTATAAATAAACAAACTGAAAATGCTCCAATTTATTGTTATGTTGTATATAAAATTAATGAAAGTAGTTCATTTACTTAGTATACAACAGAGTTAATACAGCGTGTAATACCCGCATTATACCACGAAAAAACAATAAAGGAAAGACCTTTTTTATTAATTTTCAAAAAAACTAAAAAACTCTTTAAAACTTTAGTGATAAATGGTATAATGCACATATAAAGGAGATGCCATGTTTACTCAAAAAATAAAAACATATGCATTTGTTGGTACATCTGGGACAGGGAAAAGCTACAGAGCTCAATTGGTTGCAAATGAAAGAAATATAGAGTTTATTATAGACGATGGACTATTAATAAAAGGAAATGAAGTATTGGCAGGGATATCGGCTAAAAAAGCTTCAACTAAAATAGCAACTGTAAAAGGAGCTGTGTTTTCAAATGAAGAAAAAAGAAAAGAAATTCAGAAAATACTAAAAAAACATAAACCCAAAAGTATATTAATATTGGGAACATCAGATGAAATGGTTGCAAAAATTGCAAAAAACTTGGAGATAGACCCAATTATAGAAACAATATATATAGAAGATATTGCAACAGAAGAGGAAATACAAACAGCAAGAAATGTTAGAATTACACAACGGAAAACATGTAATTCCAGTGCCAACTTTTGCAATAAAAAAAGACTTTTCTGGGTACTTATTAGACCCGCTTCAAGTGTTTAAATCAACTGGAAAAGGGAATGCACCACATATATCTGAAAAATCAATAATAAGACCTACTTTTAGCTATATGGGGAAATTTCAAATATCAGATACAGTTTTTAAACAGATAATAGATTATGTTGCAAGTAAAGAAACAGCTATTAATAAAATTTCTAGAATTATAATAAGAAAACAAGAAGGTGTTAATGACGGAATATATATTTATATGGAAGTAATTATGGAATATGGATATAATGTGTCAGAATCAATTAAAACATTAAAAAGTAAAATAATTAAAGAAATTGAAAAACTAACAGCTATGAATGTGCTTAATATGGAAATGGTTATTAAAGGAGTGAATTTTGAAAAATAAAATTTGAAAGGTGGAAAGATATAATGTTTGTAGTTGCAATTGATGGACCAGCAGGTAGTGGGAAAGGCAGTGTGTGTAAAAAAGTTGCTGATTTAACTGGACTTGTAAATATAGATACAGGTGTTACATATAGGGCAGTTACATTAGCTACAATTAGAGAAAATTACAAAATTGAAGAGAAAGAAAAAATTTGTAATTTGTTAAATAATATAAAAATTGAGTTCAAAAAAATAGATGAGAAAGAAAAATATTTTTTAAATGGAGAAGATGTAACAGAACAGATAAGAACCAAAGAAGTAAATGAAATGGTATCTCCTATAGCTGCTATAAAAGAAGTAAGAATTAGAATGGTAGAACTTCAAAGGCAACTTGCAGAAGGAAAAGACATAATAATGGAAGGAAGAGATATTGGTACATATGTATTTCCAGATGCAAATATAAAAATATATTTGGATGCAAAAGTTGAAGAAAGAGCTAAGAGAAGATATGAAGAGGTGTATAATAAAAATAATAATATAACATATGAAGAAATTCTTAAGAGTTTAAAGCTAAGAGACTATAACGATATGTATAATAAAGAAATTGGTGCTCTGAAAATTGCAGATGATGCAATTGTAATAGATACCACAAAGCTTTCAATAGAAGAGGTGGTAGAAAAAATAAATAACATAATAATAACAAATGATGAGTATATAGAAATAATAGCAAATAAAACAAAGAAGTATTTAAAGTAATAATAGTTGAATATATGGGGGGCATATAAAGTGAAAACATTTAAAAAAATAATGAGAGTAATAGTAAGAGGAGCTATTCTAGGTTATTGTAAAATAATACATAGACTAAAAGTAGTTGGAAAAGAAAATATACCAAAAGAAGGACCAGTTATTTTTTGTGGAAATCATAGACATTATTTAGATGCACCAATAGTAGTAATAACAGCAGGTAGACATATAAGATATGTTGCGAAAAAAGAATTAGCAAGAAATCCATTTTTTAGATTTTTGGGATTTGTTTTTGAGGGTATATATGTGAAGCGAGATGCAAAAGATATTACAGCAATGAAAGAATGTATGAGAACACTAAAAAATGGTGGATGTGTTGGAATATTTCCTGAAGGAGTTAGGAATGGAATAGAAAAAAATAATGGGAAACTGAAAAATGGTGCAACATATATAGCGATGAAAACAGGTGCAAAGATTGTGCCATTAGGAATACAAGGAAGTGCAAAGCCATTTAGTAAATCGATAATTATTTACGGCAAGCCAATAGATTATTCAAACAGGATGTTAAATGAAAATGAAAAAGATTTAGCAGATAAAGCCACAGAAGAGCTGAAAGAAGAGATTTGGAAGTTGACAAAAACTAACGTATAATGTATAATAATAAGGTTGAATTTTAGGATTTAACCTTATTTTTTTGTTAAAAAAAATAAGATAGTATAGATGGAGAAGATAATGAGTAACAATAAAAGTATAAGAAACATAGCAATAATAGCACATGTAGACCACGGTAAAACCACGTTGGTAGATGCAATGCTTAAATCTAGCGGAGTTTTTAGAGCAAATGAACAAATTATTGAAAGAGTAATGGATTCAAATGACTTGGAAAAAGAAAGAGGAATAACCATCCTTTCTAAAAATACTGCTGTAAAATATGGAGATATTAAAGTAAATATAGTAGATACACCAGGCCATGCAGATTTTGGTGGAGAAGTTGAACGTGTTTTTAAAATGGTTGATGGAGTTTTATTATTGGTTGATAGTTTTGAAGGCACAATGCCACAAACAAAAGAAGTATTAAAAAAATCGCTTGCATTAAATTTAAAACCAATAGTAGTAATTAATAAAATAGATAGGCCAGGAGCAAGACCATTAAAAATAGCAGATGATGTTTTAGAGCTGTTTATTGAACTTGGTGCAAATGATGAACAATTAGAATTCCCAGTTGTATATGCATCGGCAAAACAGGGGATTGCAACATTGGATTTAAACAGTCCAGGCAAAGATTTAAAATGTTTGTTTGAAACAATAATAAACAGTATAGAGCCACCAAAATGTGAACTAAATGGCACAATGCAAATGTTGGTATCAAATATAGAATATGACGATTATATTGGCAGAATTTCTATTGGCAGAGTAGAAAGAGGAACCATAAATCTTGGAATGCCTGTAGCAATATGCAAAGACGGAGAAAAGGTAATTAATGCAAGAGTTACAAAATTGTATACATATGAAGGATTAAAAAGAATAGAAGTAGATAAAGCCGAAGCAGGAGAAATAGTAGCACTGTCTGGTGTTACAGATATAAATATTGGTGATACAATTTGCGATTATAACAACCCAGAAAAAATAGACTTTGTAGATATTGATGAACCAACAGTGTCTATGACATTTAGTGTAAACAATGGGCCATTTGCTGGAAAAGAAGGACAATTTATTACTTCAAGACATATTAGAGACAGGCTGTTTAAAGAACTAGACCGAAATGTAAGTTTAAGAGTAAAAGAAACAGAATCTCCAGATTCATTTGAAGTATCTGGAAGAGGAGAACTGCATCTTTCGGTATTAATAGAAACAATGAGAAGAGAAGGATATGAAATTTTAGTTTCAAGGCCAAGGGTTATATTTAAAGAAATTAATGGTGTTAAATGTGAGCCAATAGAAAAACTGGTTGTAAATGTTCCAGACAACTGTGTTGGTAATGTTATAGAAAAGCTTGGCAGAAGAAAAGCTGAGATGACAAACATGGAACCAGCAGAAGCAGGGCATACAAAAATAGAATTTAAAATACCAGCTAGAGGAATTATAGGTTTTAGAACAGAGTTTTTAACAGATACAAAAGGTGAAGGTGTAATGAACCATATATTTGACTGTTATGAAGAATATAAAGGTGAAGTTCGGAACGAGAACAAGAGGTACAATAATAGCATTTGAAAATGGTACATCAGTAGCTTATGGATTATATAATGCACAAGATAAAGGAGATTTATTTATAGGAGCAGGTGTACAAGTTTATGAAGGAATGATAGTAGGAATAAATTCAAGAGGAGAAGATTTGGCCATAAATGTATGTAAAGAAAAGCATTTAACAAATATGAGGGCATCTGGTGCAGATGATGCATTAAGGCTGGTTCCACCAATCCAAATGAGTTTAGAAAAGGCAATTGAGTTTATATCAGATGATGAGCTTGTTGAGATTACACCTAAGAATGTTAGGCTTAGGAAGAAGATACTTGACTCAAAACAACGTGAACGAGCATTGAGAAGTAAATGAAAAGGTAAAATAAAATGATAAATGAAAGTGAATTAGAAAAGATAAAAGAAGTGGCTATTAAGAACCGTGTTCCAATAATAATGGACGATACTTTAAAAGAAATTGAAGCGATTTTAAGAAAAGAAAAGCCAAAGCGAATATTGGAAATAGGGACAGCGATTGGTTACTCTGCGATTCAATTTGCCAAAATTGCAGAAGAGGCAATTATAGATACAATAGAAATTGATGTTGAAAGAGCAGAAGAGGCAAAAGTTAATGTGGAGAAAACCGGGGTATCAGATAGAGTTAATATATATGTTGGAAACGCAGTAGATCTACTGCCAACCTTAGATTATACATATGATATAGTGTTTATTGATGCAAATAAAGGAAAGTATCCTATATTTCTAGAAGAAGCAATTAGGATGACTAAAAAGAACAGTTTAATAATTGCAGATAATATTCTTTACAAAGGATATACTTTAAGCGAATATAATAAACATAAGCAAAGAACTGCAGTAAACAGCTTAAGAGAATACCTAAAACAAGCAATGATTAATGAAGATTTAGAGACCGAAATTATAGAAGTTGGAGACGGAATAGCAGTAACCAGAGTGAAAAAGCATACAAAATAACCATAATGCAATAACATAACTGTAACAATAAAAAAATTTTGTTACAAATTTGTTATTGCATTTTCAATATATTTTATGATAAACTAATAAAAACAAAATTACATAATAAAATATACTATATAGTACAAAATTTTAAAAATAGAGAGGAGATAAGAAAATGTCAGAAGGAGAAGAAAAAGAAAAAACAGGAGAGGAAAAAGAAAGAGTAGAAGACAAAATTAAAAATGCAATAAATGATACTGCAGATACATCAAGTGAATACACTGAAGAGGATAAAGAAAAAAATAAAACAATGGCTATTTTATCTTATATATTGCCATTTATACCATTTTTTGTTGAGAAAGAGAGCAAATGGGTAAAATATCACTCAACACAAGGTATGAATTTGCTGGTAATAGCAATAGTTTTAGAAGTAATAATAAGTATTCTTCGTCCAATATTAGGTTGGACATTAGGAAGCCTATTATCATCACTTTGTAGCCTAGGAGTATTAGCATTGGCAATAATAGGTATTGTTAATGTATGTAATGGAAAAGCAAAGGAATTACCTATTGTAAATAAATTTAAAATATTTAAATAAAATAGGAGGAGACTAAATTTATGAAAAAGCTTTTAATAGCAATTGTAATAATAGCAGTTGTGGGAGCAGGGTTATATTTATTTGTGGATTGGAAAGTAATTGAAGAAGACGTAAATGACCAAATATCACAAAACGATAATGATATAGGAAATGATAATATCAACATTAACCAAACAGCATTAGGAGCATTGGCAGAGCTAATGAACTCTGAAAAATATAGTTATGATTTAATAACAAAAGTTGAACATGAAGGAGAAACCATAACAGAAACAGTTAGCTTGGCAAAAGATGGCGAAAACTATGCTATATCAATGAAAGGCAACGAAGGAGAGTATCGTATAATATATAAAGATGGCGTAACATACATGATAATAGAAGCAGAAAAAATAGTAATGGAACAAACCGGCGGTCAAGATGTAGTATTTGGAATGTTGAAAGAACAAGATGAAATGGCAGAAATGTTGGGGAAATATTCAAATATAGAAAAAGTAGGTAGTGGAACAGGAGAAATAGACGGAAAAACATTACCATATGAAGAATATGATAGTGATGGATACAAATCTAAAATTTATATGGAAAATGGGCAAATATATGCAATGGAGACAGAAAATCAAATAAAAATAATAAAAAATGCTAGTAAGAGTGTTCCAGCAGGAACATTTGAAATTCCAACAGAAGGATATACAAAAATTCCATAGAACATTTAATTGATATGAGAGGTGAATCAAAGTTGAGGCACCTCTTATTGGTAGTTTTGGTAACAAAAGATGAGATATACAAATACAATAATAATGAATATATAATTTTAGGAAGGATGTCTATATGAAAATTAATAATATTGAAGAGCATGTAACAACAGTTATTATGGCAGCAGGAAAAGGCACAAGAATGAAAACAAACAAATCCAAATTAGTACATAAAATATATGATAAAGAATTGGTAAAAAGAGTGGCAGAACTTGCTACAGATATTGGGTCAGATGAAGTTATTGCTGTTGTTGGACACATGAAAGAACAAGTACAAGATGTGCTTAAAGATAGTGTAAAATATGCATATCAGGAGGAGCTACTGGGAACAGGGCATGCTGTAATGCAGGCGATTCCATATTTGAAAAATAAAAAAGGGAAAGTAGTTATTCTATATGGAGATGTTCCAATTATAAGAAAAGACACTTTATTAAACTTAATTTCAAAAAGTATAAAAAATAAAGAGTATGCCACACTTTTAACAGCTATTTACGAAAACCCACAAGGTTATGGCAGAATAGTGCGTGACGAAGGTGGTAACATTGAAGAAATTGTTGAAGAAAAAGATGCAGACCCACTTCAAAAAAGAATTAAAGAAATAAATTCTGGTATTTATTGTTTTGATATAGAAGAACTAGTGGAGGCATTAAAACATGTTAAAAATAATAATTCACAAGGTGAATATTATTTAACAGATGTTATAAAAATAATGAATGACAAAGGGTTAAAAACAGGTGCTGTTATTGTAGAAGATAATACAGAAATACTTGGAGTTAACGATAGAGCACAACTGGAATTACTAACAAGAGTTTTGAGAATGAGAATAAATGCAGAACACATGAGAAATGGTGTTACGATAGAAGATGCAAGTACAACATATATTTATGATGATGTAAAAATTGGAGTAGATACCGTAATTCGTCCAAATACTACAATAAAAAACGGAACAGTAATTGGAGAAAATTGCGAAATAGGTCCAGATGCATACATAAGAGAAAATTGCGAAATTGGAAATAATGTTAAGATTGGATATTATGTTGGGCTAAAGAAAGTTAAAATAGGAGATAACACAAAAGTACCACATATGGCATATTTAAGTGATTGCGAAATTGGGGAAAAAGGAAATGTTGGCTGTGGTGTAATTACATGTAACTATGATGGGAAAAACAAATATAAAACTAAAATTGGAGACAATGCTTTTATAGGTTCCAACGTAAATTTAGTAGCCCCAGTAACTTTAGGTGATGATGTGTTAATTGGTGCAGGTTCTACAATTACAGAAGATGTGCCATCAGGTAAATTGGCAATAGCAAGAGAGAGGCAAGTTATAAAAGATAAGAAGAAATAAGAAATGATTGGGATAGACAGAGGGACGTAAGAGTTGTCTACTGAAAAGGGCTAGCCCTTTTCAGTAGACAACTCTTACGTCCCTCTGTCTATCCCATTTGGCATGGTTTTTTCCCATTGGCCTTACGGCATTCGTTGTTCACCAGGCATAATATAATCAATTATACCGTAAATCAATGCACCTATTATAGCGGCCATCCAAGAAATTGTGTAGCCTGCTACAAAAAATTGAGTTACATATAATATAACAACAGCTAATACAAAACCAACAAAACCTTTTCCGAAAGCCATTGCATGTAGTCCAGTAAATCTAACAATAAGATAATCCAATACTGTTAATACTACTGCTGAAATTGCTAATGACCATATGTTATTTATATGGAAACCAGGTGTAAAAAATGCAGTTATTCCTAATATAATTGTAGCGACCACAAATCTGCCTAAAAGCTGTCCTAATGTACCCATAGTGGAGCTGGTTTGTATATTCGAATTATTATTATCCATTTTGTAAACCTCCTTGCTAAAGACATTAATTAAATATCTTAATATTAGGTATTTTCTTCAAAAAATGAAATATTATTCAAAAATATACAAAAGGGACGT
>JGI24705J35276_12237970_pt1 | contig 14605 bp, 18 predicted proteins | sample TergutNt197P4_FD_35276 | JGI IMG/M metagenome (IMG submission 35276) | reverse complement strand
GCACGCACCAAATCCGCGTCCACCTGGCCGCCCAGGGCCACCCCATCGCGGGCGACGACAAATACGGCGACTTCGCCCGCAACAAGGCGTTGCAAAAACAGGGCTTGAAGCGCATGGCCCTGCACGCCTGGCGTCTGCGCCTGACCCACCCGGCCAGCGGCCAGCCCCTGGACCTCGCCGCCCCGCTACCGCCCGACTTGCGGGCGTTTTGCGGAGCGTTGGGTGACGGCTCGGACGGCACGCAATAACGCGCTTACCCTTCCAGCCGGATTGCCGTGATGCCCTTGGCGCGCTTGGCGACTTCTTTATCGTTGGTGATGATGTGGCTGCACCCGGCCCTGATGGCCGTGGCCAAATGGATGGCGTCAATCATGGAAAGTTTTTGTGTTGCGCGGATGTGGGCGGCAAACTCCAGTGCATTCCTGTCGTGAGGCAGCGCCTGAAAACACCCGGTGTCATCAAACAGCGCCCGCACTTTGCTGGCGCCAATCATGTCGTTGGCGCTCATCGGCTTGACCAGCAATTCGGCAATGACCAGTTCGCCTGAAACGGCCTTGATCGAACCTTCTTGCGCCGCCTGAAAAAATGGCAGGCACTTTTCAAGGTAGCGTTCATCGCCTTCCAGAAAGTAGATGAACATATTGGTATCGAAATAAACGCTGTGCCCGTGCATGGCGGCCAGCGCGGCCTTCAGCGTTCCCATGATTTGCGCTCATTCGCAAGATAAGCCTGCCGCTCTTCGGTGGTGCGCCCATACAGTCCCTTGGCGCTGCCCGCCAGATCCATTAGGGAAGGGCGTTTTTTTGCCGCCGCGTGCTGCGTGGTCAGGGTAATCACGCCATCTTTGCAGCTCACATCCAGAGCATCGTTCAAGCCGATGCCCGCGACACGCACCACCGACGCCGGCAAGGTGATCTGATGCTTGCTGCGCACACGGACTTGAAGCATGGGTTTCTCCATATTCAGAAAGTTGGAAATTAAGTCTTACTTTCCGACATTGTACCGATTCGGACAAGACAAACGCGCAACTCGCGCCATGCCTTTTGCCCTGTTTCCCCCTGAACAATCCCGTTTCATGGTAGCCAGGAGCAGACAGGTATCCGGCCTGATGGCTGCGCCTTGCGCAAGCTGCATGAGGCTCGGGGCACAATCGGGCCATGACGCATCCACGCTCCTTGCCATGCCCGACGCCCGCCGCTTTGACCTGATCTGCTTCGACTGGGACGGCACGCTGTTCGATTCCACCTCGATCATCGTGCGCTGCATCCAGCAGGCCGTGGTGGACGTGGGCGGCGCCCGGCCCAGCGACGAAGCAGCCGCCTACGTCATTGGCCTGCCCCTGGCGCCCGCGCTGGCTCTGGCCGCGCCCGACGTGCCGCCGGGGAAATACCGCGACCTCGGTTTGCGCTACCGCCACCATTACTTGGCGCGCCAGCACGACATCAGCCTGTTCGAGGGCGTGCCCGCCATGCTGGAAAGCCTCAAGCGCCGCCACCATTGGCTGGCCGTGGCCACCGGCAAGAGCCGGCGCGGGCTGGACGAGGTGCTGGCCTTGAGCCGGTTGCAGGGCGCGTTCGATGGCACCCGCAGCGCCGACGAGACGGCGGGCAAGCCCGATCCCCGCATGTTGCACGAGTTGATGCGCGAATTCGGCGCCGATCCCGAACGCACGCTGATGATCGGCGACACCACGCACGATCTGCAAATGGCGCTGAACGCCGGCTGCGCCAGTCTGGGCGTGAGCTACGGCGCGCACGAGCCGCGCGAATTCAGCGCCCTGGGGCCGCTGCACGTGGCGCACTCGGTGGCTGACTTGCAGCGGTGGCTGGACGAGGCTGCTTGAGGCCCGGCTCGGTAAAACATTTTTGACCTGATGGAAGCGCCCGGTACCCTCTCCCCCTCTCCCCAACCCCTCTCCCGCAAGGGGAGAGGAGCTTTGTTGCTCCCTCCCCCACCGGGGGAGGGCAGGGGTGGGGGCCAGCGGCGGTTCCACTGGTAACGGCTGCCGGCCCTCATTCCAACCTTCCCCCAAAGGGGGAAGGAGCAAAACAGGCCATCGCCCTGTGTTACAGCGCCGAGCTGCAAAATGGCGGCTTGGCCGTGCCGTTCGACGTCGTGTGCGACGGCCAGAACTGCCGCGCCTTCGCCATCCGGTTTCAGGGCCGGGCGCACGCTTACGTCAACCGCTGCACGCACATTGCAATGGAGATGGATTACCGGCCCAACCGCTTCTTCGACGACTCCGGCCGCTGGCTGTTGTGCGCCACCCATGGCGCCACCTATGCGCCCCACACTGGCGAATGCGCCGGCGGCCCGGGCCGCGGCCCCCTGGTGAAAATCGAATTGACCGAATCCGGCGGCGTGGTGTACTGGCGCCCTTCGCCACGAGTCAAACCGCTCGAATTTTGATGAACATTGATGGACATTGGTTATGGCAAATGAAGACAACCTGGATCGCGGCGCCATCGGCTGGGAGCGCGCGGCCATCGAAAAACTGCTGCTGGCCAACGTGCGCGAGCGCCGCGCCGCGCGCCGCTGGCGCATCCTCAGGAGCGTGATATGGATGCTGCTGTTCGGCGCTTTGATCTGGGTGCTGGACATCGACGCGTTTTCAAGCCGCGCCCCCAGCGGGCCGCACACCGCCGTGGTCGCCATCCGCGGCGAAATCGACGATCAGGGCGAAGCCAGCGCCGAAAACGTCTTGCCCGCCCTGCGCGACGCCCTGGAAGACAGCGACACGCAGGCGCTGGTGCTGCTCATCAACTCGCCCGGCGGCAGCCCGGTGCAGGCCGGACTCATCAACGACGAAATCCGCCGCCTGCGCAAGAAGCACGACAAGCCGGTTTATGCCGTGGTCGAGGAAACCTGCGCCTCGGCGGCGTACTACATCGCCGTGGCCGCCGACGACATTTACGTCGACAAGGCCAGCATCGTCGGCAGCATTGGCGTGCTGATGGACGGCTTCGGCTTCGTCGGCACGCTGGACAAACTCGGCGTCGAGCGCCGGCTGCTCACCGCCGGCCAGAACAAGGGTTTTCTCGACCCGTTCAGCCCGCAGACGCCCGAACAGCGCCAATACGCCCAGGCCATGCTCGATCAAATTCACCGCCAGTTCATCAGCGTCGTCAAGCAGGGCCGGGGCGAGCGCCTGAAGGAAACGCCCGAAACCTTCAGCGGCCTGTTCTGGACCGGTGAGCAGTCCATCGCGCTCGGCCTGGCCGATGGCTACGGCAGCCTCGATTCAGTCGCCCGCGACGTGGTGAAGGCCGAAAAAGTCATTGACTACACCAACAAGGACAACATCGCCGAACGCCTGGCCAAACGCTTCGGCGCCGCCATCGGCCAAGGCGCGGTCAGCGCGCTGCGGGCGGGGGCGGTGGTGCGGTAGTTCTTCAGCATCACGCTCCCAGATAAGCCTCGCGCACTTTCTCGTTTTCGAGCAGCGCGGCGGCTATTGCGTACAGCGATTCCGACTTTTGCTCAGTTATATTTTTGCGGCTTTTGTCTCTGCCCTGCGACCGTGAGCACGCGGACGATTTGAGCCTGGTCGTCTACCTCGTAGAGCACGAATCGGCCCGCAACGGCGATGCGGCGCACGCCTTCGCCAAAGCGCGGGTCGGCTTCGTACAACCTGGGAAACTCGGCCAAGCGGTCAGTGGAGCGCATGATGCGCTCTGTCACGTTCTGGGCGTCCTGGAGCGAGGCGTTTTCGGCAAGGTAGTCGAAAAGTTCCCGTACATCCTCACCCGCGCTTTGGCTCCAGTCAACCTTATAGAGCGGCATCGTGCAATTCTTGGTAGCGGGTCTGCAATTGCGCTCGAAGTTGCTCGGTGGTCAGGCCTGGGCGTTTGTCGGCGCGGGCCGCGGCTACCTTGGCGCGCACCCATTCGTCGTGCTCGGCTTGGGCCAATTCCTCGTTGGCAAGGCGCTGTAAAAAATCGGCCTGGGCCGTGCTGCCAGAGGGAAGAATGCGCGGCAGGCTCTCGGCCAGTTCGCGCAAAAAATTGGCGTTCTCGTAGTGGGTTGCGGCGGTCACGTGAACTCCCTGGATGACGGCGGTGCCTACGATGATGGACGGTTGTCGCGCCAAGTATAGGCGTGAATATCACGCCCCCAGATAAGCCTCGCGCACCTTCTCGTTTTCGAGCAGCGCGGCGGCGTTATCGGTCAGAACGATGCGGCCGTTTTCCAGCACGTAGCCGCGGTCGGCCACGTGCAGGGCCTTGTGGGCGTTTTGCTCGACCAGGAACACGGTGACGCCTTCGGCGCGAATGGCGCGGATGATGTCGAAGATCTGCGCGATGACCATCGGCGCCAGTCCCAGCGTGGGTTCGTCGAGCAGCAGCAGGCGCGGGCGGCTCATCAAGGCGCGGCCTATGGCGAGCATTTGCTGTTCGCCGCCGGACATGGTGCCGGCGCGCTGCCCGGCGCGTTGCTGCAGGCGCGGGAACAGCTTGAAGACGTGGGCGATGCCGGCTTCGATCTGCTCGCGGCCGGCGAAGAAAGCGCCCATCTTGAGGTTTTCCAGCACCGTCAGCGCCGGAAAGACGCGCCGGCCTTCGGGCGAGATCGCCATGCCGCGGCGCATGATCTGCGCGGTGGGCAGGCCGGTGATGTCCTCGCCCTCGAAAAAGACCTGGCCGCTGGCGGCGCGCGGGCTGCCGCAGACGGTCATCATCAGCGTGGTTTTGCCGGCGCCGTTGCTGCCGATGAGGGTGACGATTTCGCCCTGCCTGACTTCGAGCGAGACGCCGGTCAGCGCCTCGACCGCGCCGTAGCGGGTGTGGACATTGTCCAGGCGCAGCATCAGTCTTCCCCCAGATAGGCTTTGATGACGCGCGAATCGCTCCGCACCTGGGCGGGCGCGCCGGTCATGATGGGGCGGCCATGCTCCATGACCAGGATGCGGTCGGACACGCCCATCACCAGCTTCATGTCGTGCTCGATCAGCAGCACGGCAATGCCGTGTTCGCGGCGCAGGCGGTCGATGAGCTGCGACAGCTCCATCTTCTCCTGCGGGTTTAGCCCGGCGGCAGGCTCGTCGAGCATCAGCAGGCGCGGGTTGGTAATCATGCACCGGGCGATTTCCAGCCGGCGCTGCGTGCCGTAGGACAGCGTGCCGGCGGTGCGGTTGGCGTAGGGGGTCAGGCCCATGCGATCCAGCCAGGCGGCGGCTCGCTCCAGCGCCTGTTTTTCGGCGCGCCGGAACGCGGGCGTGGCCAGCAGCCCGGCCAGCAGTCCGCTCTTGACCTGGAGGTGCTGGGCGACCAGCAGGTTCTCGACCACCGTGAGGTGCCTGAACAGGCGGATGTTCTGGAACGTGCGCACCAGCCCGTGGCGGGCGACGCGGTGGCTGGGCAGGCCGGCGATGGCGCGGCCATCGAGCGTCACCGCGCCGGCGCTGGGCTTGTAGAAGCCGCCGACGCAGTTGAACACCGTGGTCTTGCCGGCGCCGTTGGGGCCGATGATGGCGAACACCTCGTCGCGCCGCACGTCGAAGCTCACGCCATCGACGGCCAGCAGACCGCCGAAGCGCATCTGCAAATCGGTGACCTGGAGCAAGGGGCTTGAAGCCTCTTTCCCCTCGCGGGAGAGGGGTTGGGCAGAGGGAGGCAAGTGCGGCCCCGCGACGCTCACGTCGCTCATTGCGGCAACTCCACGTGCGCGCGGCGAGCTGGCAGCAGGCCCTGCGGGCGCCACATCATCATCAACACCATCACCAGGCCGAACAGCAACATGCGGTACTCGGCAAAGCCGCGCGCCACCTCGGGCAGCACGGTCAGCAAGATGGCGGCCAGGATGACGCCGAGCTGCGAGCCCATGCCGCCGAGCACGACGATGGACAGAATCAGCGCCGACTCGATGAAGGTGAACGACTCCGGGTTGACCAGCGACTGCTTGGCAGCGAAGAACGCCCCGGCGATGCCCGCGAAGGCGGCGCCGAGCGTGAAGGCCGACAGCTTTACGCGCGTCGGGTTCAGGCCCAGCGAGCGGCAGGCGATCTCGTCCTCGCGCAGCGCCTCCCAGGCGCGGCCCATCGGCATGCGGATCAGCCGGTTGGACACGAACAGTGCAAAGCACACCAGCAGCAGCGCCAACAGGTACAAAAAGATCACCATGTGCTCACCGCTGTAGTCGATGCCCAGCAGTTCGTGGAAGGTCTGCGCTCCTTCGACGCTGGCGCTGCGCGCCATCTCGATGCCGAACAACGTCGGCTTGGGAATGCTGGAGATGCCGTCCGGCCCGCCGGTCAGGCTGGTCAGGTTGTTGGCCAGCAGGCGGATGATTTCGCCGAAGCCCAGCGTCACGATGGCCAGGTAGTCGCCGCGCAGGCGCAGCACCGGAAAGCCCAGCAAAAAACCAGCCAGCGCCGCCAGCAGCGCCGCGATCGGCAGGCAGGCCCAGAACGACAGGCCGAAATACAGGTTCAGCATCGCGTAGGTGTAGCCGCCGACGGCGTAAAAGCCCACGTAGCCCAGGTCGAGCAGGCCGGCAAAGCCGACCACGATGTTCAGCCCCAGGCCGAGAATGACGTAGATCAGCGCCAGCGTCGCCACGTCCACCGCGCCGCGCGAGCCGAAGAACGGCCACGCCAGGCCGATGGCCAGCAGCGCCCAGACGGCGATGTGCTGGCGGCGCGCGTCCAGCGTGGGCAGGGCGGGCAGTCTGAACCCGCGCGCCAGCGGTGTCAGCGCCGGTTTGAGGAGCTGAAAAACGAACACCGCCGCCGCCGCCAGCCACACCGGCTGCCAGTGCGGCTCCAACACCAGACGGATGCCCTCCATGCGCAGCTTCAGGCCCAGAATTGGAATCGTCAGCACGGCGGTCAGCAGCGCCGCCATCGCCGCGCCGCGCAGCGAACCGAAACGCGCGGGCGGCATGCCCGCGCCGGTGGTCTTGCCCATCATCCCTTTTTTACACTTTCTCTATGTCCGGCTTGCCCAGCAACCCGGTGGGCCTGAACAGCAGCACCAGCACCAGCAGGCCGAAGGCCACTACGTCCTTGTATTCAGCCGGCATGTAGCCGGAGGCAAAGGTTTCGGCCAGGCCCAGCACCAGGGCGCCGAGCATGGCGCCGGGAATGCTGCCGATGCCGCCCAGCACCGCCGCCGTGAACGCCTTGATGCCGGCGACGAAGCCGATGAAGGGGTTGAGCTTGCCCACCGACAGCCCGATCAGCACCCCGCCGACCGCCGCCAGCATGGCGCCGAGCACGAAGGTGAACGAGATCACGCGGTTGGTGTCGATGCCCAGCAGGTTGGCCATGTGCATGTCCTGCGCGCAGGCGCGGCAGGCGCGGCCCATGCGCGAATGGGCGATGAACAGCGTCAGCGCGATCATCAGCGCCAGCGTGACGCCGACGATCAGCACCCGCGTATAGGACACGGTGACATCGAAGCTGCCGCCCATGTGAAAGTCGATGCCGCCGGAGATCAGGTGCGGCACCGACACGTCGCGCGCGCCCTGGCCGATCTGCACGTAGTTTTGCAGGAAGATCGACATGCCGATGGCCGAGATCAGTGGCACCAGGCGCGGCCCGCCGCGCAAAGGCCGGTAGGCCACGCGCTCGACCGCGTAGCCATAGACGCCGGTGACCAGCACCGACGCCAGCAGAGCCGCCAGCAGCACCAGCGGCAACGGGTAGCCGGCCTGCGCGCCGATGGCCGTCAGCGTCACCAGGCCCACGTAGGCGCCGATCATGTAAATCTCGCCGTGGGCGAAATTGATCATGCCGATGATGCCGTACACCATGGTGTAGCCAATGGCGATCAGCGCGTAAATCGACCCCAGCGTCAGGCCGTTGATCAACTGCTGGATGAATTGCGGAAGAAACTCGTTCATGACGAAAGGGTTCGGTTGCGGCGCAATAATGCACGGCAACCCTGCCTGCCGGCGTCAGGCGCGGGCAGGGCATGGGGGAACCAGCGTATCAGGCCCGCGCCGCCGGCTCGCGGCATGGCGCGGGGGCGCGTTTCAAGCGACGTGCGGAGGCTTACTCGGCCACGGTCTTGGACGAATCCTTGTGCCACTTGAAAACGACAAACTTGTACGACTTCAGATCGCCTTGCGCGTCGTAGGCCGCGGCGCCCAGCGGCGTCTCGAACGTGGTCTTGTGCATGTACGCGGCCACCTTGGACGGATCCGTGCTCTTGGCGCCGGCCATGGCATCGGCAATGATCTTGATGCCCGCGTAAGCGCCCATCTGGAACGGGCCGTTGATGTCGCGCTTGGCGTCGGCGAAGGCTTTCACGATGGCGGCGTTGGCCGGTTCGGCGGCAAAGTCGGCCGGCAGCGTAACCAGCATTCCTTCGGAAGCGTCGCCCGCGATCGCCGTGATGGCGTTGTTGCCCACGCCCTCCGGCCCCATGAACTGCGCCTTCACGCCTTGCTCGCGCGCTTGGCGCATCAGCAGGCCCATTTCGGGGTGGTAGCCGCCGAAATAGACGAAGTCCACGCCCTGTGACTTCAGCTTGGTGACGATGGCCGAATAGTCCGAATCGCCCGCGTTCAAGCCCTCGAACAGCACCACCGGAATATGGGCTTTTTCAAGTTCGTTCTTGACCGAGGTGGCGATGCCTTGGCCATAGGACTGCTTGTCGTGCAGCACCGCCGCCTTCGCGGGTTTGAGGTGGCTGATGACGAACTGCGCCGCCGCCGGGCCTTGCTGGTCGTCGCGGCCAATGGTGCGGAAGATGAACTTGCGCTTCTTGCCTTCGGTCAGCACCGGCGAAGTGGCCGAGGGCGTGACCATCACGATGCCTTCGTTTTCGTAAATCTCGGAGGCCGGAATCGTCGCGCCGGAGCAGACGTGGCCAATCACGAAATGAATCTTGTCGCTGACGATCTTGTTGGCCACCACCACGGCCTGCTTGGGTTCGCAGGCATCGTCCATGAACACGGGTTCCAGTTTGTTGCCGCCCGCGCCATTGGCGGCGTTGATCTGCTCGATGGCGGTCAGCACGCCGGCCTTGACCATGTCGCCATACTGGGCCACCGGGCCGCTGATGGGGCCGGCGATGGCGATCTTGACGGTGTCGGCAGCCTGGGCCGCGCCGCCCAGCGCGGCGAAGGCGGCGGCCATGATGATGGAGGTGGTGCGGGACAGTTTCATCTAAAACCTTTCTGTCTGGATGGTTGGGGTTGCGTCAGCCGCCCGCCCCGGATGGCGAAGCGGCCAGCACCGGACTTGGCGTTTGACGGCGCGCGCGGATACAAATCCAACGCGCCGTGCGCAAGGCACGCGCTTGTACCGAGAAGACTGATTTTATAGGCAGTGCCTGAAGGCAGATCAATGCGTGAAAACACTGATTCGGCTTGGCCTTCACACGCCAATGGCATAGACCGCGGGCATTTTGAGATCGTGGCCCGCCGCGGGGCCGGGCGGCGCGCGCCATTGGGCCACCGTTTTGGTGACGGCGCTGGCCTGCGGCAGCGTGACGGCGCTGCACACGGCCAGGCGGGTGCCGGGGCGCAGGCTGGCCAGCATCGAGCGCATCAGCGCCGCGTTGCGGTAGGGCGTTTCGATGAACAACTGGGTTTCGCCGGTCTCCAGCGCGCGCGCTTCCAGTTGCTTCAGTTGCCGCGCGCGCAGGGCCTCGTCTTGCGGCAGGTAGCCAGTGAAGGCAAAACGCTGCCCGTTCAGGCCGCTGGCGGCCAGCGCCAGCAGCAGCGACGCCGGGCCGACCAGCGGCACGACGGCGATGCCCAACTCGTGCGCCGCCCGCACCACTGAACTGCCGGGGTCGGCCACGGCGGGCATCCCCGCCTCGCTGACCAACCCCATGTTGTGGCCCTGCAAGGCCGGGGCCAGCAGGGGACGGGCATCGAAGCCATGCCCAGGCGTGAATGCGCCGCCCGCATGGTCGCCCTTTTTGTGGATCAGGCGCGGCAACTCGACGATCTGCTGCGCCTGCACGGGCCGCGTCAGCGGCCGCTCGGCATCCACGCGCTTGAGAAAGGCGCGGGTCGATTTGGCGTTCTCGCTGATCCAGTGCGACAGCGACGCCGCCACTTCGATCGTGCCCAGCGGCAACACGCCGGACAGCGGCAACTGGCTGTCGCAGCCGTGGTCCAGCGGCGTCGGCACCAGGTAAAGCGTTCCGGGAGCGGCGCTCATGGCAACACCAGCCCCGCCGCGCGCAGCAGGCGCGCGGTGCGGATCAGCGGCAGGCCAATCAGCGCCGTGGGGTCGTCGCTGACGATGGCCTCCAGCAAGGCGATGCCCAGCCCCTCGCTCTTGGCGCTGCCGGCGCAGTCGTAGGGTTGCTCGGCCCGCAGGTAACGCTCGATCTCGCCATCGCTCAGGTCGCGGAACCGCACTTCGACGGGCGCCAGGTCCTGCTGCTCGAAGCCGCTGGCGCGGCACGCCACCGCCAGTGCGGTATGAAAGACCACCACGCGCCCGCTCATGCGGCGCAGTTGCCGGGCGGCGCGTTCGTGCGTGCCGGGCTTGCCGAGCGGTTGACCGTCCAGATCGGCCACCTGGTCGGAGCCGATGACGATGGCTTCGGGCCGCCGTGCGGCCACGTCGCGCGCCTTGGCCAGCGCCAGCCGCCGCGCCAGCGCCGCGGGCGCTTCGCCGGGCCGCGGGGTTTCGTCCACTTGCGGCGCCTGCACGTCAAACGCCAAGCCCAGCCGGCCCAGCAATTCGCGCCGGTAGCGCGAGGTGGAGCCAAGTACCAGCGGGCGGGCGGGGAGCGGGGCGGTTATTTCAGTCATGCCGCGCCGCTTCAGCCGCAGGGTATGAAATCCGCGAATCCAACTCCTTCCCCTTTTGGGGGAAGGCAGGGATGGGGGCGATGGCGTTCGCAAGGCTCTCAGCGTTGGTTGCGGCGCTGGCCCCCACCCCAACCTTCCCACGGCGGGGAGAGGAGCGGGGAGGATTCGCCCAGCGGGGAAAGGGGTGCGCGAGCGGCGGGGCGGTCATTTCAACCTAAAAACGGCAGTTGGATGTGCCCGCCAGTGCCGTGATCGGCGTGCCAGGCAAGACGCGAGGACGCGGCAGGCTACTGCCTGCAAGGACGAGCAACGCCGCATGGCGCGTCGAGCGCGGTGCTGGCGGGCGCATAGCGATCTCACCCAAATGGTGATGTCGATCGAAGTCAAAAACTTCTGCATTCATAAGAGGTTACGAAGGTAAATAAGCGCTCAACTGCCGTTTTTAGGTTCAATTGCCCGCCACCTTCATCCGCCCCACCAGCACCGAGCCAATCGTCTTGGCGCCGTAGTTGTAGGCGTCGGCGCCCACGGCCTCGATGCCCATGAACATGTCGCGCAGGTTGCCGGCGATGGTGATCTCTTGCACCGGGTAGGCGATCTGGCCGTTTTGCACCCAGAAGCCGCTGGCGCCGCGCGAGTAGTCGCCGGTGACGTAGTTCACGCCCTGGCCCATCAGCTCGGTCACGAACAGGCCGGTGCCCAGCTTGCGCAGCATGGCCGGGAGGTCGTCGCCCGGCTGCGTGCGGCGCGAGGTGAACGTGAGGTTGTGCGAGCCGCCGGCATTGCCGGTGGTCTTCATGCCCAGCTTGCGCGCCGAATAGGTGCCGAGAAAGTAGCCCTGCACGCGCCCGCCGTCCACCACCTTGCGGCGTTGCACGCGCACGCCTTCCTCGTCGAACGGCGACGAGCCCTTGCCGCCGGGCACGAACGGGTCTTCGTCGATGTCGATGTGGCCGGGAAACACCGGCTGACCCAGCGAATCGACCAGGAAGGTGGTTTTGCGGTACAGCGCGCCGCCGCTCACCGCCTGCACGAAGGCGCCCAGCAGGCCGGCGGCCAGGGGCGACTCGAACAGCACCGGGCATTCGCGCGTGGCGATCTTGCGGCTTTGCAGGCGGCTGAGCGCGCGTTCGGCGGCGTAGCGGCCCACCGCTTCGGGGCTGGCCAGTTGGCGCGCGTCGCGCATCGAGCTGTACCAGTAGTCGCGCTGCATGTCGCCGCCGCCCTTGCCTGGCAGCGAGGCAATCGGCGCCACCGACAGGCTGTGGCGCGAACTGGCGTAGCCGCCGCGAAAGCCGTGCGTGTGGGCGCTGAAGAAATGGCTTTGCTGCGCCGAAACGCTGGCGCCTTCGCTGTTGGTGATGCGCCGGTCCACCGCGAAGGCGGCGCGCTCGCAGGCCAGCGCCATGCCGGCGGCTTGCTCGCTGGTGACCGGCCAGGGGTGCAGCAGTTGCAGGTCGGGCTGATCGGTGGCGATGTCGGCGTCGTCGGGCAGACCAGAGGCCGGGTCTTCGGCGGTGAAGCGCGCGATGTCGTGGGCGGCCTGCACGGTGCGCTCGATGGCTGGGCGCGAAAAGTCCGATGTGCTGGCATTGCCTCGCCGCTGGCCGACATAGACCGTCACGCCGAGCGACTTGTCGCGGTTGCGCTCCACCGTCTCCAGCGCGCCCTGGCGCACGCTGACGCTCAGGCCCGAGCCTTCGGACGCTTCGGCGGCGGCATCGGTGGCGCCCAGCTTCTTGGCGTGCGCCAGCGCCGCGTCCACCAAATCTTCGAAGAAAGCGCGCGAATAACTGAAGCCGGGCAGGGGGGTGGAGGTGTCTTGCATGGTGGCGGATATGATACTTTTTATGTCCCGCAAACCCCCAAAAGGCTATTTCGTGCGCGGCCAATTCGTCGCCGAAGGCAGCGAAGCGGACGAGGAACTCAAGCGCGAGCAACGAGGCGATGGCCCCAGCAAGACCGAACTGAAAGCCCACAGCGCCGAGTTGCAGGCGCTCGGCGAGCAACTATTGACATTGCGCGCCGGCCTGCTGGAGCCGCTGGCGCTGCCGGCCCGGTTGCTTGATGCGCTGCAAGAGTTGGGGCGCATCGGCAACTTCGAGGGCCGGCGCCGCCAGAGCCAGTTCGTCGGCAAGCTGATGCGCCAGTTGCCCGAAGAGCAGATCGAAGCCATCCGCGCCGCGCTGGACGAGCAGCAAAAAGGCTCGGTCCGCGACACCCTGCGCCTGCACGCCGCCGAACGCTGGCGCGAACGGCTGGTGGCCGACAACGCCGCCGTGAGCGACTGGGCCGCGCAATTTCCCGCCACCGACATGCAGCAGTTGCGCGCGCTGGTGCGCCAGGCGCGCAAGGACGCCCTGTCAGCTCCCGCCGCGGGTCAAGCGCAGCGCCACGGGCGCGCATACCGCGAGTTGTTCCAGTTGGTGCGCGATGCGCTTGAACGCGCTGAATCGCATTCCCCTCGCCCGCTTGCGGGAGAGGGGCTGGGGGAGAGGGCCAGCGCCTGAGAATCTCGAAAACAATCGCGCTACTAATTAAATAGCAATTTCATGTCTCAGGAATCACAAGCTCCGCATGACGCCGTGAAAATCGGCATCGTTTCCATCAGCGACCGCGCCGCCAAAGGCGTCTATCAGGATCAGGGCTTGCCGGCCTTGCAGGACTGGCTTGGCAAGGCGCTGAAAAACCCCATCCATTTCGAGCCGCGCCTGATTGCCGACGAGCAGGCGCTTATCAGCCAGACCTTGATCGAACTGGCGGATGCCGGCTGCGCCTTGGTGCTGACCACCGGCGGCACCGGCCCCGCGCCGCGCGACGTCACGCCCGAAGCCACGCTGGCCGTGGCCGACAAGGTGATGCCGGGTTTTGGCGAGCAGATGCGCCAGATCGGCCTGCGCTTCGTGCCTACCGCCATCCTCTCGCGCCAGGTAGCGGTGATTTGCGGGCGCAGCCTCATCATCAACCTGCCGGGCCAGCCCAAGTCGATCGCCGAAACGCTGGAGGGCCTGAAAGACGCCAGCGGCCAGACCGTGGTTCATGGCATTTTCGCCGCCGTGCCCTACTGCATCGACCTGATCGGCGGCCCCTACCTCGAAACCCGCGACGCGGTGTGCCAGGCGTTCCGCCCCAAGAGCGCCGCGCGGCCCGCTCGATGAACGTATCGCCCTGCTGTACGCGCTGTTCGCGGCCATCTCCACGGCGGCCAACATCGGCGCGCAGGATGCGCTGTTGCGCGTGGCCACCACGGTCATTTTCTGGGGCTTTGAATTCGGCTTTCACGCCCCGTTCGGCACCCGCTGGATGCGCTACCTGGGCGGCGTGATCGGCCTGGCGATCGGCTACGTCGCCAAGTATGGGCTCGACAAGCGATTCGTGTTTCGCGATCGAGCCTGAAAACGCGCAAGCTGGATCGGCTGCCGATGGATGCCATGCTGCGGCGCGACCCCCCGGATACAAGCGGTGGCTAGATGCGGCCCGGCGCGGCATGAGCTTATGAACAAAAAGTCTGAGGCCACCCCAAGGCAAGGCCCTAGACTACCGGTGTGCGCAGGCTGTGGGGGCAATGGCTCTGTCTGCGTGCCCCAACAAGGCCGTGGCGTTTTGCGTCTGCGGCGCCATCGATCAAGCAGCGTTTTTTGCCGAAAGGATTCGCCATGTCCCAACCCGCCTGGAAATTTGAAACCCGGCTCGTTCACGCCGGCTACCGGCCCGATCCGACGACCAAGTCGGTGGCCGCGCCCATTTACCAGACGGTGGCCTACGCCTTCGACAGCGCTCAGCACGGCGCGGACCTATTCGACCTGAAAGTGCCGGGCAACATCTACACCCGCATCATGAACCCCACCACCGACGTGCTGGAGCAGCGCCTGGCCGCGCTGGAAGG
>JGI24705J35276_12237971_pt1 | contig 14608 bp, 13 predicted proteins | sample TergutNt197P4_FD_35276 | JGI IMG/M metagenome (IMG submission 35276) | reverse complement strand
GAATTGAAGGAGATTTCGTTGATGCGATTGAGAATCTCGCTTGCCGAACGGGGCACGCCGCTGCGCTCGCGGGGATTGATCTGCACCAGGATGGTGTCGTGCGCGTTGCTCTCGCGGATCAAGGGCGTGATCGTCGGATTGCCGACGTAACCTCCGTCCCAATAGAACTCGCCATTGATCTCGATTGCCTGAAACAGGGTGGGGAGGCAGGAGGAGGCCAGGAGCACATCTGCGGTAATCTCGCCATTTCGGAAGATGCAGCCGCGCCCCGTGCGCACGCTTGTCGCAGTGACAAAGAGCTTGATGGGTGAGGCTGCGAGATGATCGAAGTCGATGTGTTCTGACAGGAGCGCGCGCAGCGGATTCAATCCGAACGGATTGAGGTCATAGGGTGACAGCACCCGGGACATCAGATCCATGACAATATAGCCGGGAGAGTTGTCGATCGTCCAACGGCCCAGCAGCCGATCAAGAAACGAGCGCTGTACGGGGCTGAACGCTGCTGTGCGCGACACGCGCTGCCAGTAGGAATCGAGCGCGGCGCGGGCTCCTTCCGCCTTCGCCCGCATCCATCCGCTCGCCAGAATCGCGGCGTTCATCGCGCCCGCCGACGTGCCGGAAATCGCCTCGATTTGCAGCCAGGGTTCCTCAAGCAGCCGATCAAGCACGCCCCAGGTGAAAGCGCCATGAGCCCCACCTCCCTGCAGTGCGAGGTCGATCAGGACAGGACCACGATCTGTTCGTTTCGCGCGCGTGGACGACATGGACATCGCCGCGTATCTCGGTGTCGGGGTTGCGATTCTTAACCAGGGATCGCGCCGCCGTCTACTTGCCAAGTGGGCGATGTGCCAACCCTCGGTAATGGCGAATAGTCTGATTATCAGGAGCATCCGGGCTTCTATGGTGAGCCTGGTGGAAGAAGGTTCTGCTAAATAGGTTCTTCAATTTCTGCTGCGAATGAAAAGGGTTAGTCAAAAAGGTTCAGGCCCAATAGGCTCCAGGTTCATGTGTCGCACTAGGATGGAAGCGGACTGCCGGCAGACATTGGCCTGTCCGCCAGGGCTACAAAGAGACTCATCAGTTCGTCGGCGGTGAGTGGCGCTGTTGGAATCTGGCTCGGACTCTTCACTTCGATACTGAACTGCGTCGCCACCCACCCTGCGACATTCTTCGGCGCACGTCTTGCAGTAGTCACCACACGACTGCTGCCGCGGTCCGCATGGCGGTCACGAATTCGCGACGGTGCATGAGTTCCTTTTCTCTGATCAAATCGGCGCCGGTCGACGCCGACTTGACAGTCCACCAATAGCACAATCCTCCGATCGCTTCACATCGAGCAGGCGAGATCGGATGCGAGGCCAGCGACGTAGAATATGTCAGCGGCCTCTACAGATCCGCCTCTTGCGTTGCTTCATTCCACGAGATGGATTGCGGGATGCAGCGTGCCGAGCACCCCGACGATGGCGAAGATGACAAGTCCCAGCGCAATCTCGATCAGCGTGTTGCGTGTCAGCACAGTGAGCGCGCGGGGCTCCGTTTCACCGCATGTGGCGTGCGCGAGCCTGGGCATTAGTAAGAGACGGTTGACTGCGGCAAAGGCAACCATAGCTGCAAAGACCGCGACCTTGAGAATCAACAGCCGCCCATAGTCAGTAACAAGCAGGCCGCGGAACGAACCTACGAGGATCCAGGCGTTCACGATCCCTGACGCGATCAGAGCGGCTACGCTCACGATGCCGAGAGTTGAAAACCTGCGCACGGCGTGAAGTCGTAGCGGTTCCCATTCCAAGGCCGGGCGGCGCCAGTTGGTCGAGAATAAAATCGAAAGCCCGACCAGACCTCCGATCCAGGCCGATGCGGCGCAAAGATGCAGAACGTCGGCCGCAAGGTGCAGATTTCCCAATTCGCCGAGCGTTGACCCCGCATGTCCTGTCCAGGCGATCGCCGAAACCAGGCTCAAGGCGGCAACCAGCGCGAGCCACCTCGCCAGCACAAAGCGATTGAGAACCAGGCATGCGGCCAGCACTACGGCCAGCCCCGCGCGAATTTCCAAAACCAGGCCAAACTGCGTCTCGTTCACAACTGTCAGCACGACACCCGATCGCATTGCCTCGCCGTAGCCAAGGTCCGTGATGGACATGGCCTCGAGCACAAGCCAAACCGAACCTGTAGCGATCACAACGGCAAGCCCCGCCCAAACGAGGCTGGTCACACGCGACCGGACGACGGCACAGGCCACGGGTGACGATCGCAGGGCGGGTTCGGCCACGAAGGAGCTGAACATCAGGCTGCCTGCGGTGATGGCCGACGCCGCGAAATGAATCGCGCGCACCAGCACAAGTGGGCCGTCGATTTCGGAGGCGAACCAACTCATCCGGCCCTTCCCCCAGGGCTTACTGACCAACCTGGAAGGTGAAATTGCCGTCGGTTGTGTGGGTATCCACCGAAAGTACGTGCCAGTGAACATGGTAAGTGCCAGGGCCGCCCGGCTTCAGCGGAACCGACATCTGGTTGCCACTGACGCGCGCCTTGCCGCCGTCGACGCGCTGGCCGGTCCCGTTGCTCACGGTCACCGAGCTGAAAGCGGGCTCCAGCTTCTGGGTGAACCACAACGTCACCACGTGCGGGGGACTTGCGACCTTGTTGCCCACCCGCGGTTCGGCACGTTGGAGGAACGCATGCGCCTGCGCCGCGCTGGTTGCGAGCACAAACAGAAGCGGGGTGAGTCCGATCAGTAATGAACGTGGCATGGTCGATTACCTCGAAAAAGGGCTTGCAGGCTGGACGGGGCCGCCGAACAGGGGCTTGCCAATCCCGTGGGGATCGATGTCATCGAGGTAGAGGTGCAGCTGCGCGATCACGCCGACATTGCTGCCGCTTTGCCGGTTGATGGGGATCAGCGCCTCGACGCCGACTTGGAATTTGTTGCCAACCCAGATCACGCCGGGATTGATAGTGCCGGTGGTCAGTGTTCCCGATGTCAGAGTGTTCGACACCGGCGTCTGCAGACTAGCCTCGACCAACGGGATCAGATGATTGATGATATCTGGCAGACCCAAGTCAATCACGGACGATTTCAGATAGGGCATACTGTATTGAATGCTCAGGCCCCAGTTCAGCACACGCGGCTGGAACTCGGTGTTGCCTGTCAGAGAGCTTGTGTTGGGATCAATCCCGAAGGTCGTCGTCGAATTCTTTCCCGGGATCGCGTAGCCGACCTGGCCGGTGATGGCTATCGGCCTGAGCGACGACACCGTGTCCGGCAGATCGCCCAATCCTTTGCCGAAATAGAACGTCGGCGTGTAGGTGTTGAAGGATTCGGCACCGACGGTGGAAGAGCCCGTGCCGCCCCACTCCACGTTCAAGCCCACCGACATCACGAACTCATGCTCGGGATTTTTGAACACCCGATACTTGAACGTGGTGTCAAGGTTCTGGAAGCCGTTGGCGCCGGCCACTGTGGGATCGATCGGGCCGAGGAAGGTGTAGGTGGTGCCAAACGATATCGCAAAATCCTCAGTGATCCGCTTGGAGAACTCCGCGGAGATGTCGCGCTGTCGCACCGGTGGAATGTCGCCGGTATTGAAACTGTCGACAGTGGGGAGCGACAGCTCGTCGTTGACGCCAGGATCATCAATGCCAATCGTGGCCGGGAAGAAGCGATTGCCCACGATCTCGTGGGCACTGGCGGGACTGCATGAAATAAGCATGACCCCCAGCCCCGCCAGGCGCACGCGCATAGTGGAACGGATAGACATGAATATCTCCGCAAGGGTTGAACGCTGGCAAGCGGCCCGGGTCTGGCGGACGCGGTCTCAGATTAGCTGTGGCTGTTAGAACTCACGCAGGACGATGTGGCGTTTGTCACCGTGTCGCGCCAAACCAAGTGCGCGGCTTGGCGGAGTGGCATGGTCAGCAGGACCGGAAAAAAATCCTGTAGTCGCGATGCATCTGTTCGCCCACCCAAATGAAGGCTACCACGCCCCAGACTCGGGGGCGAGCCATCCGGATGGACATGTCGACAAAATCTTGCCTCGCGGCCAGCCGGGATCGAATCCACCCATTGGCTATCAATCAGCAAGCACCAGCGACCAGTCAATCCCAAGCAAAGAGCCTACGATCGCAACCCGCCCTAATTATTCAGCACGACCACCGTGGCCCCGACCGAGACGCGGTTGTAGAGGTCGGTGACATCTTCGTTGGTCATGCGGAAGCAGCCGGAGGAGACCGCCTGTCCGATCGTCTCCGGTTCGTTGGAGCCGTGGATGCGATAGAGCGTCGAGCCGAGATAGAGCGCGCGGGCGCCGAGCGGGTTCTCGATGCCGCCGCGCATGTGGCGCGGCAGGTCGGGCCGGCGGGCCACCATCTGAGAGGGCGGCGTCCAGTCCGGCCATTCCTTCTTGGCGGTGACGCGATGCACTCCGCCCCAGCGGAAGCCGTCGCGGCCGACGCCGATGCCGTAGCGCAGCGCCTGACCGTTCGGCAGCACGAGATAAAGCCGCCGTTCGCGGGTGTTCACCACGATCGTGCCCGGCGCGTAACGAGCCGGATAATAGACGGTGGTACGCGGGATCGGGCTCGCGCCACCTCCGAAGAAGTTCGGGCCGCTGCCCATGAAGTCGCGAGTGTCGAACAGTTGCGCCGATGCGCTGCCTGTGAATGCCATGACAGCAAGCGCTATGCCGGCAACCGTTGCCGTAAAAACACGGATCATTGTATCCCCCTGCAAGGTCGGTTCAACCGGGAACAAAGGCCATACTTGGCGGCCGTTCGCAAGCCACGGCCTCGTGAAACCGCACAACCCACATTGCCCAGTATTAGAACTATGTTAGTTAAGAAACTTAGACGAGAATCGTTGATCGCAGCGTCGGCAGCAATGCCTGCTATTTCTTTGGCGAAGCTTGCGGACAATGATTGATCGGAGGCGGACGCAGGAGTTGTCTGCCATGGGAGCAGAATGATGAACGGCGCGGAAAGTCTGGTGCGGACGCTTGTGGCTGAAGGGGTCGATGTCTGCTTCACCAATCCTGGTACCTCCGAGATGCATTTTGTCGCGGCGCTCGACCGTGTCGAGGGCATGCGTTGCGTGCTCGGCCTGTTCGAGGGCGTAGTGACGGGAGCCGCCGACGGCTATTTCCGCATGAAGGGCCAGCCGGCCTCGACGCTTCTGCACCTCGGCCCCGGTCTCGCCAACGGACTTGCCAATCTCCACAACGCCAAGAAAGCCCATTCCGGCATCGTCAACATCGTCGGACAGCATGCGAGCTATCACATCGGCTACAACGCGCCGCTGACATCCGACATCGAGGGCTTGGCGCGGCCGATGTCGGCGTGGGTGCGTACTTCCCCTGATGCGAAGTCGGTAGCCGCCGACGGCGCCGCGGCGATCGCCGCCGCCAGGAGTTCGCCGCCGCAGATTGCGACCCTGATCCTTCCTGCCGATACCGCCTGGAACGAGGCCGACGGCATCGCTCAGGTTGAGCCGGAACAGCAGCGCCCCAGCTATTCGCCGCAGGCGGTCGAGACCGCGGCCAGGATCCTGCACAGCGACGGCGAACGGACGCTGCTCCTGCTCACCGGCGGGGCGCTGACCGAGCAGGCGCTGGCACTGGCGCAGCGCGTTGCCGGCAAGACCGGATGCCAGGTGATGGGCCAGACTTTTCATCCCCGCATGGCGCGCGGTCGCGGCCGCTATTCGATCGAACGTATTCCCTACGTGATCGAACATGCTCTGCCGATCCTGAAGAAGTTCCGGCACATCGTGCTGGTCGAAGCCAACGATCCCGTAGCCTTCTTCGCCTATCCGAACAAGCCGAGCCTGTTGAAGCCTGAAGGCTGCGATGTGCACCGCATGACCGCCTGGGGCGAGAACTCGGTTGCGGCACTGGAAGCGCTCGCGGGCGCGCTGCATGCGACCCGCGCCGACGCGAAGCCACAGAAGTTACAGGAGTTGATCAAGCCGACCGGCGCAATCGGCTACGCGACGATTGCCCAGGCGATCGCGTGGGCGCTCCCGGAGAACGCGATCGTGGTCGATGAATCCATCACCACCGGCCGCGACTTCTTCCCGCCGACCGCGGCGGCCGCCCCACATGACTGGCTGCAGAACATGGGCGGCTCGATCGGCTTTTCCACGCCGGTCGCCACTGGTGCTGCGATCGCCTGTCCGGACCGCAAGGTGTTCTGCCTGACAGGCGACGGCAGCGCCATGTACACGATTCAGTCCTTGTGGACCCAGGCGCGCGAAAGCCTGGACGTCGTCACGATCGTGTTCGCCAATCGCACCTATCAGATCCTGCGGGGCGAGTTCGACGGTGTCGGTGCCGGTGAGCCGGGTCAGCGCGCCCTTGATATGCTCAAGCTCGATCGGCCGACCATCGATTTCGTCGCGCTGGCGCGTGGTATGGGTGTTCCGGCCCGTGCGGTAGCGACCGTCGACGAGCTCAACGAGGCGCTTGCGGAGGCCGTCGCCGAGCCGGGGCCGCGCCTTATCGAAGTGCAGATGTGATGCAGATCAGGCATCATTTCCGAAAAAGTGGGTTCCGATTTTCGGACAAATATGATGCGAAAATGAGTGCACGGGCTGCTTTTTCTGGCGCGATTAGAGGCCCCGGCGCAACACAAGTGCCCTAATCGTGCCTGTGGTGCCGCATCTTGTTGCGCCGAACCGGTTTCCACCTCGGCGCATAATACAGCGGCGGTGCTGCCTCCTGCGCGAAGGCCCACTGCGGATTGATGCCGCAATAGGCGTCGGTACCGGACGCAGTGGCCATGCATTGCTCATAAGTGGCAAACTGACAATTGCCTGGATAGCCCCATGTGCGGCCTTGCAGACAGTACCTGTCGAACGCAACCGTTTGGGCTTGAGCCGAGCATGCCAGGCCCGAGCATGCCAAGCCTACGAGCAAGGCGAGCGATGTTGGAAACGGGATAAGGCGGCGCATCTTGTCTCTCTCTTTGTTTGAGCGTGAACTCGCGCAAACGCGTTCCGCGTTTGTTGCGGTTCTTAATTTCACAGATCACGCACTATAGCATTTGCGGACCATATTGGCTCGGCAAGTGGTCTGGTTTTTCTCCCTTGCCGCATTTGTTGCGCTGAACCGGTTCTCACCTCGGCGCAAAATGCTCTAGCGGCGGTGCCGCCTCTGCTGCGCAAAAGCCCAGTGCGGATTGACGCCGCAAGTGGAGTTCGTGCCGGATGCGGTGGCCATGCATTGTTCACGAGTGGCAAATTGACAGTTGCCCGGAAAGCCCCAACTGCGGCCTTGCAGGCACCACTTGGCGTGTGCGGTCCGTTGAGCCTGAACCGTGGGTGCCACAGCGACAAGCACGGTGATCGATGTGAGAAGCAGGATGACGCGGCGCATTTCAACCTCCTCTGAAAATGAGTGGTGTATTTGCAAAAGAAAGTTGCTCGTCAATCAAAGCGCTTCGATGAACTCGACCATGCGACGGCGTTGACCGGGATCGGGCAGGGGGCCGTGCATCGCGCCGGCATTGTCAGCCATGTGGCCAGGATTGTCGGTCCCCGGGATCACCGCGGTCACCCGGCTGTCACCGAGCAAATACTTTAGGAAAAACTGTCCCCAGGAGTTCGCGAACACCCGCGCCCAGTCCGGCAATTCCTTGCCGTGAACGGCCCGAAACAATCTGGCTCTGCCAAAAGGCAGCGCGGTCAGCACGCCCGCCCCGACTTCGGCCGCCAGTGGCAGGATGGTTTTCTCGGCCTCGCGGTTGTCGAGAGAATAGTCGATCTGGACGAAATCAGGTTTCTCCCGTTCAAGCACGGCTTCGATCGCGGGATAGTCGCCGCGGAATGTCGAAGTGATGCCGACATAACGGCACACGCCTTGTTGCTTCCACTCCTTGAAGCGTTGGAGAGATTGTTGCTTATTCCTGACATTATGGAGCTGCAGCAGATCGACGCTTGCAGCCTTCAGCCGGGCCAGCGATCGCTTGAGTTCATCCGGGTCAGGCGACTCGAGCTTGGTGGCGATGAATAGCTTTTCGCGCAGGCCGCCAGCGGACGTGACCTCGCCCAGCACGCTTTCCGCATCGCCGTAGGTTGAGGCGGTGTCGATGAGCCTACCGCCGCCCTTGATGAGGGCCTGCACGACTGCGTCAGCCTTCCCCCGCGTCGTCTCACTATTCTGATTGAAAACATAGGCGGTGCCGAGACCAACGGCAGGAATATGCTCGCCGCTGGAGGGAATTGCGCGGGTGAGAATTGGCGTCTCGGTTTGGGCGACGACTCTGGTCGATACCAGAAATCCGCCAGCAAGAGCGGCAAAGCCGCGGCGGGTTAATTGGCTGGTCATCGTCATCCCGGCACTCCCTGGTCATCAATTTTTGCAGCAAGGCGCTCCTGCGTCCGCCCCAGCGCGATCGAGAGAACGACCCAGCCTGCCGCGACCGGCAGCGCGCACAGTGCGATGGCGCCAAGCTTCAACCCCAGCGCCTGCAAGCTGTCGTAGACCCAGCCATACAACGCGTCTGAGCCACGATAGATCACCACATCGATCATGTTCTTGGCCTTATATTTTTCTTCGCGTCCCATAACCGTGAAGAAGACCTGCCGCGCCGGATTGGCGATGGCGAAGTTCATCCAGCGTTGCACGACTTGGAGCGTCAGTACCACAGCCAGGCCTGGAGCGATCGCCAGCGCAGCGAAGCCGACGACATATGCCGCGGGCAAGGCGGCGGCTGCGATGCCGGCCCCGAAGCGCTTGAGAAAGCTTGCGGTGGCGAAGACCTGCGTCGCCAAGGTCAGCAGGGTTACGGCGAGATCAATCTTTGCAAACAGACTCGTTTGCGCCGCCGCGCCGTGGACCGTCGCCGCAACGAGGTTAATTTGGGCGAAATAGGTAATCGTCGCGCCGAACGAGAGCAGGCTGACCCAGCCGGCGACGCCCAGGAGATAGGGTGAGCGTATCAGTTCGGACAACCCCGCGAAGGCGCTGCCACCAACGCGCTGCTGTTGCTGTGGGACGCCTTCCGCCGGCGGATCCGCCACGCGTTCAATGCGATATACGCAGAACACAGCGAGTTCGAGGAACACAGCCGCCGCGATCAGCAGGTTGATGGGGCCAAGCGGCGCCGACAACCAGATTGTGACGATTGGACCGAGAAGCGCGCCGGCCGTTCCGCCGGCTCCGATGAATCCAAAAAGCCGTTTACCCTGCTCCGCCGTAAACAGATCGGCCATGAACGACCAGAACACCGCGACCGCGAACAAGTTGAAGACGCTGACCCAGACAAAAAACACGCGCGCCACGATCACCTTTTCGATGTCGAGGGTCAGCAACAGCCAAAACAGAATCAGGTTGGCGACGAAGAAGTGGTAGACAATGGGAATGAACTTCGCCCGCGGCAAGCGCGCCACCAGCGCACCGTAGAGTGGTTGCGCGATGAGCAGACTGACAAACGTGGCCGTGAACAGCCACGGCAGCTTCTTGGTGCCGCCAGCGATGCCCATCTGGTCGCGCAGTGGCCGCAGCACGTAATAGCCCGCAAGCAGGGTGAAGAAATAGGCGAACGACCACAGTGCAGCCCCCCGTTCCCGGGGTGTCGCAGGCATCACGCGCTGCAACCACCCAACGAGAACTGTTGTGGGAGCTGTCATGGCGCCAGCGACAGCTTCTGCCTGAGCTCCGCCGCGGTCACATTCTGACCATATCCCGGCGCGCCAAATTGGAAGCGGCTCGCATCAGTCAGTTTGCCGACCTCAACCGGATCAAAGCCGGCATCCCGCACCAGGCCTGCTGCGACCTGGACTGCTTCCGGATCATCACCGGCAATCGGTATCGCAAGCCTGGGGGCAGCACGGTTCGCTTCGTGCTCAAGGATCGCGTAGTTGAGCGTGTTGAAGGCTCGTACCAGTCGCGCCCCTGGTAAATATTTTTGCGAAGTAACGCCGATACCGTCGTGTTGGACCTCATCGGCGATGGCGGCGCCGTCACGCTTGGCCATTGCGTTCGTGGCATCGAGCACGACTTTCCCTGCCAGCGCCTTGCCGTAATCTTTGCCAATTTGCGGCAGCGCGCCGTACGGCACGGCGATGAAGACAACATCCCCGAACGCAATCGCCTGATCGACTGTGCCCGCCTGCGCAACAGGACCAAGGTGCGTAACAAGGTCGTGCAATTGCTCCGGATGACGTGACGCGAAGAAGACTGGATGGCCCGCCTTCGCCCAGAGTCCGCCGACGGTGCCGCCGATATGACCCGCGCCAATAATGCCAATTTTTGTCTTATTGTTTGTCCCGGGGCCAGAGGTCTGCCCCGATGCGGTTGTTGTCTGAAGCACTCCCTGGAGGATGAGAACTCCCGCTGCGCTCAATATGGCGCGGCGCCTACGATCAACAGTGTCATTCTTGAACATCAGCACTCCAATCGCGAAATGCAGGACGAAATGTTATCGCCCCTTCTACCGTCGTTCGCTCACCGAACTGAACGATATTATAGCACAGAATGCATTATAAGAAACGCGCCTCAGACATGAGTGCCGGAATTACGCTCGCACAGAGTTGATCCATGCGGGCCTAACGTTGCGGCGGGGATTTCACAGGCCGCAGCAATTTCCCGTGATGCGGATGGCGGACATGATGCGGACGGTGGAGCGGTCTGATTGCGCCGAATACGACCTGCGAAGGATAAGGAGCCACAGAGCGCCGGGGCGTGGTCCCGGCGATTCCTCCTGCACCGATCCAGGCGACATATGGTTGCGCGGCGAAATTTCCCGGAAAGACGCCGTTTGATGGGAAGTCGCGATCGTCGTCACGATTGTCGTAAAGCCAGCCGCTGGTGCAGCCGTAACGTATCGCGCAATGTCGAAAGATGCCGGCATGACTTGGCGAAACATAACCTGGCGAAGCAGGGATCGCCAGGGCTGCCGCGCAAACTATCAATGCGATTCTTCTCATTTGTCTTCCTTACGGACGGATAGTGCCCCAGTCGCCTTTCCAGCCAGCGAGCTTTCCTTTGCGGAATTGCAGGTAAAGTCCATCACTTCGGGTTGCCAATGCGCTGCCCTTGACGTTGGGCCGCGCCAGAAAGAGTTCATTGTGGGGGCGGCCCCGCACGTAGAGTAGGGGGACGCCGAGCACAACGCTGGCCTCATCAAGGTTCATCCCGAACCGCAGCGAAGACGCGGCTTGCTGAGCGTGGGCAAATCTTGCCCCGAGTGGCGCCTGAACCAGCAACACCAGCGCAATCAGGGCGGCTTTCTTCATCGGATGCACCATTCCTTCCACTCGTCGTCACGCATCGTCCGCGTAAGCGGACCGCCTATAATTTCGCACGACGTCTCAGTTCACAGACGCCAAAGTACCGGCCGGCGTCCAGCCGCCACCGAGAGCTTGGAACAGACTGCTCGCCGCCATGAGTTTCGAGAGTCGCACCTGAACCAGCGTGTTTTCTGCGGTGAAGAGCGTCTGTTCGGCCTGCAGAAGCGTGACGAGATTGATCGTTCCTCCGCGCAACTGCTTTTCCGCCACATCGAAGGCCGTCCGCGAACTCGCAACGACCTGCGCCTGAAGTCGCTCCTGTACCGTGAATTTCTGCAAAGCGATCAGGGCCTTCTCAACATCCGAGAAGGCCGATAGCACGGCCTTGCGGTAGGCTTGCAGGTCTTGAAGCTGCACGCCCTTCGCCTGCTTCAATTGGCTCTCAAGCAGGAAGCCATCGAAGATCGGTTGGGTAAGGCTCGCGGTGAGCGTATAGAACCAGGCGCCGGGCGTGAACAGTGATGCAAGCGCGGCGCTCTGGAAGCCGGTGGTCCCGGTGAGCTGGATTTGCGGGAAGAAGGCCGCCCGTGCTGATTCGACGCTGAAGTTGGAGCCCGCAAGCAGCGCCTCCGCCTGGCGAATATCAGGCCGTTGGTAAAGCAGTTCGGAAGGCAGGCCCGGGGTTACCTTGGGCACCTTGATATGCTTGGAGGATCCGCCTCGTACGGTGAAATTCGCTGGTGCCCGCCCAACGAGAACAGCGAGCGCGGCCTTGTTCTGACCAACAACAACCTCAAGCGGAGGAATCGCAGCCCGCTGCGTCCCGGCCAGCGCCTCCTGCTGCGAAACGTCAAGCTGCGACGCCGTTCCGCCGGTGAACTGCGTCTTGATCAGAGCAAGGATTCGTTCAGCGGCCGCCAGGTTCTCGCGCGTCACGCGGAGTTCGTCCTGCGCGGCCAGAACCTGAAAATATGTATTTGCCACGGTCACGAGCGTGGTCAGCGCGACCACCTCGCGATTATATCTCGATGCGGTGGCGTTCTCTTCTGCAGCATGGAGTGTCGCCCGGTTCTTGCCCCAGAAGTCGAGCATGTAGCTCGCAGTGAGGCTCGCGGTGAAATCCGAAAAGGTGGAGCCTCCACCTCCGACGCCGCTTCCACTTCCGATGCCGCTTCCAACACCGGTTCCGCTTCCGCCAAAGCTGCTGTTACCATTACCTGCCGAACCAAAATGAGCACGCTCGGCGCTGAACCCTCCGGACAGCGACGGCAGCAATGGTGCACCCGCCACGCCGACCTGGGCATCAGCCTGGATGATCTGAGCAACAGCCACAGCAATGTCCAGGTTATGGACCTGGGCCTCCTGCATCAGCGACAACAGTTCGCTCGATCCAAAGCCGCTCCACCAGTCCAGGGAAGGGAGCGCTGCATCCGGATTGGTTCTTGCTGCCTCGCGATAGTGCGTGGGGATCTCGAGAAGAAGGTCGGGCCGTTCCGATCCAAGGATGCAGCCGGAGAGGCATGGTCCGAGTGCGAGTGCGATAAGCGCACGCGAGCGACCTTCCCCGAGGGCCGAAATCGACCAGGCGGAGCTCCGAGCGCGGCGTCTGACTCCAAACACTGTGGATTTCGACATTCACTCGCCTGGCTGCAATGATGACCTGGGCGGGCTGTGAGTCGCATTGCCCATCAGACGATGACTCCAGAGCCGGAACCTGTCCAGATACAAGTAGATTACAGGTGTGGAATAAAGCGTGAGCATCTGGCTCAGAATGAGGCCGCCCACAATGGCGATGCCGAGCGGCCGCCGAAGCTCTCCACCATCTCCCGCCCCGATCGTGAGCGGCAGGGCGCCGAGCAGAGCTGCCATGGTCGTCATCATGATCGGGCGGAAACGGAGCAGGCAGGCCTCGCGAATCGCATCGAGCGGTTCGAGGCCGCGGTTGCGTTCGGCGTCAAGCGCGAAATCGATCATCATGATCGCGTTCTTCTTCACAATGCCGATCAACAGGATCACGCCGATCAGGGCCATGATGCTGAACTCGGTGTTGAACGCCATCAAGGCGAGCAGGGCGCCGACGCCTGCCGACGGCAGCGTCGAGAGGATGGTGAGGGGATGGATGTAGCTCTCATAGAGTACGCCCAGCACAATATAAATCGTCACCAGTGCTGCCAGGATCAGGAAGGGCTGGTTGCTGAGTGATTCCTGGAAGACCTTGGCCGTCCCCTGGAAAGTGCCTCGGATCGTCGCCGGTACGCCAATTCGGCTCATGGTGGCCTCGATGGTGCTGACGGCGGTGCTCAGCGACACATTCGGAGGCAAGTTGAAGGAGATCGTGTTGGCGATAAGCAGGCCTTGATGGTTGATCGCGAGCGGCGTGGCGCCTCGCGAGAAATGCGCCACAGTCGAAAGCGGGATCATGATCTCGGCGCTCGTGCTGACAGCTGAGCCGGTTGAGGCGACGCCCCTGCCAGTCAATCCGATCGAATTGGTCGCGAGATTGCGCGCAGCCTGCGCATTGGCCGAACTGGCCGTGCTTGACGTCCCAGTCGCTGCCACCGTCCCGGCCACGGCGTTGGTCGCCTGTGAACCGCCGACGGAGCCGCCAGCCGTGCTGACAAAGATGTCTCTGAGCGTCTCCGGGTTCTGCCAAAACCGCGGCGCAACCTCCATGATGACATGATACTGATTGCGCGCGACGTAGATCGTCGAGACCTGCCGTTGTCCGAACGCATCATAAAGCGTGTTGTTGATCTGGCTGACTGTAATGCCCAGCCGCGCCGCAGCGTCACGGTCGATCTCGACATTGGATTCGAGGCCCTTGTTCTGCTGGTCGCTGTTGACGTCGGTGAGATTGCGCTCGTGTTGAAGGGCGGCGGCGATCTTTGGCGTCCATTCGTTGAGTTCTTCCAGCGTCGAGCCCTGCAACGTGTACTGATATTGTGCGTTCGAAGCCCTGCCACCGGCGCGGATGTCCTGCACGGACTGGAGGAACAGCGTGGCGCCCGGGATGACCGCCATTTCATGCCGGAGTCTTGCGATGACGCTGTCGATGCCGATCTTGCGCTCGCCGAGCGGATGGAGCGAGACAAAGACGAAACCGGAATTGATCTGGCCACCGCCGGTGAAGCCGACGACGGTCTCGACCGCCGGATCCTGCTTTATGATGGTCACGAACTGCATGAGCTTTTGCTGCATGAGCTGAAACGAGATGCTCTGGTCTGCCTGGATCGACCCTATCAGCCGGCCTGCGTCCTCCTGCGGGAAGAATCCCTTCGGAATGACGCTATAGAGATAGAAATTCAGGCCAACGACCACAGCGAGAATGAGCATCACCGACGCCGGATGCTCCAACGCGACGGTCAGTGTCTTCCGGTAGGAATT
>JGI24705J35276_12237973_pt1 | contig 14618 bp, 11 predicted proteins | sample TergutNt197P4_FD_35276 | JGI IMG/M metagenome (IMG submission 35276) | reverse complement strand
CATTCTTTCCTGTATGCCTGTGTAAATCATATAGGTTGAAAAAAAGATTTTTTGGAATCCGTTCAATTTTTGTTTTTGTGCTTTTATCTGTGATTTATTTTGAAATTCATTGCCTTTTTCTTTGCTTTCGAAAAACAGATGCAATGTCTTATAATAATCAGTGATACCGGCCTGTATCAGGTGCGATAAAGCTGACAACCCTGCCGGAATAAAAAACCATGCCGTATCGTATTCGTGCATTAGACGCAACGCTAAACAGAGATAAATTATAAAAAACCATATATCGCCGGCTATACCGTCTAATATACGTCCAATCTTTGATTTAATGCCTGTCAGACGCGCTAATTGTCCATCAACGCAATCTAAAATATTAGCCGTAACCAATAAAAAAATGCCGGTCAAATTTAAAATCATACTGTCAAAATAAAACATAATACCTGTTCCGGCTCCGACAAAGATAGAGAAGACGGTCACCATATTCGGCGTCACAAACGTATGTTTTAAAACACGCGCAATTCGGAAAGCAATCGGTCTGTAAAAATAAAGATCGAGTCTGTTTTCTATTTCTACCGATTTAAGAGAAGATGTAAATTCTGTATCCATCTGAATTGCTATTTATAGGAATATCCACCGTCCACTACAATGACTTCACCGTTAATGTATTGATTTTCGATTACCATCTTATATACTTCAGCTAATTCTTCTGGTGCACAAAAACGGCCTAACGCTAATTTATTTTCTATGTTCCGGCGGATTTCCTGTGGTTTATTTTTCTGCCATTCGGTATCCACAAACCCCGGAGCAATGGCATTGACACGTATATGATAGGGCGTCAGAAACTTAACTAAATTTTTTGTCAAAGCATGAACAGCTGATTTTGTCACTCCGTAAGAGAGTGATGTAGCATGTGGCTCTATTCCCATTAATGAACCGGTAAAAACCACGCTTCCTGCAGGTTTGATACGACCAACAATCTGTTGTAGTAGAAATACAGGGAAATGAACATTGGCAAAAAACATGCGTTCCCATTCGGGTAATTCCATGTTTTCAAATGCATCACGATAGGTAAGTCCGGCATTAAACACAACAGCATCAAATTCGACAGATTCAGCCAAAACAAACCTGCTAATATTTTCAATTGATTGTTTATCAGCAATATCAGCCTTTAGTAATTTTACCTTTACGCCATAACAGTTACATTCAACTTCGGCAGTTTGTATTTCTTCTATGGTATCCGTAAACCAGGTCAACAATAAATCGTACCCTGCTTTTGCTAAACAGATTGCCACTGCTTTTCCAATGCCTTTTGTCCCTCCTGTGATTAATACATTTTTAGCCATAAATCATATTTTACCGTCGGCAGCAGTCTTTGTCGCTTTCTCTGTAACAGTTGGTTCGACCACCGTATCCGGTTTTGCTTTTCTTTCCTGAATTAAATGTTTTTCGTACGAATCATAGATGGTTTTCTTGAGCGAGGATGATGAAACTCCTGTACCGTAAGGGAAATAAAAAACCTGTACTCCCAAATCTTTCAGGTAGTCGTATTTCCCATACCAGTCATCGCCTACCACAAAAGCGTCTATATTTAATTTTTTCATTATCTCTGCATGGTCGAGCGAATGCTGAGGGATCACGATATCGGGTGTCTTCAATGCCTCAATAATTTGGAGCCGTTCATTGAAAGGAATGGTCGGCGCCGTTTTATACGAAGCAACAAGTTCGTCCGTACTTACGCCTACGATTAATATATCTGCCAGACTGCGGGCATAATTGATCATTCGCAAATGGTTATAATGAAATAAGTCGAATGTGCCTGAAGTATATACGATAGTCTTATTTTTAAACATGGTTTTTTTCAATAATTATTCATTGGAATCATCAATCGTAAGGTCAAGTTTGACGTTATCTCCGCTCTTATCTACATAGTATTTATGTAAAGGATTGGATGTCATTTCCTGATAAGATAGCCTTTGACGGTATATATCCATTGAAGCATAGAGTGCATTGCGAAACGACACTTCGGAGGCCATATTCCTGCCGGCGATATCGTATGCTGTGCCGTGAGCCGGCGATGTACGTACAATCGGTAAACCTGCTGTATAATTCACGCCGTTCTCCATTGCCAATAGTTTGAAAGGGATCATCCCCTGATCATGATACATAGCCAATATTCCGTCAAATTTTTGGTGTGATTGCGAGCCGAAAAAACCATCGGCCGGATAGGGGCCAAACACAGCAATCCCGTTTTTTTCGGCTTCGGCAATGGCAGAAATAATAACCGACGTTTCTTCATTACCCAACAACCCATCATCTCCTGCATGTGGATTGAGTGCTAAAACAGCTATACAAGGCTTTATCACACAGAAGTCCTGAATTAATGCCGTATTGAAAAGTGCCAGTTTTTCCACAATCGCTTCTTTAGTCAGTTTTGTATTAACCTCAGACAAAGGAATATGTGTTGTGACCAATGCAATACGCAGCGATTCGCAGGTCATGATCATGATTGCTTTATGTCTCCCTTCTTCACCGAACTTCTTTTCAAGGTAACCGGTGTGTCCGGCGAAAATAAATTCATCGTTTTTTATGTTGGACTTATTCACAGGCGCAGTCAATAATGTTTGGATTGCCCCTCGTTTCAGGTCGGCAGTAGCCATATCGAGCGCTGTAAATGCTGCTTTGCCGGCTTCAGTTGTCGAACGTCCAAATTCAATTTTCAAATTATCCTCCACACAATTGATCAGGTTTATTCTCCCGTCAACTGCTTCTTCGGGTTTGCTGATGAATTTGAAATTGATTGACGGCAATTCCATTGCTTTCTGATGGTAAAGCGCTATTTTTTGTGATCCGTAGATCACCGGAGTACAAAATTCGGTGATCCTTTCATCGGCTAATGTTTTTAAAATGACCTCATATCCGATTCCGTTTATGTCGCCATGCGTAATACCTGTTTTAATCCGATTTTTATCCATTTGTCATTTTTCAATCAATTATTTCAGGGCCATCCAGTGAAGTTTCAAATTCGCCGGGCAGACGTAACGTGTACAATGATGCTTCCAATCTTCTCATCATATTTTTCTTCCTGTCTGTTTCCGGGGCGTAAACAAAACCTTCGGCTACGACGATACGATTGTTGATTTCGTCCAACCGTGCAAAACTGACAAAAGGGCCACCCATCATATCTCCCTGCATTTCCCACAATCCGCGTAATACACCACAATATTTCCCATACAAAGTAATCGGGGTGTAGGTAGTAAATAAGGCGTTCGTTGACATATATGAATTAGGAAATCCACCTGGAATATTGGCGCCCAGAATAGAATCGCGCATGGCTAACATATAATCAAGGGTGAATGTCTGAGGATCGGTATAGGGAAATGAATATACCACCATATCCATACGTCCTCTATTGGCATTGTTCGATGTCCAGAAAAAACCAACCGTATCTGTATTGAAGTTTCTGATGTCGTTTGGAATATTCATCTTTATGTTAAATTGTGCGAAAAGTCTATCCATTGCCGCTATATTGTACGATTTTTGAAGTTCGTCAGCCATACGGTTCATTTCGGTTCTGGAGAAATAATTGACAAGAATTCCTTCGTTTTCTTTCAGATAATCAACCAATAATGATTCAGTCGGCGTGTGAATATAGACGACAGCTTGCCCAACAGCCCAACGATTGCGTTCGGTTTTCACAGAGACTTTCGTATATAATGATTCGTCCACATTCACTATGAGTATATTACGGACATAAGTCAGCATACCCTTAAATTCGTATGTCGGGACATACGTGACCTGCATATAAGCCTCGTCCATCAACAGACCCGGAACCGGAGCTGTCAGCTCATCATTAAGCAAAATGCCTGCAGTATTATTCCATGTAACGGGATTGGCAACAACCACTATATCAAAAGCCACTCCGGTGGCTCTTATACCTGTCGGATTGTTTTCGCAGCTCCCGATTATCAATAACAAGCAGGCTAAAACTAAAGTTAAAATCGGTGTTTTCATATTTATTTTACTGTTTATGGTGGCAAAATTAGCATTTTTTACCGGAAAACAGGCAATTTATATGGTTTTTTCTGTTTTCTTTTTAGAGTGTGCGGTGGATAACATGCCGCACGCAGCTCCTATATCTTCGCCTCTTGATATACGAATGGTACACGTAATGCCTTTTGCGTTTAATAATTCGCGAAATAATACCATCTTTTTCATGCTGCAACTTTTCAATGCGATATTCGGTATTGCATGATAACTAATTAAGTTTACCCTGCATGAAATTCCTGCTAATAATTTGGCTAAATCTTTTGCATGTCGCGCCGAATCGTTCTTGTTTTCAAACATAATATACTCGAATGAAATACGTTGCTGGTGCGAAAAATCATATTGTCGAATCAACTCTATGATGTCTTTGATTGGATTGGTCTTTTCAATAGGCATCAACAAACGGCGTTCGTCGGGATACGGCGAATGGATGCTGACAGCCAAATTACACCTGCTGTTATCCAGAAAAAGTTTCATTCCTTTGAGAATACCGGCAGTCGAAACGGTGATTCGTTTGGGACTCCACCCATAACCGTAGGAGGATGTGAGAATTTCGAGTACATGAAACAATGCGTCGGTATTATCCAACGGTTCACCCATCCCCATAAAAACGATATTGGAAAGTTTGTCTGCTTCGGGAACAGAGCGGATTTGATTCAGCATTTCGGTGGAAGTCAGATTACCTGCAAATCCCTGATTTCCTGTTTGACAAAAAACGCAATTCATCCTGCAACCTATCTGCGATGACACACAAAGCGTTGCTCTATTATCGGCGGGGATATAGACCGTTTCGACAAAACGTCCGGTATCAACGGGAAAAAGATATTTGACGGTTTCGTCCGAAGAAATGGTTCTTTTGACAGGCGGAAATAATCCTATATGATAATGTGTTTGTAAAAATTTGCGTTTTGATTCGGCAATATTTGTCATTTCGGTAATAGAGGTTATCTTTTTTTTGTACAGCCAATCAGCTATCTGCCGCGCAGCATATAAAGGCAATCCGGCTTTTACGGTTACGCCTTTTAATTCCTCTATGGTCATTCCGGAAAGAGCGCATTTAGCCACCTCTAACTCCCCAGAGGGAGGAATCTCCCCCTCCTTTGGAGGGGTTAGGGGAGGCAGTTCCTTCGGAGGGGTTAGGGGAGGCTTATTCAAAGCGAATGCGATTATCAACTATCTTTGCATTTTCCATCAGCGACTGAAAAGCAGAATATCCGGCGCGGTATGCCATGTTCGATTCCAATTTGCTGATTTCACTTTGTTCGTCATAATCGCCTGTTGATTTGGTACGGTTGAAAACGCTGAACACATAAACGCCGTTACTACCGATTACCGGTTCATTTACCTGATTAAGAGGAGCAAACGTAACAGATGCGTTGAGACGCGGTTCGGCGCCGATACCTGCAATACGGGCTGTCGAAAAATCAATAAATCGTACCGTATCTACCTGAGCTCCCATTGCTTCTGCATAATCAAAAACTGTATGAAGGTTTTTATCTTTCAATTCGCGGGCAATTTTTTCGCCTTTCAGTTCCGAAGCCAATTCCATTCTCAGTAACGATGCTAAGGACTGCACGGATTGATAGCCTTCCGGCAATGCGCCTCTTCGTGCTGCCACAATAAAATGATTTTTGCACTCGAATATTTTGGATATTTCGCCTTTCTTCTTACTTTCGAATACCCATCGTATCACAGGACGCGAATCGGGTATCATGCCTATGGACCTGTCTTCCTGCACAACCTTAAGATTCGAATTGAGGATATATCCTGCATCTGTGGCTGCTGCCTCAATTTTCTCAATTGTATTATTAATCGAGATAAACTGATTCAGATCGTTATAAAGTTTTGTATAGGTTTTCGAACTTGGCGTTACCGACAAATGGACATAAGCAAGTTTATATTTTGGTACAATGGCTGTCTTTTCCGTAATTTTCAGAATATGGATTCCATACGTTGACGATAAAATAACGGGTTGATTGACAGGAGCCGCAAAGATGGCATCTTTAAATTCGATGCCAAAATACCGTAATGCATCTACTTCAGTGATCCAACCAAGTACACCTCCGTTTCGACCACTCTGATCCATTGAGTATTGTGCGGCTAACAGTTCAAAATTGCCTCCTGCTTTCAATACACGTACCAAGCTATCGGCCATTGCTTCCATTGCTTCTTTGTTTCCGTTTTGGGTGTTCAAAAGGATATGGCTTACATTGACTGAATCGGCAGCCAACGTTTTGTCCATCAACTTAAATATCCGATAACTGTCTTCTCTGAAAAAAGGGCCATCAATATCGCCTGTCACAGCTCTTTCAACAAATGTTTTCATGTCCGTATCCAATCCGTTTGCAGAAATGAAAGCATCCATATAAGGCACCTCCGAAGTCGCGTTGACTACATCTTCGATTGACTCTGTGGTTAACAACTCTTCTAAAACTTTATCAGCATCCTTCTGTACTTGCGCATAGTCGTCCACGCTTGGTTTAATTTCAACCGATATATAGTCAAATACCCTGGATTCCTTCTGTTTGAATTGCTCTTTACGTTGGTTGTATAATTTTTTAATGTCACTGTCACTGACCGCGACCGCAGAATCAGGAACCATGACAAATGGTTGCATGGCATAGACAATGTCAGCGCTTTCAAGTGCAGAATCATAAGCGTTTTTGGCTTCAAGCGGATTAACGACGACCGCTTTTGATAACAGTTCTAAATACTTGGTCTGTAAACTTTGTGTTTTCATGTTACGTTCCCAGAAAAGCCAGTAATCGCGTACCTGTTCTATTTGACTTCTGTATTCCGGCGCCACAGACTCATAATTTTCAATGGTTTTCAACACATTCAATGCTGTCATCTTATTGAACATTCCCGTCTCCTGATCCACGAAATATGGGAATTGCTGCACCATAGGCGAAATGTTTTCGCCTTGTACCATGTCAAATAATTCTTCAGGCGTAATGGTTATCCCCAATTTCGCAATAGCGTCTTGTAATAAAATCTCATTTACCATGCCTTCGAATACATTCAATCTGATTTGACTGTTTTGTTCTTCAGTCAAATTGCCCGTATTCGATTGCATCTTGTAAATTTTATTCGTTTCTTCTATCCGGTTGATATACGCCTGATAATGAATAGCTGTTCCGTTCACATTCGCCACCTGGTCTTGCGATTGTCTAAAATAAGTCGAACCGGAATTTAAAAAGTCGCCAATTATAAAAGCAAACAGCGCCAAACCGACAATGATAACCAATAATCCTGCCTGATTCCTAATTTTCTCTAATGTTGCCATTTTTATGTATATTTTACTATGTTTCTTTATTTAAGGGCGCAAAGATACAATAATAATTGAGAATTGAGAATTGAAAATTGAAAATTATTGTTTTGTTTTATAAACAAACAGTATAAATAGCTGTTTTTCTGACAAATCAATTAATCCATTTGAAATACCTTATTTGATATGGATGGTTAATTATTCATAGAGTGAATGATAAAAGTCAAGCATATTCTTACGAAATATCTCACTTGAATATACTGTTTCGTACCGTTTTCTGGCATTTGTACCCATACGTTGCCGTTCATCAGGGTTCTGCAACAAATAGAGTATCTTTTCGGCCAACAAGTCCGTATTGATTTCTGCTCTATCATTGTATTCAATCACAGGCACATGTAATCCTGTAATTCCATCTTCAACCGTTTCTTTCAGTCCAGTAGTAGTGCTTGCTATCAGCGGTACGCCATGCATCATCATTTCGATAGCTACATAGCTGCATTGTTCGTGAAATGAAGGCATGACACCGATATCTGCAATGGAATATAAATCATAAAGTCTCTCTCTGTCAATCATTCCAGTCCAGGTAACATGCATCCAGATGTCCTCACATTCTTTCATGTAAATATCAAACGCTCCATTGCCTGCAATGATAAAATGACAATTTGATTGTGTTTTCAACATCTTTTTGAAAGCCCACAATACATACTTAAGACCTTTTATGTCGTCCAATCTTCCTGCAAAAAGAAAAACAGGCACATCGGGAATATGATATTTTTGTCTCAATTTCAATTTGTCCGAAATAGAATTTCTGTCAATAAGTCCATTGTATATAACTGCTATTTTATCCGGTTCTATTTGATAATCATCCTGTAAAATCTGCCGTGTATTTTCTGAAAGACAGATGATATGATCTGCTTTTTCAAAAAGCGTTTTTTCCAATTGATACGATTCTTCAATTGTATTCGTAACATCATCAAGTTGAACATTTACCTCAGATGCCAATATTTTTCTGAAACGGGTAACATTACCCGACAATTTTAAGCACCAACTTAGATAATGAACCGTAACCACAATCTTGCAGTCAAAGACTTTTTTCAATTCTTCAGCCAATTGCCCTTTTTGGTTGTAATTCAAATGGAAAATCAGATTTTTTTTATCCTGAATATGCAATTGAAGCAAATAGACAATATTGCGGTGATAGATTTCCCATTGTTCCTGATGTTGCTGTTGCCCTGATAAAGGTGCAGGAAAAAACCAATACTTAATGCCGTCAATTTCCTCTGCATATATTTTTGTTCTGTCTGAAAATAAATGTATCATACAAATATTTATGTCACTGTTTTTCAGCGTAGCTGTAAGTTCGCGAATATAAGTTCCCACACCATATATTGCACCGTAGCGCGTCTCATTAAAAATATACAAATTCATGTAGATAGTGGTTAGTGGTTAATATTTTACATTTTTTCTTACATTCTTACGGTCTTACGATCTTTTCAAAACCCTCGGCATATCCGGCAATTTCCACCCTTCACGACAAGTGTGTTTAATCAACTCGGTTGCAAATGCTCTGGCATTGATAGGATCCGACATTTTAGCATTATTCGTAGGATGGCCATTCTTGATTGTAAATTCTTCCGAAATTATCTGTTTGATTGTTTCATCGTCGCCAATATTGGCAAATTGCATATTCGCTCCATCCCATTCCAATACTTTATGCAATGGTTGCAGGCGAACGGCCAATACAGCCATCATAATCATTTCGTTAAATGGGCCCGCTTCCGAAAAGTCGGACTTTGTTTTGATACGATTTTCCGGACTTTCCTTGCATGCACGTAGCCAGTCTTGTTCGTGACCGCCGACCGTCGCTCTTTCTATGCGGCGAATTGTTTTGGGAACATCCGGTACACGTCCTGAGAGCAGCCATGGCCTGAGTCCGTAACAACCGCATAGCAACGTATCCTTTGTCCCATGAAAAATCATCAATCCGCCACCCGGCCCCATCAAAGGCCGTCCTTGCGGGAATCCTGCCGGACGGGCAGGCATAAAACCGCCGTCATACCAATGAATTTCTACTTCCGGTAATTCCACCTTCGGCATGTTGTAGCGAGCCGGATAAACCAATTTCACATACTCCGATTGCGGGGCTGAATCAATCAGCAAAGGTGATGAGGCAGCTTCTACCGAACGGGGATGACCTAATTTGAGCGCTTTGAATGCAGGATGAAGGATATGGCAACCCATATCGCCCAAAACGCCTGTTCCGAAATCCCACCATCCACGCCAGTTCCATGGATGGTAAGCAGAATGGTAAGGCCTCATTTTTGCAGGCCCGATAAACAAATCCCAATCCAGCGCAGGCGGAATCTTTTTTTCCCGGGAAGGCGTTTCCAATCCTTGCGGCCACATCGGGCGGTTGGTGGCCGCTTCCACTTTATTTACTTCACCTATTTCGCCGTTCCATATCCATTCGCATATCAAATCAACGCCTTCGTCCGACGATCCCTGATTGCCCATTTGGGTAGCCACGTTATGTTTAGCTGCTAATGCGGCAAGTAATCGTGATTCATATACCGAATGGGCTAACGGCTTCTGAACATACACATGCTTGCCCAGTGTCATGGCAGTCGCAGCAATAATGGCATGGGTATGGTCGGGCGTTGCAACAATAACCGCATCAATATCATGATGCATCTCATCGAACATCCTGCGGAAATCCCTGTATTTCCTTGTCCGGGGAAAACATTCTAACAGCGGTTTTACATACTTCCAGTCCACATCGCAGAGCGCAACGATATTTTCCGTCTCATAAACAGCCTGAATATTTGTAATACCCATACCGCCAAGGCCGACAACGGCAATATTCAATCTGTCTGATGGAGCGTTCAATTTATTCATTTATCATTCCGACCTTAGCGGACGAATCTCATATTTATAATCTTTGCGTAAAGAACCGGTTGTCGCTGTCGGAAAATCGTCCGGAACCGGTTGTGTAACTTGTCCTGTGGCAGCCCATTCAGCACCGCGAAGCAATGTAACTTGAAATCCTGTACATTGCATGGCTGTATTGTCGGTAAGCGTACTGCCGACATGGCCCAAGGTCGTATGATAAATACGCGCTTTGCCGTAATTAACTGTAAGCATGGCAATTTCATCGCGACCGGAGCCTCTCGTTTCGGGATCGGAATAGGCCCAAAATAAAACTTCGTCAACAATACCCGGCCCACGCAGCCGGTCATACAATTCATCCTGCGCATGAAGCCATGCGGCAGGCAATCCTTTTGTTATCGGATGCTCCGGATTACCGCAATGCAGTACGAACTCATGTCGGGCGCCATGCGATCCGCCCGATCCTGGAGATTTATCATATATAAGTTGGTCGTTTTTCATATAAATATATGGGCCATCCGTTTCATCGCGACCCTCCCATCCACCAAAACCGGTTATTTGATTATACGCCTTCCAATCCCTGAAAGCATTATTTGCTGCATGATAGACAACCACGCCTCCTCCATTGTCAGCAAAATCCAAAAAAGACTTTTCTGTTTCTTCCGGCCATCTGTCGCCGCAATAATCGAGCACAACCAACTGATACGCTGCAAAATCCCGTTTGAAATTCGACATATTTGATCCTTCTTTCGGAGAAATAGCCACTTCGACCGCAAAAAGCCCTGAGTTCTCCAAAATCTGCTTTAACGCTACATGGCTAACTTTCCATTGATGGTGATGTTGCCCTGTGACAATCAACGTTCTGATCCTCCCGTAAACAACAGGTTGAAATAAGGATTTATACAACTGTAACATATTATTTTGAAATACGTTCGCAGTATAGTAGTGTAGATATCTTTTTCGTCCGCCGTGCCCAAACTGTTTTGCAACAGCAGGGTTTTGCAACAGATACACAATTTTTTGCGTTAAATCTGATATGTCAATTTCCACACTGTCGGACAAGGCTGTGATGGGTATTTTTAAACCGCAGGCTTCATCCACCACTTCGTTCAATCCTGATGTGGCCGTTGCCACAATGGGCAATCCGTGCATCATCATTTCCACAGCTACCAATCCGAACGGCTCATATAGTGAAGGCACAACGCCCACATCCGCTATTTGATACAGTTCATTCAACGCTATCTTGTCTAATAATCCCGTAAATGTTATCTTCGTACAGATATCTTTAGCCTCTCGCATAAATGTATCAAAATCGCCGCTACCGGCAATGATCAGCCGACAACGTGGAACGCTTTCCAATACCTTGTGAAAAGCCCTGATCAGATAACCCACCCCTTTGACTTCGTCCACACGACCGGCAAAAAGGATGATCTTTTCTTTGGGCGTTATTTTCCACTTTTTTCGCATCCGAATCACAGCGTCATTGCGTTCATGGTTAGTGAGCTTCGTCGAACTATGACCCGCAATCCCCCAAAAACCTTGATCGACTATCCCATTCGGGATAACGGATATTTTTGTTGAATCTATCCCATATTCCCTGCATAGTATTTCGCGCATATTTTCCGATAAACAAATCACACGATCCCCCCGCAAGTAATAACTTTTCTCTTCTTCAAACGATTTTTGCAGTTTTATCCCGAAATCGTCCGGTTGTGTTTCCTTCAGAATATTTCTCAATCGTGGCAAATTGTCATAGATTGTAAAGCCCCAACCGGAAAAATGTGCTACTGAAACAACCTTACAGTCAAACGCATTTTTCAACTCTTCGGCCAATTTGGCGCTTTCAATAAAATTCAACTGAAATATCAAGTCCTTTTTATCCTTGATATGCAATCGAAGCAGATAGACGACATTGCGAAAATACAACGCCCATTGTTCATCATCATTCGTTGTCCGTTGATCCGGAATTACTTTCGGAATATGCCAATGACGAATTTCATCTATTTCTTCGGTCTGTATTTGAGGTTTGTCAGCTATCAAATCAACCACGCAAATATTGATGCAGCTATCTTTCAGCGCAGCAGTCAGTTCACGAATATAAGCCCCAACCCCATATTCCGACCCTCGCCGTGTTTGATTAAAAATATACAAATTCATTTGTGTTCTTTGTGAAAACCCTTCGTGCCGTTTGTGTTTAAAAAAATCACAAAAGATACACCCACAATATATCCGCTTTATTAAGCGCCATTAATCGCAACATCCCTTCCCCTGCATACCCGTTAAGAAGCCCCATGCTTACAGGCGCTTTCTCCATATCTAAATCCGGTATTTGCTTCAATGCAATATCAATCTCCTCCTGCTTTTTGCTATTGAAATACCTGTTCTGTTGGCACATTCGCACAATATTGCCCGTTACTGAATCTCCCAAACGAGGAAAAAAATTGCGCCCTTCGCGTAAACCCTCTGCGTCCTTTGCGGTTACATATTTTTCTATTATTGATTCAAACCCTGATACTTGTTGCAAATCAAACAAAAAACAATACACATCAGTTTGTTCGCCAACCGTTATGCATGCAAATCTTTCTTCAATCAACCCAACAATACGCAATAAACATTGCAGTGCCTGCACTGCCGACGATTCATACTTCAATCTTGTCATCCAATACCGCCCATATCCGACTAATCCGTCATATTGGCTTAAATCCAGCCAGGGATCGTACATCACAGCACGAACCATCCGTTGATCAAAATCCTCACAAATATCATCTTCTACGTCTAAAAAATCATTCCTTATCAGGTAATCTATGCCGACGCCGATACCAGCCAACCCTTTTTCATAATCAGCAGGACTGTTGACATGTATTTGATTCATCGTTTCGCCAATTAAATCCATCGCATAATCGACAAACAACTCATTGCCCGTATACCGTGCATAATGAAAAAAGAAAACCGCAATCCCCATCTTACCATGCACCAAACCCGGACATTCCGTCAAAGTCCCATTAAGTAAAAGCATATCCACAACTTGCCCTAAGTCTTGTTTTATTTTTGCCGATTGTTCCTTTCCCATAACTAAACTCTATACTCTAATACCTAAACTCTATTTCTTGTGTTTTATCAACATAATAATCGGATTGTCTTCTACATCCAATTTCTTCGCAATTTCTTTTAATTTGCCGTCTTTTAATTCTCCTTTCTTGTAAGCGTCAACAAGTTGGTAAGCTTCTATTGAATACCATGATTCTATTTCGTGATTTACAGGCTTTGGCGAAACCATATATATTTCTTTTTTAGTTGTAAAATCACCATTGTAAACGGTATAACCTCCAAAAGTCTTTTCTTGCTTGTCGTACATAAAAAAAGTTATCGGAAATCCTATTCCTGTATTAAAATTATATTCATTTTTGATAGCTTCCATGAAATAATAACGGTCGGAAAGTAATCTCAAAATCAGCATTACTTCAGGATCCATGGATTGAACGGAAGGAGTTCTTTCAATAAAAGGACGCAAACTGTAATCCGGCAAAAATGAATATATTGTATCAGACGAGGGTTCTAAAAGAATCCAATTCCCTTTAAAAGGGATTATTGAACGATAAGGCCCGGGACCGGCTCCATAAGTACCACCTTTATCATCCTTCATGGTCTGTTCTAACAGCTTCTTCTCTTTAAATGGAATTTTTATTTCTTTTGTAATCTTACCATCTTTCTTGGATAAAAGAACAAATGATGTTTCTTTATCGTATTTATCATAGCAAATCAGATTGTCTTTGTCATAATTGAATACATCAAGATAACCGACATCGCTTCTGCCTATATTGTACTTAAAACCTCTCTTAAATTTCCCGAACAAGTCATATACTAAAATTTTTCTTTGAAGTGGATCGTTAACAAACATTTCTCCACTATCCTCAGCTAAAATAATATGTCCAATATATAAATATTCTTCTCCTCCTTGACCTTTACGGTTTATCTTTCTTAAGGCTTTCCCATATCTGTCATAAACAAAAATATCACCGTCTTGGAGTTTGTTTTTTATCAACAAAAGATTCTTTCCTATATCCAGTACAACACCCTGATTAACAAAGTCATCATTTGTTTCCAACACAATATATTCCACATCCATAAAATCCTGAAGAATCAGTTCTTTTTTGGTAGAATAACTTCTCTTTACATCAACTTTGATAACATCATCGTTACTTACTTTTCTTTGCCCTCTGCTTTCTGCTGTTAATACCAACAGAAAAATTACTGAAATTAAATATACTCTTTTCATAACTATTAATACTAAAAAAACACAAATATAATCATTGTTTTCAAAATTAATCGTAATTCATAAGGGGACTTCTAAAAACTCTTTTATTACTTTTCGACTTTGCCAAAGGATAGAAATCCCCAATTAGCTCCTTTGGAAAAATCATTT
>JGI24705J35276_12237974_pt1 | contig 14625 bp, 16 predicted proteins | sample TergutNt197P4_FD_35276 | JGI IMG/M metagenome (IMG submission 35276) | reverse complement strand
GGGCTCCGGCTCGGGTTCAGGCTCTGCCTCTGGTTCCGGTTCAAGCTCAGGTTCGGGCTCCGGCTCCGGTTCAGGTATCGGCTCCGGTTCTGGTTCGGGCTCCGGCTCGGGCTCCGGTTCGGGTTCAGGCTCTGCCTCTGGTTCCGGTTCAAGCTCAAGCTCAGGTTCGGGCTCCGGCTCCGGTTCAGGTATCGGCTCCGGTTCTGGTACAGGCTCCGGCGTCGGTTCGGGCTCCGGCTCAGGTTCGGGCTCGGGCTCTGGTTCGCGTTCGTTGTAAATGGACGGCTCCAGGATTTCCTTGATGCTCAGGCTGATCCGTTTCTTTTCCTTGTTGATTTCCAGTATCTTCGCGGTAACGTCCTGGCCAACGCTCAGCTCGTTTGCGATGTTCGAGACCCTCTTGTGCGATACCTCGGAAATATGCACAAGCCCGTCAAGCCCAGGTTCCAGCTCGACAAATGCGCCGTATTCCTTAATCTGCACAACCCTGCCCTTAACTATCTGTTCTGCCTTGAATTTTTCGTCTATTATCGACCACGGTTCAGGGCTTGTCTGCTTAAGCCCAAGGGAGATTTTCCCCTTTTCTGCGTTCATAGACAGGACTTTGACTTTTACCTTTTGGCCAATTTCAAGGATTTCCTGCGGGTGTTTCAGTTTTCCCCATGATATTTCCGAGATGTGCAGCAGCCCGTCAAGCCCACCGATGTCTACAAACGCGCCGTATTCCGTGAACCGCATGACTGTACCTTCGACAATGTCGCCGACGCTTAGCGAATTCCATACGTTGTCGATTTTCTTTTGCCTTTCTTCAAGCAGATGGTTCCTGTGCGAAAACGCAACCTTGCCCTTCCTCTGATCTACCCTTGTCACTTTTACGGGCAAGACCTTGCCGATGTACTCCTCTGTAGCGGCATTTTCAACAAACCTGTCTGACAACTGCGAAAGCGGGATGTACCCCGAAACTTCTTTGAATGAAGCAATGACCCCGCCTTTTACCTGCTTGACCACTTTTACTTCAACAACTGATTTATTTTCAAAAGCATCACTTAGTTCATTCCAATGCTCGTTAACTTCCAATCTCTTTTTGGAAAGCAAGATGTTTCCGTCGCCGTCATCAGTTTTTAGGACTTTTGCCTGAATCTCATCGCCTTCTTTAAATAAATCGTTAAGTTTCTGTTCTCCTTCCACAATTAATTCTTCGCGCGGAATGATGCCGTCTTTTTTACACCCTAGGTTCACTACGATCTCCCTTTCGGTTATCTGGATAATAGTTCCTGTAATGACTTCGCCTCCGCGCGGCAGCCTTAATGACTTCTCAATCTCCACCATCAAGTCTTGCATTAAATTAGTCTCTTTGTTCTCGTTAGTGATGTTTTCACTCATTCTTGCAATAACCTCCTTAATCACACGTTCAGGCGTCGATGCACCTGCCGTGACACCTATTTTATTACATTTCTCAATTTCTTTCAATGGTAAATCACTTATATTTTCAATAAAATAACTTTTTTTGCAATGTTTTTTTGAAATACTTAATAAATTGACTGAATTTGAACTTTCTTTGCTTCCGATGACCAGCATCATATCGCATTTCTTTGCTGTCAATGTACAACTATCTTGCCGTTCTTTTGTTGCGCCGCATATAGTGTTTCTGAACTCCACTTCGTTTCTTTCCTTTAGTATACCGACGATCCTGAAAAAGAAATCCTCGGCCATGGTCGTTTGGGCAACGGCAAAAATTCTCTTGCCGCTAATTTGACCAGCCTCCTCTTCAGAATCGACAATAGTCGCCGAGCCGCCGCACCATCCGTTTATCCCTATAGCTTCAGGATGGGTTTTGTCCCCGACGACAACAATATCATAGCCTTCCTGTTTTGCCCTGCTTACTATCCTGTGTATTCTCGTCACGTACAGGCAGGTTGCGTTTATTACTTTTATCCCTTTGCCCTTGACTTGCTCAAAAAACTCTTTTGGCTCGCCGTGGGACCTTACGAGAAGAGTTACGCCGTCAGGCAGTTCGCCCACCGACCCGACAACTTTCAGGCCTTTTTGGACAAGGTCGTCTGTCACATACTGGTTGTGTATAACCGGCCCGCGCGAATAAACGCAGCCCTTCTCTCCCAGCGCTTTTTCTGCTTTCCCGATCGCCTGCCTGACTCCGAAGCAAAACCCGGAATGCTCGGCTATTATTATCTCCCTCATCTCATTTTCCCCAAACTTTCAAGGTATTTTTTAAACGAAGCCTCGCTTCCGTTTTCTGTAGGCTTGTAGTACTTCACGCCCTCCCTGTATAAATTGTCAGGCAAATACTGCTGCTTTACATAGCCGCCGTAAGCATGCGGGTACTTGTACCCGACGCCAAGGCCCCTGCCTTTTGCCCCGCTGTAGCTGGAGTCCTTCAGGTGGTCAGGGACGTCGTCGATGTGTTTTTTCTCAAGGTCGGACAGCGCGCTTTCCAGCGCAGACATGGAAGCGTTTGATTTCGGGCACGACGACAGAAGCGTCACGGCTTGGGCCAGCAGTATCCTGGCCTCTGGAAGCCCTACCATCTGCGCCGCCTGCACGCATGACGTCACTACGGTTATCGCGCTTGGGTACGCCATGCCAACGTCTTCGCTAGCCATGACAAGGAGCCTCCGCCCTATCATCAGTATGTCCGCACCGCCGTCGATAAGCCGCGCAAGGTAGTGGTGGGCTGCGTCGGGGTCGCTGCCCCTCACGGATTTTTGGAGGGCTGACAGGAGGTTGTACTTGTCCTCGCTACGGTCATAAAACGTCGCCTGCCGCTGCATCGCCTCTTCGACCGCCTTGACGCCTATTGCCTCGCCGCTGCCTAGGTTGTCGACGATGAACCCAAGCGTGTCGAGCGCAACCCTGGCGTCGCCGCTGCTCATGTCCGCGAGCACTTCGAGAGCTCTGCCTTCGCATGATATGGCAAGGCGGCCAAACCCCTTCTCCTTGTCTGCCAGAGTGCGGGCCAGTATCTTCAGTATGTCCCCTGCAAGAAGCCTCTTGAATTCGTATATGCTCCTCACTCTGCTAAGCACTGCGTTGTTCACTGCGAAGTATGGGTTTTCCGTAGTGCTGCCTATAAACTTGATCGCGCCTTCTTCAAGCGCCTTCAGCAGAGTGTCCTGTTGCAGCTTGTTCCATCTGTGGAACTCGTCGATGTACACGTAGCTCGTCTCGTTCTGGAGCCCGAAGAACCTGGTTTTCGCGTTGTCAATAATTTCTTTCAGCTCCTTGATCCCGGTAACCGATGCGTTCAGCTCAAAAAAATTCGCGTCCATTTCATTTGCGATTATCCTGGCAAGGGTGGTCTTCCCTGTTCCGGACGGCCCGAAAAAAATAGCCGAGTCGAATGTCTTGTTTTTGATGGCATTGTATAGCAAGGCGCCTTTGTACATGAAATGCTCCTGCCCCACGAAGCCGTCCAGGCTGTCCGGCCTCATCTTTGTCGATAGCGGTATCATCATCTACCTGCCTTTCAAACCTGTTTTTATCTTTCCTCACATGGTAACATTCGTCAATTTGTTTGTCAAATGAAAATTTTTACCATCTTTTCCGCATAAACAGTAAATAATTCTGGACATATCGATATTTATCATGTACAATATACTTGATATTTAAAAAGAAAAATGGTCTGATGCCCTATCTGGAAATCTTCTATCCTGAAATCTCTATTTAGAAAATCGTCCAAAAACTGTTTTAAATATTTAAACTTATTTTTTTATATTTTACATTTTCTACATGGAGGAAAAAAATGGAAGACAAAGTATTGGTGTGTCAGGATTGCGGTCAGGAGTTTGTGTTTACGGTAGGCGAGCAGGAATTCTACAAAGAGAAGGGTTTCGACAACGAGCCGAAGCGATGCAAAGATTGCCGCGACAAGAAAAAATCGTCACGAAGAAACTACAACGATTAAGCCAACCTGCAGTGCCATATTTAAAAGCCGGGCCCGTGCCCGGCTTTTTCCATAAAAGTAAAAGAATATCAATTCCATAAAAATAGGAACTAACTCTGGCATCAGTTCCCCAAAAAGCATCGCTTTTTATTAAGAAAAAACGTTCCTTAATATTTATTATAACCTTCCGTCAAGTTTGTGTCAACAAGTTTCATGCTTCTGTAATTCGTTTTTATAGATTTTAATAACTTCGCTTATAAAATTAAATGCAGAAACCAATGCCAAGTTGTTTTTATAGTACACTAAGCTTTTTGAGCAATGCTCAGCTAGAAAATTGTCGATCATAAATAATATATTTTTAAACTGATGTTCTGGAATTATTTTATAAGCTACATGAAGCATCATTGAAAAATCATGAATGAGCGGCTTTTTCATATTGGTGCTTAACGTACGGTGCCTAACCCCCCCCTACCTAAAAATGACAATAGCTCGTAATCTTTATAAGGGTTGTTTGATACGGCATATGGTTCAATCAAAAATGGTAATAGTGGATTATTGTGTGCTGCGATGTTGCGTAATACCAAAATTCTATTCAATTGTTGATAAAATAGAACTTTCTTCTTTGCTAGATCTTTTCCTGTACTAAATTTAGCATAGAAAAACTGAGCATACTTCTGCAATGTTCCAAATTGAACAACTTCAAGGAAGTCTCCAAGTGGCAAACACTTTAGTTCTCCTTTGCATTTTAAGAGGTACGCCTGAATATTAGAGCTTAAATTGTCTTTTCGGTATCTTTCGTTTAAGTAATAATCGTTTAATTCCCAGAACTCCAATATGGAACCCGACGTCGCTTCTCCAATACTGATATGATCAGATATCAATTTGACTTTTAGAGCCTGCTCAATGTCCAGTGCCATCATCATGATAATTTGACGCAAATGGTGATCGATTCTAGACAATGTATACAATTGAAAAAAATCTATTTTCATGAATTGCCCGTCTTGTTTTGCGTTTTTATATCGATCAAAAAGCACTGCGTAATTCATCAGTTTTGAATAATTGATCTCGCTTGATAGTATGCTAGTAGCATGGTCTTCGTCAATTTTCTCAAATATAATATTTAATTCCTTCATCTCTTTTATGCTATCCGCATACATAATATCTTTAAACGCCATAAATCACACTCCACTTTATCATTTATTAATAGCTCTCAAGAAGTGCATTGCCTTCAAAATACAATTCAAGCGTTCCTTTTGTAGCCAAAGGTTCTCTGTTTGTGTAATATCTACCTTGGAGCTTTTTGGGTCTGTTATTCGTCGCAGGAAAAAATCTTAGGATAGTAGTCCCTTCATATTGACCCGATGTCTTTAGCTTAATATTATGCTCAGATTCAGTATTTGGAGATCCAACCCAACAATAAACGAAGTAATATGATTCCTCATTTGGTCCAATAAAAATATCTGCCACAAAACTGTCTGAGTATCCACCATGTTCATGTTAAGTGCTGCAACAGATCATTGAAGCTGTTTGAGATATCTCGATCACAAAACCATGGTTTTTTCCGTCGCTTACTGCATTACCCTCTCCCTGCTCACTTGCAGATGCACCACGCTTATAATCGCCCTTCCAGCGGCCGGACAAGTCAAGCATGTAGAAATCCTTTCGCATTGGAATTTTGAACCTCGCACAAAATTTTAAAAACGCTTTCCACAACAAGCGGTCCCAAACATTCCACACAATAAGAAATAACAGCAAGCTCCACGAAATGATTTGGGGGAAATACACAAAAAAGGAAATTTGAATAGATGTTAACCCCTTTAATCCACAAAACACAATCGTTGTAATTATAAAAGATGCTATTGCGAGTATTGTAACAAATTTAGTTTTATTTTTCTTGAATTGATGCATATTATACCTCCCCTCAAGCTCTCCTCTTTCAAGATTTTACTCCAGTTTAAGCGCAAAGTCAATGTCTGGTGCTCTCTACTTGCCTATCCGCATGCGTGTATCTCCTGCCGCAGCTCACCCAAATAGTTCACCACGTCGAAAAGGCTTCCGTTGCTGTACTCGATGTAAGCCGCCGTCGCTTTCAAGTAGCCGGACGACTCTTTGCCCCTGACGTTGCTCTCCATATGGTTTAAAAGCTCCTTAAAAGCGTGCGTCACTTTTTCTGACGGGGTCTGCTTTGGAACGTAGGCCAGCTTCACTTCCTTCCTGCTGTCCGAATAAAAAACAGTTCCCGTATTCAATTCCAGCTTCTTAGGGTTCAGCAAGTAGCTGGCCGAGTCGATCAAGGAAAAGACGCATTTCTCAAGCAGGTCGACTATGTTCTTGCTGTTTTTGAATTCATAATTGGCAATGGGCTGGTACCCGCTGCAGTCGTAGTGCGCAGTGTCTGCTTCCCCTGCACTGACGAAGCCCATAGGCAAAAATGCCTTGCATGCGCCTTCAGCCAGAATCCTCTTTTCAAATTCCTTTATCATTCCCCGTTCGTATTCGATCGTGAACGTGTTTTTCCCCTCTTCTGTCATAATTTTTGAGTCCTCCCTTGTAAAATTTAGTTCAGCGGGAGGTTGCGACTCCCACTGAACCGTATGGTTATGTACACTTGCTGCATGGTGTGTACCCCTTTTTCTTTGCATCCGCTTCGTCCATTGATATTACGTACCTGTCGACGATGAAGCACGACCCTTGGTGGTACACCTCGCCGGCGCTTTCAAAATAGTAGATGACGCTCCCGACGGACGCGCCGCTTGCGTCGCACAGCGAGCAGGGCTTGTACTTTTTCTTTATTGCCGAATTGAGCGCCCCCTGCCTTGCAGCGACTTTTATATAGCTGCAGTCCTCTTCGTGGTACCGCTCCCCTGCCACCGGGAAAACCCAGACGAGGCGCGGTTCTTCTTCCTCCATGTCGTCAAAGCCGGCGTAATCCGGTTTGTATTCCCTGCCCGTGAAAGCACGGAAAAACAGGGTGTCAGTCAGGCTCACGCCATCGTAGAAAATTATTGGCAGCTTTATTTTGACGCCGCTGTCAACCCGAAAGCCAATGAGGTCATCCTTGCCTTTGGCCTTGTAAAGGTAATTCATCGATTCGACGGACGGGTGCTCGATGTCTTTGGTTTCGAGGGTAAGCCTGCTCTCAACGTCTGGCTTGAACTTTAAGTGGGTCAGCTCGAGGCCGTAGGAGTACATGCTGAGCTTCCGCGCCTCGTCTGCCATCACGTGCATCACGTTTTCTGAAACCGCTGCCACCTTTATCAGGTAGCCGATCGTCAGGACCGCGATGACGAACATCGGGACAAATATTGAAGCCTCGACGGACAGGAACCCTTTTTTAGTATTTTTGCTCATATTGGTACTTCTTTCCCGAGACGACTGCTTCCAGCGAAAATCCCGTATAGTGGTCTTTTATCAGAAAATCCCCGTAATAGGTCTTCCTGAAATTCAGTTGAATCAGGTCCATCGCCCTCATGAGCTTGGTCTCCCTCTTTTCAATGAACAGAAACATCCTCAGATAGTCGGAGTACGACAGCCCGTAACTCTTGGGCGGGTCGATGCACTTGCTCGTTTTCTTTTCAGTCGCGTATACATCGACTACTTCCCCGTCGTCATCCTTTATTCGCGTGGTGCGCACCGCCGATTTTAGGTTCACCAGTGCCCATGTGTTCTGGTCTTTGAGCAACGACACCCTCTTCCCGTTGGTCAGGAGGCGCACGTCGTTTTCCGCTTCCGCGGTTGCCCAGGCCAGCGCGATGGCGCCTGCGGCCGCCGGACAGCCCAGCGCTTCTGCCAATGTCAGCACAGTCGTTCTCATTTTGTGGTCGCTCCAAACGTATGCGAAGTTGAGCGGTACCCTCATCAGGCGAAATTCAAACTTGAACCTGTCAAGGTTTTCCTTGTCCTTTAGCTTTCCGAACAGGATGTACTCCACTTCGTTGTAAAAGAACGTGTCCCTCACCTTTTTGTCGCCGATGTAGTACTTGAAATTGCTCATTATGTATTCGTTCACCATGAAATCCTTCGTGCCGTCTTTCAGAATATCGTCCATCTGCGGGAGCCCGCCTTCAACGATTGCGACGATGTTTGACCCAATGCCGCTTCTTACGTTGCCCTGCGAGGGCAGGCTGGATATTTCCACTTTGTTCTTGAGCTCCTTCTGTTCGCCCTGTACGCGCTGGGGCTCCTTGTCGCCCTGTGCGCCCACTGGTTCCTTGTCGCCTTCGCCCGTGGGAGACTTTTCGCCTTCGCCCGCAGGCGCCTCACCGGATTTTTCCCACATGCTTCTTATGAAGTCGATCCCTTTTTCCGCGAGCATAAAGCCCATGTAGTCTTCAATCTGCTTTTCAAACACGTCGACGTCCATCAGGGAGTATGCTGCCATGTTGACCTTGGTCCTCTGCAGCTTCAGCTTGAGCAAGTCCACAGTCCCCCAACCGCCGTCCCCCCAGTACTCTTGCGGGTACGTCTTGCTGAAACTGGCAGACGCGTACATCCTGATGTCGGATGCCACCGTGTCCTCCTGCCCGTAGAATGCGAACAAGCCATATTCGTCTTTGAGCCTCCTGTCGAATTCCGACAAGACCGACCGTCCGGAAAGCTCCAGCACCGCGTCGGCGTAAGACGCCCCGCAGATGCTGCTTGCTGCCTGCACAAACACTATGCTGACTATAATCATCGTTGTCAGTATGGATGTCAGGAAGACCGCTACGCTCCCCTTTTTATTCATTGTCATTGTCGTTTTCGTTTTCGTTGTCTTTTTCATTGCTGTTCACCAAACCCTTTACAAAGTCTACCGTCCTCACGTGCTTTTCCTCATCGATGATGTACACTCTGCTGCCATCGGCCACGAGCCGCCTGTCAAGCAGCACGCGTTCCTCGTATATTTCCGCAGACTGCCGAAAGGGCCTCCTGCCGTATTTGTCCGCTGGGGCAAGCCCGTTGTACGCGCCTGCCCTCTCAACCGTTTCCGTCCTCGTGCCCGATTCGTGGCGAAGCGCCAGATGGTCCCTCACCGCTGTGGATGCGTCCGTGTACATCGCGATAAGGATGTACACGACCGCAAGCACTGTCAATATGACCACAGGGAACACTATTGCCGCCTCGGCGATTGCGCTTCCTTTCTTGTTGTTCATGCCGGCTACTGGAAGCTGCTGCTCGAGAGTCCCATGAACGTGTCTTCGATGAAGCTTGTGATGTTGTCTTTGAACAGCAGCCCAAGCCCGATGGCAATCGCGACTAAAATTGCAACTTGCACCATTTCCATCCCTTTTTTACTGTTTTTCATTTTTCTTTCCTCCTTTTCCTTTCTTCAGGCGCCTGCGCAGGCGCCCTCTACATTTCCATCAGCGCCGGGGCGATTGTGACCATAATCAAGACGAGGAGCAATATCACAAGCGGAAAAGTCAGCTTCGTCTCTGCCAGCCTGCCTTTTTCTTCCGCCAGCTTTTTTTTCGTCAGCCACAAAAGCTCGCTTTCGCCTTTAAGTTTTTCAACGAGTTCCGCGCCTTTGTCGATATTGTCCGATATGATGTTCGCGACCCTCATGAACTCCCTGACCCCGCTCCTTCCCGCGAACTCCTTCAGCCCGGCGCCAAGGGGGCTGTTGGTTTCGCGCATGTTCCGGTTGATTTGCAGCAACTGCGAATAGAAATACGGCTTAACCTCTTTGCTGCTGCTATCGTACCTTACGAGTATCCTGTCGAACGCGCTTGTCAGGACAAGCCCTGCGTTTAATAGCAATACCAATTTATTTATAAATTCAGGGAGTTCTCTAATTACCGACTCTTTTGCGTCGTTTTCAATTTTTTTGACCTTGGCGTACCTGCTGCGGTACACAACAAAGACCGCGAACAGGAACATCGGGAAGACAAGCGGCGCCCTTGTGTTTTTCGGCCTGTCCCAAATCAGCTTAATGCCGCTGGCCAATTCCGTAGGCAAGGTCACTTTTTCGCCGCTCTTGCTGTTGTTGATCGTCTTTACCAGTTTTCTCACTTCTTTTTCGATCTTTGCGTAATCGTCTTCCTCTTCCATTTCCAATGGCTCCTCGCCGCCGCCTGTTTCCTCCGGCTGCACAAGTATCAGCACGCTTTTCGTCATGCTTTCCTCATCGCTTTGCAAAACTTCGAGCCTCATGGGGATTTTTAGCGCACTGCCGCCTTCCTTGGGCCTCATGATCGATATTTCGCTGCCGCGGCTTATCGGCGTACCGCCGCTGTGCGTCAAAACTGCATTAGCGGCAGACACCGCAAGAGCAACGGCAAGCGCCGCTCCAAGCCAGATGTATTTCTTCATGACGGCGCGTTTCATGCCGTCTATTTCGTCTGAACAGTTCCTCTTCCCGTACAGCTTTGAATACGACTGTTCGAGAAACTGCCTTTCGCCAGTTAATTTGTCAATAGCTTTTTTCATTTTCATATCAAACCTCGATTTCGGTCAGCTTCGACGTCATGTAATACGCATACGCTATCCCGGCCAGCGCCACCGACATGATGAGCCTGCCGACGAATGCCGTGTACAGCACCTCGACGTAACCAGGCGACGCTATGTTCAAGAACAGTATCACGATGACAGGCATCAGGCTGATTATTTTCCCCTCGAAGCGCTTTTGCGACACCAGGACCTTGATTTCCTTCTCGATCCCGATCTTGTCGATGAGCATGGCAGAAGTCCTTGAGACGACCCTGTTGATGTCCCCTCCGGTCATGCGGCAGATGAAATAGGTGTCGAAGAAGCTCTGTATGTCCCCAACCCCGCTGCGTGCGGCGAAGTCCTTGAAGACCTCTTCTTCCGCCGCCCTGCTCTCGTCAATTTTCGACAGCATGTCAGATATCTCGACGAGCATGGGGGAGTCGCCGGCGTACATAGTGTCCAGGTTGTCCCTCGCCTCGTAGAGGGCGTCCCTCATGTGCCTGCCGGCTGCGAAAGACGCAGACAGCGAGTAGAGGACGTCCCTGAACTGGACAGTCAAAAGGTCCCTCCTTTTTTCTGCCAGCGAGCCTGCATAGTATTTCAGGCAAAACGGGATCAGCAGCCCGGAGGCTACAGAGATGATGATGCTGTGGTAAAAAATGTACGTAGCGAAAAAAAGCCCTATGTACGATATAATTATGCTGTCCCTTCTCTCTTTTGCTGTAAGTTTGTACTTGTCGTATGTCGGTATCATAGCCATCCCCCCCTTAACTCCAGTTTCTCAGTGTTTTGCAGCCCGCTCTCGCTTTTGGCGAGGCCGCTGTTAATATTATACTTAAACAGTGTATTAACTAATATATTATTGCCATCAAAGCCTTTGATTTCAGCTATTTCAAGCACCTTCCTCGTTTTGTCCGCTAGCCGCCCCATATGCACTATCACGTCTATCCCCTCTGCGATTTGAGACCTTATCGCCTCAATCGGGAAATTCGCGGCTTGCAGGAACATCGACTCAAGCCTCCGCAGCATGCCCTCGATGGAATTGCCGTGCCCGGTGCTCAAGCTCCCGTCATGGCCGGTGTTCATAGCCTGTATCATGTCGAGCACTTCCTCGCCCCTGACTTCCCCTACGATGATCCTGTCGGGCCGCATCCTCAAACTCGTCTTTATCAGCTGCTTCATGTCGACTTTGCCCTTGCCCTGCACGTTGGCGTTCCTGCACTCCATGCGGACAATGTTCTTTATCTCCCTGATCTGCAGCTCGGCCGAGTCCTCGATGACTATGACCCTTTCGTCCTTTGGTATGTAGTCGGAAAGCACGTTCAGGAACGTGGTTTTCCCGGAAGACGTACCTCCGCTGACGAAGATGTTGTAGCCTGCCCTGATCAGCTTTTTCATGAAACCAGCCGCTTCTTCGGTCAACGTCCCGTTTCTTATGAGCATCTCCATGGTGATTTCTTTTTTGGGGAACTTCCTTATCGTCAGTATCGGCCCGTTTATCGCCACGTTCTTGTACACTGCACTGACCCTGGAGCCGTCTGCAAGCCTCGCGTCGACGATGGGGTTGAGCTCGTTTATTTCCCTGTGAACCTTCGCGCATATCCTTCGGATCACCTCTTCGAGGTCTTCGGTTTTGTCGAAGCTCGTCTTTGCCTTTTCGATTTTTCCGCGCCGTTCAATGAAGATGTCGTCTTTGCCGTTCACCATGATTTCTGAAACCTCGTCGTCGTCCGCATAAGGCTGCAGTACGTCAAGGTCTTTGCGCAGCGCGTAAAACACCCTGCTGATCAGCTCGCCTTTTTCCGCACGGGAATAAAACACGAAGTTTTCGTTTCTGAAAACATGGCTTTCAATCATGGAAAGGGCTTCGTCGTCTGATATCTCCCCAGCCCCCCTGCTTATTTCGTCGCGCATTTTTCCGGTTGTTTTACATAAAGTATCATTATTGTTTATCATTAACTTATATTCCTTTTTTTGTCTGTTAATGATATTATATACCATATGTAAATATTTGGCAACTGTTTTTTTGAAAAGATTGGATAAAAATTTTTCTGGGGCGACAGCCCGCACTAAGAAATAAAGCTGTTGTTGAAGTTTGAATTGATTTTGTCTACGTCCACTGATAATTCTATTTTTTTGATCAAAGCGCGAAAATCGTCTCGGCAATCTCCTATGGCAACTTCTTTATTGTTTTCTATTGTCATGAGTGTTCCGTCTGGCTCTAGGAACAGGTAACGACGTTCTCTGTCGCGTTCAAACAGGCACGTAATCCGCGTCTCCCTATGTGCGTTTTCTTTCTTTGCCTCATCGACGAGCTTTTCAAAAGCGCTGTCGGAGATCTTGTTTTCTTTGTAGTAACGAGAATTGCTGAAAACCTCGGACAGCTGGTATATTTTCCACAAAGCTGGTTCCATTGGCAGCGTATGCAATATGCCTGATATGTTGGAAAGGTTTTCTTTGCTCGCGACTGTGCCGATTTTAACCTTTATATCGGGGGCTTCTTTGGGGATGTCGCCCAGTATCTTATGAATGCAGGAATGGTGGTCGAAAAAAGCGCCACGCATAAAGTTGTGCTGAACCGGATCCGTGGAGTCAACCGGAAGAGCTATCCAGCTAATATTCTCTATTACTGTTTTTTTCAAGTGGTCGTTGTTCCAAAACACGCCGTTCGTAGACAACGCTAAGTTGAAGCCGCACTTTTTCAAAAATGAGACAACGTTTGCGAAATTATCCGCTAAACTGGGTTCCCCTCCTGTCAATACAATGTTTTTTACGCCGTATTGCCTCAAGTTCATGAAGAATTCATCGATGTTGCCCATATTGACCGTGCCGTTCCGTTTGGTACCAAAACAAAAGGGACAGTTCATGTCGCACTTTGACGTTATTCGAAAATCCAATGCTTCCAGCTTCACGACTATTTCTCCCCGTAAACGCTTGCCAAGTCTTGCAGGAGGGTTTCTTTATATGCGTCTTCGTTTTTTTTGAAAGCGCCAAACGCTTCGCTTAAACGCAGCCGCGACGCAAAATAGTCACTTGTATCCTTATATATTTCACTGCCTTTCGGTATCTGAACTTCAAATAATGATAACGACCTTGTCTTGGACTTTAGCGTATGGATATACGGCTCAAGGAATAAAAAGTCATCAGTGAAAAGAATCGAATTGGACAAATCGAGGTTAGTCACTCTCAATTCTATCTTCCCCTTGAACTCGCTGGAAAGGTCTTTATAGCCCTTAATGCTTAATTCATACCGTGCGTATATCCAATGGCATTGTTTATACGTATCCATGATGTCTTCAGCGCTCATAGTTTTCTTTTCATATTTTTTGTATTGCAATCTTTGTTTTGCAAAGTCATCGGCGGTCAACGCCCATTGCAGCGCATGCAAAGTCCATGGATTTTGAATTATCAATTCAAATTTACTTCCCTTATCCAGCGCTTTTCGCACTGGCGCCTGTAGAATTCCATCTGTGGCAAGGAATGAATAGCATGATTTGGCCTGAAGCCGTATGGTTTCTGTTTTTTGCAATTCTCCAGCTTTTATGCTGTTTCTCTTGGAATTGTCGTTGTCAAAGAAAATATTTGTCATGTTGCTTCTGTCGTATTCAGCAGGCTTGTCGTCGCTTATCGTCTTAAAGACGCGCGCTAAGATGTTCTTGCGGAATTTTTCAGCAAAGTCGGCTTCGTTTTTAAAAGTGTTATAAAGCCCGGGATGTTTGCCATCTCCGTGGAAGTCTTTAAAAAAATTCTCCAGTTTTTTTATGCCGCCGATATGGTCTCTTGGAACAGGCTCTTCAGATTTGAAAATCATGATTTCCGGGCTTTTATACAGTTCCCAGAGATGGTAAGCTTTGTAAAATTCCTCCTCCATGCCTGAATTGTACCTTAGCTCTGAATCGGGGTACTTGTTTCCGGTGGGCTTTCCATAATTGAAGCGAAATATTGACACAAAATAATCTGCTTCCTCAATGTTCGCTTGCTCAAAAATGTTCTCTTGTGCATTGCCCATGCCCGAAACTGCTGACTTTTTCCAGTCGAAAGCCTTGATGCTGATAGTTCCTCGCAGCACGTCATTGATTACGTCAAGCTCCTTCTTTGCTATAGCCAACAATTGGGATGCGTCCTCAGTGGAAGCCAGCATAACCCTTATGATTTTATCGTTCAAGCCAAATCTCCCCTTTCAATCCATGTCAATGTTCACGTCTTGTTTGCCAGATGAAGCGCTGCTAAGGCTGGATCAGCCCGCCCGCTCTCAGTTTTTCCGTCAAGTCCTCTTTGCCCAGCACCCACAGCACGTCGTTTTCGTGAATGACCAT
>JGI24705J35276_12237975_pt1 | contig 14629 bp, 12 predicted proteins | sample TergutNt197P4_FD_35276 | JGI IMG/M metagenome (IMG submission 35276) | reverse complement strand
GTGCTTCTTGGCCTAGTCCTATGGTTTTTGGGCTGATGCCTACTTCGGTGTAAGTGTTGCGGTCAGGCATTTGTGTGTAGTCTGCAAATACCGCGGAAAAAGTCGTCATTAAAAGCATTAACAAGAAGATTAGTGAAACTCCAATTCGTGACTTGTTTTTGCTGTTTTTACTGATTTTTTCTCGCAATAATTAACTTTACCTCACTTTTTATTATATACATAAAACAAACGAGAAATATTCACTTGAACGTACTTTGGTATAACATTATGTAGTTAACAAAACAAGTTTATGGTTGCTATAGTATCATGTGCGTAAGGTCAAATTGACCAATGTTGGCTTCTAGAAACAATTTTGCCTTGTGAGATATGCTCTCATGCCTTTTTTGTTGTCACGAAAATTACATCATTAAAGTACATTTAAGTCAACACTCTCAAATAAAATACAAGAGACTATTATCTAATAAATTTTTCATAAGTTCAGCAAAGTGAAATATTTGACTGTATTTTATACAGGTAATTAGGTACATTCGCAAGATCTTACCGTCTGAATGACATAGTATGGACAAGGTGCACGCGATTAATATCGAGCACGATTTTAACAGCAAGTGTAGTACAATCTATGGTGTTTCATTATAAATCCAACTTATTTCGAAAAACCCTGTCGACCTAACGTTCGTATTTGGTACGTCGTCACTACTGCCGCGTGCTTTTGACAACTTGGAAACACTGCATGTCCTATAAGTATACACTCTCTTATTTGTTATCATAACACGTTGTTTTACTATCTAAAGAGAAAACAGTTTAAGCAGTTGTATGAATGGATTGACAAGTTCACTATTCGATATCATGGCTTTTATTTGTTTTACAACATGTAGCAGAACTATGTAAGGGACTGAATGGAAATAAAATTTGCGTTTATACATGGTGATGGGTTTCATGGTGAATGGGGGCATCCATTAACCAAATCTTTCACACCAAGACTTGCTTGTTGTAGAGCTTATTTAAGTGCTCCCTGAGCGTATGTAATTTAGGAAAATGTATTAGAGGAGTTCCATAGAAATTGGAAGTATTCTCGTGCGAAGCCTACTATACCGACATGAGCGCTCCAAATTACAAGGTTAGGCTTATCGTCACCTAAAAAAAGCATCGCTTCTTTTCCATCTACGATAATGCCGCCACCAAACATATGATCCCGTAGCCGTATCTCGCTTATACTAGGATGCTTAAAAAATCTCCCATCAGTAGGGCTGCCTGCCATCATAAACTGAATGTTGACGTTCTTTTTTAAGCTATTAAACAGGGGGTTTGCTATGGCAATTATAGGTTTAGCAAATTCAGGGGCTGCAATCACTATTTCTTTAGAAGCCATTTTAAGCATCTCATCAAGTTTGGTTAAAACGGCCTGTTGCCCTCGAAGAATTAACATTTCAGGGCGTTCAACAATTTCTTTTTGTTCATAAAGTGGTTGTAGATTTTCAGCAATCATATTTTCCCATACGACATATTTGTCTTCAAGTTGTAGTTTAGTAAATCGCGTAGCTTCTAATGGTGGCACGGGAAAATATTTGGTGGGTCGGCTTTCTTCACTTTTAATCCAACCCTTCTCTTTTAAACTGTTGAGAACTTCATAGATTTTGCTATACGGTACTTGAGCTTTTTCACTGATTTCCATAGCGGTTATCGCGCCGCCCTCAAGTAATGCTATGTAAGTGTCGATTTCGTAGGCGTTTAAACCCATTTCATGTAATATAGCCCTTGTGTTCTTGTTAATTGACAATGTTTTCCCCTCAAACACCATAGGAAACTTCTGGAAACATTATTATTGTAACTTTTGCTTCTTAAGTACTTTGATAAAATCGCTTACACGTTAGAAGGCACATTTGAAATGAAGAATATTAAAAATACCCAAAGCATTTGTCCTGAATGTCTAAAGGCACTTGATGCAACAATTTATGAAGAAGATGGAAAAGTCTTCATTAAAAAGGCTTGCTCAGAACACGGGTCATTTAATGAACTTTACTGGTCAGACTATGATCAATATATACGTGCCGAAAAATTCCGTTTTGGCGGCGAAGGCATCTCTAACCCTCGCACCGAGAAAAAAGCAGGTTGTCCTCTTGACTGCGGAATCTGTCCACAGCACAAATCACATACTGCACTTGCGATTATCGACATTACTAATAGATGTAACCTAACCTGTCCAGTCTGTTTCGCTAACGCTACAGCAGCAGGTTACGTATATGAACCAACAAAAGAGCAAGTTTACGGTATGCTTGAAAACTTGCGTGCCAATAAGCCTGTTCCCGCTACTGCATTGCAGTTTTCAGGTGGCGAACCAACAATTCGAAAGGAACTTCCAGATTTTATACGCAAAGCCAAGGAGCTTGGTTTTAGTCACGTAGAAATTAATACTAATGGATTGCGCATTTCCCAAAGCGTCGAGTATGCTAAAGAGTTAAAAGATGCTGGCTCAAGCACAATCTATTTGCAGTTTGACGGTTTAACATCTGATGTTTACAAGTTTATTCGAGGCGTAGATCTTCTTGACATAAAAATGAAGGCTATTGAGAACCTTAGAAAAGCTGGAATTACCAGTATTGTTCTTGTTGTTACCTTGGTAAAAGGTGTAAATGATAATCAACTTGGTGACATCATCAATTTTGCCGCTAAAAACTTTGACGTTATTCGTTGTATAAATGTTCAACCAGTTAGTCTTTGTGGGCGTCTACCCCCGCAAGACCGTGAAAAAATGCGTATCACTATAACTGATTTCATGAAAAATGTTGAAGAGCAAACAAACGGTACTATCAAAGTCTCAGACTTCTATCCTGTGCCTACAGTTGCTCCTATAGCGAAAGCCATAGGTGCATTAAAAGATCGAAGATATATCGAATTCACCGCGCACCCACATTGTGGTATGGCTACTTACCTTCTGGTTGAAGACGGAAAAATTACACCAATCACACAACTGGCTAATGTTGACAAATTTGTTGCAACTCTGACTAAAGTTTATGAGCTCGCATCAAAGGGAAATAAGACAGAAGCTAAACTTCGCTTAGCTGGCGCAATGCGTTATGTAAAGTTTGGTTTCCTACGTAAATATGTACTTGGTGTTATTACCAAAGGTGATTACAAGTCTCTTGGTGACTTACAACGTAAATCTTTGCTGCTTTCATCAATGCACTTCATGGATCCATATAACTTTGATCTTGAACGTGTTGAACATTGCTTGATTCACTATGCAGTTCCAGACGGTCGAATCATACCTTTCTGTACTATGAACTCAATCCATCGTCAGGAAGTGGAAAAAAAACTTGGCGTTCCAATCAAAGAATGGAAAGAGCAGCATAAGGTTGAAATAACTCAGCCATTCTAGACGTAGAGAAATACTCAAATTAATTGGTGAAAAAGTAATGGGCGGAAAAAAGAAGCTTGGCATTAAACAGATGGAAAAGCAGCAAGTGAAAACTGACGAAGACAAGGCTGCAAAAGATGCAAAAAAGAAAGAGAAAGCAGGACCACCACGTGAAAAGAAGCAGTTAGCAATTCTGCCTCCTGACGTTAAAGATCAAAAAATCGTTTCTGAAGTCAAAAAGATGGGTGTCTTGACACCTTATGCTATTGCTACACGTTATGGTGTGCGTATTAGTGCAGCCAAAGACTTTCTAGAGCAGCTTGAAACAACTGGTCAAATTCAACTTGTCTCAGGTAGTCATAACCTAAAAATCTACAAAGCCGCAGCCTAAGAAACTGCGAAACTTTTAATCTTTATTTATTCTTAGATCTTAACCAAAAGTAGGTTATCTTATGGGTTTTCCACAAAAACTGTATACAACTAAAGAAGTATGTGCAGCTAAAGAATTAATTAATCAGGGTTATAAACACGACTTAACCATCGATGGTACAGTGGATTTCAAAGTCAAAGTTAACCAAGCAATAGAATACCTGAAAACTGCTGGATATTATGACTTCTTTAGAACCTACGTTAAAGAAATAATCGAAATCGACGGTATAACTCAGTTAAGAGAAACAGAAATTTCAATTTGGGCAAATCAATATGCTGTAGAAAACCCTGTGGACGCAGCCAGCTTACTGGTTCAGAAAGCTTATAGCATGAAAGAGTATCTTGATGGTGAACTCTACTATGGAGGAAACGCTGAAAAACGTTCCATAGTAAAACGCATAGAGTTTTTGCAAGCATTAAAAGAAAAAACTACTGATTCCGCCGTGAGGCAAGAATGTCAGCGGTTACTTGATTTGTGGTCTGAAAGCTCATTGTCCTTCTAAAGTTGAGTCTTCTGGATTCATGTTTGGTAACAGCTCTACTTTTACTGCTGTTCCACTTTTTGCGGTTTTGAACAAGTCAAGGTTTTTTGTGATTTTTCCAAGTATGCTTACTGGACTATAGGGTTGAGATTTGCCGTAAAACACGCATAATGCGCTGCCCATGGGCCAAAAAGCGATGGTGCCGGTTTCAACTGTTGGTTTGGCTTTTTCTTCACCCATTTTGATGGGAATTTCAAAATAGGTTTCTTCTTTGTAGAGGGCTATTCTGCCTACAATTGGGAGTTTACGAACTATCATATCGATGGTTCTTGGTGCTTTGAACCTGACTAATTCGCCTTCTGCTTCACCTAAGCCTTCTAGGATAATTTTTATTCTTATACGAGAGATGTCTTCAGTACTCAAATTTCACGCCTCAAGAGAAAATCATACAAACTCTTGATTGGAAAATAATATACTGATACTCCATATGAATATTTAACTCTTACAGTAAAAAACGATTTTAAACAACAAAAATGTCAAAAAGTAAGCGGAATGGCGTTAAAGTAACGCCAAAAGTGTCCTACCGATATAATCGATTTGTTCGCTTGTAACGTTGGGGTGAACTGGTAAACTGAACACTTGTTTTGCAGCTTTTTCAGTCTCTGGCAATTTACGGCTGCCATAATTATTACGGTAAAACTCCATCGTGTTAACTGGATTTACGTAATACGCTTCAGCGCCGATTTCCTTCTGTTTTAACTCTTTAAGGATTAAGTTGCGTTCTTCTTCTGTGCCATCAACTAGTTTTACGGTATAAAGGTACCAACTATGTTGATTGGTGTCTGTTTCAGTAGGAAGCTTAAGCCGCTTGGACTGCTGAAGTATCTTTGTAAGTTGTTGGGTATTTTGGCGACGTTTAGCAACAAACGCAGGTAACTTTCTCAGTTGAACTATCCCTATCGCGGCTTCAATTTCAGGCATGCGATAATTGTTACCCATAAGAACAGAGGTATATTTTGCCTTCTCTCCATGATTCCTAATCAACCGTAGAGTCTCATCTAACTTGTCATCGTTGGTAGTTATCACGCCGCCTTCACCTGTGGTCATGTTCTTGCTTGCATACAAACTCCAGCATGCAGCATCCGCAAAATACCCTACCGGTTTACCCTGATAAGTAGCTCCATGAGCCTGAGCAGAATCCTCAAGCAATGCCAACCCATATTTTTCAGCAATTTCCCGTAGCGGTTTTATGTCTGCTGAGTAACCATATAAATCAACAGGTAAAATTGCCTTGGTCTTGTTGGTTACTACTCGTTCAACATCTTCTGGTGAAAGCGTATATGTTTCTGGGTCAATATCTGCAAAAACCAATTTTGCTCCCGCGAAAACAACTGATTCAGCCGTTGCAACGAAAGTGAAGCTTGGGATAATCACTTCATCGCCCTGTTTAACACCGACTGCTAAAAGGGCCGCGTTTAATGCAGCAGTTCCATTGTTAACAGCAACTGCATGCTTTACACCTGCAAACTCTGCATAATTTTTTTCAAATTCTAACACTTTGGGGCCTTGACCCAGCGCGTTGGTTAGAGGCCCTTTGCGTACAACTTCCAATACTGCTTGAGCTTCTTCTTCCCCAACTTTAGGCATGTTAATAGGAATCACTTTAAGTCACCAGATGAAAAAAAGAAAAAGGTGAGCTTCATATTTTAGGGTTTCACAAGTAACCCCTTTTATTCAACACTTAATTCTTTCCAACGACTATAATCCACAAGAACTTGAATACATTGAGCCTTAAACATTGCATCTAACGCTGGGTCTCCAGTGTCAACTTTGAGACTTTTGAGACTCTGCACCTTACTTTCAGTAGCAACCACTACAATGTTCTCTAAGCCAACCTGTCGAATGACTTTTGAGCTAATCTGTTGATTGCCTCTGCCAAAAATGAAACCTTGCCCACCGATTAGCGTTACAATGATCTTGGCTGGCTTACCGTTTAAAGCTTGAAGAATCTGCTCTTCATTAACGTCATTTTCAACTATTTGTCTGTTAACAAATAGGTCAACACCAAGAAGAGTTTTCTTTTGATCCAACAGGTCACTGATAGTGCGTGTGGTAGTTCCTGGACCTATTATATAGAGTGTTTCTGGCTGCATGCTTTCGATGACATAAATAGCGATAGCTGCCTGATTGCGTACTTCATCCTCGGTTGTTGGACTTGCCAACTTACTTACTTGAACCAAATGCGGCTCATAAGGGCTCAGTATGTACCCATAAAGTTCTGCTGATAAACGGCCCTCACGGAAAGCCTGTTCATCCACATCCATAACCTCCGCCTCCCGCACCGGTAATTCCCCGTTCAAAAACCTGTAAACTACCCGTGCTGCAGCCCTCGGATTAACCGCAAAAATGGCACTATGCATTTTAACGCCCGTGGGTACTCCCAACACTGGCAGTTTAGTGTCTACGACTTTTAAAATGTCTTTTGTTGTGCCGTCACCACCACAGAAAACCAGTAAATCCACTTTTGCTTTAACCATGCTTTGGGCTGTGTTTTTTGTGTCTTTTGGACTTGTTTGCTGATGCTTTTCACCGACAACAGTGTAACTATAACCTTGCTTTTTTGCTTCTGTTTCACCCATATCTCCCGCACCGACGAGTAGGTAAATGTAGTGTTTGAATGGTGCAAGTTCTGTGAGGAAAGCTTCGGCTCTTGCCGTTGCAATAGGTTTTGCGCCAAGCAAGATGGCTTTGTCAAGAATAGCTTTTCCATCTGTGCCTTTTAATCCCACGGTTCCACCCATACCTGCAATCGGGTTAACAATAAAACCTATAGTTTTAACAGCAACTTGCTTTACTTCAGACATAAAACCAACAATTATCTATTTAAAAGTGAAAAATAAAAAGTTTAAAGAAAAATTTGACGGTTTATTGACCGCCACTGATGTACTTCTTTCGTACATCATTGAGCCATGGATAAAGTTTCTGAAGTTTTTTCATAGACTCAACCACTTTCTCTGTAGGATACTCACATGGTTGCAGGTTTCCGTTGAAGTATTCACCGTAAGCTACCATGTCAAAGAAGCCATGTCCTGTTAACATAAACAGCAAAGTTTTTGGTTCGTTGGTTTCTTTGCATTTGCGTGCTTCATCAACGACTGCTTTGATTGCGTGTGTTGCTTCTGGGGATGGAATTATACCTTCGCTGCGGATGAAAATTTTGGCCGCATCAAAAGCTTCAACTTGGTTAACTGCTAATGTGCTGAGTTGTTTTTCTTGTGCTAAGACGCTAATGGTTGGTGCTATGCCGTGGTAACGTAATCCGCCTGCGTGAATTGGTGCTGGCATGAAGTCATGTCCTAAGGTGTACATGGGGACAAGTGGTGTTAGTCTTGCTGTGTCTCCGTGGTCATAAGTGTATTCGCCCTTTGTGACTTTGGGGCAAGCTGTAGGCTCTACTGCAACTAGCTTAGTTTCTTTAGTGGCCTTCTTTGTTACACGGTCATGATAGAATGGCCAAATTAGCCCTGAGAAGCTGCTGCCTCCGCCGATACAGCCATAAATGGCATCTGGATAATCGTCAACCATTTCAAGTTGTTTCTTTGCTTCTAAGCCTTCAACTGTTTGGTGTAGACATACGTGGTTGAAGACACTTCCGATGGTATAGTTGGCTTTTTTGCCTGTTTTACCGCTTTCTAAGGAGTCTTCAACTGCTTCACTAATTGCTATACCCAACGCGCCACGGTTATCTGGGTCTTCTTCAAGGATTTTTCTTCCAGACGCTGTTTGTTTGCTGGGGCTTGCGAAGACTTCGGCACCGTAAGCGTTCATCATCATTTTACGGTATGGTTTTTGTTCATAGCTGGCTTTTACCATGTAGACGGTTGCTTTTATTCCGAACATGGATGCTGCGAACGAGAGTGCTGAGCCCCATTGGCCTGCGCCAGTTTCTGTGGTTACACGTTCTATGCCTTCTTTCATGTTGTAATAGGCTTGTGGCACGGAACTGTTTGTTTTGTGGCTACCTGCTGGGCTTACTCCTTCATATTTGTAGTAAATTTTCGCTGGAGTTTTTAATGCTCTTTCAAGTCCTACTGCTCTAAAGAGTGGTGATGGTCTCCAAATACGATAGATTTCGCGGACTTCTTCTGGAATGTTTATCCAGCGTTCTTGACTGATTTCTTGACCGATGATTTCTTTAGGAAAAATTTGTGGGACTATGCCTACGCCTGGTTCTTTTGTTGTAGGGTCAATGAATGGTGGAAGTGGGTGTGGAAGATCTGGTACTATATTGTACCACTGTTTTGGAATGTCATCTTCTTTTAACAAGATTTTTCGGGTTATCATATTTCTTCTTTCCCGGCTTGATTATGAATTGTGCCCCGAAGTTTTATTTAAGCTTTTCAGTACATTTATGTACAAAATTGTACGTTTAATGTTGGGAAAGCTAAATCTCAAATTAACACTTTTATACTTAAACGCACAAAAATATACGTGCGAAACAGCTATGTGGAATATGATAAAACACTATTTCGATGATTATCCAGAAAGACTAAAAGTAGCACGAGTCCTAGTTGAAAACGGTTTAAGCACAAAAAATGGCAAAATATACCTAAACCAAATCGAAATTCCCCCTGTACGAATAGCCCGAGTCGCAGAAGTGGATAGACGCACAGTAAATGAAACCCTAAACGCCATAAATGAAGACCAAAAACTAAAACTAATATTCGAAGAAATCCGCCCTGCAGGACACTCACTAAAAGAAATAGCTAAACATCTAAACCTAGGAGTAATCGAACTCACAGTTACCGATGCAAAAGCCCATGGTATCTTATCCAGCACAGCAGCAATGCTAAACAATGCAAACCTAAGTATACGCCAAGCAATCGTAGACGACCCCGAACTCTCACCTGAACCAAAACTCACAATAATTGTAGAACGCAAAATCCCTGGCGAACTTATCCCCGAAATCCTCAAAATTCCCGGCGTAGCAAAAATTTCAGTATACTAGCAACGCGGATTTTTACATCGCCAAAGGCTAAATTAATAATAAAAACAAAGAAAGCTTTCACAGGGAGCTTTTTTCTGTTTTGATGTTGCTAGAAAAACTTATATTGTTAGGGGTGTTTTGTTGTTGTTCGCATTAAAGGAGTTTACCTGATTTGTCATTATTACCTACACAAGCTGGCGGCGTACCAGTTCTTGTATTAAAAGAAGGAGCCAATCGCTCTCGCGGAAGGGAAGCCCAACATAACAATATCACTGCAGCCAAAGTTGTTGCAGAAAGCATAAAAAGCGCATTCGGCCCAAAAGGCATGGATAAACTACTTGTTGATAACTTTGGAGATGTAACCGTTACAAGTGACGGTCGCACAATTCTTGATGAAATGGATATTCAGCATCCGGCAGCAAAAATGCTTGTGGAAGTCGCCAAAACCCAAGATAATGAAGCCGGCGATGGAACTACTTCTGCAGTTATTATTGCAGGCGACCTTTTAGGACGCGCTGAAGCGTTAATCGACAAAAATATTCACCCTACAGTTATAATTGATGGCTACAGGAAAGCTTCCGAAAAAGTTCTTGAAATTCTTGAAAAAATTGCTTTACCCTTTGACCTCTCAAAATCCAAAGATTTCCTAGAGAAAGCCGCTGTAACTTCAATGGCCAGTAAACTTGTCGCTGAACACAAAGAATACCTCAGCGATATAGTTGTCAAAGCGATGCTCGAAGTTGCAGACAAACAGCCAGATGGCACCTACAAAGTTGATGTTGATGACGTCAAAGTAGAAAAGAAAACTGGCGAATCACTTGGTGATACAAAACTTATTAACGGCATAGTGATTGACAAAGAAATTGTCCACTCTGGAATGCCTAAACATGTTAAAAACGCAAAAATAGCCCTTATAGATGCTTCTCTGGAAAATGATAAACCAGAAATTGATTCAAAAATCAACATAGAAGACCCAACCCAAATCTCAGCCTTCCTTAAGCAAGAGGAAGATATGCTTCGTGATATGGTTGAAAAAATCGTTGCCACAGGTGCAAATGTTGTTATCTGCCAAAAAGGCATAGATGACATGGCACAACATTTCCTTGCCAAAAAAAGCATAATCGCAATTAGGCGCGCCAAAAAATCTGATATGGAAAAGCTTGCTCGCGCAATAAACGGAAAAATAGTTTCTGACCTTAACGATATTTCTTCTAAAGATTTAGGCTGTGCAGCGTTGGTTGAGGAACGCAGAATCGGTGATGACAAAATGACCTTCATCGAAGGATGCAAGAATCCTAAAGCAGTCACGATTCTGATTCGTGGTGGAACAGAACGTTTAAACAATGAAGCAGAGCGCTCACTTCACGATGCCCTATGCGTCATACGTGACCTCATTCAGGATCCCAAAGTGGTCGCTGGTGGAAGCGCACCTGAAATGGAAATGGCAAGCAGTCTCAAAAAATATGCACAGACCATTCCAGGAAGAGAACAACTTGCCATACTGGCTTTCGCTGAAGCCTTAGAGTCTATTGCAGTAACATTATCAGAAAATGCTGGTTTATCCTCAATTGATATATTGTCTGAATTGCGGTCTAGACACGAAAAAGGAGAAACATGGGCCGGCATAGAAGTCAACAAAGGTGAAGTTCAAGACATGACCCAAGCAGGCGTATATGAGCCAGTAGCAGTTAAGCGTCAAGCTATCAAATCAGCCTACGAAGCAGCCTCTTTGATACTAAGAATCGATGATGTTATCGCCTCAGGTAAAAACAAAATGCCTCCAATGCCCCCTGGAGGAATGCCTGGCGGAATGGGTGGCATGGGCGGATATCCAGGTGCTGGAGAGTATTAAACTGTTTAACAATAAAATAACTGTAGGACCACCAAAAGTAACCCGTTTTGAGAAAGCCCGAATTGTTGGAGCAAGAGCTCTACAAATTAGCATGGGTGCACCAATTCTTGTTGATGCTGATGAAACGGTTTCTAATCCGATTGATATAGCATTAAAAGAGATGGATGCGGCAATCTTGCCAATTACCATCAGACGTACATTGCCTGATGGAACATTTCAAGACATACCTCTCAAATGGTTACTATAATCACAACTTTCTTTTTTCTTTAAACCTTCTTTTAGTTTCCATCAAGATAACCCCCTTTTACTTCCAGTCTACACCCTCCAAAATACATAACAAAATTGGAGAGTGCTAACTAAATTATGTTGTTGCTTTGAATGTGTTGTTGACCTAGAATTTAGCATACAAGGCCATAGTTAAGTCAACCATTTGTAAAGGGTAAGAGACAGCACGAGTTTTTCTTCTGAACCGCGTAAACCAATGTTGTTGCCTAAAATTAAATTATCCTGTTCTGCATCATGCGTTTGGGCTTTTGTTTGAACAAGCAACTTGGGTGGAATCAACTCGGCATAAGCCTCTCAATTATCAGCAAAGAAAACCCCAACCTCTAAGCGTTGTAGGCGGTAAAGTATTTTCTTTAGTGTTTGGGCGTTTCGCTTTCCTTATTCTCAATCAACCAGTTCTCCGGTAGTTCAACAGTACGCCTTCCATACCCCGACCTTGTTTTTTTGCCCTAATAAAGTGCCCCATCTTATCTAGTTCAATTATGACTTCACCTTGTGGGGTGGGTTTTTTGTAGGTTTTAAGTACAAAGTTCTTAACCCCGTACAGGATAGTGGAGGCTTTTACTTTGAGTATTAGTCCAATAGCGTTCATAGATAATCCAATCACGTAGAGGTTAGGGCAAAGGCGCGTTTTGTGGTGTTTTTATCTTTTGTTTGTGTGAATTGTCGTCCACAAACTTTGCATCTATAGCGCCTGTCTATTGTGATTAAATCTAGCTTTCACACAACGTTGGCTTCCACACTTTGAACATTTCATAACCATCGTATACATAAAGGGTTAGACCACCTTCCTTTTTGTAACACTCTTAAAATTTAGGTGCTGTTTCCCTTGTTCTGCTTGTGTCAAAGAATAATCCTTATCCGGTTAGTTGTCTTCAAATTTTATGGGTTGTTTTGCCTGTAAAACACCTTGGTGTCTTTTGGATTTTTTTGAAAAAATATTGACACCTTGCTAATTGATGTTGTAGTAAAAGGAAAATAAGATGTGATTTTGTTGGAAGTTTACGGATATTGTCGTGTTTCGGGAAAAGATCAATGTGAGAGCAGACAAACTTTTGCAATGAATGAGTTACATATCTCGCCGTCAAACATATTTATCGATAAGCAGTCAGGTAAAAATTTTAATCGACCTGCATACAAGACTCTTGTGGGGAAGCTTCAGGCTGGTGATCTTTTGTATATTAAGAGTATTGATCGTTTGGGTCGTAATTATGAGGATATTCAGGTTCAGTGGCGTATGTTGACGAAGGGGATGGGTGTTGATGTTGCGGTTATTGATATTCCGCTTTTGGATACTCGTTTGAATAAGGATCTTATGGGGACTTTTATTGCTGATTTGTTTTTGCAGATTTTGAGTTTTATTGCGCAGAATGAGTTGGTGGCTATTAGGCAGCGTCAGAGTGAGGGTATTGCTGCTGCGAGGGTAAGGGGTGTTCGTTTTGGGCGACCCGTCAAGGGCACGCCGGATGATTTTGGTGAGTTGTTGTGGCGGTGGGGTAAAAAGCAATTGTGCACTGCTGAAGTTCTTAAAATATGTGGTGTGAGTCAATCTACTTTTTACCGCCGGCGTGCTGAATACTTTACAATGCAAGGGCAAGCTCGGTTAAGTCACTCTTAAAATGTCTTATCAAATAGTGTAGGTTTTGAGAGAAGTCATGAGAATGTTTTTTGGGAGCTTTTGTGGTGGGCAAGCAGGATTTTTTGGTTGGGGGATGGTTAATTTTTCATAAAACCCCTTGATTTTTATGTTTTTATAGGATACAATATAGGAAAAAATAATTATCAAAAAGTACACATTATGATAATTATATTGCAAAATATGATATAATTAAAAAAATTTAATAATAACTAGGCGTAATGACTCATAGCAGCTTAATGGTAAACAGGTTGCGAAAATAAGTTATATTAAAAGAAAAGGTATGATAAAAATATGGTGACACTATATCTGTTAAGTGAATTGGGTGAATGTAATGAAGGGTAAAGCGTTAAACTCTTTACTTTCTTTATTACTTGTGTTTGTGCTTGTTGTTGGTTGTTTTGCGGCAATGCCGTTAATGGCAAACACAACACCAGATGACAACGACTTTGAAAAAGTCGAGGGATATTCAGACAATAAAGTTGTCAGTCAGTCCCAGATCGTTCCCGCATTTAAAACACTCTCACTTGAGCCAGAAGTCTCGATAAAGAAAACTATTGATGGCGTAGCTTTCAGCACTTGGTTTAGTGAGCATGGTTACACGGATGCGCAAAAAGATGAGATTTGTAAAAGCATGACATTTGATCTTTATGGGGTTCCAGGTAGAAATGCTCCTGTGCCTTATGGCCTTCCTGTTGCGGTGGGTGAGATTGATGAATTTGGCACTATAGATTTTACTCTTTGGGTTAGAGCAAATCTTGTTGGTATCTCAGGCTGGTATGTGGTAGTTGAGAGGCTCTCGGGAATAGCTGAAAAATTCTTTGATGGATCAGTTGATCCATTGTATATCTATATTGGTGCGACTGGCAGGATATTTGCTGATGACTTTGATTTTGATGCACTCTATACGATTGACTATGACCCTGCAGGTATGCGTGCTTTGGGGTATCCAGGTCTTAATGGCGGTGGCGAGATTTTTTATATCGGAGTTGTTAATGCAGAGACCGGTGTTGAATATGTATCCTTCTGTGCTCATGGTAATTCTAAAAGATTCGCAGGTGATAATCATCTTGACTGTAGTGGTTATGTGATTAGTGCGCCGGCGGAGGAAGTTGGTAACATTGCTGATTACATTCTTGCTTTCAATTACATTGAAGCCAAATACGGCAAGTTGAATGAGAACAGGGTTATCACGCAGACAGTCGTATGGGCATTGCTTGGCGCTATTGATGTGGATTCTACTGCATTTGCTAATGCGAATCTGGCAAGTGATGAAAGAGCGGCTATACGGGATGTACTTGATAATTACAAAGATTACACAGGAAAACGCACGATAGTTGACGCTGTTTACATGATCTGCGAAAAGCATCATGATTTCGAGTATTGTCAGCCTCAGATCGTTCCAATTTACGGCGAAGAACATACAATCAACAATAGATTACGAGATCCCCTCCTCGGTTCAATAGAAGTGAGTGTTGATGTCGTAAAACAGCATGACGTGGTAGAAGTGCAAGATGTGTATGAGCAGGACTGGTGGAATGTGTATGAGCAGGACTGGTGGAATGTGTATGAGCAGGACTGGTGGAATGTGTATGAGCAGGAC
>JGI24705J35276_12237976_pt1 | contig 14649 bp, 8 predicted proteins | sample TergutNt197P4_FD_35276 | JGI IMG/M metagenome (IMG submission 35276) | reverse complement strand
TGTAGTTTTCAAGGTTCCGGCCCGCCGCTGTTTGGCGAGCCATCTAATATTTTACTACACCCGTTTCCCCCTTGTCAACTGCTTTTTTTGTTTTTCAGTATTTTTATATTTATTTGACATATTTACAAATCGTGGTATAATTGAAGTGCAATTTTGTGCTATATCAAATCATAGCGTATTTCTGCAACATTATCTTTTCATTTATTAAGGAGGAATTTATTATGGGTAGAAAAATCCCACTGTGGCAAGTTCTCTGTGTCATGCTGTTTACCATTGTCACGCTGATGTACGCCCTTGGCATCTGGGGAAGCATACTGGGCGACACTTTTGCATGCGACTATGGTGAGCTGCACGTACCGCTGATCATTGCGACCGTCGTGGCAGCGCTCGTTGCCATAGCAAACGGGTACAAATGGTCTTTCCTTGAGCAGGGCATCGTCGCCAACATCAACAGGTCCATGCAGGCCATGCTGATCCTGCTGATGGTCGGTTTGCTCATCGCCTCGTGGCTCGGCTCAGGGGTCATCCCGGCCATGATCTATTACGGCCTCGCTATACTGAAGCCAAGCATATTCCTGCTCGCCGCCTGCCTGATATGCTGCATTGTCTCACTGGCGACAGGCAGCTCTTGGGGCACCGCAGGAACCATGGGCATCGCGCTGATCGGCATAGGCCGCGGCCTCGGCATAAGTCCGGCCATATCTGCGGGGGCAATCGTGTCCGGCGCTTATTTCGGCGACAAGATGTCGCCACTGTCAGACACCACCAACCTCGCTCCGGCGGTTGCCGGCTCAACGCTCTTTGAACACATAAGGCACATGGTCTGGACCGTGACGCCGTCCCTCTTGATCGCCCTCATATTGTACACTATCCTTGGCTTTACCGGAACCGGCACGGGCGCCAACATGGATCTGCCAAACGCCATCCGCTTGGGCATTACCGAGAGCTTCAACATCAACCCGCTGCTGCTGCTCCCGCCGGTCGTTGTTATTATCATAGTCATCTTGAGGCTGCCCGCCCTGCCCGGCCTGATCGCCGGAGTGTTTTTGGGGTGCCTCCTTGGCGGAATATTCAATCCGGCCATCGTAGCCTTCTCCGACTGGTTCGTCACGCTCCACTACGGATTTGAGTTTGAAATCAGCGAATCCTACTTCGATGCGGCGGCGGCTCTCGGGTACAGCGCAGACGTTGTAGAAGAGGCCAACGACATGCTGATGGAGCTTCTCACCAGAGGCGGCATGGAAGGCATACTGTGGACCATCAACCTGATACTTTGCGCCCTGTGCTTCGGCGGCGTTATGGACGCCTCCGGCATGCTGGGCACTCTGGCTGAGGCCATCCTGAAAGTGGCAAAGAGCGTGGGCGCGCTGGTAACCGCCACCATTATCAGCTGCTTCTTCATCAACGTCATCGCCTCCGACCAGTACCTTGCGATAATACTCCCTGCCAGGATGTACAAAGAGGCTTTCGAGGACAGGCGGCTTGCCAACAAGAACCTTTCAAGGTGCTGCGAGGACGCCGGCACCATGACCTCGTCCCTCGTGCCTTGGAACACCTGCGGCGCTACCATGTCCACTTTCCTCGGCGTTCCGACCCAGCAGTACTTCAAATTCGCTTTCCTGAACCTTATCAATCCGTTCGTGTCGATATTCTACGGATTCACAGGCATTTCCATGGTCAGGACTACCGACGAAGAGTACGCGAAGATTTTGGAGAAACGCGAGGAAGACAAGCAAGCGGCATTGGCTACACTTCAAGCATAATGCCATTGTATTGAGAATCATATAGAAACAACACTTAAGCCGGCGAAGCCCTCAAGCTCCGCCGGCCATTTAGTTCCTGTTATGTTAGTTCCGTCGCTGGCACCGTGCAGGTGTGCCAAGATTTTTATTCCGCGTCTGCCCTTAACACGGCGTTCAGCAGGACTGTCGCAGCAGTCGTACACTGTTCATCCGAAGTGTACTCAGGCTCGCAGTGAGAAAGCCCGTCCTTCGATACGACGAATATCATGGTGGTAGGCATCATGTACGCCGCGAACTGCGCGTCGTGGCCGGCGCCGGAGTGGATGTACTGATGCTTCACGCCCATTTCCTTGGCCGCTTCTTCCACGTACCCCACCAGCTTTTTGTCCCAGTAAACGGTGTCCCTTTTCCACGCCTCCTTGATTTCGCATTTGCAGCCCGCCCATTCCTTTTGCGGCAGCGACTGCACTATTTCCAGCACCTGCCCTCGCACTTCAGGCTTTTCGTGCCGCACGTCCAGCGAAAATTCGACAAAATCGGGGATGACCGTATGTACGCAAGGGTGGATCAGCAGTTCGCCGGTGGTGTAGACGAGCTCCGGATACCCCAGCTTGTCGATTTCCTCGTGCAGGTGGCAAAGAGCTTGCGCCGCTGCAAACAGGGCGTCTTTCCTCTTTTGCATGGGGAACGTCCCTGCATGGGCCGACTGGCCGGCGAAGCTGACCCTGTAGTTGAACATGCCGAGTACGCAGTCCACCACACCTATCTCGTTGCCTGCGTCCTCCAGGATCGGCCCTTGCTCTATGTGCATCTCGAACATGCATTTGTAGCCGTCTGGGTTCAGCCTGTTTTTTCTGTCGCCTTTGTACTTGAAGTTTTCCAGCATTTCCCCAAAGGTCGTCTGCTTGTCCAAGACGCTCGTCGATTGCATCTTTTCCTCGTATTTGAAATTCTTTGCAATGTCTTCCGGCAGGAAGTCGTGGCAGACTATCCCGGAACACATCATCGCCGGCGGGTACAGGGAACCTTCCTCGTTGGTCCAGATCATGGCAGTCAGCGGGTGCTTGTGGGGAATGCCTTCCTCAACCACTGTTTCGAGGACTTCCATTGCGCCGATGACGCCTAGGATGCCGTCGTAGTTGCCTCCGTTTTTCACGGAGTCGCAGTGGGAACCCATCACTATCCGCTTTGCCGCCGGGTCGCTCCCCGGGATCGTCGCATACATGTTCGCTACGTCGTCCGTCTCTATGGTAGCGCCGATGGCTTTCATCCTCTCGGCAAAATAGTCCCTCGCCTGAAGGGCTTCCGGCGATAGCGAATACCTGGTGACTCCTCCATGGCCGGCGTCACCGAATTTAGAAAATGTGCGGATTTTTTCGCTCATCCTCTCCAAATCGCATTTATGCATGGCTTCATTACTCCTTTTTCCAATCATTTTGCCTTGTTCAGGCACCTATAAAATATCAAAAATATCGCTCGTTGTCAATCGGCATCTGCATGCTCAGACCTTACAAAATATGAAAACGATACTCTTTATTCAACAAAAACGCATAAAAATGTTATTTTTTCAAACTTTCCCATTGACAAAGCCGCGCCGTTTGATAAAATCTCCTTATACTATCGCGGTCGTGACTATGTTCTTTCTAAAAGGGGAATTCGGCGGATATTTCATATGCAAAGGCTATATCGGTGGACTGTTAGCCACCCAATAAAAATAATAGGCATTTTTGCCGCTGCGTTTATTCTGTGCGCACTTCTGACGCCGTTGGTTTCGGTCAATTACGACATTCATTCGTATTTGCCGGAAAAAAGCCCGTCTTCGGTTGCGATTGACGTTATGAATAGCGAATACGCCGGCCGCATACCAAACGCCCGTGTCATGATCAGAGACGTGACGATACCAGAGGCTCTTGATTTTAAAGAAAAGCTGCGCGGCATAGCCGGGGTGACAGACGTGATGTGGCTGGACGACGCAGCTGACATATACCTGCCCTTTGAAACATTGGACAGCAACGTTGTAAAGAACTGGTACGTGGGCGGTGACGCCCTTTTCGCGGTGGCGATAGAAGCTGGCAGCCGCATTGAAGCGGTTGCCGCGATACGCGACATGGTCGGAAACGGAAATGCTATGGCCGGCACCGCCGTCACTATTGCTAGCGCCACGACCGGCACCGTTAAGGAGATCGAGAAAATAGCAGTGATCGCCGTAATTATTGCTTTTTTTGTTTTGATGCTGGCCACAACCTCGTGGATCGAGCCGCTCATCGTCCTGTGCGGTTTGGGCGTAGCAATTATCATCAACGCGGGCACAAACATCATATTCGGCGAAGTGTCGTTTGTCACCAGCGCTGCGGGCAGCATACTGCAGCTTGCTGTATCGCTTGACTACTCGGTGTTCCTGCTGCACAGGTTCGCCGAATGCCGAAAAGACAACCCCGATGCAAGAAGCGCTATGGTCGACGCGCTGGAAAAATCAGCACCCTCAATTGTTACCAGTGGGCTTACTACGGTCATCGGGTTCCTCGCGCTGTGCCTCATGCGTTACGGCATTGGCTCGGATTTAGGGTTTGCGCTGGCTAAAGGCATCGGGATTAGCCTCGTAACTGTTTTCTTGTTCTTCCCGTCGCTGATGATGGTCGCCATCAAGGTTATCGACAGAATGCGCCACCGCCCGCTTACACCGAACATGAGGGGCTTTGGGAAACTGGTGACAAAGCTGATGCTGCCAATGGCCTGCTTGTTTACCCTAATGATTGTGCCCTCCTTCCTTGCTTCGATCAGCAACGACTTCTACTATGGCTCATCGAAAATATTTGGGCCGTCTACGCAGCTCGGGCAGGACACCGCAGCCATCGAAAGAACTTACGGGAAAAACGACACCTATGTGCTGATGGTGCCAAAAGGCAGCACAGGCGCCGAGCAGGAGCTGTCGCAAAAACTCAGGGCACTCCCCCAAGTGAACAACATTGTCTCATACGTGGACGCAGTTGGGGCAGAAATCCCTATGGAATACATCGACAACGGCACTCTGTCGAAGCTCGTTTCCGAGCGTTTCAGCCGAATGTTGATATCGGTCGGCGTGGATTTTGAAGGAAGCGAAACCTTTTCCCTTGTTGAAACCATCAGGGACTTGGCAGGCGGTTATTACGGGGACAGCTACTACCTAGCGGGCGAGGGTGTCAGCACCTTCGACCTTATGGGCACAGTCACAAGCGACATGGTAAAAGTCAACTTGGTTGCGGTTGGCGCGGTGTTCCTTGTCCTGATGATTGCTATGAGGTCCTTGTTCCTGCCGGTCCTATTGGTGCTGGGCATCGAAACAGCCATCTGGGTGAACATGTCCATCCCGTATTTTTCCGGTACGCCGATTTTCTATATTGCCTATTTGATAATCAGCGTAATCCAGCTAGGCGCCACTGTCGACTACGCGATTTTGTTCACAAACCGATACATGGAGTACCGTAAGGCCGCTGACCGGAAGCCTGCATTGATCGAAACCGTTTCGACTGTGACAGTTTCCATATTGACATCCGGCACAGGGCTCACTGCCGTCGGGCTTCTGCTCGGCAAATACTCTACGCACAACCTGATATCGCAGCTTGGCTACTTTATCGGGAAAGGGACGATCTGTTCCCTTGTAGTTGTCTTCTTTGCGCTGCCGGGGCTGCTTTACTGCTTTGACGGCATAATTCGGAGGTATGAATATGATTTTCTCAAAACATAAGCGAAACCTGTGCAAAGCATTGGCGATTTTGCTCCTTCTTGCGCTGGCAATTCCGTTTGCCGCTGTTGCGGCCGCAGTTGCAGGCGGCGGGGCGGCAAAGCAGGAAGTTGTGTACATCAACTTGAATTCCGATGGATCGGTGGAGAAAATATACGTAGTCAACATCTTTGAACTCACAGAGGACGGGCAAATCGTCGACTTTGGCGACTACGCCGCGCTCAGGAACATGTCCTCAAGCGATGCGATTGCTTACGAAAACCAAACCGTCACGATAGACTCAAAGTCCGGCAAACTCTATTACGAGGGGGAGCTTAACAGCAACATCATACCTTGGAGCTTCAAAATCCGCTACTTTCTTGACGGCGCTGAATATGAAGCAAAAGACCTGGCCGGGCAGGGCGGCGCTTTGAAAATCGCCATGTCGGTTCGCCAAAACCCCTATTGCAACAGCGCGTTCTTTGAAAACTATGCGCTGCAAGCTACTTTTACCTTCGATACGAAGAACTGCTCTGACATTGCTTTTGAAAACGCTACCGCAGCCAACATGGGAAGGAACCGCCTGCTCACCTATACCATCCTGCCCGGAAAGGAATCTGACATCGCCATCACCGCCAACGTGAGCGATTTTGAGATGGCTGCCGTGACGATAAACGGGTTGCCTCTTTCGATGAGCATCGACGTAGACCTAGACAACAACGCAGGCCTCCAGAAAGAGATAGGCGATTTGCAGGACGCCGCCCGCCAATTTGACGACGGCGCAGCCGAGCTGCAGGACGGCATAACGGACCTCCAGTCCGGCGCAAATGAATTGGGCGACGGCGTAGCCGACCTTTTGACTGGGGAAAACGACCTGGCTGACGGCGCGAGCGACCTGGTCAGCGGCTCAGTTGATTTGGTTGACAACGTGCTGGAAATGAAAGACGGCGCGGCTGACTTGAAAGACGGCGCAGACGAGCTTTACGCCAACATCCACGGAACGCTGCTGGACGGCGCAAAGGAGCTGGACAAGGCTGTAAAAAAAGCGGTGACCGGTGCGCTGGAAATCTACGACAGCGCAACCGACATCCAAGACGGGGCCATCGCCCTCACAAACGGTTCTTCTGACTTGTACAGCGGGCTCAAAGAGCTGACTTTGCAAAGCGAAGCATTGAACGCCGGCGCATACAGCGTTTTCACACAGCTGGCAACGCAGGCAGAAGTGCAGCTGAACCAAAGGTTGGCAGACATCGGAATGCCTCGCGTCGTTTTAACCCCGGAAAACTACAGCGCTGTAATCATGGCGCTCCTCGACGCATTGAGCGGCGGGGTGTATTCGGGCGCCTTGGCGGCAGTGGAAGCGGAGGTCAGGGCCGAAGTGGAGGCGATCGCCATGGAGCAAACCCTTGCCGCCATACTATCAAACGACGAGGCAATGGCAGAAATCAGCGACAGGGTTGAAATGCTGTACGGTGCCGCGTTGGATGCGGCGGCGGCAGCCGGCGCGGTCCGCGAAGCCATTAAGGCGCAATACATCGATGCCATCGTTGCCAGTGCCGTTGCCATGCGCATGGCGTCTGCCGAAGTGCAGGAGCAAATTGCCTGGGCTGTCGCCGCGCAGCTCGCCTCCGACAGTGTGCAGTCGCAGATTGCAGGAGCTATCGAGGCCATGCTCGGCAGCAACGAATCGTACCAGAGCATACTGGCGCTAAAGAAAAGCCTCGAAGAATACAACACTTTCTATACCGGGCTCAGGGAATACACTGCCAACGTTAGAGATGCGGCATCCGGGGCTTCTTCTGTATCGAGCGGCATGTCTTCACTGTCTTCCGGGGCTTACAAGCTCAACGACGGTGCGGAAACCCTCTATGACGGGCTCGTCGTTTTGAAAGAAGGCAGCACAGATCTGCTCGACGGCATTGAGGAACTGCGGGACGGCAGCGCTGAGCTTTTGGATGGGATGATCAAGCTGCACGACGGAACTATTGAGCTGTATGACGGGGTTTTGAAGCTCAATGACGGCACGGTGGCATTGCTTGAGGGGGCGGTGGAGCTTCAGGACGGGACAATTACGCTTGGCGACGGCGTGCTTGAACTAAATGACGGCATATCAGAGCTGCTGGACGGCGCAGCCAGCCTCCATGACGGTACGCTTGAATTCCGCAGCAAAACCGCCGACATGAACACAACGCTGAAAGACAAGATAAAGGCCGCCATAGACGATCTGCTGAGAGGAGATTTCAACCCCATTTCGTTCGTGTCTGGAAAAAACACCAATATTGACTTTGTCCAGTTTGTGATGAAAACAACAGCCATCGAAAAACAGGCGCCGCCGGCTCCGCCGGCTGAACAGCCAGAAAAGCTGACATTTTGGCAGAAATTCGTCAGGCTGTTCAGGTCCCGCTGACGCGGGCCGACGCCGCAAACCACAGCTGCTAATCCGCAATCGCCCCCAGCTGTTCGTCAACAATTTCATCATTGCCAAGGAAGTAGTCCTCGATTATCTGCCACCTTGCACCGCTGTCCCTCTCCTCCCCCATGAACCTGTTCATAACGCTGACAGCGCGCTTGTGCCTGGCTTCTATGTCGCTGAGTATGCTGTTGCGGTACCCTTCGCCGGATTCCACCAGGCGGCGGAGCTTAAGCGGATCGTTTACCCTCACGAAAATCGCAGGGTTCTTCCCTCCCGACAGTTCATAGGACGCAATGTCGAACATCTGCATAAGCGAGGCGAGCAACTGTTGGAAATATTGCTTGCTGGCATTTTTGGGGATGCTCAGGTATACTACGTAGCAGTTGCTGTCGACATTTGGCTTTGCATCTTTGAGGTACCGAAGCAGGTTGCGGGACAAGTACGCATACCTGTTTGTCCTGATGGCAAAGGTTGAATCGGGTGACGACGAGCCGCCGTCTTCCTTCCTGCGCACTATGAACTTCCAGTCTTCTGATGGAATAGAAACAACATCGACATAATTGTAGCAAAACAAATCTATAAGCATCCGCGAATACTCTGACCGGACTCTGATTTCCGAATTCTCTGAAAGCGCTTCGTGGAAATCGCTGAACTTGAACTCTTTGCCCCCAAACTTTTGCTTAAGGTCGTTGAACGCAGCCTGCAAGGCGTTTGTAAGCGCCGTAAGCCGCGCCACGGCAGCCTCGTAACCATGATCGTAGTTTATTGTCAGCTTAATGTTGGGAATGACAGCCTCCGGCAAATTGTCAAAAAGCTCTCGCGAAAAGAACCTGTACTTGAATTGCGCAAACGTCATGTCGCGGAATCTCGTCTCCCAGAGTTTTCCCAAGTCTATCTCGTAAACGTCCCCTATCTTCGTAACCGTTGACGTGCTGTACCTGTGCCCTGTTTGTGCAACAGGCAGGCAGTCGTGTACCATGGTGCAGTAATTCCCGTATTCGGACAGAAACTGCTTCTCCACAAGCTTTGGCACGATAACGAATTGCTTTGTGAACAGGTTCCTCGCACGGACGGTAATAACGCGGAAATGGTATTTTTCGAGCAGGTCAGTGCGAAGCAGCATCAATGCGCTCTTGACTTTTTGGTCTACTTCAGTCAGGTCAAACAGGTACCCGAATACGTCCGGCGAAAAGAGCAGGTTTCGGCTGAGTTTTTCAGAATACAGCGAGTATAGTTTTTTCATGATTGCGCGTATCTGGTAATGCCGCAAACCTGAAAGCCCCCACAGCGCCCTAGCATAGCTCATGTCCGTTTTGAGGTAGTCCGTAATGGCGTGCCCGTTATCGAGCCTCCTCGCCGCCCTGCCGATTTCCTGCACGTAATCGGCAAGCGACCCGGTAGGCGCAAAATGATAGACGTTTGCGACGTCGGATATGTTGATGCCCATGCCGAACGCCTTTGTTGCCAGCATGATGATCGACTCCGAACTGCGGAACTTCTGATACGCCTCGTTTTTCTCGATCGACGTGAGGCTTCCCCCATAGTACTTTTCAACGAAGGCTACGTCCATCGGGTAATTGACCTTTAATTCCAGCAGCACGTCCTCAATCTGCGATTTGTATGGGAAATAAACAATGGTTTTTTGTTGTTTCCTGATGAAGCCGTGGATAGCGTTTGCTGTAAGGCTGACCTTTTCGCTTTTGTCTGCCTTGGGCTTTTGCGCGGGCCGCCTTATGTCAAATTGGATATTGTCACGGCGCACATAGCCAATGTATATGTGGTCTGAATAGCAAGTCAGGTTGAGGCTGCTCTGCAGGTCGCCAATCACGTCGTCCTTGCCTCCGAACACTGCGGTGGCGGTCAGGCACAGTATTGGAAAGGGCCGCGCATCGTATTTGTGCTTCACGTCGCCGCGCCTCATCCTTTCAACATGGTCGCCGAGAAACCAGTAGTCGACGCGGAAGTCCCTGCCCCAAGTCGTCACCAGGTGCGCCTCGTCAATGACCATGAGCCCTATCTTGCGATCGCTGACTAGGTAACTGACATCGTACGAGACGAGCAGCTCCGGGGCAAGGTATACGATCGAATACTCGCCGTTTTTGATGCCCTCGATGCGGGATTGGCGTTCTTCATAAGTAATCGCGGAATTGAGGTACGTCGCACAGGTGACCCCCCGTTCCTGAAGTTCGTTCACTTGGTCGATCATAAGCGCGACAAGCGGCGAAACGACAATCGTCAGCGCATTGCAGACAGTATGCAGGTAAATGCCGGGTATCTGAAAAAGCAGCGATTTCCCTGCGCCGGTGGGGGCTGTCACGATGACGTCGGAGTATTTCGGATTTTCTGTGCTCATCGCGTTTTCGCATTGCCGTATTATGTCGGACACTATAAGGCCTTGGGAAACAGCAACGGTCTCTGCGCTGACAGCCGGATTTTTGTAAAAAACCCGTTCCATAAATACAGCCTCGCTCCCCCAGTACTCCTGCAGAACCCCAAGGTATTTGTCCCGATCCAGCTGCTGGCGCTCCTCAGCAAGGGAGACGGAAAAAGACACGCCGAAACAGCTGCCCAGCCTGTTGAGGACGCAGATTTTTTTGCGGATTTTAGCTGAGTCGTCGTCAAATATCACGAAATCAGCATTTGATAGCATCCCTGATTGAAGCTGCCAAGCAACAATCGGAAGCGAAGATATCTCTATCGCCTCGCGCTTCCCGCTGTCGGCGCTGCCGCCAGTGCTGACAAAAATCTCGCCGCCGTTATAAAAGCCCGCCTCTTCTATGTCAAGGCATGTGTCAATTTTGTAGTGGCGGTTCACATATGAAAGGAACGTGACGTCGGATTCAATCCGAAAATCGGAGTAAAACTGCCTCGCCGGATGGTCTGCGGCACCGAGGGTTTCATCTTCAAGCTGCTGCACCAAATCGCAAGCGTCCACTTGCGGGAAAAGCGGCAACGGATAGTAGCCGTCAAATATGTTGTTGTCGACGACTATTATTCTCCCTTCGATGACCGAAAGGTCGTTTAGCGCGTTTGTAAGCAGTATGAACTCTTCATAGAAGCACCAAGTCAGGCGCTGAAGCGAGCAGGAAGCTGCAAGGACTGGTTTTGCGGCTGCTGAAGCGTAATTCGGGTATTCTCCGTTCCATTCTCCAAGCAGGTAAGAAACGCCATTGTCGAGGAGCGCCTGATGCACTGCAAGCGGAAACCCCCTGAAAACCAGCAAAGCGCAGTCAGTGTGAACCAAGCTGTTCAACTCCAGAAATTCAGCCACCAATTTGCTGTATGCGCCTAGTTTGGCACCGTTGCCTGTGCCGATGTCGTCTGCCATGCCCTTTACCACCATTTGTTTGTTTTGCTGGCGCAAATCAATGTCCAGCATAGTCTATTATATCTCGCTGCCACGCCCTAAAGCAATAACTTTTTGCATTTTTCAAATTTTTCGTTAAAAACAGTGGCCTGGTTATCTTCCTTATATTGTAAAAATCGAAAGGCTGGCTGTCGCTTCCTGCATCGTAAACCCTGATTTCCAGCGTGTTTGCGGCCACGTCGATGACTGCGTACTGCGGAACGCCTGATTTGTAAACATTCGCATAGCTATAGTTGCCCGCGCTGTACTGTTTCTGCCCGCCAAGGCTGCCAAGGGTCATGAACAGCGTACCGGAAGGGTTGACGCTGTACCCTGCGTCGTCTATGGTTTCTGTCTGCCTTGCCCCGTTCTTCATAATGAAGGAACGCATATAGGAATGGTCATGGCCTTGAAGCGCAAGGTCTACGCCCAGTTCGCCAAATACCGGGTCGAGTGCGCTTCGCCTAGGCGCGACGTCAGAGTCTTTTGCATGGTCGCCCACGCTGTATAGGCACCTGTGCATGATGACGATCAGCCATCTGTGCGGGTTTGACGTTGCAACTTGGCGCATCCAGTCAATCTGGTCGGAGCACGCGTGGCCCGGCGTCTCAGTGTCCAGCACTAAAAACAATGCATTGCCGTACATGAACCAGTAGCTTTTGCTGCCGTTGGCGCCGTTGCCCGGCTCATTGAAGTGCCATGTGTAGTTCGTGTTGCGGCCGCCGTTGTCGTGGTTGCCGATGGCAGGCATAATCGGCATGTTCAAAAACTCTGCCTGGGGGGTGAAAAAGTAACTATAGCCCTGCTCGGAAGTGGCCGAATCGACTTGATCGCCGGCATGCGCCATGAAGGCCGGCGACCCGGCTTTTGCAACGGCTTTACCGAGGTTTGCTTCCCATGTGTTTCCACCGGACTGACTGCCTGGCTGCGCGTCAGAGGCATAGATGAAACTGAACCCGGCGGCGCTTCCTGTGGTAAACGTGCCGGCGCTGCTCCAATTGGCGGGCGTTCCGTTGCCCACCCTGTATACGTATTCGGTACTGGCATCGAGGCCGGAAACGCTGACTTTGTTTGAATACTTGCCCGCAGCTGCGCCTGCCGGCGCCCCTGCATACACTGCTGCACTGCTTTCTGGAAATACGCCGCCTGCCATGTCAGACTTTTTGGCAACCTGCACAACGCTCTGCAGCGGAGCAACGTTTGCGCTTGCGGCGCTGTCGCTGTACCAAGCAAAGCCGATGGACGTGTCAGACTGGCCCCAAGTGGCGGCGATGTGGGTAGGCGGGTTTGGTGGGCCGGCCGGTGCAGACGATAGGCTCGCCCCGTCTGAAAAAACTGGGAACGCCCAAGCTGTCAAGATCACCACAAGAAGCATTGCGATAGTTTTTTTTGTGGTTTTCATTTTTCCACGCCTTTCACCTTTTTTGAATTTCTTTTGGCTGTTATTCAAGCTCGTCGCCCATGTCAGCAAACTCTATTTTAATCTTCCAGCCTTCATACATCGACAGGTTTTTTTCCAGCTGCGCCCAAGTATAGGCTTTCCCGTCTATCACCACCTCGTAGGCGTCATGGATGCGGTTGTAGTCAACATATCCGACGGCTTTCATGTCCTCAAAGCTTGCGTCGTCGCCCATGTATTTTTTCGACAGCGACTTCTCCAGCCGGCGGACCATTTCAGACCACATGTCTTCAAAACGGTCGCTGAGTTCGCCGTAAACATTTTCCTTATAGCATGTAGTACCGACAACCTCGGTAGCGCGGATGGACTTGCAGTGTGGGAAAATCATGCTTTCTATTGCAAAAGCATGGGCTTCCTCGCAAACGTCAAAAAGGACGATCTGCGTTGGGACAGCGTCCGGCATCTCTGCGCCTGTCTGCGCCGCCATGAGTTTGTTGTGGCATTCAAGGCAGTAGCTGGCTTCCTGCGTACCGCTTATATGAATTTTAGCGTCGCTTCCGCACATGCAGCATTTGTGACGGTAGGGCTCATTGCCCTCTTGCGCCGACTGCGCATGAGCAGCGTTTCTGACCTTGTACGGTATTTCGTAGTCCTGGCACCATTTCCGCGCCACCTCAATATAGGCCTCTTCCTTGAACCTGTACCAATCGTCCTCAAGCCCCACCCTGGACAGCGTGTCCTTGAAGCGCCGGAACGCGCCTTCCCCCTCAAGCGCGACCGACAGCAGTTCGCTCTTGTGTTCGTCGCACACGTCGTCTGCAAACTCTGCCATCATGTCGTACTCGCGGATATCGTACCTGGACGGCAGGGCAATGTACTTTTCGTCCTCGAATTCTACCGAGTCCATTTCGCTGGAGAAGTAATCGCTGCAATAAGTGAATTCCCCGGTCTCTGTGTTGTAGTAAGTCGTGCTGTCGTCGAACGCCATGTCAAGTTCTTCGGCAACATCTTCCAAAAAAACAAATCTGTCGTTGTGCTTGCCTTCTTCTAGCATTTTTCTGTTCTCCTTGAAATTGCTCATTTTTGCTTATTATAACACATTTCATCAAATATTATAAGGCTTTTTTCACTTTTGTCGCCAGCAAACACGAAATGATCTTCCCTACTTATCGCGTTGGCATTTTGAAGTCTTTTAGTGCGGCGTTGAGGTAATCATTGAACGGCTTCACGCACTTGAACAACTGCGTTATCTTTACGATAAAACCATCTGCGTCTGTAAGTTGTTCATCCGGAATAGTATACTCTAAATACCAACTCTTATTCTTCAGGTATTCAGCTTGCGGGTGCGCAGGGTCGTATCCTTTCGGAACATTTTTGAGCATTTCGCCTTTTACTACGTAGTATTCAGCAAAAGATTTATCACTGATAATCGTTTCATATTCATTGCCATTTGCCACGATATAATCTCTAATCATTGCAGTAGCGTCCTTGAACATGGAAGCGAATAAGCCCCCGCCTATAAATGAGCGGTTCCCCGGTGCTATCGCAATGTAATATCCTACCGGTATCGGGAGCTTCCCCATTGATGATATATGCGCCCTGAAGGCAGGGTTGTACGGCGACTTATCATGGCTGAACCGCGTGTCGCGTACCATTTTGAATGTCAAGTCTTTTGGAGCATTGTGGATGACACTATCGTCAAAATCGCCGATGGCAACGATCAGGTCGCCGATCAATCGCTCAAATTCCGTGTTTGCTTTTTTGTAGCGGTCTTTATTTGCGTGATACCATTCACGGTTGTTGTTTAACGATAGGTCTGTCAGGTATTCTAAAATGTAATTCATACTTTGGTTTTTCCATCATAGCATCGAAGTGGCTCATTATTCATGGATATAAGACAATAGTTGCAATTTATACACCGAGCTTTCGATTGCTTGTTCTCACGAAACTTATTAACAAGGTTTGGTTCCATAATAAGCGGACGACTCATAGACACATAATCGCATATCTCATCGTTTATTATATACTCAATATCCGCCAAATTATCGA